>Ga0210393_10000136_pt1 | contig 75379 bp, 58 predicted proteins | sample IncBWC27OmetaG_FD_160068 | JGI IMG/M metagenome (GOLD analysis project Ga0210393, IMG submission 160068) | Forest soil microbial communities from Barre Woods Harvard Forest LTER site, Petersham, Massachusetts, United States - Inc-BW-C-27-O ... | reverse complement strand
AGCGCAGCGGCTCGTCTGGGTTGAATTTTTTCACTGGTATGAGGGCCTCGTCTCCGCTGGGCTTCGACGGAGTCTCTAATCCTTATTCTAGGCCGATTTATCCCTGGAGCAAAAGAGAAACTCGAAGTGCTACTAACTTTTAAGAACCACTTGCGATCTCAGGCCGCCCCTGCGGCATCCCCCGCTAGCGGTGCTTGTATATGATCTCATCGATCATGCCATATTCCTTGGCTTGTTCGGGATTCATGATGAAATCCCGCTCGACGTCCTTCTCGATTCTATCGACCGTCTGGCCGCTGTGCTGCGAAAGCAACTGGTTGATGACCGTGCGCATGCGCAAAATCTCTTTCGCGTGCAGATCGATGTCAGTGGCCTGGCCGCCGAGGCCGGACATCCACGGCTGGTGAATCAGTATGCGCGCGTGCGGCAGCGCGAAACGCTTTTTCGGTGTGCCGCCGGCGAGAAGGACGGCTGCGATCGAAGCTGCCTGCCCCACGCACGTCGTAACGACATCTGGCTTAACGAATTGCATCGTGTCATAGATTGCAAAACCCGCCGTGATCGAGCCGCCTGGCGAATTGATATAGAGCTGAATGTCTTTTTCCGGGTCTTCGGCTTGCAGAAAGAGCATCTGCGCGGTGGCCAGATTAGCGACGTGATCGTCAATCGGCGTGCCAATAAAAATGATGTGTTCTTTCAGCAGCCGGGAATAAATGTCGTAGGCGCGTTCGCCGCGGCTGGTCTGTTCTACCACCATGGGTACAAGCGTTGTGCCGCGATATTCGGGTTCTTCGAAATTTTTCATGGAGATGGTTGAATTGCCGGAATAGTTCACTTTGCATCTGCCGCAGCCGCGCTTGCTGCAGCAACGGTTTTGATCTGAGCGTTCTGTGCGAGCCAGTCGAGAGTTTTGTCACTCCTCAACTTAGCTTTCATCCTATCGAGGGCACCTTGCTTTGTCAAACGAGCGCGCGTCGCTTCGGCGGATTCGCCACTATGGCCGGCCATGTGCTCGATCTCTTCATCGACTTCTTCGTCGGTGACGTCGATGTTTTCTGCGGTCGCGATGCGGTCGATAATGAGTTCAGCTTTCACGTCATCGGTGGCGCGCTCTTGCTGGCGCTTGCGCAAGGTGACCCAGTCAAGATTTACGGCACGAGGATCGACGCCTTGTGCCGCAAGCGAGCGAACCACGCGCTCTAGCCGCACATCCATTTGATGCTCGATCAGCGATTCTGGTACGGGGAATTCGTGCAGCTTCACAAGCTCGGTAATGACTTTCTCTCGCTGCAATTCCTTTTGGCGGTGATCGCGCTGATGCTCCAGGCTTTCCGAGACCTTCTTTTTCAACTCATCTAGCGTGGCGGCGTCGCTCACGTCTTTCGCAAACTCGTCATTCAGTTCCGGAAGCTTTTTGTTCTTGATACCGAGAACCTCGACGGCATAGTTGTAGGTCTTTCCCGCAAGCTTGGCGTCGGGATAATCGGCGGGATACGCGACTTCAAAATTCTTGTGGTCGCCGATATTCGTGCCGTGCAGATTTTCGTTGAAGGGCTCCATCGTCTCTTCCGCGCCGATGTGGCACAGGACGCTATCCGCTTGCAGCGGTTCGCCGCCGCCTGCGGGGGTTCCCATCAGCTTCAATTGTACATAGTCGCCGTTCTCGACAGGGCGGCCTTCGACCGGAGCAAACGCAGCAGCACGTTCGCGCATTTCCTCGAGAGCTTTTGCGACGTCCGCGTCAGTGATGTCCATCGCGGGCATCTCGATAGCTAGACCTTTGTAATTCGCGAGCTCGAATTCCGGAAGAACTTCGAAGACAGCACGGAACTTCAGCGGCTGGCCTTCGGCAAAATCCAGCTTCTCGACTTGCGGTTGCGAAACCGGCGTCAACTTTTGTTCGAAGACGGCTTTTTCGACGCGCTCCGGGACGAGCGATTGCAGCACTTCGCCCTTGATGTCTTCCGCGAATCGCCGGCGAATCAGCGAAACGGGCGCTTTGCCCGGCCGGAATCCAGGCACGCGCGCGATGCGGGCAAATTCCTTGGCCACGCTTTCGATCTTTTTCGTTACTTCTTCCGCGGGAATCTCCAGATCCAGCTCGCGGCGGCAAGTTGCTTCAGCCATGGAACAATCCTCTCCTAGATAAACGATCCGGCAGCGTTTGGGTCTTCGTGAAAATACTCGCTGATCTCGACAGCATTCGTCCTAGCATCTTGCGGAAAGCCAAGCTTGACGGCCATTTTGCGACCGCACATGCACTCAGATGAGGTCAGACAGGTAAGAACTCAGCCTGCAACGCAAAGTAAGAGTATAGGCGACGGTGCGGGGAGCGTCAATCCGCCGCGGCAACGTGGTTCAGCGATGCTGTGAAATCGGCGTGCAGCAAACGGTGAAAGAGGTGCTCGCCGGCTTCGCGGCGGACAGAGAGACGTCCGGCCACGTAGGCGCGCGAGCCGAGCCCGCGCTGGACAGCGTCGCAGATGGCCATGTCTTCGTCCTGGACTTTCTCGCTGACGGCAATGCTTTCCTTGTGGCTGGCTTCGGCGGCCGCGCTCATATCTGCAAAATAATAATCGAAGACAACGGCGCAGCGGTCTACGCCGAGAGGCAGCACAAGATTCGTATCCATCACGCCTTCGTACGCGTTGATCATGAAATTGGGATAAAGCCAGAGATAAAATGCGCGGCCCTGGCGGGTGGCCGCGACGCCGGCCTCCGAGGACGAGGCCGACGAGAGCGGGCTCGATTGCAGGCAAGCGCGTTCAAAATTTTCGATAGTGTATTTGGTGTATTCGATGACGCTGCTTAGGCTTTTGTGCGCGTGGGGCACGTGATAGCCGCCATCGAGATAGTTGTCGACGTAGACCTTCCAGTTGCAGTTGAGCGTATAGACGCGGCGATCGAAGAAATGAAATTTCTTTGACAGATCGAGTGGGGCTACAAGCTCCGGCACAATTCCCAAAAAATCGCTCAGTGGCGCTGCGCGCTCATCCAGGTTTACAAAAACGAAGTTCTCCAAGGTATCCACACGGACGGGAACCAAGCCATTTTTTGCACGGTCAAAGTTGCAGACGCCGTCGAATTCAACCATTCCTTTTAGAACGCCATCGATGCCGTAGGTCCAGCCGTGGTAGGGGCAGCGGAATTGTTTCGCGCAGCCCTGAGCTTCGGTGACGACCGCGGCTGCGTGATGGCGGCATACATTATAGAAGGCTCGCAACTGGCCATCTTCTCCGCGCGCGACGACGAGCGGCTCGCCTGCCAGCTCCGCGGTGAAAAATTGGCCACGGTCGCGGACTTGGTCCGTACGGCCCACGACTTGCCACGTATCGCTGAAAACGCTCGCGCGCTCGAGTGCCGCGATGCGCTCATCGAAATACCACGGAGCGGGAATCGTCCAGGCTTCTTCCAGCGGATCGTGCGGGTTATATAGGTTCACTACGTCGCGGAGACTGCGCTCCATGCCTGCTCCTCTCAGTAGACTAATTTCAGCGAAAACTGAATTTGCCGCGACGATCCGGCCGTATGGCTGATGATGCCGAAGCCGCTCCCAAGTACCGTGTTGGAAGGCAAACCGAAATTCACGATGTTAAATATATTGAAGAATTCCGCGCGAAACTCAAGCATCCCCAGTTCGCGGTTGCCTCTTTTCCCAAAGGGAGTGTCCTTGATCATGGCCATGTCGAAATTGTGAAAGCCCGGTCCGCGAAAAGTGTCGCGTCCCAGCGTGCCGAAACGGCCCTGGTTGGGGCCCGTTCCGCCGGGGACATTGATCGGAATAAAAAAGAACGAGCTATTGTCGGCGCCGCGACCGAAATAATCTTCCCGGATGGTGCGGCTCGTCGAAAGGTCCGGCATCGTAACCAAATCGGGGCGATCTGCCCCGCCGGCGCCCACTCCCGTTTGTTGAATTCCAGAATATACGGTAAATGGCGGGCCGGTCGTCAACGTCGTGATGTTCAGAAACTGCCAGCCTTTCGTTACGCGGCTTCCCAGGCGTTGAAGAAAGCTTACGCGATCCAAGGGCAGCGATTGAAACAAGCTGATCGTGAAAACATGCGTCACGTCGAAAGTAGAGGGTCCTTTTTCAGCGCTCGGATCCATTGGGTTTTGCGGCAACGTTTGCAGCGTCACGCCGGGCATTCCTGCAATTCCACCCGGCACCGAGCTCGTGTCGTCCAGTGATTTGGAAAATGTATAGCTGGCTTGGAAGCTCAAGCCAATGCGCGAATAGTTTTCCGTTGCGCTGGTTTGCAACGAATTATACGAGGAATGCGCGGTGGGGTTCATCACTGCCACCGGACCGAATCCACCGATCGCGTGTCCGGCAGCGTTGAACTGCGTGAATGGCGCAAACTCGGGGTCGGCGCCGCCGTAGCCGTTGGGCGAATCGATGCTGGCGAGACGGACTCCGGCCGTTCCTACATAGGCAGCGCTGAACTTCACGCTTCCGAAATCATGATCGACTCCTGCCGTGAATGTCCCGATGTAGCCGTTACGAAAATGCGTGCCGATGACCGGGACTGTAAACAATTGCACTTCGTGGCCGGGTGTGATCGCTGCAAGATCGTTCTGAAATCTTTGAAAGTCAATTTGCGTGTTCGCCGGGACGTTGGCGCTGCCCGAAGAGAACAGAGGCTGCCCCTGCGTGGTGTATACCGTGGGAAGAATCTCGGCTACGGCGACATTTTGAAACGGAACGGGAATACCAGGCAAGGCGGTGATGAGGGGCTGGAAGACGAGTGGGAAGCCTCCGGTGACATAGTTTTCCAGCCACAGATTCGGAAGAATCGTGGTGATCGCTGCACCGGCATGAAGCGTCGTGTGCTTGGTCGCGGCGTAATCCAGCGAGAGGCGCGGTCCCCAGCCGTTTTTATCCAAGGGGTAGATGGGCTGCGGGTTGTACAAGTAAACCGGCGTGGCCCCCGGAGCGTAGAACGAAGTTGGATTACCCGCCGCATCGACTGCATAGGCGATGGAGGTCCGATCCTTGGCCTCTTTGATACGGCTATTCAGCTCATAGCGCAAGCCGTAATTCACGCTCAGGCGTGAGTTAACCTTCCAAGTGTCCTGAAAATAGAAGTTGTAAGCCTCGCGCCGCACGCCAGCTTCGTCAAACTTGTCTCCTACGGGTGTTACGCTCGCCGCCGCGGTGATCCCGTAGGAGAAGGGCGTGGCCGTCAGCAATCCCGTAAGTGAATCTGGCAGCTGCTCCCCGGGCTCGATATTGTGCTGTCCGCTCGCCGAAGGAATAAACACAGGCGAATAGGCTGGCCCTCCGCCAAACGTATAAATGCCGTTGGGATTGGTGCCGAAAATGGTGGCATCGCGGTTGAAGCGCAGTTCGACGCCCCATTTAAAACTGTGGGAGCCATGGGTGTATGTCATGTCGTGTTTCAACTGATAGACATTTCCATAGGAGCCAAAGATCGAGCCGTCCGCGGAATTGAAATTTTCGTAGAGACCGTCTGCAAATGTGATCGCAGGCTGCGTGTGATTGACGGTCGGGAAAAAAGGCGTGCTGCGGATGTAACCGAGTGACGTCACGAAAGCCAAGTGGGGAGAGATCGTGCGGGTATACCTGAGCGCAGCGCTTCGCTGATGATCAAAAAAGTCGACGCCGAAGCTGGGATCGATGGCGGTCTGATCGGGATTCGTCGTCGGTCCTCTCACCTGGTTCAAGCTGAAGCGGCCAAAGAGTGTGGCCTTATCCGAAATTCGGTGATCGATGCGCACGGAAAACTGGTCCGTGTCTGTCGCTACCTTTGAAGACGTTGCATAGGTGCGCGCGCCGTATGGGCCTTGGGGTTCGTTCGGCAAGGGATAGCCCGCGAGTATGCCCTCGACCGCCGGGCTGACGGGAACGGTCAGCGTATCGCCGGGAAAGGTCGTTGTGTCAATTCCTTGCCTCTCCGCCGCCGTGGGGACGGGGAATACCTGGGTTGTTCCGAGCACTTGCCGGAAGCCTTGATACTCGGCGAAATAAAACGTTTTGCCCCGACCGTCATAAATTCCGGGAAGAACCAATGGCCCGCCGTTGGTGAGTCCAAATTCGTTGCGCGCGAATGGCGGAATCCGCCGTTCGTCGCCCACGCTCGGATGGTCGAAGAAATTTCGCGCATCGAACGCCGCGTTACGCACAAATTCAAAAACACTGCCGTGCATTTCGTTCGTGCCGGACTTGGTGATCACATTGTTGAAACCGGCGGCGCCGTGCCCGATTTCCGCCGGCATCACTCCGGAGCTCGATTGCACTTCCTGGATGGCGTCGACGTTAAAGTTGGAAAAAGTCGCTCCACCAAGTTCCGGGTCCGTCGTATCGGCGCCATCCATGGCAAAGACGGAGGCGGAGCCACGCTGGCCGTTGACGGCGAACTGTTGCGTGAAATTCGCGGCGCCGTTGGTATCCGTCATCGTCCCTGCGGCCAGAAGCAAGAGCTTGCTGAAGTCGCGCTCGTTCAGCGGCAAGCCGGAAACTTCGCTGCTCGAGAGATGCTCACCCCCAGTTGCTTGATGAGAAATCTCCCGCGGCGTCAGGAGCCGGACGGTTTGATCTTGTTTGGAAAGCTCGAGGCCGGCCGCGAGCGCGATTCCTTCTCCTATGACGAGGGGATTGGCTGCCCTAAAGATATGACTGGCGGCGCTTACCGAAAGTTCATAGGTCCCGCCAGGGATTTCGGCAAACGAAAATTCTCCGCTCTGCGAAGTCGTGGCCGTGTAGTCGAGATCTCCCGATGTCGCATGAAGCTTTATCAAGGCATTGCTGACCGGGATCCCCTTGGTGTCGCGGAGCACACCATGCCAGGAGGTCGTTGGAAGAGGCTTTGCTGATGGAGTCGCCGCGAGGAACGCAAAAAGGCAAATGGCAACTGCTAGATAGGGGAAGGCTTTGCCGCGGGAACGTATAGCCACAGGCTTGTTGCCTGCCTTCTCAAAATGTTGTCCCAGATGCTCCCCCGCCAACCTGGCCCAGCTCTGCCAAAGCCCTCCACAAAAATGGCCGACCCTTGCAGCCGCGCGCGATTCTTGAAATTTGGTGCGGAAGAAAGGATTTGAACCTTCACGGCCTTTCGGCCACAAGATCCTAAGTCTTGCGCGTCTGCCAGTTCCGCCACTCCCGCAAGTGGACTAACGCACCGATTGTATAGGCTTTTGATGGTTCTGTCTCTCCTGATCCGATTGGCCTTCCGGCTCAACTGTGCATTCGCTGTGCATTACGACAGTCTTGGCTCAGCGGCTTAGGATGTTAGTAGAGGAGCTTTTTACTTTCAATTCCGCAAAGCAATCAGGTGGATTGGCAACCGAGGCCGCGTTTGCATTTTCGAAGCGTCAAAACTGTAGAGCCTCTCGACCTACCAAATTAATTTGTTCAACCGAAATCCGAAACTGTCGCTAGTTGTGCGATCGATGCTGAGTGGGCACTTGCGACAGATGCCCTGGCGGAAGGAATTCAATCGTGACGTCCTGTTGAGCTTGGACAGGCCTTTTGTTCAAGAGAGTGGGTCTGTAACGCCACTGGCGAATGGCGCTCATTGCAGCAGGAAGAAGAGAGTTCGAACCGTTCACGAGCTTTATATCCAGCACTTGGCCCAGCTCTCCGATGGTGGTGCGGACCTTTACGGTTTCTGACGATCCATGTCGATCCCCCGGCCTTGGATAACGAGGCCATACGAAGGAGACAACTCGACCAGGTTGCAATCGAGCAGGTTCACGAGTTACTGCGGATCCGGGCTCAGGAGCAACAAGAACAGAAAGTTGCGAGGTCATCGCGAACGAAGAGGAGGCGGCGATTGGTTCTTCCGGCAAAGTCAGCCTGAACGGTTTGCTGCCATCCCCTGGGCCCCTAACAAGGATTGCGGAGGGCGATGACAGGTGCGGAGCTATGCGCGTCGCAGGCGGTGCCCTGCGTGGAGCGGGATCTGCTGGCGCGCCACTTATTGGGCTGGCAGCACTAGGTGAATGTGCGGGTTGGGAATTTGCGGGCGGCGGCGCGTTTCGCGCGATTACCCCCGTCGAGCCCTCGCGCCCGGGGCTGGCCTCGGAATTATCGGAATCAGTAAGGGATCGAGTCGCTGTCGCTGAAGAAGATGGTCCAGTCGGCCTCACGCGGGTAGCTGCATCTGCTGTTCGTGCATTGAGGGATTGAGCGGACCGGCTTTCTGAGCGCGATTCTTCCGTCTCCGGCGCTGGTGGATTTGCTGCAGGCGTATGCAAGGTATTTGCCGTCGGTGGCGTGAAAGTTCGCGAAGTCGTTTCGCCTGGGCGATTGGGCAGGGGTGCCGTTGGGTCAGCAGCCGGTATTGATTTCTGTGTATCTCGAAGGTGTTTTCCTAGCGGGCCGCCTCCCACTGCGAGCCCAACGATGAGACTGGTCACCGCGAGTAAAACCACCACTGCGGCGACGTGAATCCAGGATATTTCAAGAACATATAAGCGTGAAGGCGAGTTCTCGATGCGATCCGTTGACGTCTCGACTCTGCCTGTTCGAACTCGCGGTCCAAAACCAGCGACTGGAGCGTGATGGCGCACGTTTTCACGGAGATCTTTGACAGGCGATAGAGGGCTAGCATCCAGAATCTCAGGCGTCACGATCCTAGATGCTTGAGACCCAGTGTGCGCGGGCAATTCGGGCGAGGAGGATTCGTCTTGCTCGGGGAAAACACTTCCAATTGGCTCTTCTGAGAAGCTTTCGAGGGTTGCGGGGATGGGGCTCTCAACAGGTGCCGGCGTCAAGCCTTCAAATTCCGAGGCGGGCTTTTCGGACGCGATCCAATTTGAAATTTGATTGTGGGCCTCAGCTGTAAGATCAACAAATCGGATGCCTGCGCTTTTTTTCGATTCCGCTAGCCACACAATCTCGGCGGAGATTTCGATGCTCTGGCCAAAGCTGGGCAATTGGAAGCGAATGCGCGGGATGTAGTCATCTATTACAAGGGGGTCGGCTACGGCGACGGCCATGCCTGTCTCACTTATATTGAGGACGACGCCGCCAATGGTACCGCCGAGCTCGACGTAGGCGCGGGAGGCAGGAGTGGTGCGTATCTGAAGGCGGCGGTCGCGCGTGGGACGAACCGCCTCAACCAACACATGGGGTTCGGCGTCGGGTGCAGCTGCTTCTGCTTTTGCCGGTACGTTCGCTCCTTCCCCCGTCTTATTCCGCTTCGCGATTTCCAGGAGTGTTGCTAATTTGCCGCCAGCCTTCGAAAGCGCGTCAAAGACGTACGCAACATTCTTCGGGTTAAACTGAAGCTGCCGAGCAGTAAGAGTCAGTCGGATGCTATCGTCGATCTCATCTCGCTGGCTTTTGGAAAGGTAGTCCTGCAGGCCAGAATAGAGTGCGCCGTTCTCGTAATTCTCTCTCCACTCAAGAATGGCCTGGAGACGACGACTGGCGTCCTTCTCCAATTCCTGCTCTTGCAGTTCTGCTGCGGCACATTCGGCTAACACTTCTGCTGGAGCTTGGGGTAATGCCATCGTTAGTTCTGTCAATCCACCACGCAGTTCCTGAACCTTGTTGGACGGTAAAGATATTTTGCGGCAGACCCACTCTCCGCGCGTCTTGTCGAATTCAATCGAAGCGCGATACTCATCCGTTTCATACTTGAATATCGGCAACGGTTTGAGCGGTGGCCACCTACCGGCCAGGATTAATGCCATCTCGGCCTGTTGCACCGGAGACGTGAGTCCAGCAATGTTAGGCCTAGCTCGTTCGTGTTCATTCCATTTCATGATTCGGTCCGAAAAGTTCCAAGCGCCACACGATTTTCCCGGCGTGCAGCCAGCAAACTTTTAGAAGCGGCCCTCCCGACCGGGATTTGAATGACGAATGTTTCGCAGGACGGCAAGTGCGCTGAAGTATTCCTACACAATCGACGAGTCACCATCCCACCGCCTTGTGCGGCGAGCGTCGTCTGCCTTGTGCCCCTCATTGTCGAGGCCCCTACGTGAGCTCCCGGACCACCGCTTTCGGCCAAAACGCCGGGGAACTCCGCACGTTTGTCACACCGGTAGGGCACTTCTTCGCAGGCCAGAGGGACTTTCTGGAGAACGGCGCTGTTGGACCTAGGGCAGGGCACGTCCATCTCGACACCCCTTGCAGCCCCACTTCAGTGTGGGAAGAATCCTTATCTAATCGACTTCCCTCGTCCGTTGTAATGACTTTTCTGAGTGCAGTCAATCCTAAACCCCGTTGGACGGAATTAGTTGCTCACCTTCGCTCATTGCGCCGGCGAGATTGTTTTCGACAATATAAAGGCCGGAAAGAACGGTGCCAGCGGTAGTTTCGGTGGATTCGGAAGTGACGAATTTGATGGTGGCACCTGGTAGGACGGTTCCGGCCCACTGGACGTCGAGGTCGGATTCCCCTTCTGGCACCCCTCGGAGACGGGCAGGTGTATACTGCCCTCGCGAGGAGGGAACATGTTGCAACAAGCGAATCAAACAGAACCCCGGGACCTCGAATGGTCTTGTCAGGCCATTTCGCTCATGGACGAACCCTGTGATTCTGCCGCAACTTTCCACTGCGGTAGCTGCGGTCGGAGGTTCTGCGCCGTCCATGCCGAGGATGAGGCTTGGCACACCTGTGTCCTTGAGCCGGGCGACGAAGGGGGCGAGGCTTAGCTTCGCCAAACGGAAACGGCAAAGGAAAGCGCGTCTCTACGATTGCTGGTTCCATAAGTCGGAGAAGAGATTGACTTTAGCGGGGTCATATCCCGCAAATAATGCCGCGTCGCGGTTTATGCCGAATCCTCCCATGTCGTCAACACCGTTCCCCTTACATTCCTGTCTTTCCACGCGCACCGATGTCTGATTAAGTTCGGCATCATCCCGGCGGCGTGCACAGGTCTGACTAGGTATCGGTATCTCCCCTTTCGGATATGCTTGATTCAGTTCAAGTTCTTCTTCATGTCCCACGGTCTGGGCATCCAAGATTGGTCGATCAGTGCCTACGCTACACCGTGCTGACGTAGCACGGTCAGTGAAGAGGGCGCGTCAGCGGGCACGATGGGGCTGGATTGTGCCCCGCCTCAGGCGCATAATAGCCAAGTAAGTGGAGTGTCTTTTGGCCACCCCCGCGGCCGAATATTGACGCCTTCCCCTCGATAGGCGCCACCGCAAGGCCCCGCTGCGAAAGAGGGCAGCGCCATGATCATTCAAGAGCAAGGCGATCAGCTCATTCTGATCCGACAGACCGACCATGCCATGTTGGCGGGTTTTTTTGCGCGCGCGATGGGGAATAAGTTTTTCTCGCGGCCTGAGCCCTTTGAATCCTTCTGCTTAGCCGCCGCGGAGCATGACAACGGCTGGAACGAGTGGGAGCTGCTTCCCCAGATCGATTCCAAGACCTTCACGCCTTATAATTTCATGTCCATTCCGACTGAGGAACACATCGCCCTCTATCAACGTGGCATTGAGCGTGTGGTCCGTGCGGACCGCTACGCGGGACTTCTCGTCAGCATGCACTGCGCCGGACTTTATGATCGAACTCGCGCGACGATGCCGGGCTTCTCTGCGAAGTACGTGAGGTCCAACGAATCGCACCTGGTGACAGATTTCCTGCAGCGGCTGAGGCTCCAGCAGTTGCGCCTCAAAGTTGATCTTCGTGCGGACTCGCTCATGAAGGCTTACGCAGATGATCATTCACTGCAAGCGAATCTGCAGCGGCTGGAAGCCCTCGATCGTCTTTCGCTCTATTTCTGTCTCGCACCGCTGGATGGTTCCACGATTGATGCCGTTCCGGTGAATGCCAACGGCATCGAGGCAGATTGGGATTTGCAGCCTGCGGGAAACACCTTCGTTACGCTGAAGCCCTATCCCTTCTTGAAGGATCCGCTGGAAATCAGCATTCTCGCGCGGCGCGTTCCCAAGCGTCCTTATGCGGACGAGCATGAATTCCAAAAAATCCTCGCGCAGGCTCCTTATTTCGCTCTGAACTTCACTCTCAGTGCCGATGGTGCTCGCATTAACTCCCGCTCTGCGGTCGCGTAGTTTCAACTACGTAACCCGTTTCCGCAATCAGTCCAATGCTTGCCCGCGCGTCTCGGGCAAAGCCAGCGCCAGCAGCGCCGCCATCAAGAACGCGCCCGCTTGCAGGAAAAACGCTGGGCCGATCCCATATCGCAGGGCCAGGGCGCCTACGGCGAACGGCGCCACTGCGGAAATTCCGCGGCCGATGTTGTAGCTCAAGCCCATAGCTGCGGCGCGAATTTCGCCTGGGAAAAGCTCGCTCGCGATTGCCGCGTATCCTGAGAAATAGCCCGTTCCGAAAAAGGCTACGAGCGGCCCGAGTGCCAGCAGCCAGAAGGCGCTTCGTGACATCCCGTAAATCGGCACAAGAGCCGCGGCGATAATCAGATAGAGGAAATAGGGTTTGCGGCGTCCGAACGCATCCGAAAAAAACCCGAACAGAGCGTAGCCGAGCCATTTTCCGAAGCAAAGCACAAGGAAAAATGACGTGGTCTTGAGCAAGCTGAGACCTCGGCCGCCCTGCGCGGGCGACAAGGACAAATAACCAGGAACCCAAGGTAATAGCCCCCAGTAGCCAAACATACTAAGCGCGTTCATTGATGTGGCGAGAATGCCGTTGCGCAAAACACCCTTCTCCAAAAGTTTGCGCAGGGGCACTTTGTCTTTGCACACAACGCGTAGTTTCCACAATTCTGGTTCTGGCACCCTGCGTTGTATCCAGATCACGAGAAACGCGGGCAGGACGCCGACAAAAAACACCGCTCGCCAGCCGAAGTGCGGCAGCACAGCTGCAACAATCAGCGCAGCAATTGCCTCCCCGATTGCATAGGCCGATTGCATGAATCCCAACGCTTTCCCGCGATGCTCCGCACGCCATGTCTCTGCGATGAGCGCAGCGCCAGTTGTCCACTCGCCTCCCATGCCTAGCCCCAGCACAAAGCGAAACGTTGCGAGTTGCGGAATGGTGTGCGAGAAGCCGCAAGCAGCACTCGCCAGCGCGTAGATAAGAATGGATGCCATCAGCGCCCGAACGCGCCCGATGCGATCCGCTATGACTCCGAAGAGAAAACCGCCAATGGCCGAGGCAACGAGCGTCAGAGAAGTAAGAAATCCCGCGGTCCGCGTGTCCATTGCGAAATCGCGGATCAAGTAGACGATGACCAGGGAATAGAGCATCACGTCCATCGCGTCGAGCATCCAGCCGAGGCCGCCGGCGATCAGCGAACTCCGCTCCGGTGGAGTCGCGTGGCGAAGCCAATCGAAATTAAGCAGTCGCTGAGCTTTGCGAGGCACGGCAGCCTCAGGTGGAGAGACCGGAGATAGGCGCCGAACAGGCGGGGTTGTCACGCCGGGATTGTACCCAAAAGCACTCCGTGGCGCGTCAAGAACTGAGGAAGCACAATCCATCCATAGGTTCTGGCGCGGGTTACGACACTGGATGTACTATTCTGCTCCGCGCAATACTATCTGTCGTAGTACTGGTGCAACATTTGTTTCTCTTGGGGGAGAAAACGATGAGTGGTCTGAAGCGCTTGACGAGTCTTGGTTCCGTTCTTCTCGCGATGCTTCTGTTTGCGATCAGCTTCGCGCCGCTTCGCGCGCAAACGCTCGATGAAAATGCGTTGAAGGCGATGAAGTGGCGACAAGTCGGCCCGTTCCGCGGTGGACGAGCCCTCGCTGGAACGGGTGTCGCGGGTGACCCGCTGACCTACTACTTCGGCTCCGTTGCCGGCGGCGTTTGGAAAACAACCAACGGCGGTAACACTTGGACGCCCATGACCGACAAGACCGGAATCATGTCAGTCGGGGCGATTGCTGTAGCTCCCTCCGACTCCAATGTTCTTTACGTCGGCACGGGCGAGTCCTGCTGGCGAGGAGACATCTCTTACGGCGACGGCATGTATAAGTCCGTCGACGGCGGCAAGACCTGGACGCACATCGGCCTCGAGGACACGCGCCACATCTCCAAAGTTATCGTCCATCCCACAAATCCCGATATCGTTTTCGTCGCTGCGATGGGCCACGCCTACGGTCCCAACGAAACTCGCGGCGTCTTTCGTTCCAGCGATGGCGGCAAGACTTGGCAGAAAGTTCTCTTCAAGGACAATAAGACTGGCGCCATCGACCTCTCGTTCGATCCCTCAAATCCCCACGTCCTGTTCGCCGCTCTTTATGAAGCGCAGCGCTATCCCTGGACTGCCGTCAGCGGCGGCCCGGGAAGCGGTCTCTACAAATCCATCGACGACGGTGCCACTTGGAAGCGGCTCGAAGGTCACGGCCTTCCTTCCGGCATACTTGGCCGCATCGGTGTGTCCGTCTCCGGCGCCGACGGCAGTCGCATCTACGCCATCATCGAAGCGGAAAAAGGCGGCATCTACCGTAGCGACGACGCCGGCGATTCCTGGCAGCTTCTCACGGGAGATCATCGTTATACGCAGCGCGCCTGGTATTTCCATCACATTTTCGCCGATCCGAAAAATGTCGATACGGTCTACGTGCTGAACACCGCCGTCTACCGTTCGACGGATGGCGGCCACAGCTTCAACTTTGTACGCTCTCCTCACGGCGACAACCACGGTCTCTGGATCGATCCTACGCATCCGCAGTGGATGATCAATACCAACGACGGCGGCGCCACCATTTCTCACGACAACGGCAAAACCTGGACCGCGCAGTTGAATCAGCCGACGGCGCAGTTCTACCACGTAGCTACGGACAATGATTTCCCGTATCACATCTATGGAGCACAGCAGGACAATTCCACAGTAGCGATCGCGAGCCGCAGCGATGAGGGCGCCATCGATCGTCCCGACTGGTACGAAGTCGGCGGCGGTGAATCAGGCTTCGTCGTTCCCGATCCCACAAATTCCGACATCGTCTACGCCGGCTCGTATGACGGCCTTATCACGCGCTTCGACAAGAAAACTCACCAGGTGCAGGACGTTTCTCCCTGGCCGCTCAATCCGATGGGCGCCGGCGATGCGGATTTGAAGCACCGCTTCCAATGGACTGCTCCGATCGCGACTTCTCCCAACGACCCCAAAGTCATTTATCACGGCGGAGAAGCCATCTTTAAGACCACCGATGGCGGCATGAACTGGACGGCGATCAGCGGCGACCTCACGCGCAACGACAAAACCAAAGAGCAATCTTCAGGCGGCCCACTGACGCAAGACAACACCAGCGTCGAGTACTACGGCACCGTCTTCGCGATTGCTGAATCGCCCATCGAGAAAGGCCTCATCTGGGCCGGCAGCGACGACGGGCTCCTGCACGTCACGCGCGACGGCGGCAAAAACTGGCCCGACGTCACCTCCAAAGAGTTCGGCGAGTGGAGCAAGGTGAGCATTATCGAGCCTTCGCCGCACGCCGCGGGCACCGCCTACGTAGCCATCGATCGGCACCTCCTCGATGACTACCGTCCATTCATTTTCAAAACCGTGGATTACGGCAAGACTTGGACGAAAATCACAGCGGGCTTGCCCGATAATAGTTACGCTCATGCTGTCCGCGAAGATCCCAAACGCAAAGGATTGCTCTTTGCTGGCTTGGATAACGGAGTGTACGTATCCTTCGACGACGGTGCGCACTGGCAATCTCTCAGACTCAATCTGCCCACGGTGCCCGTTCACGACCTCACCATAAAGAACGATGACCTTATTCTGGCGACCCATGGTCGCGCCTTCTGGGTGCTCGATAACATCACTCCAATCCGCCAGATGAACTCAGCCGCGTCAACGGACGAGGCGCACCTCTATCAACCCGCCACCGTCGTTCGCTTCCGTGGACCCGGCTTCACCTTGCCGGCCGGGATTCCAGTGGGCGCTAACCCGCCTGCCGGTGCCGTGATCGACTACTCTTTGAAGTCCGCTCCCAAGGATCAAATCACCCTAGAAATTTTCGACGCGAGCGGCAAGCTCGTTCGCAAATATTCGAGCAAGAAAACCGCCGAAGGCGCGTCTCCAGACGAAGAAGAATTTGGCATCAGCCGACCCGGCGAAGAGCTCCCTACCGAAGTGGGCTTGAACCGCTTCGTCTGGGATTTGCACTTCGAAGCTCCCATAAAGGTTCCCGGCGCCGTAGGCTGGGGTGGCCGGCCGGAAGGGCCGCTGGTGGCTCCCGGTAAGTATCAAATCAAGCTAACCGTGGCAGGAAAATCGTCCACCGCGGACGTTGAGCTCACCAAAGATCCGCGTATCTCCGCGTCGCAAGCCGACCTCGAGAAGCAGCAAGAGTTCGCCCTGCGCATTCGCGATCGCGTCGGAGCCGGCGACGACGCGGTGAATCAGATCCGCAGCGTGCGTGGACAGCTCGAGGCTTTGAAGAAGCGTCTTTCCGCGGACGCCAGCGCAAAGGCAATCCTCGATTCGGCGGATGCTCTCATCAAGAAAATGAACGCCGTCGAAGAAAAAATCATTCAGCCCAAGTCCAAGAGCGGCGAAGACCCGCTGAACTATCCAATACAGGTGGCCGACCAGCTCGCGGCGTTGCAGGAAACTGTGGAAAGCGCAGACACCGCTCCAACGGAGTCGTCTTTCACCGTCTACGACGAACTGAATTCGCGGCTCGAAGCGCAATTGGCTGCTTGGCACGAAATCCAAGCCAAGGATCTTGCCGCGCTCAACGCTGCCATCCAGAAAGCCAACATCCCCGCCATTGCCCCTGCGGCGGAAAAGACGGAAAAAGGAGGGAAGTAGGCATTTTGCAAGATGCCAGTTCCCGGCCGAAGAAGAGAACTCGCTCTCTTCTTCGGCATAATTTGTCCAAGTCACCCTGTATTCACAAATTCCATTGCCCTACCAACCAGCTTTTGCTACCCTCCGCCCACAGCTGGCACCCCCGGGAGGTGTATTCATGGCATTTTGCAAAGCGTGTGGTCAGGATGCAGGTAATGCATCTTTTTGTCCTAAGTGCGGTGCAGCTCAGGGCGCGCCGGCGGGCGGGGCACCGAGCGCGGCAGTCGCTGCTTCCGCCTCTTCAGCCGCGGAATTTCCTACTGCAGGTATAGATGAAAACGTTGCTGGCCTCCTCTGCTACATATTCTGGTGGGTTTCCGGTTTGATTTTTCTTTTGATCGACAAGCGGCCGTTCGTGAGGTTTCACGCAGCTCAGGACATTGCCTTTAATATTGTGATGGCTATCGTAATGTTCGTTTTCTGGATCGTCGTGATTGTGCTTACGTTTGTTACAGCATTCCTGCACATTCCTATCGGTATCTTGACCGTCTTTCTTTGGCCCGTGGTGGGCATTGCATTTTTCGGGACTTGGATCTTCTTGATGTACAAGGCCTACAACCACGAAATGTTCAAGCTGCCGATTATCGGCGATATGGTCGAGAAGATGCTAAACAAGTAGGACTTGCCAACCTTCGCGTATTTCAAGAGCCGTCCGGATTTGCCGGACGGCTCTTTTTTTCGTCCTTCCTATCCGACACTATCCGCGCTTTCCGCTTGACTTCTTTTTCATGTCCCGCCAACCTAAAAGGCTTTGTTTCTGCTGCGAAAGGCAGAAAAAACCGAAAGGCGCCACCCCTAAGACATGACCCGCGTCCGGCTGTGCTTCCACGACCGTTGCTTTGATGGCACCGCCTCCGCCGCTCTGTTCTACCGCTTCTACAAGGAAAAATTCGATTCCGCTGCGGAATTTAGCTTCACCGGAATGACCCATCGCGCGCAGCAGCCCTGGACTCCTGGCCTCTTTGACGGCGACGAAAACGCCATCGTCGATTTCAAATACTCCAACTCCCCCAAAGTCACCTGGTGGTTCGACCATCATCAGAGCGCGTTTCTTACGCCCGCCGACGCCGAGCAATTCCGCAGTCACCCCGGCGCGCACATGTTTTACGAACCGGACTATAAATCCTGCACAAAACTTATCGCCACGGTTGCCCAGGAAAAATTTGGCTTCGACACGAAGCCGCTGGAAGAACTGATTTACTGGGGCGACATCATCGATGGCGCGCAATATCCCACGCCAGAGTCTGCCGTCGAGCTAACCGAACCGGCCACGCAGCTCGGCCTGGTCATCGAAGCTGCTTCCGAGGATGGTTTGCCCGCGCGCATCATTCCCGAGCTTGCCTATCGACCGCTCGCCGAAATGGTCAAGCTGCCTCTTGTCGCCAAACATCTCGGCCCTCTGCTCGAACGCCACCGCAAATCTATCGAGATTCTTCGCCAGCGCGCCGAAGCCATCGACGGTGTGATTTTCTTCGACGTTAGCGATCTCGACCTCGAGGGCTACAACAAGTTCATTCCCTATCTGCTGCATCCCGAATGCGTCTATTCCGTCAGCGTCAGCTCCTCCCCCGTCCGCGCCAAAGTCTCTCTCGGCACCAATCCCTGGAATCAAGCTACTGCCGACAAAAATCTCGCCTCGCTCGCTGAAAAATTCGGCGGCGGAGGCCATCCCCGCGTCTCCGCCATCTCGTTCGACCCCGCCGACCTCCCGCGCGCCCGCCAAGTCGCCCGCGACCTAGCCGCCCAACTCCGCGCCAAGTAGACCCGCATCCCCGTCAGTCCGAGCTTTCCGACGGGAGCCACTGGCGGGGTCGGGGGTTACGCGGTACAGTTGGCGCGATCCCGCGGCGCACGTCATCCGAAAGCGGCGAGCGACTGCAAACAGAATCATGCGACGCCTCCGAGCGGCGTGCAGAGATGTAGCAGGCCAACAGTGTGACCAGGACGAGCACGATTGTCATGCCGAGGAACGTCAGCGGATCGGTTGGTTTCACGTCGTAGAGCAGGCCAGATGGGGGGACGTTTCGATTGTTCTTGTTGTCCTGCTCTATGCAACGGCAAAGGTCGGAGGTATCTGCGCCAAGCAAGGCTTGGTTTGCGTGCTGCCAGAATCGTTGCTGCGAAGAGAAGTGCTTATTTCCGCTGCTCATCCCTTGAGTCGTCCAGCGGAACGGGGGGTGAGAGGATGACACGGCGTCAAGGCGTCAAAAGATCTGCCCGCCATAGCTGCAACGAATGACGGCTTCAGGGACAACCTGGAACTCTACGCCTACGACGCTCGAGTAAGTTTCGGTCAAGACTGCGTTGATGTAGCAATCTGCGCATAGCGCGGATCCTTTTTGACTGGAAGAATTTTCCGCTTCGCCAAACTTAACAGACAGCTCTGGCGTGTGAGTGATGGCGGATATATCGGCTGCAGCTTGACCGCAAGCCTTTGTGGTGGGGGGTCATGGTTGTGGCGCCATCAAGAATCACTGCGTACTTCATACCCATCGGAGCATGACTCGGGTCACCCAGCTTTGAGAACTCGGTGGCAAATGTCCAAGCGACGGGTTGCGCGGACATGGCAATACTATTCGCATAGGTGACGCAGGGGGCGGTGCTCGTTTGTAAGCCGCCAGAGACGATCATGAATTGCTTCAATTGCTGCACTATCTTGGCGATAGCGTCCATTGAACGTGGGGAAAGTTCCTCAGCGAGTTTCTTTTTGGTTTCCTCGACGAACGCGTCACGTTCAGCCAAGAACTGCTGTAGGTCGGCTCGTTTGCCAGCTTTATTGAGTGCGGTGGCCTTGGCGTTGTAAGCAGCCACGCGATGATCCCATTCCACCTCGAAGGCCGACACGATCGTTTGAAGCGTGTCATGATCAGGTCCGACCAGGAGTCCACGGGGTCCAAGAGGCGTGTTGGCTGTACGCAAGAAAAAATGCCGATAGGCGTCCGAGTCCGAGATTTCATCTGGTTGCTCTTGGCCCTGGATTACCTGGGAGCCATGCTGGTGCTCTTGTGCAGAGACAGGCAGGGCAAAAAAGAGGAGAAGCGCGATCGCCTTCATATCCCACCTCGTTGCGCGTGAAAATATAACACCATCGGGTATCGTACAAATCTTTTGGTTCGGATGGTCGAGCCGGGTACGGGCTGCCAGGGGGTACTCCGCCCAGGGGCAAGGACGGTCTTCGCGGCAAGGCCGTCATCCGCCTGTCAGACTCGCGTCGGATCCGTCAGACGCGTCGAATATCGAAAATTGTCCCACAGCATCCAGCCCGTTCGACAAAATTGCGCGTCCCGTGTAAAATTCTTTGATCCTCTGCGCGCCGCTAGCTCAATTGGTAGAGCAATGGACTCTTAATCCATAGGTTGTAGGTTCGATTCCTACGCGGCGCACCATTTTTTTCAGCGCAAGGAAATTACCGCTTATTCCTACTGGGGCGGAAAATGCACCGTGAGGTTGGCATTCACAGCATTCGGCTTGCCGTTGCAGGTTGCCGGTGTGAAAACCCATCCGGAGACGATTTGAACTGCCTGCTGTTCCAGGTCAGGTCTTCCAGCTGGGAGCACGGAAGTTTCGCGAACGCGGCCATCCGTCCCGATAACGCCTTGTACCTTGACGTCATACCAGGGACCAGGGCCTGCTGACGCGGGCTGCGGCGTGGATTGCGCGATAGCGCGCCGAGCTTCTCTGCATCTGGTCAGCATGGTGGCATCCGGTGGCGTAAGTGCCGCCCAATCAATAGGCCCATCGATAACGCTGAATTTCTGGTCGACTTCCATGCGCAGCTTCCCGTCAATGTAATGACGAATGTGCGCGGGCAGCCAGATGCCTTCGAACGACGAATACTCCGAGTTTTCAATAACCTCTCCACCCACGCTCCAGCGAACAAGGGTGCCAAGCTCGTCATCCACGCAGATTTCATTGGATTGGTGAGTCCTGCCGTTCACGGTCTCAAATTGGATGCACTTCGCAGGACGGCCAAACAGTGTGGCGGGCCTTATCGAGTCAATCGTATCCGACTGATCGAAACGCCCGATATGCAGTGGGATCAAATGGTCTACTTCGGAGAGTTCCGGCGGGTAAGCCTGGTAGGTATTCTGAAGCATTTTGCCTTGGTAAGAGAGGCGAATGCCGTGGTAATCGCCAAAATTGAATTCGTCTCGGTCGCCATCATTGCCGTAAATGGCGTTGAACTGGCCTTCTTTCGTTGTTCCGTCAAGGCCGTAAGCTCGAAACGTCGCCTCGTGCTTGTGGTTGGGCATGTTCTTCGATGGAAGACTAACGGCATTCGCGCGCTCGAGGAGTTGCACCGCTTCGACGCGCGTGGGCATGTCTTGCGCGGATTGCCGAACGCTGCACAAGAGCAGCAGAACTAACAAAATTCCAATTGGGAGGAGAAACTTCGGCATGGCCCCTCCTGCAGGAGAGAGTGAGGCCAGTGTACTCCCAAAGTAAGTAATCCGCTAAGTCTTGAATTGGAGCGACACGACCGTACAGGGAGCCGCCTCGAATCGTTCGCTTAGCCGGCGCTAACCCTTGGCGGCCCAGCGTTACGCTGGATTCGCGCGCAACTACGCGCCATAATTGCAACGAATGTTTCTTGCAGAAAAGACTCCGGGATGCGAATCGTTGTGGTAACTTCGTTCGTCCAAAAGGCAAGCAGGAGATGACGGTCATAGTGTGTTCTGAATGTGGGCAGGGAAGTGTGTTCAAACGCACGCGGACGGATAGTTCTCCAAGCAACTCTATGAAAAGGTTCCAATATTTGGCCGGTGCAGCTGCCTTCGCCGCAATTCTCGCGGGCGGCTGCTCGAAGTCTGTTTCCAGCAGCTCGCTTGGCGACGCCGCTCACCCCACGCCCGTTCATGTTTATACCGTCGCGCAGGAAGTTGCCCAGCGACGCGTGCAGGCCGCCGGCTCGCTTTTCGCCCTCGAGGAAAGCGTCTTAAGCGCGCAGGTAGAAGGCCGGGTTTCCGAAGTTCTCGCCGACGTCGGCGACAACGTAAAAGAGGGCCAGCCGCTCATCCTCATCGATCCGCAAGAGCTGCAATATGAAGTGGACCGCCAGCGTGGCCTGGTGACCCAAGTGCGCGCGCAACTCGGCATCGGCCCGAACGATCCGCCTCCCTCCGATCCGAAAAAAATCGCCTCCATCCAGCGCGCCGCAGCCGATCTCTTCGACGCCGAGCGCAAATACGCTCGCGCCCAAGAAATGTTCAAGGGCAACCTCATTTCGCAGCAACAATTAGACGAAGCCGCCAGCCGCTTTCAAAGCACCCAAGCTGGTTACACCGTCGCGCTGCAGGAAGTCGACCGCCTCAAGGCTCTCCTCGTCTCCAGCGAAGCCAGCGAGAACTTAGCCGAGAAGAAACTGAGAGACGCTACCATCCGCGCTCCCTTCCCCGGCTCGATCAAAACGCGCGACGTCCACCCTGGCGAATATCTTCGGGTGCAGGGCCCGGTGATGGTACTCGTTCGAACCGACACTCTTCGCGCCCGCCTCGCCGTTCCCGAACGCTGGGCAGGCTCGGTGAAAGACGGCGCCAACGTGGATCTACAAGTCGAGGCCTTCCCCGGCGAAACGTTTCACGGGCGCGTCTCGCGCATCAATCCCTCCGTAGCGCAGGATTCGCGCACCTTCGAAGCCGAAGCTCTCCTCGCCAACGCTGACGGCCGCCTGAAACCAGGCTTCTTCGTGCAAGCCTCCATTCCCAGCGAGAAAGAAGAAAGAACTATCTTCCTGCCTGAGGGTGCTGTGAACTACCGCTATGGTGTCTACAAAGTCTTTCTTTTAAACGGCAATCACGTTTCCGAGCACCAGATTCGTCCCGCTGGCCAGACCGATGACCAGCGCGGAAAGCGTTTTGAAGTAGCCGAGGGCTTAAAGCCCGGCGACCGCGTAGCCGTAGCCATCTCCGGCGATTTGCATGACGGCGCCACCGTTCAAGAACAAGCCGAAGGGAACACTCCGGCGCTGAAGTAGTCGCCGCCGGAAGCTCACTCAAACGCCGATGAAGCTAGCCGAAACTTGCGTCAAGTATCCCGTCTTCACCGTGATGCTCATCGCTTTTCTCGTCACCCTCGGCGCGTTCTCCTATCGCGGCCTCGCCGTGGATCTTTTTCCCAAAGCCGATCCCGCGACTGTCAACGTCGACGTCCAATTGCCTGGAGCCACTCCCGAAGAAGTCGTCACTGGCGTCGTCCTCCCTCTCGAGGACGCCATCTCCAGCGTCAGCGGCATCGACGAAATCTCCGTCTACTCCAGCGAAGGCTATGCCGACATCACCTGCACGTTTGTCCTCGAACGCGACATCGACGGCGCCGCCCAGGACATCCGCGAAAAGGTAGCCGCCGCCGTTTATAGACTGCCGCGCGAAACTCTGCCTCCAGTCATCACCAAACAAGATCCCCAGTCCGACCCGATTCTTACGCTGCTCGTTAGCGGCCCCATCAGCCGCCGCGAACTTACCGAAATCGCCGACAAGCAAATCCGCCGCGCTATCCAAACCGTCGACGGCGTTGGCAGCGTCGAGCTACAGGGCGGGCAGGCCCGCCAAATCCGCGTTCTTCTCGACGCGCAAAAACTCACTGCCCACAATTTCACCGTGCTCGACGTTCGCGACGCCCTCCAGCGCGAAAACATCGAAGCTCCCGGCGGCCGCATGATCACCGGCCCGCAAGAGCTTGGCCTCCGCACTCTCGGCCGCGTCACTTCCGCCGAACAATTTGGCGAAATCGTCGTCGGCACGCGCGGCGGCGCGCAAGTTCGCGTCCGCGACGTCGCCCAAGTCGAAGACGGCGCGCAAGAGCTTCGCACCTGGTCGGCCCTCTTTCGCAAAGGCGTCCCCGGTCAGGACGTCGTCAGCATTGAAGTTCTGCGTCAGTCCGGCACCAACACCGTGCAAGTTGCCGACAACGTAAAAGCCAAACTCGACGAACTGCGCGCGCAACTACCGCCCGGCGTCCAACTCCTCGTCATCCACGACATCTCCGACTTCATCAAAGCCTCTGTCCACTCGCTTCTCGAACACTTGATCCTCGGCAGCATTCTCGCCAGCGCCATCGTTTTTCTTTTCATGCGCAACTGGCGCGCGGTGCTCATCGCCGCCGTCGCCATTCCCGCGAGCATCATCGCCACGTTCACCTTGATGCGCGGCATGGATTTTTCCCTCAACAATATGACGCTGCTGGCGCTCACGCTCGCCGTCGGCATCGTCATCGACGACGCCATCATCGTCCTCGAAAATATCGTCCGCTTCATGGAAGAAAAAGGCGAAGACCGCAAAAACGCCGCCATCAAAGCCACGCAAGAAATCGGGCTCGCCGTCATGGCCACCACGCTTTCTCTGGTAATCATCTTCCTGCCCATCGCTTTCATGAACGGCTACGCCCGCAAATACGTCAACTCCTTCGGCTGGACCATGGCCATGGCTATCCTCGTTTCTCTGCTCGTGGCCTTCACGCTTACGCCGATGATGTCCTCGCGCATCCTCAAGATCAGCGAAAAAGAAAAAAAGGCCCACGCCGCCGGAATCCTGCACTGGGTCGAGCAATCCTACTTAAGGCTCCTGCAATGGTCGTTAGCCCATCGTTGGGTCATCGTCATTATTTGCGTCGCGACTTTTCTGTCCACGTTCGGTCTCTACCATCTGGTAGGCCGCGATTGGATTCCCTCCGACGATCAATCCGAACTCATCAGTTCCTTCACACTTCCGGAAGGCACAGCTCTTTCCATCACCACGCAGCGCGCCGCAGAGATCGCGCAACGCGTTGTCGCCCTCCCCGAAGTCGCCTTCGTCCAATCCTTTACCCACGGCCCCACAAACCACGCGCATCTCTTCGTCGGCCTTGTTCCTCGTAGCGAAAGAAAGCGCAGCCATGAACAACTCGCCACCGAAATCCGCGGCTACCTCGCCGATTATCGCAACATGGTCTCGAACGTCCGCCTCCCCTCCGTCTTCGGCGGCGAAACCTACTTTCCTATCGGCGCAGTCATCCGTGGTCCGGAACTGAATCAACTGGCCGACCTCAGCAAACAAGTTGCTGATCTGATGCGCAAATATCCGGACCTCGTCGACGTCAATCCGAGCCTCAACCTCAACACGCCGGAGCTTCAGGTCAAAGTCGACCGCCAGCGCGCTGCCGACATCGGCGTCCGCATGACCGACGTCAGCGATGCCGTCCGCCTCTTCTATTCCGGCGAAGACGAAATCACGCGCTTTAAAGAAGGCTCTGAGCAGTTTCCGGTCATCATGCAGCTCCTCGAGCGCCAACGCGACGACCCGGATGTGCTCGCGCAAATGATGGTGCCCTCGACAAAACTCGGCCAAGTGCGCCTCGAAAATGTCGCCACCATCCTCCGCGGCGCGGGCCCCGCCACGCTCTGGCGCTACAACCGCGAATTCGAAGTCACCGTCTACGCCAACGTCGCCAGCGGCTATCCCCTCGACCTAGCCGCCTCCCACACCGTGGATTCCATCAAGCAAATCGGCCTCCCCGCGGGATATTCGTATCGCTTCACCGGCCAGGTCAAAGTCCTCGAAGAAACCACATGGAATCTTTTGCTAGCCATGCTGCTCGCTTCCATCTTCATGTACATGGTCCTGGCCGCCCAATTCGAGAGCTTCTCCCACCCCTTCATCATTATGCTCACGCTCCCGCTCAGCATCCCGTTCGCACTATTCTCCCTCTGGATCACAGGGCGCGCCCTAAGCCTCTGGAGCGCCCTCGGAATGTTCCTGTTGTTGGGAATTGTAAAGAAAAACGGAATCCTGCAGGTCGACTACACCAACCGCCTTCGCGCCAGCGGCATGCCCGTCCGCGAAGCCATCCTCGAAGCCAACCGCGTCCGCCTCCGGCCCATCCTCATGACCACGCTCTCCATCGTCGCAGGCCTAATCCCCGTAGCCATCGGCATCGGCGCCGGCTCCGAGCAGCGCGCCTCGATCGCCGTCACCATCATCGGCGGCCAAACTCTCTGCCTACTCCTGACTCTGCTCGTCGTCCCGGTAGCCTATTCCTATCTCGCTGAGTTCGAGACCGTGCCCTGGACCACCGTCGCCCGCCGCCCCTTCACCCGCGCCCGCAGCCCAGTAGGCGATTCTTCCGCCGACTAAGCGTGCCAACCCGACAAACCCTGTAAGGGGGGGGCTGTGCCCTCTGCGTTAAAATCCCACTTTTCCATTAGAGTCCACACTTACGAAAAAAGAGGGGACGTGGTCCTCCCCGCTTGCGCTGACCATGCCATCGCAGGCACAATTCGCGTGCTCAATCCAATCCGTAAGGAAGGCGCGCCATGCGACGACTAATTCCAGCACTGCTCCTGGCTTTCGGTTTCTGCCCTTCGATCCATGCACAGACGAAGTCTCCAGTCCCGCCGGCCGACTACGGCCAGTGGGAATCGCTCGCTGTGCCGCGCGAGTTTGGCGGACTGTCCCCTGATGGCAAGTGGCTCGTCTACGGCATCAATCGTTCCAATCGCGAAAATGAGCTGCGCGTCACCAACATTGCCGACGGCACGACCAAGACCGCCGCGTTCGGCACGCAAGCGGTTTTTTCTTCGGACTCGCGCTGGGTCGCCTACGCCATCGGCTATTCCGAAGCGCAAGAAGAAAAAATGCGCAAGGAAAAGAAGCCCGTCCAAAGAAAACTCGGACTTCTGAATCTCTCGACCGGCGAGCAAATCGTTGTCGACGGCATCGAGTCATTCTCTTTCAGTCCCGCGGGAACCTACTTGGCCATGCGCCGCTATCCGCCCGAGAAAAAGGACTCACCCGACACCGCCGCCAACGCCGAAGGTGACGACACGCCGGGAGCCACGCTGATCCTCCGACAACTGTCCTCGGGACGTGACACTTCCTTCGGCAATGTCTCTGAATTCGCGTGGCAGGATCTTCCGAAGCGCGGCACGCTTCTCGCCATGGCCATCAACTCCGAAGACAAAACCGGCAACGGCGTCCAACTCTTCAATTCCGAAAACGCCTCTGTTCGCGTGCTCGATTCTTCCGCATCTGTCTACGGCGGTTTGGCTTGGCGCAAAGACAGCGCCGATCTCGCCGTGTTGCGCTCGAAGTCCGATGACCACCGCGAAAGCGCGACACAGATTGCACTCGCATGGACCCACGTCGGCGAAGCATCCGAAGCCAGCCACACCTACGATCCGACGGGCGACACAAAATTCCCTCTAGGCATGCGCACCGTTTCGTTTCACAAACCAACTTGGTCCGAAGACGGCGACACGGTTTTTCTAGGCATGGCCAAATGGGAAGAAAAAATCGCGGAACCTAAAAAATCCGAGAAAGACGCGGGCGCAGACTCCGAATCAAAAAACAAAGATAAGGGCAAAGCCAAAGACTCCGAAGAACAGCCGACCGTCGACATCTGGAATGCCCGCGACGCCGAAGTCATGCCCAAGCAAAAGCTCAATGCCAAAAACGATCGCCAGAAAAATATTCTGTGCGCCTGGCATTTGCAGAGCGCCCAGTTTGTTCCGCTCGGTAAGGACCTCGAAGAAGAAATTGTTCCCTTCAACCATCAGCAAACGGCTTATGCCGCGAACTGGTCCGCTTACGCCATGGAGCGCAGCATCGGCCGTCCCGCCGCTGATGTCTATTTTGTGGATCTCGCCACGGGCAATCGCACAAAAATTCAGGACCGCCTCAACGATGACTACTATCTAGAAGCCAGCCCCGCTGGCCGCTACCTTCTCTATTTTCACGACAACAACTATTGGACGGTGAACACCACCACGCACGCCGTCGTCAACATCACGAAGACTGTTCCCACTGCCTTCGCAAATCTCGAAGCGGATTTCACTATCAAGCAGAAGCCTGCGTTTGGTTTTGCTGGATGGACGAAAGACGATGCTAGCGTCATCCTCTATGACAAGTTTGATCTCTGGCAAGTTTCGCCCGACGGCGCTCACGCCACCAAACTCACCGATGGCGCCGCCGACCAGGTCCGCCACCGCTATGTAAAACTAAATCCCCGCGATGAGTTCATCAACACCGATCAGCCGATGTATCTCAGCCTCTTTGGCATTTGGACGAAAAAATCCGGCTATGCGCGTCTCAATCCGGGCGCCTCAGGTGCGTTCAAGGAAGAACATCTTATTTGGCTAGACAAGAGCGTCGCCCAGCTTGGAAAAGCTAAGGACGCGGACGTATTTGAATACGTCGAACAAACTTTCACGGAATCGCCGAATGCTTTTGTCGGCGGGCCCGATCTGAAAGCTCCCAAACAAGTCACCAAGACAAACCCGTTCCAGAGCAACTACGCGTGGGGTAAGGAAGAACTGATCGATTACAAGAACAGCCATGGCGAGCATCTACAAGGCGCGCTCTACTATCCCGCAGGCTACGACCCCAGCAAAAAATATCCAATGGTCGTCTACATGTACGAAAAATTGTCCGACGGACTGCACCAATACAGCGCGCCTTCGGAGCGCAATTACTACAACGTGGGTGCCGTCACCAGCCACGGCTATTTCATGCTCGAACCGGACATCGTTTTTCGCCCCCGCGACCCGGGCGTTTCGGTTGTGGACTGCGTAACCTCGGCGGTCAAACGTGTCATCCAGATGAATGTGATTGATCCGAAGAAGGTCGGCGTGATGGGCCATTCCTGGGGCGGCTTTGACTCCGTCTATCTGGCCACACACACGACAGACTTCTTTGCCGCCGCCGTCGCCGGTGCTCCGATCACCGATCTCGTCAGCAACTACGGTAACCATCACTGGAGCTCCGGTATCGCCGAAACGGATCACATTGAAACTGGGCAGCAGCGCATGGAAGTGCCCCTCTACGAAGATCTACAGGCTTACATTCGCAATTCCGCCGTCTTCGGCGTACAAAATATGACCACGCCGCTGCTCATTGAAGTAGGCGACAGCGACGGCACCGTCTTTTTCCATCAAGGCGTCGAGCTCTACAACATCGCCCGTCGAGCCAAAAAGAACGTTGTCCTCCTCGAATACGCAGGCGAGGACCACGGCCTGCGCAAGAAGCCCAACCAGATCGACTACCAGCACCGCATCTTTGCCTGGTTTGGCCACTATTTGAAGGATGAGCCCGCCGCAAGTTGGATCACCAACGGCGAAAGCTATCTAGACCGTGAAAGGGAACTGAAGCAACTGAAGGCCGGCGAAGGCAAGGATTGAGGAAGACTTGGCGCGGGAAGTGAGCATTGGCCTCAACGCTTTTGGGCTCCGCAGGAGCATAAAAGCGCCGCGAGGATTCTAAAAATGGCGAGCCGCAAGACGAGTGAGAACTGGATCGTGGTCCTCTAAAATGGAATCCGCGAATCCGCGTGAGGGAGCGCGCAGCAAAAGAAAAAGTTCGCCAGCCCACAAAAGAATGTCGAGCAAGCGCCCGCGTTGCAGATTGCTAATGTCATCGCAATGTAGCGCCACGTCGAGAGCCCGCCGCGAGCACTCTTCGATGAACGCGCGCAGCGAAGCGAGATCGAGATTCACGCGGCCCGTCTTCTGGCCGCGGGGATCAATACGTTGCAAATTTTCGTAGCAGAGTTCGATAAAGTGGTCCAAGCAAAAATCCTGCTGAGCCAGCGAAGCTACAGCTGCCCCTTCGCAAAAATCCACTGCGCAGATCTTGTCTTCAAACATCTTTGACATGGCCCCCAATTCAAGTCTTTCAACTCCCACACCGCCCGCAACCATCCTCTGTATGCTATCCCCCATAAAGTTGGATGTTGCGAGGGCATTCAACTGTTGCCGGAACGTTTACGGAACGAAGGCTAAAAATCAACTGTCAGTTCTCCTCATGCCACGCACAGCGCGGCTTCACCGTTCAGTCCAGATTGCATCGTTCCCTCAGAGCAGGACGCTTCGAACTCGCCCGGAGGTTGCGCCGCGGCGGGCACAAAGGCGGCCAGCGTTTGGACGCGCAGGCAGCGGTCCAGATAGGGAGCCAGCAAAGCCCGCACCCAGCGCACGTTTTCGTTGCAGCGCTGCATACGATCCTCGCCGCTCCAGAGCGTGACAACCGTTACAAGGCGTGCTTCGTGGTTTGCGATCATCACGAAACTTCCGGTGAAACCGGCTACCTCTCCGAGCGCTCCATCGATCGCCGCGGGTAAAGCAGCGTGGATTTTGTGCGCTTCATTTGGCTTGGCAACAAATTCTATGCTGAGAGCCGTGATGCGCGAACTGGTGTAGCACAGACCGGGTGTCCGCGCATTAGTACTCAATGCATTCGAATCGAACGGGCGCAATGCAGTATTGGAAAAACTGTGGGAATGCAGCGAACGTGACACGTAGCCTCCAAATTCAGTGGTCCTCCCCGTTTAAGGGGGGAGGCGCATCCTCGTGGGTCCAGGTCCGACTTGGATGCGCCCTGGTGGGACACGCGGGGGACAGGGGAACCGTCCCTTCGCAGCAGGACGCCCACGCTTACGATGGGTTCCTACAACCGAATAGTGCAGGGGGCAGGCATTTCGTTTCACCCATTCAGTTCAAAAAAGTGAGAGGAAAGCCGGGAAGTGATACATGGGAACCATTGCTCCTGGTGGATGGCAACGGCTATACTCCTCCGCACAAATCTGAGGGCTACGTGGAACTCTTCGCATTCACCAGGGAATACGTGGAGCGCCTCCGCGAGGGGGACCCCTCGACGGAACAACATTTTGTCGCGTACTTTGACCAGCTGCTGAGGATCAAATTGCGTGCGAGGATGCTCGCGTCGGAAACCGTCGAAGACCTTCGCCAGGAGACCTATATCCGAGTTCTGGTTACCCTGCGCAAGGATGGAGTGCGGCAGCCGGAGCGGTTTGGGGCATTCGTCAACGGCATCTGCAACCATGTAATTCAGGAATTTTACCGTGTCTCGAACAAGACCAGCCCGTGGGATGACTCCTACCTGGAAATGCCGGACAAGGCGGTCGACACGGAAGGCTTCCTGATTAGCAAGCAGATGAAGGATCGGGTTCGCCAGGTGATTGAGGAGCTGCCTAAAAAGGACCGCGAACTACTTCGGGCTCTTTTCCTGGAAGAAAAGGATAAGGATGAGGTTTGCATCAAGCTCGGCGTAGACCGCGATTATTTCCGGGTTTTGCTCCATCGAGCGAAGGATAAGTTCCGTGTTTTGTATGAGAAAGACAGGGAAGGGCTTTCCGGGAGGTTGTCGTCCGGGGAGGAAACATGAAACGAACTGTCCCCTCGGTGCACTACTCATCGGTGGATGACAAACGATGACAAACATGGACCATAAGGAAGCGGTGCGTCTCCAGGCCGCGGAAAAGTACCTCCTCGGGGAACTCCCGAAGGAGCAGCACGCTGCGTTTGAAGAGCACTACTTTGACTGCTCCTCTTGCGCCGAAGAGATGAAGGCTACCATTGCCTTCATGGAGAGCTCGCGGCAGGTAGTGCGCGAAGACGCTCGGCAAGCTGTTGAGGAGAAAAAGCTTGCTCCAGTGCCCCCAAAGAACGGCGGCTGGTTCGCTTGGCTCCGACCGGCGTTTGCGGTTCCCGTATTTGCGGCGCTGCTGTTATTTGTCGGCTATCAGAACGGCGTTACGATCCCTCGATTGAAGGATTCCTCCTCCAGCCAAATGGGACAGGCCATCAATTCTGCCTTCCAATTGCGCGGCAGTGTGCGCGGAGGGGGTGAGGGTGACGATGCCGCAAACAAGGTGCGAGTCCGGTCGGGCGAAGGCTTCGCGCTAAGTTTTGACTTCACGCCAACGGGGACGTTTAGTGAGTATGATTGGCAACTGCAGAACCAAGCTGGACAGGCTGTGCAATCCGGCCGCATTAGCGGCGACAAGAAATACCAGACCGTGTCTCTGAACGTAGCCGGAGGAGTGGAGAGCGCCGGCAAATACAATCTAGTCTTCTTCGGAAGCGCCGATGGCAATGGCCAATCGTCAAACCGCAACGAAGTTCAACGGCTCACATTTACGGTTGAATTTCTTCAATAGATGAAAGAGTATTAGGCTCCTTTCAAGTTCTTTGAGGTGTCCCTGATGAGCACGCAGCAGCGTATCCCTTTCCATTTCAACGCCAAGGGCCACTCTTTCAGCGCCCACTTCGTTCGCCCGGTGGATGTCCCGATCGCTGCACAAGCGGCAACCTCCCTACCGACGATCGGTGGACATGCCCATTCTCGCGTCGATGAATTTGGCATTCCGAGGCTGGTCTCATTCAAGTTGGGCGAGACTCACGTTGCGGGAAGCTGGCAGGAAGAGACGATCGTGACGACGAGCGCAACCTCGGTCATTAAGGGCTTGAGCCTTTTGGACTTTCTGACCGCGGACAAAATAGTTTCGCGGCTCACTGCTCAGTACACAACTCACACCACGATCAAAGAAGGACACATCATTGCCTTGGGCAGCCATTTTGAAAACCTTCGCCTCGGCGGTCACGAAGTGAAAGTGATCCTACGCCACGATCTTCTCCTAAACTCGAAGACATTTGCTGAATTGAAGGATAATCTCAAGAATGATAAGAGACCCGATAAAAGAACTGCAGTTGAGGACGGAGTAGCTCTTTGTTCGCTTGTGGACAAGATAGAGGTCGATGCCGACTTGAGGAAGCTTCGAGGGTTCGAGATCGATGGCCATATCCTTCACATCCCTCATTTTGGAAAAATCGCTTTGGCCGAACTCTTTGTCGAACCTGGAGCCTTGACCTTGACCATGATTCGCTTCGAGTTAGGCTCCCCCGATGGCGGTGGTGGCACGATTGCGGAAACGGGCACAAACGGAAAGCCCATGCCACCCTCTCCCTGAGATTTTCAACGGCCTGCTCGTTCCTTTTGGGCATGGTCATCGCATGCACCGGCTGTCACTCGCGCCAGGATCCTTTAACTCTTTCCAATGACATTGAGTCCGAAATCCTGCATGGGGATCTCTCCACTGCCTTAGCCGAAGCAAACGAAGCGATTAAGCAGTTTGGCGGCGGAAGCCAAAAGTGGGACTGGCGCTTCCGTATTCTGAAGGCGCAAATTCTGATTTCTCAATCTAGGCCGGAAGAGGCTCTGTCCTTATTGAGGGTTGATCTGCCCACCGCTTTGTCTTCCAGCGACATGGCAGTTAAGAAGCCACTGTTCCAAGGTATCGCTCACACTTATGACCAGAAATTCGAGGATGCCGAACGGGAAATCTCAGAGGCGGAACGTCTGGCCTATTCCTTCCAACCGCAGCTCTTGAGTGAAATCTTGAATGCTCGAGGCGCGCTGGAAGTCGCTGAGAAAAAGGATTCAAAGGCTGAAGAAACATTTCGCCAGGCTTTAGCAATGGCCCGAGAGCAAAACGAGTCGAGCCAAGAGGCGAGATCGCTCGGGAATCTGGCCTTTGCGGCGATAAGTCTTGAGCACTACGACCAGGCTATTGACCGCAGCCAGGAAGCTTTGCGGCTGGCCCGTGCTCTAGGTATGCAAAGCGTGGTAGCGACCAGCTTAGGAAACTTAGGCTGGGCATATTTTCAATTGGGTGATTTCGAGAGTTCTCTCGAATTTTTTAGACAAGGGGAGGACATGTCGGAGAAGAGCGGCCTAACAGGCTACGGAGCCTATTGGTTGACTGGAATCGCGAACGCTTACCAGGCCGAACGCGACTATAGGTCGGCCGAAATGAGTCTCGATCGGGCTTTGGAGGTTGGCCGAAGATTGGACGATAAGCAAACAATCACTACAGCCCTCAATGCCCTCGCTTTGATTTGTTTGAAGACCGGTCGACTGGACCAAGCGGAACATGAAGTTCAGGAGGCTCTCAAGTTGGAGGAGGCGGGCCTGGATCATTTTGGACCAGTCCAGTCACGGATTTTGTCTGGCCGAATCGAGGCGAGTAAACGGAATTTCGGAGCCGCCGAGATGTTGTTCGTGAGCGTGCTGGCGGATCCCAAGGTCGATACTCCCTCGCGCTGGGAAGCGAAAGCGAGGCTCGCAAAACTCCATGATGACCAAGGCTTCCCGAAAAAGGCCGAGAAGGAGTATCGCGAATCCATCGAAGCGATTAAGGCGGCGCGCGCCTCCGTCAATCACGAGAATTTACGGTTGAGCTTCCTATCGAATGGCATCGAGTTCTACGACGACTACATAAGTTTTCTGGTCGCCCACGGCAGAGACGGGGATGCCCTCGAAGTTGCCGAGCTGAGCCGCGCGCAAACTCTTGAGGAAGGACTACGCTCTTCGGCGACGATCCGCAAGCACTCCGCCGGAAATTCACAGCCGCAACAGATTGCCGAGCGACTACACGCAAGACTTTTTTTTTACTGGCTTGGGGAAAAGCGCTCCTATCTTTGGGCCATCACCCCGATGAAGACGACCTGCCTCATGCTTCCGCCGAGTTCGGAAATCGATGGAGTGGTCAAATCGTATCGGGAAGCGGTTGCGACCTCCAAGGATGTGGCGGAAACCGAGCGGGCCGCCGGGGAGAAATTATATGCGACGCTGGTTTCGCCCGCGGAGAAGTTAATCCCGAAGAATTCCCGCGTGATTCTGTTGCCCGACGGCAGCCTCTATTCGTTGAACTTCGAGACCCTGATTGTTCCAGGATCGAAGCCGCACTTTTGGATTGAAGACGTCACAATCACCACGGCCAGCTCACTTTCTTTGCTGGCGTCCGCGGCTAGCCGCCCGCCTGCCAAGCAGAAGAATCTATTGCTCGTTGGGGACACGCTAAAAGCTAACGACGAGTTTGAGCCGCTTCCCCAAGCCGAAGACGAAATGAAAATAGTTGAAGGCTACTTTCCGGAATCGAATCGTACGGTCTTGAAACTCGATCATGCCACGCCTAGCGCCTATCTAAGCAGCCATCCGGAGCGCTACACCTATCTTCACTTTGTCACCCACGGTACGGCAAGCCGCGCGCAGCCGCTGGAATCCGCTGTGATTATGAGTAAAGAACCGGCGAGCGATACCTACAAGCTCTACGCCAGGGATATCGTCACGCGGCATTTGAACGCCGAACTCGTGACCATCTCGGCTTGTAACGGTTCCGGAACACGCGCTTATTCTGGCGAGGGCTTGGTTGGGCTATCCTGGGCCTTTGTGCGAGCGGGCGCGCATAACGTTATCGCCGCGCTTTGGGAAGTGAGCAATGCCCCTTCTACTTCGGAGCTGATGGACTCTTTTTACAAGGGCCTCAGCCGTGGCCAGGATCCCGCGTCTGCTTTGCGCGACGCCAAACTCTCCTTCCTGCGTTCTTCCAACCCGCGTGCTGTGTTCAAAAAGCCGTACTACTGGGCGCCATTTCAGCTTTACTCCGGATCTTGACGTAGCGACGCCTCAAATCTTGGCGGTTCGGCGTTAGGTAGCTCGCGGGCCGCGCATTCCGAGGGAGTGAAACGATTTCGCTCTCACTTGCACTACTTTAAGTCCAGCAATTCTTCCGCGAGGGGTGTTTTGGTGAATCTAGAGCATGGCAGTCTCCCTGCAGAAAAACAGAACTCAGTCGTAGCCACGGAAAGCTTCGATGTCAATCTTGCCGGCCCGAGAATCGAGCGCTGCGAATTTGAGCAACTGCTGCAACGCGCGATGGAAATCCTCAACGTTCGCGACCTCAAAGCACAACTAAAAACGAACGCATAGGCCTTGACTGCTTGATGCCGACGACTTCGGCCGTTTGATCCACACAAAAGCAACGCAAGCGGCGCATCAGGTCAGCGCCGCTTGCGTTTATTTCTGCCGATGTTTGCCCGAGGCAAGCAGACCTGCGTGTCAGGACGTCAGAGTTTGCAGCAGGCTTTGCCCGTTGGGGGTGCCGAGTCCGGTGCAGGCGTCCCAACCCTTGCCGGCTTTGTAGTCGCCATTGTTTCCTTGCGTGATGTCGCGGAACGTGGCGTCTTCCGGCGCGGCGTAGAGCAGCGGATTGATGAAGCCGACGGGCTTGCCGAGGCCTTGGTTGATGCGTGCGAGCAGGCCGGCCCAAAGAGGCGCGACAGCGCTGGTGCCACCAACCGGAGGAATACCTTGCGAAGGATCGGGGAAGCTCGTTCCATCGCAGATAATTCGATAGCCCGAAGCAGGAGCGGCATCGCCGGCAACATCCGGTACGCCACGCATCACCGGGCCTGTGGGGTCGGCGGCTGGAGGAACTCCAGCCTTTTGCTGATAGCTCGGCAGCGCAAAGAAACGGCTAACGCCGCCGCCGGTGCCGTCGTTTTTTCCGTCGTCCCAGACGACTTCTTTCGTGATGGCGGTGCCAGGGGCGGTCACTTGTGTGCCGCCGCAGGCGAGCACGAAGGGATCGGAGGCAGGGAAGTCCACGTGGGCTTTTTTATCCCAGTTGGGATCGTCGGCGGCGAAATCCGCGGAGCCGTTGTCGCCGGCTGCGACGCAGACCGTCACGCCAAGGCTTGCGGCGGATTGCAGCAACCGGTCGAATTCGTTGCGGAACTGCGCGGTGGCTTCGTCTTCGGGACCGCCCCAGCTGATCGAAACGATGTTGGGCTTGTTGACGGTGTCGGTGAGGATGGCGTTCATCACGCCGAGAAAGCTCTGGTCCGTAGTGTCGGGAGCAAAGTAGACGACGATTTTCGCGCCGGGCGCGATGGAGCCGGACACTTCGATATCGAGCATGACTTCGACGTCGGGATTGTTGGGATCGAGCGCGTTGGTGCCCGGGCTGTTCGTTCCGCCATTTGTATAAGTGGCTGCGGTTACGCTTGGTGGCGTGTCGATGCCGAGATTCTGAAAGTAGGTTGTTAACTCCGCTGGATGGAAGCCGCCTCCGAGTTCGAGAATGGCGATCGTTTGGCCGGTGCCATCGAGATTTTTTGGAAAATTGTAAAGGGCTGCGAGTTGCGGCGGCGTGAAACCGGTGGGGACCGAAGCCGACGCTGTCGAGCGATCAGCCGTCGCGCCAACACCTGCCGCGCGAGCCGTGCCCCGTCGGATGCGGTAATGCGGCTTAGCGAATGGGCGGTTGTCGAGCCCGGTGACACTGGTCACGATACCTTGCAGGTTTTCCGGAATGAGGATGTCGCCTTCTCTGCCACGATAGGCTACGTCGCCAGACTTGTACATTTTGAGGTTGACGCCGAAGGCTTTGCTGTAAGCCGGAGCGGTGCCGGAGAGCGTAACGGTGCGCTGGGCGGCGTTTGTGTCAGTGACGCGCAAGCCATTTTCTCTCGCAAAGGTTTCGACTTTTGCGATGTCGCCGGGATCGGCTCCGTGCCTTTCGGCATGTTCTTCTCGCGTCAGGTAAGTGCGCTCGCCGGGCTTTTGTTTGCTTTGGGCTTCGATGGAGGGGAGCTCGTTACGGCGGCGTACGGTGACCGTGACGCGGAATTCCGCGCTTGGCACTTCTCCGACGACTTCGGCATTGGGCAGAGGATGTTTTGTGCTGCCTGCTAGCTTGGTCTGTTTTTGTCCTGCGTTCATGATGTGTAGCTCCTTTCTATTTTTCGATTCTCTGGGTCCTTTTTATTCGTTGTGTGGTCTTTGTAGTTGTCCCTACTTGCTGGAAGTCTCCAATCCGCTTACTGGTGGCGGGTTCCCGGAGGAACGCAAATTAATGAGGTTGTTGAGCATGTCAAACCAGAAGGGCGCGCCCAGGACAATGGCGAAGGAAGTGAGCAGAATGCCGAGCATTTTCAAAGCTCCCGTGCCGAGGCTGTTGGGCAACGCCCGGATGTCATGTGTGTCCTGCGCCCATCCGATGGGAGGCGTGTTTACATCGCGAATCTCCCCGGCGACTTGTTGTAGAGAACCCTCTGCGTTGAGGTAATCGGCTGGATTCGTAGATTGAACCTTTTTCGCGGCTTGTGCAACCACCGCGCTGCTAAGCGCTTGATCGCTCCACAATTCCTTGACGATCATGAGTGTGTCGGCATTTATCGCCGCGCAGAGAAGCAGCCCGAGCACGAAGATGATTTTTTGCGCCAAGCGTTTGTACCAGCCGCTAACGCGGGCCATGGTGTCGTCGAACCAGTGCTCGACCTTGAGGCGTGCTGCTTCCACGTCGGTTCCGGAGGAATCGATCATGTTGAGCAGCGTGGAGCGAAGCTTGACGTCGGGAATTTGGGCAACGCCGGCCCGCAAGGATTGAACGGTGCGGGGTTGGGAGTTGTCCGCAGGAGCTACGATGTCGAATAAGGCGGCGGAGAACATACGCGCAGAGATGTAGGAGGGCTTTTGCCCTTCTGGCGCGGTGCCGGTGATGAGAGGATGCGCGAAAAGCTTGGCGGTGTAATCGTTTGGGCCATTCTTGAGCATGTTGCGAACGCCTTTTTCGAGCGTGTTGGCGCGGAGAGAAAAAATCGCGGCGATCACTTCTTTGACACCGGAGCAACCGATGCTGAGGACCAGATAGATCAAGGTGACGCCGATCACGACTTCGAGGACTTGCGATCCGAACATGCACACCTCCCTATTAGCCAGAAATCCCACTTTGACTTAAATGCCATGGGGCTATGCTGCTTGGCAATTAGTGCGTCTGGGCGATGAAACGTTTCGCTGATTGGGTGCACTACCTGCAGAGAACCAGCCAATTCTCAGAAAAATATGGGGGTGTGTATGTCCGCCGGGTTGGACAACCTGAAACACATTGTGGTGTTGATGATGGAGAATCGGTCGTTCGACCACATGCTGGGCGCGCTCATGCAGAAAAATCCCAAAATCAACGGGCTCACGGGAAATGAGTCGAATCCCGATACGAGTGGGGCGATCGTTAAAGTTCAGCCGAACGCGCAATTCCAGAGCCAGCTTGATCCGGATCCGGATCACCATTTTCCGGGGGTGGATCTCCAAATTTTTGGCGGGGCGCCGCCGGCAGCGGGCCGTGTGGCCAATATGCAGGGATTCGTAAAAGACTATTTCTCACAGACGAAGGACGTGAATCGCTCGCACAACATTATGTATTACTTCACGCCGGACAAGTTGCCCGTGCTTACGACGCTTGCTACGGAGTTTGCGGTGTTCAATGGATGGTTTTCATCGATTCCCGGGCCGACGATTTGCAACCGCGCGTTCGCGCATTACGGAACTTCGTTTGGCCAGGTGGGGATGGATATTTTCTACATTTTGGACAATACGATCGCGAGCATCTATGAGCGGATGATTCAGGCCGGGCATACGGCTAAGATTTATTACTACGATCAGCCAAGCTCGACCATGGAGATCGTCAATCTGCTGAAGAATCAGCCGCAGATTTTTGCAACTTTCGATCAGTTCGTCGCGGACTGCTCGGGAAACACACTCCCTGATTACAGCTTTATCGAGCCTTGCTACAACGATCACCCGGGCGCGGACGGCGGACAGGTGCTGGCGTCCGACCAGCACCCGGATCACAACGTGCGGGAGGGCGAGCGATTCATTGGCAGCGTCTATAACGCCATCCGCACCAATCCCACTCTCTGGCAGAACACAGCGCTTCTGGTTGTGTACGACGAGCACGGCGGAATCTATGACCACGTTGTCCCCCCGGCATGCCCGCCAGATGGATACACCGCTTCTGCTGACGCCACTGGCACTGGGGCGCCGTTCGCGTTTGACCGCCTCGGGATCCGCGTTCCGGCCCTGCTCGTTTCTCCGTGGATTCCGCGCGGCACGGTCGTTACTGGCCCAGAGGACCCCGCCAACGGGCAGATCTTCGAGCACGCTTCCATTCCTGGAACGGTTACGAACTTCTTTCTGAACGGTGACGCCAAGCGCACCGTTCGGGAACAGCAGGCCAAGTCCTTTCTGGGCCTGCTGACCGATCAAATGCGGCCGGATGACGACTGCGTGGTCTTCAACAATCTTCAATAATTGAGAGGGGAAATATGGCTCCCAAAATAATCGATGTTCCGAAGACGGATCCCGGTGCTTACAACCCCAACCGACCGGCGGGAACATTGTTGCGGTCCCAAGCTCTGCATATGCGGGAGGCGCTGAATAAGCATGTCCACGAACTCACTACCCTGCTGAATATTGAGATGAGTTCACTAAAAACGGAAGCCGACGTGAGCGCGTACGTTCACAAGGCAACAGCTCTCTTGCACACACGCACCGGAAAGCCTGCCAAAAAGTGAAGGAGGTTCCTATGTCTCGCGCCGCCGTAGTTCTTCTGCTGACGGCACTTGCCGTGCCTGCGATGAGTGCGCAGCAGCCCGCTGCGCCTGTGGACACTGGACCAGACAATCCTTCCGAGCTCTACAAACTCCAGCACAGTTGTTTCGATCTCAAAGGACTCATTGACTGCGGACAGGAGCTCTTCGCTGGCCAGCCCGTGCACATCGCTGTCGGCAGTATTGCGCCGCAGAATGGGTTCGGCGTGGGGCTAGCCTACGTCGGCCACAAAACGACGGAAAATTGGCGCATCACTTGGGATTCGGACGCGGTTGCATCCGATAACGGTTCGTGGCGCGCAGGTGTTTATCTGAAACTTGTGAACACCTACGAAAAGGCGCCGACGGTCGAGTTCGGCACGAAGGGGCGCAACTTGAAGCCCAATCTCACGGCGCTGCCCGAGAGGCCGGTCATCAACGTGTACGCGCAGACGATCACGCTCAACAAACTGACTTACTTTGGATTGGGGCCGGATTCCACCGAGGCTGGACGATCCTTTTACGGCATGCGGCAGACGATCTTGGGTGCAAGCGCGGTCAAGCCGTTTGCCGCGAGACTAAGCGCCGCCTTCTTCGGCGAAGTGAACGGACGCTTTGTGGATATTCGCCCGAGCCTGGGACAGCCTAGCCCCAGCATAGGCGCGCTCTACACGGAAGCTACCGCGCCAGGGCTGACGAATCAGGCGGGCACGCTGCAACTTGGCGAGGGTGTCCGCATGCGCCCAGTGCTGCTAGATGATTTTGTCCACCTGGATTACAGTCTGACCTACCAGCAATACATTGCGCCCGGAAGCTCGGCGTTTTCCTTTCAGCGTTTGACCACCGATTTATCTCATCAGTTCGCAGTTTACCGGAAGACAACACGCATTATCCTGCCGAGAGATACGAACGGCCCAGACGAATGCTCCGTGGATAGAGATTCAGAAAATGCAGAATGCTCCGTGGATAAATTCGCGCAGCACCATGAGTGTCTCACAGCGCAGGGCGCGACGAGCTCCGAATGCAAAGAGCTAAGCCGGGACCTTCAGGGCAGCTTTGGGGTGCGCTTTTTTTCAGCGCTCTCGATGACCCCCGGAGGCGACATCGTGCCATTTTATTTCCAGCCCACACTCGGCGGCTCTGATATCAATGGCAACCAATCGTTGAGCAGTTATCAAGATTTTCGCTTCCGAGCGCCGAATGTCCTTCTGATTCGCGAGAATTTCGAACACTCCATCGGCAGTCTGCCGCTGGGCTTTACCTTTATGGTTGACGAGGGGAAGGTCGCATTGACGCGTGGCGAACTCGGATCCAGCCCGTGGCTGCACAGCTTTTCCGCTGGCTTAACCCTTCGCGCAGGAGGCTTCCCGCAGGTGTACCTGCTCTTTTCCTGGGGCGGCAATGAGGGCACGCATACCATCGCCAACGTGAATAACAGTCTGTTGGGCGGGTCGGCGCGTCCTTCCTTATTCTAGTTGAATGTGCAATAGCCCGGCGCTTGCGCCATGCGGCCCTTGCCGCGCTGAAGAGCACGTCGTCAGTTGGCTGCGGCCGACATATCGCGCGCTTCTTCTTCGGAATAGCCGAAGGATTGCAAAACTTCGGCCGTGTGTTCGCCGAGAAGCGGCGGAGGGAGGCGGTAGCTCACAGGCGTCTCGGAAAATTTGATGGGATTGCCGATGCTGCGTGCCACACCCAGGGCGGGATGATCCAGTTGGACAATCATATTGCGCGCCAGCGTTTGCGGGTCGTTCACGGCGTCTTCTGCCGTGTTGATGGGCGCCGCGGGAATCTGCGCCGTTGCCAGTTGCTCAAGCCACGCGCTCGTGGACTGGCCATCAAATATTTTTTGGAGCAGCGGAATCAGCTCGGCGCGATTTTTCGTTCGCAGCGCGTTTGTCTGGAACCGCTCGTCTTGCCCGGCGCCGTTCTCTATTCCCAGCAGGCGGAGAAATTTCTTCCACAACGCTTCCGTTCCAACGCCTAGAACAAAGCTTCGGCTGTCCGCGCCGCGAAATACTTCGTACGGCACGATGCTCGGATGAGCGTTGCCCCAGCGTTTCGGCGTTGCCTTCGCGTTCAAAAAGCCGCTTCCGACATTCGCGAGCCAGGTCAATTGCGAATCGAGCAGCGCCATATCCAGGAATTGTCCGCGCCCCGTTTTCTCGCGTAGGTAAAGCGCCCCCAAAATTCCCATGGCCGAATACATGCCGCAAGTCATGTCCGCAATCGCGATGGGATAGCGCATCGGGCCGTCGTCGGGCTCGCCCGTGAAGCTCATCACGCCGGCTTCGGCTTGCGCGAGAATGTCGTAGCCGGGCCGGCCCGCCTTCGGTCCCGTGAAACCGTACCCGGTTATGCTGCAATAGATGAGACGCGGATATTCCCTGCACAGGGTTTCCGCATCGATCCCACGCTTCAGCAAAGAAGCCAGGGATGGCTGATTGCAAATGAAAATATCAGAAGCAGCGATCAATTTCCGCAGCGCCTCTGCTCCGCGCGGATGATCGTAATTCAATGCTACCGATCTCTTGTTCCGGTTCGCGCCGAGAAAATATGTTGATTCGCCGCCAACGAAGGGCGGTCCCCAGCCGCGCGACTGATCCCCCACACCGGGCCGCTCGATTTTAATGACGTCCGCCCCGAAATCCCCGAGGAGCATTGCGCAGTAAGGTCCCGCCAGCGCTTCGCTCAATTCGGCCACGCGCACGCCGTCCAAAATGTTTTTCGCAGACACGGTGCGTGATTATAGCCGACATCCAAGCCATTCCTGTTTTGGCATCGCCGATTTTTCCCGTAACGGAGCCCCTGCCGGATTGTCTGCAGCCTGATTCATCAAAAATTTGAATTCATTGCAAGAACAAAAAACCATCGAAGAATCTTCCAGCGAAATCGCTTGCGAACTTTACTTTTGTCTTGACACTTCTCGCGGCCGAACGCTAGCCTACGACCACAGGTACGAACGGGGGAGGTTCTGGGGATTGTCAATATTTCCTGACTGTCGCGGTTTTACGGGGAGATTATTTCCGCAGTATGCATCACGACTCTGCATCAGATTTCTACTTCATCCAAGCGTTCTGGTCCTGCACAGTATTTGTAAACAATAGCTGGCGGAACTTTTCTTGGTCCCAAGCGAGATAACAAATTTTGGGCTGGGGCCGCGCAGTCGCAATCGTCGTAAACGGGGTTTTCGAAAGGGGTGTTACTTATGAGGTCTCGAATACTTTATCTGCTTTCGGTCTGCACGGTTGCGCTTTGCGTCTCGCCGGCTTTATACGGACAGGGGACGGGCAGTTTCTCGGGCACTGTCGCGGACAAATCCGGCTCCGCTATTGCAGGCGCCACGGTCACGGCTACCTCGCAAGGCACAGGCGTCGCTCGTCAAGCTAAGACGGATGAAGTCGGTCATTACCTCATCCCTTTGCTGCCGGTGTCGACTTACACGTTGCGGGTCGAATTTCAGGGTTTTCAGACCGCTGAGAACAAGGACCTGCGCCTGCAGGTCGACGAAGCGCGCGAACTGAACTTTTCGCTCGCGCCGTCCACCGTCGCCTCGACCGTGGAGGTCAGCGCGTCAGCGGTCGCGGTGGAGACTACCAATCCGTCCCTCGGCCAAGTCATTACGGCGCAAGAGGTCGCGCAGCTTCCTCTGAATGGCCGCGATTTCGTCCAGCTCGCCACACTCACGCCAGGAGCTACGGCAGAGACGAACCCCAATAGTTTTTTCACTGCCGGCGCAAGCAGTGAGGTTGCCGCGCGCGGCTCGTTCTCTCTATCCGTCGGCGGCTCGCGTCCCAATAGCACCGATTGGATTCTGGATGGAGTAGACAACAACGAATTGACGGCGGGCGGCATCGGGACTTTTTCCTCGATTGACGACATTCAAGAATTCAAAGTTTTGACCTACAACTACTCCGCCCAATACGGCACCCGCGCCGGACCCACAGTACTGGTCACAACAAGATCCGGCTCCAACGATTTCCACGGCTCCTTGTTCGAGTTCCTCCGCAATACCTCGCTCGATGCCAAGAGCTTCTTCGCCACCACGCCAGAAAAGTTCAATCTGAACCAATTCGGCGGTTCCATCGGCGGCCCGATTCGCAGGAACAAAACCTTCTTCTTCGTCGATGGCGAGCAAAAGGATCAACTTCATGGCATCACCTTTACCGGTCTAGTCCCCAGCGCTGCTATGCACACGAGCGCAGCGCAGCCCTACGCTGATTTCAGCGCCGACCCCTTCGGCAATCCGGTTTCCTCCACTTCCATCACCAACCCCTATACGGGCGGTACCCCTTTTCAGTGCACTGGCAGTTCCAGTGGTCCGCCCACCGCCGTCAATCCGGACGGCAGCCAGGTTCCCGGCGTCAACTGCGCCAAAATACCCGCCGCCTTGGTTAACCCCCTCGGTGCAGCCCTGGTGAATTTGTATCCCTTGCCAAATGCCAACAATGTCGCTCAGGGATTCAATTTCGTGAGCGAGCCGGTCCGCAGCCTCTATGAAACGAAGTTTGACGTCCGTGTGGATCACAACTTGACGGCCAACGACACCATTTTCGGCCGCTTTAGCTACGACGATGCCGTCTCCTACGTTCCTGGCGGCTTCGCCGGCGGTTTTGCCGAGGCCAGCGCCTTCGGCAGCAATCAAGGCATTATCAATCACGCCCGCAATATCGCCATTGGGGAGACCCACGTCTTTTCACCGAATACGGTGAACCAGGCCAGCTTTGGCTACAACCGCATCTTCGACTACATCACTTCTCAAGGCACAGGCAGTTGCAGTTCTGCGAACCTTGCCGGCATCGGCATCCCTGGCGCCAACCTCGGCTGCACTGGCACGCCCGGGAGCGAGACGTGTACCCCGGGAGCTTATAGCTGCGGCTTGGTTTCGGTGTTATTCAACGGCGGCTTGTGGTCGCTCGGCGATCGCGGCTACACTCCATTCCAGGGTGGGACCAATATCTTTACGTTTGACGACTCTCTCGACTTGATTCGCGGTAAGCACGACATCAAAGTCGGCATCGATGTCCGCGCAAACCAGATGAACGTTGGCGCCGAAGCCTTCCAGGATGGTTTCTGGATTCCCCTCGGCTCATTCTCCGGTAATCCCGAAGCCGATCTAACTCTCGGCTATGTGAGCATCTCCGAACACGATCAGACTTTCAACGGCCCGGTCACTGGCCGCCGTTGGAAAATGATCCACCCCTTCGTCCAGGACGATTGGCGACTCACCAAGGATCTCACCCTTAATATTGGCCTGGCGTATAACTTGTCCACACCCATCACCGAGGCCGACGGACGCCTGGCCGACTATATCCCTCCGACCATCGCCACCGGCGCTAATGCTGCCACTGGCCAGCTTCTTGTCGCCAATCAAGGCGGCGTGAGTTCATCTGCGGGCGTCAACATGAATTGGACTGCACTCGAACCACGCATCGGCGCCGCCTATAAACTCTTTGGCAGCGACAAGACCGTCCTCCGCGGCGGTTTCTCCATCTACCATGATTCCGCCTGGAGCCAGGGCGCGCAGGGCCTTTGGCAGAACCCTCCCTTTTTCGCTGAGGGCGACATCTTTCAGTTCGGAGGGTGCCCAGTTTCTACCCCGTCCGGCAATATCCCGGCTTGCGGCCCGGGCGGCAAAGTCACCAGTATTTCTAGCGGATTTCCAATTTTTAACACTCCGCCGACTGTGTCCACCTTTACCGGGACATATTTCTACCAACCGCGGGACTTCCGGCCCGGACAGGTGGTGCAGTACAATGTCAACGTCGAGCGCCAGTTGCCCGGCAACATTGTGCTCACCGTTGGCTACGCTGGTTCGCGCGGTGACCATATCTTGGTCGCCGGGAACGCCATCGACACCAACGGTCCTTCGGCATGTGTTGCCGGAGGGACATACACCCTCGGTTGCGCCGCCGGTGGGGCTCCTTTCATATCGCCCTACACTCCGCCTACCGGCAACGCCATTCTCGAATTCGGGGATCTTGGCAAAACCACCTACAACTCTTTACAGATCAAGGCCGAGACCAAGTCCTCCAGACACGGTCTATACGCACTCCTCTCCTACACCTACTCTAGTACTTACGACAATGGTCTCTCTGACGGTTTGGGCTCCGAGCTGAGTGCGCCCTATTTCCCGCTCCCGAATTGGCAGAATCTGGATTGGGCGCCTTCTCAGATCGACCTCAAAAACAACTTTACAGCCAGCGTCATCTACGACCTGCCCTTCGGCAGAGGAAAGCGTTTCGGCAGCGATTGGAACAACATGACCGATTCGCTCCTTGGCGGCTGGCAGGTAACGCTGATTGAAAAAATCACTTCTGGCTTCGCCTTTCCGCTCATTGACAGCGCTAACGGGAATTTTAGCGGGCCTGGCGTCTCTGGCGTTTCCTTTAACACCGGCGGCAATGGCAATAACTTCAACCGCCCCGACCAGGTTGCTGGCTGCAATCCTTATGCCAACCAGACAAAGACACAGTACATTAACCCAGCCTGTTTTGTGCAGCCCGCACCGGGTGAACTCGGAGACGCCAGCCGTGTGCCCGTGTTCGGTCCAGATTTCGTCAACACCGATTTCTCCGTAATCAAACAGTTCAAACTACCCTGGGAAAATATGGGCCTGAATTTCCGGGCGGAATTCTTCAACCTCTTCAACCACGCGCAGTTCGGTCAGCCGCTCAGCGACATCAACGGAAGCGGCTTCGGTGCGGTCAACTCCACGGTCAACAACCCGCGGCTCGTGCAGCTCGGCCTAAAGTTGACGTTCTAAACCGCGCCGAGCACGCGGCGCTCTATATTTCGATTCAACCGGCCCGCCACAATTTTGGTGGGCCGGTTGGTTTTTAGAGGATAGGCTGGCCGGGCCTGAGAGCTTGGTCTATCATCCTTTGTCTGCTTCATCGACGGATCACACGCCATCGAGGAAAGGATCATCCCCATGTTACGAATGCGCCTGATTGCGCTGCTTCTGCTATTCGCGGGGCTCGTCGCTGTGCCGCTGCATGCGCAGGCCAAGCGCAAGGTCATCATCGATCAGGATGCCGCGGGTCCCGGCGGCACGGATATGCAGGCTATCCTCGCGCTCATCAATTCGCCGGAGACCGATGTTCTGGGTGTCACTGTGCTTACTGGCGACGCTTGGCGTGATGAGGAAGTGCAGCACACTTTGCGCTTGCTCGAAATCATTGGCCGAACGGACATTCCGGTTGTTCCCGGCGCTGTTTTTCCCCTGGTCAATTCGAAGGAATACATCGCCAAGTGGGAATCGTTTTACGGCAAGATCATTTATCAGGGCGCTTGGAATTTTGCCGGCCGCCATCCTGTCCACGGGCCCTACGAAATTCCTTCCATGCCTGAAGGCGCTCCTACAATCAAGGCTTCGACCGAAGATGCCGCTCATTTTATGGTCCGCATGGTCCATCAATATCCGCATGAAGTCACCATCTACGCTGCCGGACCGATGACCGACCTTGCGCTCGCCATTGCTCTTGACCCGCAGTTCTCGGAACTTGCGAAGGAACTGATCGTTATGGGCGGGAGCATGAATCCGCAGACCGACGATCCGGAATTCAACCTTAGCCCGCAGCGCGAATTTAACTTCTGGATGGATCCAGAAGCTTCTCACGCTGTGCTCCATGCCCATTGGCCGCGCGTAGTGCTCACGACCGTGGACATTTCCGTCAAGACGCGGATGGAGAAGAGCTTGATCGAGCAGGTCGCCAAAAGCCCCACCCCTGCCGCGCAATACGTCGCGAAATATGCGGAAGCGAATTATCTGTGGGACGAACTCGCCGCTGTCGCATGGCTCGATCCGGGCTTCATCACCAAGTGGCAAAAGCTCTACGTCGATGTTGAAGTCGATCACGGCGCTTCTTACGGCGATACGCTGGCCTGGGCCCCCGGCCATCAGCCCGGGATGGGCGAGGTCCTCGTCGATGTCCAAAAAGATCTTGATAAGGAAAAGTTTTATAAGGAGTACGTCGATCTACTTACTCGGCCGACGCCTCAGGCTCGCCCGGCGCCTGCCAGGGTGAATTGACAAGGGTAGGCGTGAGGGGCATTCCCGCCAGTCCTCCCGCGATCTCACAGCGCAGAGCCTCGCAATCGGAGTGGAACACACATAGCAACCAATCCTTTCTACTTGCTTGATTGAGCGCCGCGTTTCCCCGACAATTAAAGGTCAGTTGTTGCCCATTTTCCCCGCAGGTCTGCTGTCGACACGCCAAGCGGAGAAGCGAGAGAGATGTCCACGCACGCGAATTCGGTTAAACGCTTTGTTGCCTATTTTTCCATGGAGATTGCGCTGGAGAACGCCATGCCGAGCTACAGCGGCGGTTTGGGTGTTCTCGCAGGAGACACTATCCGTGCCGCCGCGGACCTGCGCTTGCCCATGGTGGCCGTATCGCTCCTTTACCGCAGGGGCTACTTTTCTCAACATCTCTCCGAAGACGGTAGCCAAACGGAAGAACCCGTCGTTTGGAACGTCGAAGATTTCCTTAAAGAAGAGGCCGCGCGCGTTACCGTACCTCTGGAAAATCGCCGCGTCGAACTGCGCTGTTGGCGCTATGACGTTAAGGGTGTGCGTGGTTTTGAAGTGCCGGTCTATTTTCTCGACGCCGATCTCCCTTCTAACGCCGAATGGGACCGCAACCTCACTGGCGGGCTCTATGGCGGCGATTCCTACTACAGGTTGTGCCAGGAAGTTCTCTTGGGAGTCGGTGGCGTGCGCATGCTTCGCGCGCTCGGATACGAAGATCTCACGCGCTACCACATGAACGAGGGCCACGCCGCGCTCCTCTCTTTGGAATTGCTCGGCGAGGAAGCCGTAAAGGCGGGCCGCACCGCGATCAATGGCGAAGACATCGAAAAAGTCCGCGCCAAGTGCATGTTCACCACGCACACGCCGGTGCCTGCCGGCCATGATCGTTTTCCTATCGAATACCTCACGCGCGTTTTTCCGCAGCAAAGCAAATTTTTCGATCTCAAGGACGCTTCCGTGGCCGAGCTCGTGAAGCGCTCTTTGCAAACCGAGCAAAACTATCCGGATTTGCAGGAAGCGGCGGCCAAAGGCGCGCATCTGAATATGACGTATCTGGCGCTGAGTCTCAGCACATACGTAAACGGTGTCGCGAAACAGCACGGGGTCACTTCGCGGCAGATGTTTCCGGAAGTTCCGATCGAAGCCATCACCAACGGTGTTCATGCCGGGACGTGGACTTCTTCTCCGTTTCAGCAACTCTTTGACCGCCAGATCGCGCAGTGGCGCGAAGACAATTACAGTCTTCGCAGCGCGCTCGGACTTCCCCCCGAAGAGGTCTGGTCGGCGCATCTCATTGCCAAGCACGAGCTTCTCGAAGCCGTGCGCGAAAAAACCGGTCTCAGCCTGGATGAAGAGATCTTTACAATCGGTTTTGCGCGCCGCGCCACTGGCTACAAACGCGCGGACCTGATTCTTTCCGATTTGGACCGCTTGCGCCAGATCGCCAAAAACGCGGGCCATTTCCAAATCATCTACGCCGGCAAAGCGCATCCCAACGATGGCGGCGGCAAAGATATTATCCGGCGCATTTTCCACGCGAAAAAAGCGCTGCGCAAAGCTGTCCCCGTCATTTTTCTCGACGAATACAATCTCGACCTCGGCGGCAAGATGACTTCGGGCGTCGATCTTTGGCTTAATACGCCGCAATTTCCTCTCGAAGCCTCCGGCACGAGCGGCATGAAATCTGCGCTCAACGGCGTTCCCAGCTTGAGCATTCTCGATGGCTGGTGGGTGGAAGGCCACATCGAGGGAGTGACCGGATGGTCGATTGGCGAGCCGCGGCGCACCATGGACACCACAGACATTGCCACGGACAACAGCAAGGAAGCCGAATCGCTTTACTGGAAATTGGAAAACATCATTCTGCCGATGTTCTACAAAGAGCCGCGCCTCTACATCCAAATCATGCAGCACGCCATCGCCATCAACGGCTCGTTCTTCAACACGCAGCGCATGGTGCAGCAGTACATCACCGACGCTTACCTACGATAGCGGCTAGAAGAAGGCTTCGAAGCGGTTTCATTCACAGAACGAATTTTATGGCGAGAAAGTGCTCAGCTATTGCGCTGCAGGCTGCGGAATTTTCTTCTCGCCGCGCAGTTCCTTCTCCGTATCGGCGATGTTGCGCTTGGCAAAGTGATCGAAGAAATCCCAGCTGCCGTACTTCTCCTGGAGTTGCGGGAACACGCTGTTCGTGAGCGCATCACCCGCAAGGCCATTCTTGATGGCTCCGCCGACCATAGCACGCAGCTGACCGAGGTAACGGCCGAACTCCAGGAGGTCTTCGGCAGTGCCGACGTCGCCGTGACCGGAGACGAACGCGGCCTTCGGAGCTTCCGCAGCGAGCTTTGCATCGCTTTCGGCCCACTTGTCTGTTGTGCCATCGATCAGATTGGGCAGCGTTTTCCTCCAGAAGAGGTCGCCGCAAAAATAAACGCTCGCATCGGGCACGCTGACGACGGAATCGCCGCCGGTGTGGCCGGGGAAGTAGCGAACAACAACGCGGCGTGAGCCGAGAAACAGTTCGAGCGCGGAATCGTAGACAAGGTTGGGTGCGAGGAGCCCATCAACCCAGGCCTTCTGCTCGGGCTTGATGCCGGCCCCGAAGAATTTCAGGTTTTCCGTGTGGATCCACGTGCGCACGTTCTTGTGGGCGATGATGACGGCGCCCGCTTGCCCGAAGACAGCGTTGCCGGTGACGTGATCGAGGTGGTAATGCGTGTTGACGACGAATTTCACCGGCAGCTTTGTGATCTTCTGGATCTCGGCAAGGAGCTGACGCGCGGCCGCCGCGTCCTGAAACGTGTCGATGACGGCGACGCCATCGTCGCCGATGACGAAGCCTGCGTTGGAACCGGCGGAGCTTTTAGGTTTGGCGATGGCGGCGAAGACGTTGTTGCCGAGCGGCTTGATGGTGAAGAGCAGGGAATCGGTAGATGCATCCTGCGTGCGAGCCGTGCACACAAGAGCTAGAAGAGCAAACAATAAGACCAGTGTTTTGCGCATGGCTAGGTATGGTATCGCGCAGAAGGTAAAAACAAAAGAATTACACGGAGAACACCGAGACCACCGAGGACGCGGAGAAGAAGTAAGAAGTCAACGGAGGCGATTCTTGTACACGGCCATGCCTACCGCGGCGTCCATACCAATTCTTTCAAGCGTATCGATTTCGCGCCGAGTCTTGATTCCGCCCGCGGCGATGATGGGGTGAGCGCTCGCGGCGCGGAGTTTGCGGAACCAGTCGAGATTTGCTCCGGTCATCGTGCCTTCGCGGTCCACATCGGTGCAGAGAAACGCGCCGCAAAAAGGCTCGAGTTGCGTCATTACATTTTCAGCGCGCAGGGCTAGCTTGCGCCGCCACCCGTTGACGGTGATGAGGCCTTTTGCAGTGTCCAAGGCGATGACAATTCGGGCGGGTGCGATTTTTTTCGTGAGCTGGCGGAAAAACCGGGCGTTGATTTTTCCTTCGCGGAAAGCCGCGCTCCCTACGATGATTTGGTCCGCGCCCCAATGAACAACTTCCAAAGCGCGCGCGACAGTGCGAATGCCGCCGCCTACGCGAACTTTCAATTTGTAACGCTCGCGTGCTTGTATGCAGAGTTCACGGGCGAGTACGTTGTTGTCGCCAGTGCCCATGGCGGCGTCGAGGTCGACGAGATGCAGCCACGGATATGATTTGAATTTTTCGAGCAGACCGAAAACGTCCGTCACAGCGAGCTCTCGTTTGCGGCCGTGCACCAGTTGAACGGCTTGCCCCCCTTGCAGATCGATGCAGGGAATCAGCACGGAAGGCGAACCCCGATGTTGCGAGCCGCAAGAAATTGCTTTAATTCGCGGATGGATTGCACGTTATCGTGAAAGATCGAGGCAGCGAGGGCGGCATCGGCTGCGCCTTCGGAAAAAATCTCCGCGAAATGTTCGGGGAGTTTTGCGCCGCCGGAGGCAATGACGGGAACGGAGGCCGCGCGCGAAATCGCGGCGGTCAGAGGCGTATCGAAACCAAGCTGGGTGCCGTCGCGATCAACGGAAGTGAGCAAGATTTCGCCGGCGCCGAGCTCGACGCCTTGTGGGGCCCATGCCAGCGCGTCGCGATTTGCCGAATCGCGGCCTCCACGCACCATAACGTCCCAGTGATCGTCCACCCGTTTCGCGTCGATCGCCAGGACAACAGCTTGCGCGCCGAATTCGCGCGAGAGCTCAGAGATAAGCCCGGGGCAAGCGACCGCGGCAGTGTTGACAGTCACCTTGTCGGCGCCGGCGCGCACGACCGCGCGTGCGTCGTCCAGAGATCGAATGCCGCCGCCAGCGGTCAACGGGATGGCGAGTTCGGCGGCGACGCGTCTGATCGTATCGAGAAATGTGGGACGGCGGTCGCGTGAAGCGGCGATATCAAGCACAACAAGTTCGTCGGCGCCCTCCGCGTTGTAGCGAGCGGCCAGAGCAACTGGATCGCCCGCATCGCGCAGGCCCGCAAAATTCACGCCTTTGACTACCCGCGCGCCGTCCGTGTCGAGACACGGAATGATGCGGTGCGCCAGGCTCACGCCGCGAGCCTCAGAAAGTTTTGCAGAAGCTGGGCGCCTGCTTCCGCACTTTTTTCGGGATGAAACTGCACGGCGAAGATATTTTGTTTTTCGACGACAGCCGCGAAATCCGTGCCGTGCTTGCAGAGAGCGACAGCTTCGCCGTCCGTTTCCGTCGCCGCGAAAGAGTGCGCGAAATAAAAATACGCGTCGGCGGGAATTCCCTTCAGAAGACGCGAAGGGCGAGTGAGCTTCAGTTGATTCCAGCCCATGTGGGGAAGCTTAACGGTAGAGGGCAGAGAACAAACAGAACCAGAAAAGAGTTTGAGGCCCAGAAGTTCGGGAGCTTCCTCGCTGGTTTCGTAAAGCGCCTGCAAGCCGAGACAGATGCCGAGGAACGGAACACCGCGCCGAATGGCATCAAGCAAAGGCGCGCGCAAAGCCCGTTCGTCCAGCGCGTGAATTAGCGCCGCGTAGTGGCCGACGCCGGGCAGAAGCAAAGCTTCGGCGTTTGCAATGCACTCCGGCGACGTCGATCGCTGGCTTGCGGCACCGAGACGCTGCAAGGCGCGCTCGACACTGGTGACATTGCCTGCTCCATAGTCGATTAGTGTGACGTTCATAGAAGGCCCTTCGTGCTGGGAAGAACGCTGCGAAGGCGTTTATCTCGTGCGACCGCAAAACGAAGCGCGCGCGCGAAGGCTTTGAAGATGGCTTCGACTTGGTGATGCGACGAGCGTCCGTAAAGCGCGCGCAGATGAACATTGGCGCGCGCCGCTTGCGCGAACCCCCGAAAAAAATCTTCCGTGAGCTCGGTTTGAAAGTCGCCGACGAGTTTCGCGGAGATGTTTGCGTCCACCACGCAATAAGGCCGGCCGCCGAGATCGACGGCAGCAGCGGCAAGACTTTCGTCCATGGGCATCAGGAAGTAACCCGCGCGCAGGATGCCGCGTTTTGAACCGAGAGCTTTCAACACGGCTTCGCCTAACGCGATGCCCACATCTTCCACGGTGTGATGCTGATCCACGTCCAGATCGCCCTTGGCTGTAATTTCCAAATCGAAAGCGCCGTGCCGCGCCACTAGATCGAGCATGTGATCAAAAAAACGAATGCCCGTGGAGACGCGGGATTTTCCGCGGCCGTCGAGATTCAACTTCAGCCGAATTTCGGTCTCGTTCGTCTTGCGATGGATTTTGGCGGATCGAGGCATGAGCACCTTATCTGTAGCGCTTGATCAGTTTCAGCAAGCGCTCCATTTCTTTTTGTGTGCCGATGCTGATACGCACGAGGCCAGGACCAATATCTTTCGCGCGATCGCGCAGCAGAACACGCTTTTTCAGCAGTTGCGCGCACATTTCAGATCCGCCCGCGCCGAAATCGGCCAGAAGAAAATTGCCGGCGCTCGGATAGGTCTTCACATTCATTCTGTGGAGTTGTTTTTCAAACCACGCGCGGGTGCGCAGAATGTTTTTGACGTAGAGCTTCATCGTTCTGGAATCGCCCACAGCCGCTTCCGCGGCAGCCAGCGCGGCTACGTTGACCGGGAAAGGAGCCGTGCCGCGGCGAAGAATGGCGAGCGATTCGGCGCAGGCGATCACGGCTCCCAGGCGAAGTCCTGCGAGCCCGGCGGCTTTGGAAAAAGTCCGCGCCACGAAGAGTTGCGGGTACTGGTTGATCCACGGCGCGACGGTGACGCCGGAAAATTCGGCGTAGGCTTCGTCAAGGACGACGGCCGTGTGGGTGGCGGCTTTCAAGACTGTTTCGATTACACTTTTTTGCAGCAGCGTGCCGGTGGGATTGTTGGGATTGCAGACGAATAGGACACGCGGCCGAGCGGCGAGCGCCCGGAGCACACCATCGAGCGGAAATTCCATAGCCGGACCGTAGCGCTGGGCTTCGATTTTTGCTCCCGCTACTTCGCCCCAGTAGCGATACATCGGAAAAGTCGGCTCGCAGATGATTACGCTGCTCCCCGCGTCGACAAAAGCATCGAAGAAAAGCCGGAGGGCATCATCGCCGCCGTTGGTGAGAAGGAGTTCTTCTGGGGCTACCCGAAAATGCCGCGCCAGACGGCGAGTGCCGCTCTCGTACTCGGGATACATCGAAAGGAGCTTCGGCGTAAGTTTCGCCAACGCGCGCATCACGGCGGGGGAACAGCCTGCGGTGTTTTCGTTGAAGTCGAGCCGCAGTTTGTCGGCGCGACCTTCACCGGGCGGTTCATAGGTGCGGCGGTCGAGGATTGCCTGTCGAACGGGGAGTTGTGCCTTCATCGGCGGATCCTCACGGCGTTGCGATGCGCGAGCAGTCCTTCGGATTCTGCCAGAGATTCGGCGGCATCCGCGAGGCGCAGAAAGCCCTTATTCGAGATGGTCTGCACGCTGATGCATTTCACGAAGTCTGCGGCAGAGAGACCGCCGCGCTTGTGCGCCCAGCCGCCGGTCGGGAGGACGTGATTGCTGCCGGAGACGTAATCGCCGAGCGGCTGCGCGCCCCACGGGCCGAGAAAAATTGTCCCGGCGGCGGTGATTTTCCCGAGAAGCGCCGCGGGATCATCCGGAAGGCTGAGATGTTCCGGTGCGAAGCGGTTGCAAAAAACGCAAGCGGCTTCGAGAGACGGCGCGAGCAAGATCGCGCCGGTCTTGCGCATGGATTGGTGCGCGGGATTGTTTGGAGGAAGGTGCGACAACTGCGATTGAACCTCTTCCTGGACGGCGCGCGCCAGCTTCATCGATGGTGTTACCAGAAAGCTTCCCGCATCCGGCGCATGTTCGGCTTGGGCGAGGAGATCGGCAGCGACCCATTTCGGGTTGCCTTTCGCCGCGAGAACTATGGCTTCTGTGGGGCCAGCTGGAAGATCAATTGCACAATCGCTGCTAACGAGTTGCTTAGCAGCCGTGACGAAGCGATTCCCAGGGCCGCAGATCTTTTCGACGCGATCAATGGATTTTGTCCCGTAAGCGAGCGCGGCGATCGCATGGGCGCCTCCGATGCGGGCGATTTTCGTAATGCCGAGGAAGTCCGCAGCGGCGAGCAGCGCGTCATTGGGATGCGGGCAAACGGCCACAATCTTTGAAACGCCGACGATTTGAGCGGGAATGGCGGTCATTAGTAAAGTGGAGACGAGTGCGAAATTGCCGCCGGGAATGTAGCATCCGACGGATTCGATCGGCGAAACGCGCTGGCTGATTTTTACGCCGGGCTCGACTTCGATCGTCCAGGCGCGCGGCAGCTGTTTTTCTGCGACACGGCGGATGTTGCGAGCGGCTTGTCGAACCGCACGGAGAAAATCGGAGCTCACTTTGGAGCGAGCGGCACGCATTTCCTGAAGCGTGACCCACACACCTTCGCGGCGCAGGTCGATGCTGTCGAACTGATTGGTGTAAGCGAAGAGGGCAGCGTTGCCGCGCTTGCGAACGTCGGCGATGATGCGCGCGGCAATGCTTTCGGCTTCACGATCGCGCTCAAGGCGGGCGTGTAGAAGACTCTTTTCCACGGCGGAAGTGAGTTTCAGGATGCGCATCAGAGCACAATCTTGTTCAGGGGATATTCGACGATGCCCTGAGCCTTGGCGGCTTTCAGCTTCGGCAAAATCTGCCGCACCACCGCTTCTTCGACGATGGTGTTGATGGCAACCCAATCGGGATCGCTGAGAGCCGAGATCGTAGGCTTTTTTAGAGCCGGCAACACTCCGAGAACCGCGGCCAGATCATCGCGGTGCACGTTGAGCAGCAAGCCGACTTTGCTAGCGGCGGCGATCGCGCCTTGCAGCATGAGGATTAGGTTTTCGGCCTTCTCGCGCTTCCACGGTTCCGTTGCCGCAGACCGGTTCATGATGAAAACCGTCGCGGACTCGAGCACGGTATCCACGATACGAAGACGATTCGCTCGCAGAGACGAGCCGGTTTCCGTGACCTCGACAATGGCATCCGCAAGCTGCGGCACTTTGACTTCCGTTGCGCCCCAGGAAAATTCGACGCGCGCCTTTACGCTGTGCCGCGCCAAGTATTTCTCCGTGATTTGCACAACTTCGGTCGCAATGGTCTTTCCTTCAAGATCTTTCACGTCCCGCATCGTCGAATCTTCGGGAACGGCGAGGACCCAACGGACGCGCGCGAGCCGCTGCTTGGCATAAACGAGCTCAGAAAGTTCATCCACGGCCGCGTCCGTTTCGACCACCCAATCGTGCCCGGTGATTCCGGCGTCGAGAGCGCCGGTCTCGACATAGCGCGCCATTTCCTGCGCTCGCACCATAAGACATTCGATCTCGGGATCATCGATGGTCGGAACGTAGCTGCGCGAGCTGAGCGTGATTTTCCAGCCGGCACGGGCAAAGAGTTCGAGCGTTGCGTCCTGCAAGCTGCCCTTGGGAATGCCAAGCTTCAGCTTCGGAGCATTCATGCCTTCTTCTCCCGTCCCGTGTGGCCGTAGACTTCTTCCGGCGAGAAGGTGCGCTCGTCGGTGATTTTGGCCGTTCCGTTCGTTTCCAGCGCGCGAAAGAAGCAGCTTCGATAACCTTCGTGGCAGACGCCAATGCCAATGGCCTCGACGCGGACAAGTAGGGCATCAGCGTCGCAATCGACACGTAGTTCACGCACTTTGAGGACGTGGCCGCTGGACTCGCCCTTTTTCCAGAGTTTGTTCCGTGACCGGCTGAAGAAAACCACTTCGCCGGAGCGCTGCGTCTCGGCCAGCGAGGCGGAGTTCATGAAACCAAGCATGAGGACATCCCCGGTGCGATGATCCTGGATGATGGCGGGAACCAATCCGCCCGCTTTTGCAAAGTCGATGTTCACAGATTCCACGTGCTTCCCTCCCAAAATCAAATGTCTAAAATCAATCGCCCAAAAAAACAAAAAACCCGCTGGGGCTTTTTGCGCCAGCGGGCCGATGAGTGCTTTGTGTTGCGAAACTCTATGCACACCTCATCGGGCGCGGCGTATGGCCGTGATGATGGTGGTTGCGATGCGCCCGAAAGCTCACAGTAAGAAAGTAAAGAAATTCGCCGCCGGTGTCAACCGCGGTTTCATTGCGCCTTGCACAAACGCTGGCGGGTCCCAGCTCCGGTTGATACCGGACAGTACTCCTTTCGGATCACTCCTGAGCTGTTACCGTCGGGCGACCGGAGATGGGCGGAGCCATTTAGCGCCGGTTTCCCGAGCCTGCCGTCCCGGGGGCGTTGTAGTTCATGCTCATCTTCAGGCTGACGGCAACCCCGGTCTTGCCGTTTTCCAGCTTCTCGACGCGAACGACTTGCGCGACATACTCGCAATTCATGGGATCGTGCGCGGAGGAGAAGGGAAAGGTGACGAAGACGCGCATGCCGGGATAGTAGGAATGGAGGCGCGTGGTGAAATAAATGCCGGTCTTCGAGGCATTTACGCTGATGGGTAAGTCCTCGAAGTGATCGTCGCGGGGCTCGGAGGGGCGCACGCGGACGGGCCGGGCAATCTTAGCCCTGCGGCTGACGCGGTTGTCGGACACTCGCTTTTCGAGCTTTTCTGGCATGGCGACTTCCGGGTTAGAATCCAGTTGTAATGGGGCTCTTTGGGTGCTACCACGAATCCTAAAGCCCTTGAGGCGAATCTGATACCAATACGGGAGCACGGCGAGAGCCAAATTTGAGAGGAATCGGGACAGAACCATGGACGAGAAAATTCGCAAAGACGAAGCCGCCTGGAAGAAACAACTCACGTCGAATCAATACTATGTGACGCGTCAGAAGGGTACGGAACCGCCCTTTTCGGGTGAATATGAGGATACCGACACTCCTGGGATCTACAAGTGCGTCTGTTGCGGCCAGCCCTTGTTTCGTTCTGATACCAAATACCACTCGGGCTCCGGGTGGCCCAGCTTCTACGCCCCGGCCAACGAGGAGGCTGTCGAGGCCGAAACAGACGCCAGCCACGGCATGACCCGGACGGAGATCAAGTGCAGCAAGTGCGACGCGCACCTCGGGCACGTCTTCGAAGATGGCCCAAATCCGACAGGATTGCGCTACTGCGTCAACTCCGCGTCCCTCGAGTTGGAAGAAGAGAAGTAAGAGGGGTCTAGACGCCAAGAGGCGCTCCGGCTGGGCCGGAGCGCCTCTCAGAATTTTACGCTCTCAAGAAAAGCTAAGATTACGCCGCAGGACAGGTGCAAGCCACGAGCTCTGCGACAGGATCGCTCTCGCGATTCCACACGCCGAGAAGCATTACTTTCGTCCCCGTCGGATATTTGAAAACGTAATAAACGTTTGAACGCCCTTCGACTTCAAAGAAGCCGGGCCGCCGCGGATCTGGCCGCGATGGAGCACCGGAATGAAGCAGCATGCGCAACTCAGCAATCTGCTCCTGCGAATGATTTCGCAGGTCTTCCACGAGGGGCGGGTGTTTCGTAATTGTCATGATCATGTTCTTTCTCCGCCACATCTAGCTTATCGTTGTCCTCACCTGTTAAGACGAAAAAAGGCTGGAAAAGTTTCATGGACGGCAACTTCTTTTGAAAAATGTTCTGTTACAACTGGCGGCTTTGGGAGCAGAAATGGCGAATTTGCTGGCATTTTGGTAGGAAATGGGGCATTTGAAGGTGGTCCAAATTGGCTCTGAGCTTGTTCCAACTCCGGCTCATGCGGGCATGGGCGGCCCGGGCCAGGAACCGCGAGCCCGAAATCGGACGAGTTCCGGAGTTCCTGATGCGCCCAAATCTGTTGTAATGGATGTAGCGTTACTATCGATAGCGGTACTTGCGCGAGTGGGGCTTCTCTGTGATAGTGGACGCAGTGACCTACCAACGTAATGAGGGATGGCCTCAGTGACCAAAACTCCGACAAAAAAGTCCCCGAAGAGAGAGAAAACTAATTTTGGCAAAGACAAGCGGCGCAAACATCACCATTTTCTGGTGACTGTTTTTTACGCCGACGGCGAGAAATTCGGCCGTGTCTACACCGATAAAGACAAAGCGGATCGCTTTGCGGACCGGCAGAAGCGGTCGCCGGTGGTGAAGTCTGCGCGCGTTACGATGGTCTCCTGAACCGCGAATTCATGATGGGGCCGCTGTCGAAAACGAAGCCACGGGAGGCTTGTCGCTGGCGTGCGGGCATGTTATAAAAAGAACTGTCGTTGAGCGGCCTTAGTATAGTGGTAGTACGGAACCTTGCCAAGGTTCAGGTGTCGGTTCGATTCCGATAGGCCGCTCCAGATTCCAAAGGGCTTACGCCAAGGGCTGGGTTCTTCCTATTTTCCAATACACCGTTAAATGTTAAATGACGGCTCTTGCACCCGATGCCCGATGCGGTGGTATTGCTGGTCCTATTCAGAACGACGAGAATTGGCTAAGTCCCGATAGCCCATCATCTTAAGTCTTCTAGCGAACATCGTTATGAATTGCTACTGAACCCCGGCGGGCTTCAGATGTTAGTTCGATTCCGAAATGCTACTCGAACGCACTCCGCGTCCTTTCCGCTAAGAGCTGGTATCCTGCAATTCTTTGCAGACGGCGAGAACAGGGTCCTTCCAGCGAGACAGTAAAGAAGTCATCGCTTCATCTTTTCTTTGCAATATCAGGTCGTCAATTTCCTTAGCTACAGTGGTGAATACTTTGTGAACCTGGTCGCTCATCACGCCCGGGGCGTTTCCCAAGTCGCTTAGCTGATGTGCAGCATCGACGATAATCACGTAATTCAAGGCTACAGCTTGTGCAAGCTCTCTGGCACGCAACTTCTCATAACTTCCTGGTCGTTCCATCTGGGTACTCGGCTCTACGCGAACCTCGATAACCTGTTTGACTTCGGCGCCGTGGTCGGAGGACTTTGGACGATGCCGCTGTAAGACGTAGTCTATCTCGATTCGCTGACCGGGAATGTAAAGTGCATCTTGGTCCTTCGTATTGACCTTGCGTGTCCAGTGCGAAATTTCTCCGGTGTCATTCTCAACCTTGATTTCGGGCCAGTCGCCCATGCTGCCCCAAAATCGTTCAATGATTACACCGCACAGTGTGTGCATTGCAAGTTTCCCAGACGCTATTTGTTCCCACCATTCCTGTGACCCGAAGAGTCCGTGTGTCGGTTCAATGCCAAAGTTGTCGGTGTTACGAGTTGCCTTTTGCACCTGCGCGATGAAGGTCGCATCGTTCCTTAGCTGATAGGCCGGTTTCATAAGTTAAGTTAGATATTTTGCGACGGATTGATAGAACCTCTAGGTTCGAGCGGCGGGATAATCAATTTCTACGGCGTTGGCCAAAACACTCTCAAACTCCGCGGTTGCGTTCAATGCTTGTACCAATTCTTGTGTCAGCGGTACGTGTCCGTAAATCTGCTGAACGGCTGACAAGCCGACGGAGCACTCGTAGTAGTCCTCGGCCCATGCCTTATAGGTGCCTGGCTTCCCATCGAAAATAGAAAGCATCCATTCGGAGCCGTCTGGGTCGTCTCCATCAGGGTAAGAGATTCTTCCAGTATTCCATTGGGCGTCCTGAATGCCCCGCCAAATGCAGAAGGTTGTATCTTGCATTGAAAAGGCAGGCTCTGTAGCGAAGGACTTGAAATCATCTGGAACACTGTCCAGCACGCCCGGCCAGACCTTGGAGGTTTCCATGCTCCATGGTGACATCTCGGACTCATGATCGAAACCTTTCAGAAATGCACCGAGAAGACCGAAGCCGCAGTACCAACCATCGCCCTCACCGTTTCGCATTGACGCCATCTGCTCGCCCTCTGCCCATTTGCTGTTGAAGGAATAATAGCGATAGTCCCACTCCTTCATGATGATGGCGTCAAGCATGGCCAGAGACTGGGTTAGCTTCTTGAGTATTTCTATCCTCGGTAGTGCGGTCAGGTCTCTTGTTGAAATCATCGGCATCGGGATTTTATACCGCACACACTTTGAATTGGAATCTCCCGTGTGCCAACGGCTTACCGGACAACGAAGCCAAGCCCGCTGCCTAGGCAATCCGGCGAGCACCCTTAACCGTGGTTTTTAGGTTCAAGATTCCCTAGGTCATTCATGACAGTGCCATCGACGAACAATTCTCCCCATGCCAACTGGGCACGATAGTTTCGTCGAGCATCAAGAGGTATACGCTAACAGAAGATAACAACCCGAACGCCCAACCGCCCTGGCGCGCAAAGTCGATAATCTTCGCATCGCTCGCAGTGGCTAGTCCTTTTTCTCCTACATGGGCGGACTCAACCCCTGCGGCATCGAGATGGCGGACTGTGGAACGCGGAAGGCCCTGATCGAGCAGCAACCTCATCGGGCGTGGGGTATGGGCAAGACCTTGTCCTCAACCAAAGCCGCCGCGAAGGCCAGCGCTTGCCGAATATCTTCGTCCTCTAGCTCTGGGTACTCGCGCTTCAGTTCGCCACGGTCGGGATAGATGGCGAGTGCTTCAAGTACTCGGCGGACGGTAAAACGGAGGTTCCGGATGCAGGGCTCGCCACTCATCCGAGCAGGATCAGTCGTTATTCGACCGAGTTTCTCCATCTGTTTTACGCCTCTTCTAGACAGTCGCCAGCGAATGTTTGAAAAGCTCTCCGCGTGATGTGCTGTCTCTATGAAAATACCCGAAATGGGCCGCGAGAGAATCGATTCTAACAAAGCCAGAGTAAGCGTATTCTTGGCACTCCTGCAACTGGCCCCTCCAGCAAGGCCAGATGTTCTTCGAAATATACCTCAAGGAACAGAAAGGATCACCAGATCGGGTCTTTGGTGCGCCTTGCCTGCCCCCAGAAACGCGTCTACAATGCCATTGGAGAAAGCGTTTTCCCGCTCATCTGATGCGCTTTGCCTTTCGAATGACCGCCATCGCAGCATGGGCAGTCTCGCTGGCGTCGACTTTGGCGGTGTCTGTAGTTTGGCTCTCCTCGGCGACCGAAACACCGTCCTTCCCCGGCACGCGAGCTACTGGCTCCGCCGCGTTCGAAGACATCACGGAAGCCAGCGGCATAAATTTCCGGTACGTAAGTTCTCACACATCGAAAAAATACCTCATTGAAACGATGGGGTCCGGCGTGGCTTTGTTCGATTATGACAATGATGGCCGCCTCGACATCTTTTTAGTCAACGGTGCGCCAATTGCCGATCCCACCCCGAAAGGAACAGTCCCGCGAAAAGATGGTCCAAGCACGTGGAACCGGCTCTATCACCAAAAGGTGGATGGTACGTTTGAAGATGTCACCGAGAAGGCCGGCCTTCAGGGGATCGGGTATGGAATGGGAGTGGCCGTGGGTGACTACGACAACGACGGCTATGAAGACCTGTTTGTCACCGGCTATGGAAGAAATACTCTCTATCATAACAATGGCGACGGAACATTTACGGATGTTACTGCCAGCAGCGGCTTAGCTGGGTCTGGCTGGTCGACGAGCGCTGCATGGGTAGATTACGACAACGATGGACTGCTCGATCTGGTTGTGTTGCGCTATGTGACTTGGGACTGGGACGACTTCTGGTGCGGCGAGCACCGAGAGGGTTATCGTGCCTATTGTCATCCGGATCTTTTTTCACCGATTGCGCCCATGCTTTATCACAATGATGGAAATGGACATTTCGCGGAAGTGACGCAGCAGGCCGGATTTGCCAAGCCCGGCAAAGGATTGGGAGTTGCGATCGGCGATTACGACAAAGACGGACGTCCTGACATTGTCATCGCCAACGATTCCATGCCCGAATTCCTCTACCACAACGATGGGGGCGGAAAATTCAGCGAAGTGGGGCTTTCCTCCGAAATCGCTCTCGATGACAACGGGAAGACATACGCCGGCATGGGCGTAGACTTCGCCGACTACGACAATGACGGCTGGCCCGATCTGGTGATCACCAATCTGGCGAATCAACGTTACGCGATCTACAAAAATACCGGTGACGGATCGTTTACCTACGCGAGCGAACCCACGGGAATCGCTGCTATGACGGTAATGCATTCCGGCTGGGGCGTCCGCTTCCTGGATTTCGACAATGACGGCTGGAAAGATCTGCTCGTTGCGCAGGGCCACGATTTAGATACGATTGAGCTGTCATCGCCCCAATTGCGCTATCGCGAACCTCTATTGCTCGCGAAAAATAACAATGGGAAGGGATTCATGGATGTTTCTGCATCGTCCGGACCTGTGTTCGCGAAAAAATGGGTGGCACGCGGGCTGGCCACCGGGGACATCGACAATGACGGACGCATCGATGCGGTTATCACCACGAATGACGGCCCCGCGTACATTCTGCGCAACGTAACACGGACCACCAATCACTGGATTTCGCTGCAACTGACAGGACACAAGAGCAATCGTGATGCGATCGGTGCGCAAATCAAGTTGACGACCAAAGATGGTTCCCAATACGCGATGGTCAGCACCGCCGGCAGTTATCTTTCGGCGAGCGACAAACGCGTGCATTTCGGCTTAGGGCAGAACACCGAGGCGAAGAGCATCGAGATCCGGTGGCCTAGCGGAAACGTGCAGAATTTGAGCAGCGTGCAGGGAGATCGATTGGTGAAGATCGAAGAACCTTCGGCCGCAAAGGAGAACAATTGACCGGCTTTCCGCTCCGACGACAATGTGCGACGCTTCTGGTGCTCATGCTTGCTGTTTGCGTTGCTGGGACCGCCCTTCGTGCGCGGCCGCAGAACGCGTCGGCAGACGATCACTTTCAGCTTGGCGCGCAAGCACTGACGGACGGAGACTTCGGAAAGGCCATCAAAGAGTTTGACGCGGTTATTGCCGAACGTCCTGCTTTTGCAGAAGCCTTTTTCAATCGCGGGCTCGCCCATCAAGAACTAGGACAAATGGCAGATGCTGCCGCCGATTTTCAATCGGCGCTGCGCCTTAAGCCCGGCCTGCGCGGCGCGAATCTTTTTTTGGGGATCGCTTATTACAAAACAAATGACTTCTCCCGCGCGCGGACGGCGATTCAGCGTGAGATAAAACTCAGCCCGAACGACGCGAAGGCACTGATGTGGCTCGGAATCGTTGAATTGGGGGCTGGCGAACCCGAAGCTGCGATTGCGCCATTGGACAAAGCGGCGGAGCTTGCCCCCAAAGATGTCGACATTCTTTACCACCGTGGCCGCGCTCATCTCACCGTCTCGAACCGCAGCTATCAGGAAATGTACGAAGCCGATCCAAAATCTTGGCGCGTCCATCAGGTCCTCGGCCAGGCATATGCGGAGTCGGAACGATATATGGATGCGATTGCGGAGTACCAGAAGGCCATCGAAATCGCGCCCAACGCACCGAGTCTCAGTGAAGGCCTTGGCGATGCTTATCGCATGTCCACTCAATTAGACAAAGCCGAACAAGCGTATTCCCGGGAACTCGAACTCGACCCGCAAAATCTGATGGCGATGTACTATCTTGGTGAAATTCGCGTCCTGCGCGGGAATGGAGCCGAGGCGCTTCCCATCCTTCAGGCGGTCCTTAAGGAAAAGCCGAAGTTCGCGGACGCGCGATATTATTTGGCGCGCGGACTAGCGGAGGTCGGGCAAAACGCTGCGGCGGAGGAGCAATTCAAGCTGGTTATCCAAGACTCTCCAGAGAGCGAACTTGCCCAACGGACCTACTACCAACTCGGGCGGCTCTACCGGGTCATGAAAAGGCCGCAGGACGTCGAGCGCGCCATGCAGGAATTTCAGCGTTTGAAGGTGGCCGCCGATGCGCGTGAGTCCGCTAACCTTGAGCAACGGAAGAAAGCGCATGCCGAACGGGACGCTGACCAGAATCCCTAAGAAGTACTGTCGCCAGGGGCCTGCGCCGACGTGCGCATGCCGATGCGCAAAAGCTCTGGCCGTTCTCCTTTTGATTGCATTTTCCCTCTCTCCCGGGCGCACTTCGGCTCTCCTGCGTTATGCATCTCTTCCGACACGCGGGCATGAATCGCAGGCCAATGAAGTCGCCTCTCCGAAGCAGGCTGCCGAGTTGAAGGAGGCAGCTTCCAAGATCGCGGCGCACGAATTACCGGAAGCAGAGTCCCTCCTGAAGCGCGTCTTGGAAGAACGTCCGCAAGAAGCGGAGGCGCTCATGCTTCTGGGCGTTGTCCACGCGGAGCGTTTGGATAGTGCAGAGGCCGAAAACCTATTTCGCCAAGCAATCAAGAGCAACCCGCAACTCGCCGCAGCTCATGAAAACCTCGCTCTACTCCTAGTCAAGTTGGCGCGTCCTGATGAATCGCTCCACGAATATGAAGCGGCGCTTAAGGTTAGCCCCGGGAGTGCGACTGCCAAACGTGGGTTGACGGCATTGGCCGAGCAACAGGCCCTGGCGGCGCGCGCGAAGAAGGATCCCGAGGGAGCCCTGGGCATTCTCCTCGAAGCAAGAAATTCCGATCCGCAAGAACCGCGTCTGCTTTTTGATCTGGGCATGATGGAGCTCGAGATGTCTTTGAACCAGGATGCTTTGCTGGTTCTTCGTGAAGCGCATTCTCTTGATGAGAGTGACCTTCAGACGCTATACGCGCTGGCTCGCGCGGAGCTTGCTGTCCAAGAAATGTCATCGGCCGAGCAGCATATGCGCGATTACCTTCGGCAACGTCCCGGCGACCCAACGGCACATTATGGACTAGGGCGCATTCTGCGAATGCTGGAGCGAAGCGAAGAAGCAAGAAAGGAATTTGAGCGCTCCGTTGATATCGAGCCGGCCCAATCCGAATCGTATTATGAGTTGGGCGACATTTTACTGAACGCCGGGGAGTTCGATCAGGCAGCCGCTCAATTCCAGAAAGCGCTCAACCGCGATTCGCATCATGGAGGTGCGCTCACCGGGATGGGCATCGTCGCCTATCGCCAAAAGCGATACGACGCGGCGGAAGGTTTTTTCAAAGCGGCCTTGGAGAGCAGCCCCAAGTACCAACCGGCGCATTACTATTACGGCCTTGATTTAAAGCGACTCGGCCGGGCCGAAGAAGCGAACCACGAACTGCAGATAGCGCTCGAACTGGACAAGGAGGAGAAAGCCAGGCGGACGCAGCAGCCGCATATTCTGGCTCCTTCCACGGCTCAGCCCGGGCCTCCCATACAGCTCTAAAAGAGCCGGCGGGCCGGATGGCCGGACTCCCCGAAAAGCGCCGCCAGAGAAGATTGTAATCAGACCTATGAAATAAACTGCTTGACAGCCGCCGGAGGCTCTAGTAGAAAAGCACTATTCGGGAAAACGTTTGCTTGAAAACTCAGGCAGATGTCGCCGGGGGAAGCAGTGGAACTTGGGGCAAGGCTAATAGCTGCACCTGCGCGAGAAAACGTTTGCGCACAATCTGCGCTTAGTCTTTCTTTCTTCCGCACCTTACGGCAGCACAATCCCATCGTTCTGGGCTCCAGGGAAGCAGTGAATTCCTTAGAGGGGGTAGTATGAGGAAAGAACGTAAGCAACTGAGTTTCTCGGCCGGATGCGCGTTTGGAAATGCCTCTAGAGCTAGCGTGTTTTGTGCAACCCTTCTGTTTTTGTTTTTTCTCGGCTCGCGCGTTGCCTGTGGCCAGACCACGACGCGCGGAGCGATTTCTGGCGTAGTCACGGACGCCTCCGGTGGCGTGGTCGTGGGTGCCGAGGTAACCGCTGTCGAAGCCAACACCAAAACCACCTACAAGGTCAAGACGGGCGGCAGCGGAGACTATCGTTTCTCTGATTTGCTCGTTGGTACTTATGACGTGACCGTTGACGCGCCTGGCTTTAAAGCTTCTACCTCCCATGGTGTGATCGTTGAGTTGAGCTCGATTCGAAACGTGGATGTTGTGCTTCAGCCTGGCAGCGGAAATGAAAGCGTGACCGTGAATATTGAAGCGGTGAATCTCGAGACCCAGACATCCGACGTGGGCACGGTGATCACGACGCAACAGGTACTCGATCTGCCGCTCGCCTTGGGCGGTGTCGGCGCCACCCGTTCGCCGGAAGGCTTCGTCTTTCTCGTTCCTGGAACCACCGGACCGGGCACCAACAATGGCGCCGGTGGCGTTTTTGAATCGAAAATCAGCGGCGGTCAAAACTTTGGAACAGAAGTGCTTCTGGACGGCGCCAGCATGGAACGCTCCGAAAATGGCTCCTCTTTTGACGAAGCCGGGCCCTCCGTCGAAGCCATCGGCCAGTTTAAAGTTGTCACTTCAACTCCATCGGCGGACTTTGACCGTTCAACCGGTGGTTGGGAAACTTTTTCAACCAAAGGCGGCACAAATCAATACCACGGCGATGTTTATGAGATCATGCAGAACGCCGACCTCAACGCCAACGGCTGGTTCAACAACGCCTTCGGCACTGCCCGCCCTCCAGACACCAAGAACGACTATGGACTCACCTTCGGCGGCCCGGTTTGGATTCCTAAGCTCTACAACGGCCACGATAAGACCTTCTTCTTCTTCTCTTGGGAGCAGTACAAGCAGAACCAGGGCGCCACGGTTATCAGCACCGTCCCCACTGCTGCCGAACGCACCGGCAACTTCTCCGCACTCTTGGGTCCTCCAGTAACCGCTAACGGACAACCCGTGATCAACCCCTGCACCGGACAGCAGGTATTGACGAATCAGATTTTTGATCCGTCGACCACCACCACCGTTGGCGGCATTCCCTGCCGATTGCCCTTTGCAACCAATAACGTCATCCCCACGGTTAACGCCACCGCTGCAGCGGTTCTCGCTTTGATCCCACTTCCACAGAACGCAAACCTGACCAACAACCTCGACTTTAGTTCGAGCGGCACCATCAATGACACTCTGATGACCGTCCGCATTGATCATAACTTCAGCTGGAAGGACAAGGTCTTTTTTACTTACAACAGCCGCGACAATGCCCATGAGCCTCTCGATATTCAGTTCAGCGGTCCTGCGTATCCCGGCGGCCAGTTCCAGAATTTCTTCACTCACTACATTCGAGTTGGCTGGGATCATGCATTCACGCCGACTCTCTTGAATCAATTTGCCGTGGGTTATAACCGTACGAACAGCCTCAACGTTGGAAGCTCTGGCGCCTTGGGCGTCAATTGGGATCAGAAACTCGGCATTACTGGTTTGCCGACGAACAACATATTCCCCGTCTTCAATTTTGGCGGCGGGTTGGACAGTGCCGGCTACAACATCAATGGCGATACCATTGATAACGGTTATCCGGTCAACGACACGCTGAGCTGGGTGCACGGCAAACATTCATTCCGTTTCGGCACCAACCTTAATCTCCAGGTCTTCGATCCCACCACGCAACAAAATGAATCCGGAACTTTCAACTTCGGTACTGGAGAAACAGCAGCCTTCTTGAACGCTCCGAACACCGGCTACGGGCTCGCCAGCTTCGAACTCGGCCAAGTGGACAACGCAAATGCCTCTGCTTACGCGGGAACGCCCAAGTTTGTTCAGCGTTACTACGCGTTCTTCGCGCAGGACGACTGGAAGGTTACTTCCAACCTCACACTCAACCTCGGCCTCCGCTGGTCTGTAGACACTCCTCGCTACGAGGTCCATGGCAACTACACCGACTTCAGCCTAACAACCCCCGATCCCGACACAGGAGGTATCCCTGGCGCAGAAGTGTTTGCCGGTGTCGGACCAGGGCGAAACGGGGTTGAGCACGAGCAGTGGGCTAACACCTACTATAAGGATTTTGCGCCTCGTGTCGGGTTTGCCTGGGCTCCGGACTTTTTGAAGCAGAAGACCGTACTCCGCGGCGGCTATTCCATTTATTACGGGCCCATCGTCTACGCCGATTTTGGCGCTGGCGGCCTGCTCCAGGGTTTTGCCGCAAACCCTGGGTTCGCCAGCCCGAACGGCTTCGCTCCTGCCTTCAACATTGGCAGCGGTTTCCCGGCCTTTACGCCTCCGCCGAATTTGGATCCTGGCCAATTGGGCTTCCTCGCCAGTCCGTGGTACGTCGATCCTTCCTGGGGGCGCCCGGCGATGGTGCAGAACTGGAGCCTCGAGGTTCAACACAAGCTGCCTTGGGATCTACTTATGGATGTCGCCTATGTTGGAACGCGCTCCACGCATCTTCGATCCCAATTCGACAATCTCAACACGCTGAATCCCAGCTACTTCAGCATGGGCAACGAGCTGAACGAAACCATCAGTGCGGCAGGCGTCAACGCCCCCTACGCAGGTTTCCCCTCGAGTGCTCTCGTTGCGCAAGCTTTGGTTCGCTTCCCTCAATACGGCGTAGTGAACGACGACTGCTGCCTCGAGAACGAAGGTCAATCTTCCTACGACGCTCTCCAAACTTCCGTGAGTCACCGCTTCAACAATGGACTCACCCTTCTTGCGTCTTATACTTTTTCAAAAACTCTTACCGATGCGGCTGACAGCATCCTTCCAGACTTTGCCAATTTCGCCGGGGGAGGCACGCCGCAGAATCCCTATGACCACAAGGGCGACAAGAGCCTCAGCACCCAGGATATTCCCCACACCTTCGTGCTGAGCTACCTCTATAAGCTGCCCATAGGCCAGGGCCAAAAGTTCCTTAACCAAGGTGGCATCGTAAATCGCGTGGTCGGCGGTTGGGAACTTGGCGCCGTCCAGCGTTATCAATCGGGTCAGCCCTTGTCTTTTGGCTGTGCTACGGGCGTTCCTGCTTTCAACGGGTGCATTCGGTATGACCAAGTCCCCGGCCAGCCGCTAACCAGCGCTTCGGTCCGCAGTGGCACGTTCAACCCGATTAATTCGCTTCACGCGGCCAAATGCGATCCCACCGGCGACGGTCACTTCACCAATGACCCGGGTGATCCCGCGCTCGGCATCCTTCCTAGTTCGGACTTGTACTTCAACTGCGCCGCTTTTTTTGATCCCAACTACGTCGCTGCTCGAACGCCGGGTGTGCCTTATACATTCGGCACTTTGGCACGCGTCATTGGTAATGTGCGAAGCCAGCCCTTCTTTAACGAAGATTTCAGCATCAACAAGCGCACAAAAGTCACCGAACGGACGGACATTCTTTTGCGGGCCGACTTGCTCAATGCCACCAACCGCCACATTCTTGCTCGGCCAGTGACCTCCGGCCCCGAAGATCTTAGCGGGCAATTTGGCACCATATCTTCGACGGCATACCCGTCGGCTTTTGGCAACCAGAACTCCTTCGGCAGAATCGTGCAATTCTCTCTGAAGGTGGAGTTTTAGCGGCGCTTCTTGCCATTTCGCGTTTGCAGTCATGAAGGCAGGAGCAACCTCACCCCTTGCACCTGCCTTCGCTTTACACTCAGCAGGTCCCGCCCCACGAAGGATCGTCGAGCACACTTTTTCTGATTTCCAGCTCTTTTCCGTCCAAACGCAGGATGTCATTCAAAAGCCAGGGGAACCGTAATCGTAGACGATGGCTAGTTCAACTGAATGTTGAGCGCCACCACGGATGCGGGCGGAAATTCAGCGGCGAGAGTTCCTCCGCTCATGCTCAACGGTTTTGTTTGAGGAACAATCACCTCTTTTTGCTCGAACGTATTGTGGGCGTGAATGTCAGCGTTGCTCAGGAAGCGCATGCTGGCTTCCTTGACGGTTGCGCCGCGCAGCGCAATCTCCGCCAGACGGGGTTCGCTGGTGCTGGGATTGACGGCGGTGATTGTGAGGCTCTTTTCGCGCACCGATGCGGAACCTTTCAATCCCCAGTAAGACGCCGATTGTCCATCGCGGTCATAGTGCACGTTGGGCGCCGAGAATACCGTGCGCAATGCGTCTCCGCCTTGATGGCTCGAGTACAAATCGAAAACATGGCCGACCGGGGTGATGACGAATTTATCTTCGTGAGCGAGATAGAGGCTGTTGAGGCAGTTGATCAGCTGAGCACAGTTGGCCATCGCCACTTTTTCGGGATGGCGGTTGAAGATGTCCAGAGTCATGCCGCTGAAGACAGCGTCTCGCAGGGTGGGCATTTGCTCGAGCTGATCGCCAGGAGTCGCCTCGCTCCCAGGCCGGTACCAGGGACCCCATTCATCTACCACAAGCTTCACGCGATGCTGACGGTCGAATTCACTGAGCACTTGCCAGTGGCCGGTGACCAGGCCCTCCATTCGCTCGCCTTCGCGAAGCAGTTCGTACCAATCGACGTTATCAAACTTTAGGGCCTCGCCCTTGCCGGCCGCCCAGTCTTGCGTTTTGCCGCGGCTTAGGTTCCAGGCGTAATGATGCAAAGCCATTCCGTAGATGCGGCGTAATGCGCCGGGGCCTTTGCGCAGCACTTCGGTTAGAAATTCGCGCGTCCAGTTCCAATCGTCGGTATTCGGCCCCGAGGCGATCAGATTCAAGTTGTCGCCGTACGTTGGCAGCCATGTGGAATAGCGTCGGAACTCCACGGCATATTCCTGAGCAGTGAACTCGCCGCCGCAACCCCACGATTCGTTTCCGACGCCCCAATATTTCACGCGGAAAGGATCCGGATAACCGGCCGCCACGCGCGCATCGGCAAGTGTGGTGCTTCCCGCCGGCGAATTGCAGTATTCCACCCACTGCTGGAAGGCTGAGGCGGGCAGGCTTCTCACGTTTGCGGCTAAATAGGGCTCAGCGCCGATAAGATTGCAGAAGTGTACAAATTCATTGGTGCCGACGGCGTTGGGATCGTAGCGGTGGCTCGCCGGTGCTTTCTCGGATTCGCCCATGGCCCAGAAGTTTGTGCGGCGGGGCCGCTTCTCAGCTGGTCCAACTCCGTCCCGCCAGTCGTAGCTGTCGGCAAAACAGCCGCCTGGAAACCGAATCACTGTGGCCTTGATCTTGCGCATGTGTTCGATGAGACTTTTTCGTATCCCATCGATATTCGCCACAGGGGATTTTTCGCCGAGCCAAATACCGTCGTACAGCACGCCGCTTAGATTTTCGACAAAGTGGCCGTAAATGTTGGGAGAAATCGTGCCCAGCGGCTCGTCGAAAAGAACTTCTATACGCGAGTCCGCCGCACGTGAGCCGGCTGCGGACGCCCAGCCGGTTTTTGGCGCCAATAAGAGTCCGGCCGCTCCCATCGCTCCCTGGTGCAAGAAATCACGTCGATTTATCATGGCGGGCTCCTCTGTGGTTAGAATTGTGCGGTGGCGATCATTGGGCAAGAAAACGTTCAGCTACCGTTTCTCATTCGTCGCATCGCCATCCAACGCAGCGTGCGGCCAGCCGCCCGCCCATGTGAGTGTCGAGATTTGTAGAGAGGGAATCCCGGTCTTCGCGTCGTAGGCATGATAGACAATGATGTCCCCGTCTTTTTGGAGAAAGATCGATTCGCCACCAGGACCGAGCCATTTCTGATTTGCGCTGAGCAGTGGCCGCGCGGCTCCTTCGCTCATCTTTTTTCCGTCCGAATCCAGGTAGGGTCCGGTGACTTCGCGCGCGCGTCCCACCATGGTTCGGTAGTTGCTCTTCGTCCCGCGGCAACAGAGGTCGAAAGACACAAAGAGATAGTAGTAGTCGCCGTGGTGAACAATAAAGGGCGCTTCGATGGCCTGGTAGTTGGGTGGCAATCCTGGTTTCGCTGGATCGAAATGCTCGGGTTTGCTACGCGTCGCTAGCGAGTATATCTTCGTATCCTCCGCGGAGAGTTTGCCCGTCTTTCGATCGAGCTTCCGCATCTTGATGCCGCTCCAAAAGCTGCCGAAGGACAGCCATGCTTGCCCTTTTTCGTCGAGGATCAGATTTGGATCGATCGCATTAAAATCGTCCTCGGCGCGCGATTGCAGAACCAGGCCTTCATCGCTCCAATGGTAGTCGGGGCTTTGTGGATTCAGTGTTTTGTTCGTCAGGAGGGCGATCCCGGAAGTGTTTACTCCGAACGCGGAATAGGCGTAGTAGATATGAAATTTTCCGTCAAAAAAGGAAATGTCCGGCGCCCAAAGCTCCTTCGTTTTGGGGCTAAGCTGCTTGATCCATGCGGGAATCTCGGAAAAGACATAACCACACGCTTTCCAGTGGACTAGGTCTTTCGAACAGCGAATAGGGAATTGATCGGGCGTCTTCGAGTCCGGCGGAGTGGTTGTGAACAAGTACCAGGTGTCCCCCTCTTTGATGACCGAGGGATCGTGCGCCCCGACAACGTCTCCCTCCACATGGAATGCGTGTGGTTCGTCGGCAGCCCTGGGCCACGCGCCGAACAAAAGGGCGAGGAGAACTGGTGCGATGCACGGGCGCCGATTGGGAAGCCCAGAGCGAAAACGAGTCATGAAGTATTTCCCTCGAGGGTGATAGATATACACTGAGCAAACGTTTACTTCAACAGCGGAGTTAGCGTATCGTGCGGGCCCTGGGGGCGCGGCGGCAAACCGCCTCAGTGGACGCTCCGAACAATACTGGGATAGTGCTTTAGGGTCGCATGATCTCCGCAGCTATGTCGCGCACCCGTCCGTGACATGCAGGCCAGACGAATTAACCTTGTACCTGACTATCAGGCATCGTGGGATTCGGAAGTAGAGGATGGAATCGGCGAAAGCGGGGAAGAGAGGCGCAATCGTGGCCCCGTTTGAAAAGTACACCCCTGACCGCAAAGCGGAGTTTCTTCTCTCCAATGCGACCAATGCTGTGGATTACCGCAAGGCACGGACAGAAATCCAGAAGCTCGGTATAGACGCGGATTCGCTTCCGCATCGACGGCCTGCATAAAATGGCCGGCCAGTTCCTCGATAGCTTACGTGTGCTCGATGGGCGCAGCGGAAGGCCGAGCGGAGTTTCGCCAGTGGTAGAAGAAGGGGATACCGGCGAGGATCACGAGCAGGCCCAGTGTGGAGCGCACGGGGCGGATCATCCAGAGGTTTGCGGTGAGGGCGATGGCGGCGACTAGGAAAACTAATGGAGTGAGCGGAGAGCCCCACGCACGGTAAGGCCGCGAAAGATCGGGTTCGACTTTGCGCAAGCGAAGCAACGCTATGGCCGTCAGCGCGAAGAAAATCCAGACGGCGAAGACGAAAAGGGAATAGAGCTCTTCGTAGGTTCCACTGAGGGCGAGCAGGGCGGCGATGCAGCCGAGGAAAACCAGCGAGCCGCTGGGAGTGCGAAACGAAGGGTGAAGGCGCGAGGCGAATGAAAAAAAGACACCGTCGCGAGCCATCGCGTAGGGAATGCGCGCGCCGGTCAGGACGACGACGTGAAGCGCTCCGAGCGCGGAGATGGCCATGGCGATTGTCAGCCAAGCGGCGCCGCGAGAGCCGGCGAACGTTTGCACAACATCCGACGCTACGTGCTGCGATTGGGCTATGGCTGCGAACGGCAGGATGCGGAAATAAACAATATTCGCCAACAGGTACAGGCCGCCAACAGTGAGCAAACCCAAAATAACCGCTCGAGGAATATTTTTCTCCGGATGCTGAATTTCTTCGCCGAGGTCGCCGAGGTCGTTGAAACCATTGTAGGCCCACATCGCGGGAACCAGCGCGGTGAGCACGGCGCCGATAGTTTTCCAACCAAGCGGGCCCCAACCGAGTGCGCCGGAACCAAGAGAGCCTGAACCCGCGTGAGTTGCGAGCGAAGCGGCCGCGATTGGATGTGGCTTTCCGAAGAGCATGCCTGCGACGACAATCACCAGGATTGCGCCTATTTTTAGCGACGTCAGCAACACCTGAATACTGCCGCCGAAGCGCACACTCAAATAATTGATCGCAGTGACCGCAATGACCACCAGTGCCGCGAGCGGCTGGGCCACGGTGAAGGTGAAAGCGTAGTCTCCGATATGGCTTGTGAACAGAGGCGTTGCGACCACCGGGAAAATAAATCCGAGGAAGCGCAAAAATCCAGCGGCCAGCGTGGCCATGGCTACCGGCCGCTCGAGGAACGAGCTCATCCAACCAAAAAGAAATCCCCAGAGGGGGCCGAGGCCGCGATTGAGGTAGACGTAAGGGCCGCCAGCTTTGGGGAATGCCGCGCCAAGTTCGGCATAGCAGAAGGCGCCGAAAAGTACGATGAGTCCGCCGATGAGCCATGCGGCAAAAACTAAAGCGGCGGAGCTGACGGCGCGGGCCATGTCGCTGGTAACGAGAAAAACTCCCGTGCCGATGGTGTCGCCGATGACGATGGCGACTGCCGACCAGAGACCGAGGCCACGAATTAAATCGGAATGCTGAGGACGCGCGGCTGGGTCAGGAGCATTGGTGCGCATGCAAGTTCGGAGAGCCTACTATCGCGAGTGGAAGTGGTCAACCGAGGCCCGCGCTCCGAGGCCCGCGCTCCGAGACCCGCGCTCCGAGGCCCGCGCTCCGAGGCCCGCGCTCCGAGGCCCGCGCTCCGCGGCCCGCGCTCCGAGGCCCGCGCTCCGAGGCCC
>Ga0210393_10000135_pt1 | contig 75770 bp, 59 predicted proteins | sample IncBWC27OmetaG_FD_160068 | JGI IMG/M metagenome (GOLD analysis project Ga0210393, IMG submission 160068) | Forest soil microbial communities from Barre Woods Harvard Forest LTER site, Petersham, Massachusetts, United States - Inc-BW-C-27-O ... | reverse complement strand
CTATACGCCCGACCCCCAAGCGCGTGGGCTGGCGTTCCGGCGCTCCTTTCTCGTCGGGATGGTGTTCGACAACCCGAACCCCCAGTACGTCGTCAACATGCAGCAGGGAATTCTCGACGGCTTACGAGGATCGGGCTTCGAATTGGTGATACACCCATGCGATCGGCTCAGCCGCGGGTACCTTGAATCGGTTCGCAATTTTGCGGATCGTCAGAAGCTGTTCGGCGTCATCTTGACTCCGTCGGTGTCCGAAGATGAGCAATTGGCGAGAATGCTCGAGCGAATGAATTGTGCCTATGTGCGCATCGCTTCAGTGCCGCTGGACCGCCCGGATCGCATGATTGTTTCCCATGATCGCAACGGCGGCGCCCAGGCGGGCCAGTATTTGACGTCCCTGGGGCATCGCCGCATCGGTTTCATCAGCGGGCCGTCCACGTTCCGCTCCAGTCACGAACGGCGAGCCGGCCTGGAAGAGGGCCTGGCCGTATCGGGCCTGCAACTGCGCCCGGAATTGATTGCGGAGGGCGCCTACACATTTGAAAGCGGCAGATCGTGCGGCGAGATTTTGCTGAACAAACCGGACCGCCCTACCGCGATCTTCTGTGCCAACGATGAGATGGCCGCCGGCTTGCTGTTGGCTGCCCGGCGTGCGCATCTTCGCGTGCCGGAGGATCTCTCCGTGGTCGGTTTCGACGATTTTCAGGTCGCCACGCAGGTTTTTCCTACCTTGACCACAGTGCACAGCCCAATACGCAGCGTGGGGCAGCTGGCTGCGCAAAAACTCTTTGCGCGCGAGGGCGCAGCCTCTGCCGAGGACGCTGCGGCAACTCCGCTTCCCTCGTTAGTGGTCCGCGAGTCAAGCGGCCCCGTGCCCGGGTAGGCCTGCCCGCTACCCCGGCCCGGAATTGGAATCTCCAATGACACCGGTTACTATGCCCACTCCTTCGACCGGGGAGTGCTCCCATGTTCCGCAAAACCATTCAGGCCACTCACCCCGACATGATGCTGCACGCAAGCGCGGAAGCGCTGCGCGAGCGGTATTTGCTGTCTGGGTTGTTCGTCGAGGATCGGGTTGTCTTGGACTATCTGCACTATGAGCGCTTTGTGATCGGCGGTGCCGTACCTCGAAGCCGAACCATCGACCTACCGACCCAAGCGGCCCCGACCGCGGGGGTGCCGTTCCTATCGAGGCGTGAACTCGGCATCGTCAATGTAGGCGGTCCTGGAAAAATCATTGCTGACGGCAACACGTTTGATCTTGAGCAGCACGATGGTCTCTACCTTCCGATGGGCACCCAGGCAGTGCGCTTCGAAGGTAAAGATCCTGCCAATCCGCCGCGATTTTATTTGGTGTCGACGCCGGCACACGCGCGCTTCGATGCCGTCAAAATCCCCATCGCCCAAGCCGTGGCTCTCGAGAGAGGTGCGTTGGCGACCAGTAACGAGCGCACGATATATCAATACATCGTGCCCGCTACGTGCCGCTCAGCGCAGTTGCTCCTGGGCGTCACCCTTCTCAAAACGGGCAGCGTCTGGAACACGATGCCGCCGCACCTCCACGATAGGCGATCCGAAGTGTATTTCTACTTCGGGCTGGGACCGAACGAGCGTGTCTTTCATTTCATGGGAGAGCCTCACGAAACACGCCCCATTGCGGTAGCAAATAACGAGGCCGTCGTCTCGCCGCCATGGTCGATACACATGGGAGCCGGCACTCAATCGTACGGATTTGTCTGGGCCATGGGCGGCGAAAATCTCGATTACACCGATATGCAGGTGCTCGACATCTGCCAGCTGAGATAGGCATCGATGATTTCCAACGCCTTCTCGCTGGCGGAACGTAGCGCCATGATCACGGGAGCCAACACCGGCATTGGTCAGGCAGTCGCCATCGCTCTCGCAGCTGCCGGCGCCGACATTATCGCGGTCGGTCGAAGCGATCCCGCCGAAACCCGGTCCGCAGTTCTCAATTTGGGCAGACGCTTCTCAGCGATTCACGCGGATCTAAGTCAGCCTAAGGACATGTCCGCGGTGGCTGAAGCGGCCCTCGCTGAGTCTGGGAAAATCGACATTCTGGTGAACAACGCCGGAATCATTCGACGCAACGACGCTGTCGATTTCGGTGCGGCCGACTGGGACGCGGTGATGGATGTCAATTTGAAATCGGCTTTTTTCCTGACACAGGCCGTCGGGCGCCGCATGATCGAAGCGCGGCGCGGCAAGGTCATCAACATCGCCTCAATGCTGTCATTTCAAGGCGGTATTCGGGTTGCGAGCTATACCGCGAGCAAGTCTGCTCTCGCTGGGTTGACTCGATTGTTAGCCAATGAGTGGGCTGCCAAAGGCGTCAATGTGAATGCCATCGCTCCGGGCTATATCGCCACCAGCAACACACAGGCGCTGCAGGCCGACGAGACTCGCAATCGGGAGATTCTGGCGCGCATACCGGCTGGATGCTGGGGACAACCTTCGGATATCGGCGGCGCCGCCGTGTTTCTGGCCGCCAGAGCTTCCGACTATGTCCATGGCGCGATTATTCCGGTCGACGGTGGCTGGCTCGCTCGTTAATCCGGTCTTGTTGGCAGGCATGCTGCTGCCGTGCGCCGCCGCGGTGACCGGCGCGGCCGACGCCCCCAAATACGCCGAAATCGATCTTACGCCTTGGTGCGTCCAGCTTCCGATCGGATCACCCCGACACCCCAGGGAGATTTGTCCACCCGCGATCTTGACGTTCGCCGATCGATACTTTTCGCCCCAAGCCGATGGATCGATACTTTTCGACGATCCGGGCGTCGACTGCGTTACCACCGCACACTCGCTCCATTGCCGCTCTGAGCTGCGCGAGATCGCAGTTTGGCAACCCAACGGAACCAATACTTTGAGCGCGACGCTCGAGGTTATCGACGCTGCCGGTCAGCCCGTGATCGGCCAGATACACGACGCACCCGAGATCTCCGTACGCCCACTGATCGAGCTGTTTTATAACTGGAAGGGCACCGGCCGCCTCGTAGCCGGTGTGGAGCAGTGTCTATCCGGCGGCTGCATTACTCGTACCGACCTCGGCGCCGATCCAATCGGCAGGTTTGCCTACGTCATTTCCTATGGACGTGTCGCAGGCGCAGTGCAGTTGACGGTCAGTATCGACGGGGCCCCGCCCAAGATTCTAAGCACGCCAATTCTCGGTATTGCCGGATATTTCAAGGCCGGCGTGTACGGCCAGTCCTCGGGCGCCGCGGTTGCCATTTTCTACGCCCTCAACATCCTCCACCGTCCGTAGCGCCGCTACCGGTGTCAGCCGCTCGTGTCGGCGTATTCAATAGCGCTGATATATCGTCAACGACGAGTAAATACGCATCTGGAACAACCGAACGGCTTGACAATCTTTTAATGACACCGGTAGCATCCGGGGACAAGAGTTTTAAAAACCGACTCGTAAAAGGCTCGTCCGGGGGAAAATTATGAGCTTTGGATCGAATCTTCGAATCTCACTGGTCGTTTGCGCGCTCAACTGCTGCGCTGCGGTGGTGTACGGGCAAACGGCAACAACGGAAGGGAGTTCGCCCCTCGAAGAGATTGTCGTCACCGCAAACAAGCGGGCGGAAAGACTGCAGGATGTGGCGGCATCTGTCGTGGCGATCACATCGGAACAACTCAAGACACAAAATATTCGCGACTTCGATGATTTGATCGATGTTGCGCCGAATCTCACCATCACAAAAACCTCGCAGCCCGGCAACAACAGCATCAATATGCGCGGTGTGGGCACTTATTCCTTGTCGATCGCCTCGCAAACCAGCGTGGCAGTCGTGGTCGATGATGTGCCGCAGTCAATTCAAGCAGAAGCATTTTCACACCTGGTCGGTGTGCAGCAAATCGAAGTTCTGCGTGGACCCCAAAGCACCTTGTTCGGGAAATCCGCTGACGCGGGTGTGATTAGTATCACCACGGCGCAACCCACTGATCAGTTCTCGACGGAAGGCTCAGTGATGGTGACCAGCGACAATGAACAAGAGGTTCAGGCCGCGGTCTCCGGGCCCATTACCGATCAGCTGAAAGCCCGGTTGACGGTCAATGACAGCCATTACCGAGGGCAGATCTTCAACGTAACGACGCGCAATTGGGTGGATGGCGATTCGGATCGAACTGCGCGCCTGAATCTTCTATGGCAGCCGACGACTGAGTTGAGTGTCTCGCTGACTCCCTACTACACCAACACGATCGCAAGTTGCTGCGCCGTCGTTTTGAGTGGAATTACGCCGGGTGTTACCTTCCCGAGCACCAGCAAGACCTTGGTTCCCCTCTCCCAAGCCTATCCCGGCATCACCCCACGCGCCGACAATACCGAGATAGCGCAAAGCGTTGATGCCAGGGGAAACGCTCTGGACTACGGTACGGGCCTGAAGGCAGCCTACAACTTCGAGAGCGGTTACTCTCTGATGTCGATCACCTCCTTCGATCACTATGAACTCGATGATCTTCAGAGTACCGATCAGAGCGGCTACAACTTCGCGTTGTTGAATCACTTGCTGCCGGAGGGCGGTTCTGCCAATGGGGGCTATTTCAGAGTCAAGAACTATACCGAGGAAATTCGGCTGACTTCCCCAGGCGCAAGTCGGTTTCGATATGTAGCGGGAGTCTTTTGGAGCGACACCCGAGCTGAGCGACTTTTCGTGCGTGGCTCTGACGAGCTTGGGACCTTCAATGGCCAGACGCCGCTTGCAACCTCGTCCCCTTTTTCGTTTTACGACGCCTTCGACTCGATCGAAACCGCGGCACTGTTCAGCCAAGCCACTTGGGATCTCACCGACAGGCTTTCGCTCGTCGGCGGAGCACGGTTCGAGCACGAGGAGAACAGTTACCGATTCTACGATATCGGTAATGACGTGGTGTACGGCGCACCGAAGTGCTCGACGGTGACGCCGTCGGGTCTGGCGGGCGACACATGTAACAACACCAATGCGACCACCGGCAAGGCAGCCATTCAGTACCGATTCACACCCGATTTTATGGTTTTCGCCGACTGGGCCTCCGGCTTCAAGGGCGAAGCCTACGATCTGACCAGTTCAATGACCGTGCGCACGCCGGTTAAAGGAGGCGCGTTCAATGGCCTTCCCAACGCGGATGTGATCGTCGCGCAACAACCCATTGCGGCCGAGACGAGCCGCAACTACGAGGTAGGGTTCAAAGGTGAATTCTTCGATCGGCGGCTAACCTGGAACACCACCGTTTTCTATGAGGAATTCCACAACTATCAATCCTCCCGCGAAGATCCGGTGACTCAATTGAAGGAGCTGCAAAGCGTTCCGCTGGTGACTACCAAGGGTGTTGAGACTGAGTTGGCCGCAGAGCCGCTTAGGGGTCTTATCTTCACCGCCAGCGGAGCCTATGACATCGCCAAATCCAACACCTTTCCCGGCGCCGCTTGCTTCGCATCTCAAACAGTGGCGCAGGGTTGCGTCAACAGCGTCCAGGACCTTTCGGGCATGACCTTGTCAAACGCGCCCCGCTGGAGCGGGTATCTGAACGGCGAGTATGACTTTCATCTCATCGGTGATTTCTCCAGCTTCGTAGACTTGAACTATCGATATCAGTCAAAGGTGTGGTTCAACACATCGCTCGATCCCAACTCGATTCAATCCGGATATGGGCTGATGAATTTGTCGGTGGGCACAAAGACCGACCATTGGAAGGTGGCTGTGTTTGTCAACAACGTGTTCGACAAGCAATACGCGCTGGAACGCGGCTCTCAAACGCTGTTGAACGTCAATCCCTATGGCGGCAAAGCGGGCCCCATCACGAACGCGACGTTCTGGGTGCCGGGCCGGGACGCATTCCGTTATGCCGGAGTCAGATTCGATTTCAACTTCTGAAACGAGCCGGACCTCGCGTTCCAGGAGCAGCGCGGCCTGGAGATGCGAAACGAACGAATACGGGCATGACAAGACAGATGCGAGCGATTGCGACGATGATGTTCGGGGTCCTTGCCCTCTGCCTGGGATCAGCGGCAGAGGCGGACCCGGTTGCGCCTGCTTACAACCAGACAATCCGCAACTCGCTCGAGCCGCAAATCGAAGCGCTTTTGCTCGGCTTGGTCAAAGACGGACGCGCGCTCACGATGGATGGCGTGGCCGTTTTCAACGGTCAAGACAAGTTCCTTCCCGGCAAGATCGCCGTCTCGCTCGCTGAATTTCTCACCTCATTGCCTGCCGGTGATCCGCGCTTACCGACCTATCTAAAGGACTTCCGCAAAATCGCGCAGTTGACGGTGGACGACGCCAACGATACCTGGGGCGCCTACTATTATTTGCTGGCATTGAATCAATTGCGTCGAGCCGATTTGCTGGACCGAGCCATCGACCGCCTTACATTGGCCAAATTACGCGTCAGGCTCGACTGGCGCATGTTTGTGGATGTAAACGATTTCTCCCTAATCGATCATCCCAACAACTACTACTGTGTCGCGTTCGGCATTGCGCGGCTGCGGATGCAGATGGGATGGGATGATGGCGGCGGCGCCGCGGCACTTTACGAGAAAATTGTCGCGCACTATCAGCAGTATTCCGGCATCTACGGTTTTGCAGATGAAACCGACGGGGACGGTCGCTTTGATCGCTACAGCGTACTACTGTCTGCAGAACTCGCGCATCACTTCATAGAAACTGGAGAACGCCCACCGCCCGCCGTTCTCGGTTGGTTGCGCAAGTCGTCGGAGCTGATGCTGCTCCGCATTCACGAGAACGGAGCCGGTTTCGAGTATGGGCGCAGTCTCGGACCTTACAGCGAGACCGCGATCATCGAGGTTCTCACGATCGCGGCGACACTCAACGTGTTGAGCGAATCCGAGAAAGAGCTTGCTTATGCCTATGCGTCGCTCGCAGCCCGGCGTTTTGTCACCTTTTGGACCAATCAGAGCACAGGCTCCGTGAATCTCTGGGACCATGGGCGGCGCACTGATGCGTATCGCGGCAAGTTTCGCATTCTCGGCGAGAACCTTTCCCTATCCCACCAGTTTCTCTACACGAACGCGCTATGGAACGATATGGGATTCAAGGATAGGCCACCGATGGCGAAATTCGCTGCCGCCCTGCAATCCTTGCCGCGTGAGAATGTGACTTGGTTTGCGCGAGGAGCTTATGACCGAATGCTGCTTACGCGACGCGACGGCGGACACGTGATCGGCCTGCCTCTGGTCAACGGGGGAGCTTCGCAGCATATGCACAGTCCTTACTTCCCGATTCCTTTTGCTCGCGACATGCTCTCGGGCGTGGCCGATGGCACGAAGCCTCTGCTCTTGCCTTATTTCTCGCTGGCCGACGGCACCCACTTGATGCCTCTCGCTTTCATCCGGGATGTCAACATCACGCATCGGCTGCAAAAGACGATAGTGACCTATCGCCAGTCGGAGCTCGATCGCCTAGGCGAGGACAGTCCTATCCCCGATGATCGGTTGTCGTTGGTCTCCACCTATGTCTTTGACAAGGGACGCATTTCGCGCACCGATGTCTACACCCCAAACGGTCCCCTTGATGTCGCGAGCATCCGACTCGAGTTCGCGAGTTTCTCGAAGCTGCTCACCAGCACTCCCTTGAGCGTTCATCTCAGTGGTGCGATTACAGATTTCAGAGTGGAGGGACTCGATGCCTGCGTTGCTGAATCGATCCAAGACGATCCAGACTACGAATCGGATGTCGGACCAATGATGACGCGAGTCGTTTGCCGGGGCGGCCCGCGCAAAGCGAATGCTCCCTTCATCATTAGGTGGTCACTTACCTATCGATAAGCCGGGTAGGCGCGCTTGCGGACACCCTAAACGCCGACTCGGGTGCCGGGGCGATCATCCCCCGGCGCATGGATTTGGTCGAGGGAATCGATGTCTCCGTCCGCGTCCGTGGAAATCTAGACATCGATGCGGATCCGGAATCTGCGTGATGTTTGCCGATTGCCAGTAGTCCAAAAGTGGTGATACGCGATAGCCACAAAGGGGCTATGGGGCCGCTCCGGCCCAGAGCACACTCGCTCATGAATCTCTCGAGTGTCGCATCGAAAACCAATCTGTAAAGGGGAATGCCAATGACCGCCAAGACCGGACTGGACGCGCTGCTTTCACCGGAGCGCAGCGTACTTCTGCTTATCGATCACCAGGCGTTTCAATTCGCCAACCTGCACAGCCACGACCCGACCCTGATCATCAACAACGTCGTGGGGCTCGCGAAAGCGGCAAAGGCGTTCAAGGTCCCTACGATACTGACCACCGTTACTGCGGAGCGCGGTGGGTACCTCCTCCAGGGCATCCAGGATGTCTTTCCCACGCAGAAGCCGATCAATCGGACCTCTCTCAATTCATGGGAAGACCAGCGCGTCGTCGAGGCGGTGAAGAAGACCGGCCGGAAGCAGCTCATCATTGCAGCGCTGTGGACGGAAATCTGCCTCGCGTATCCGGTGATCCATAGCCTGGCCGACGGCTACGAGGTCTTTTTCGTCACCGACGCATCCGGCGGTGTATCGCGAGAGGCGCACGATATGGCGGTTCTGCGGATGGTGCAGGCCGGGGCCGTGCCGATCACCTGGGTCGGGGTCATGAGCGAGTGGCAGCGCGACTGGGCACGCGAAGCGACGGTCCCGGCCATTGCCGAGATCACCGTTGCTCACGGCGGCGCCTCGGGTGTCGCGTTCGCGTGGGAGCAACAATTGCTCAACTCCGGGCACAAATGACCGCAATGCACCCGGCGCCAAGCTCGACCGTCACAACGTTAGCGGCAGAAGGGCTCACCCCATGAGTGGCCAAATCACGCCCCAATTTGTGCAAGCTATCCTTGAATGGCAATGGACCTTGCCGATCGCGCGTTTCGCGCTGGTTGTGTATTACTTGGTCTCCGGGCTCAGCAAGATCACCAACTTTCGAGGCGCGATGGCGGAAATGGTACAAGCCGGCATGCCGGCGCCGGCGGTCATGACGCTCTTGAGCATCTTCGTTGAACTCATCGGCTCGGTGCTCGTCCTGATCGATCGCTGGGTCTGGCTCGGTGCCGGCATGCTGGGGGTCTTCACCGCCATCGGCGCCGTCACCGCCCACGCCTTCTGGATGGTGTCGGGCCGGGCGCGGATCGAGGCGATCGCTGTCTTCCTCATGCACATTGGGTTGATCGCCGCTTTCGTGCTCTGTGCTCTTGTCGCAGAACGCGAAGGGCGCGCGGCGCACGTGGCCGGGTCCGGTGCGACCCTTGCACCTCATCGAGCCTCATGCGCTCCGCCCATCCCGCGGGCGACTGCCCTCCCGTAGCGCCCTTGCGGCAGAAGCCACCGGGATTGATGGGATGTGCGCTGTCGCGCGACGGGCACCCCCGCTATGGGGTGGTCAGAGATCACCACCATCAGGGGGTCCGAAGTCACATGAATACCATTGCGGCTCCTGCCTGACTACTAAATGCTTGACGATGGCGTCATTGCAGACAGAACCGCACTTGCAAGCCCAATTGCAAGGGTGCAATCTTATGAAGCAGCTGAAGCTTTCGGCGAGGCCCGCGGCATACCGCGTACGACAAAAATGTTTCACTGAGCCGTTCATCGCGCTATTGAGATATGGACAGTGGCCGCTGCAAACTTACGGTAACCCGGCGCTCGTACGCGACAAGTCGACAGTGCGCGCGCCGCACCGGATCAATGCGAACCCCTCGTGCTGTCCGCAATCTCCTCGCCATCAGCGTGCTATGTATGGTCTACGTCCCGGGCAGCCTCGCAGCCGTCTTCGGAAAGCCTATCGCCAACGACGCGACCGCGCCGCCACAGGGGCTGGTGGAACGGCAGGTTGTGCGCATCCCGGTCGTCGATTCCAACGACATTCGCTTCTCACAACTGCCGACCGGTTCTGAGATTTGGCAGACTCGCGTCAGCCAGATCGTCCAGGACGATCAGGGTTTTGTGTGGCTTGGAACGCAGTACGGCCTATTGCGCTACGACGGCTATGCTTTCAAGGCCTTCACACCGGATCCGGCGCGCCCGGGGTCCATCAGTGGCGTATTCATCGAATCGCTGTTCAAGGACCGGTCAGGATCGATATGGGTGGGGTCGGATCAGCGTCTCGATCGATTCGATCCGTCGACCGAAACCTTCAAACACTTTCCGCTCGGTACTGCGTCACGCTCGAGCATTGGCGTGTCCGTCGCACACATCAGTGAGGACGCTGAGGGGATCCTGTGGCTCTCTACAGGCGACGGGTTGTTCCGGCTCGATCCAGCCAGCGGCCAAACAAGGCGGTTCGGCCACGATCCCGCCGACCCGCGCAGCCTGAGCAGCTCCGACATCAAGTCGACACTGGAGGATCGTTCGCACAGATTTTGGGTTGCGACCCGAGCTGGAATTGACGCCCTCGACCGCGCGACCGGCCAGGTGACGTTGCACGTGCCGATGCTCGAGTTCCGTGAGATGAGCATGCTCGAGGACCAAGCTGGCACGTTCTGGATATTGCACCACTCGGGCACCGGAATTGCGATCCTCGATCGAGAGGCACGGCGATTGAGACATCTCAGGTTTTCACCGCCGGACGGCAAACACGATGCAGGCAGTGGCGTCTATGCCGCACTCGAGGACCGGGATGGCACGCTCTGGATCGGGACCGGCGGCGGTGGGCTAATGAGGTATGATCGCGCCGCCCAGCGCTTCGTCAGGTACCTGGGCAACCCCTACGATCAGCACAGTCTCGCGGGCGACACCGTCGTCAGCTTGTTTGAGGATCGAGAAGGAGATGTCTGGGTTTCGATGGAAAGTGCGCCGCTCAGCATGTTCGCGCCCCGTCATTTACCATTCGAAAAACTCGGTCGAGATCCCTCGATTACCGCGCGCGCCGCCGAATCCATGGTCAGCGGCCTGTTCGAAGATCACGCCGGGCAGGTCTGGTCGAGCCATGTAGGGTTCCTGAGCGCCTATGATCGCAATTCCGAACACTATCAGACCTATCAAGTCGGCGCCGGCGGCCTCGCGGCAGACGTCATTGGAATAGCCGAACACCCAGCGGGCACCTTGTGGCTTGGCACGATCGGCGGAGGACTCGCTCGCCTGGATCGCTCCACCGGTCGGTTCCGTTACTACCGTCATGATCCTGAGGATCCTCAGAGCCTCAGCAGCGATGTCGTCGAGCGCATACTACCCGACCGCGATGGATCACTCTGGCTTGCAACTTGGGACGGCTTGGATCACTTCGATCCGAGTACCGGGCGATTCACCAGACACGAGGTCGCACCGGATACGCGCACGCAAGTTTACCTTGATCTCAAGCAGGACGCCGAGGGCTACGTCTGGCTTGGCAGCAATTTTCTTGGCCTGCATCGCTTCGACCCGTCCCACAAGACCTTCACCGTCTACGCCCACGAACCCGATCGGCAGGGATCGCTCAGCAACAATCGTGTGAACTCTGTGTTTATTGATCACGCCGGCACCGTCTGGGTCGGCACGCAGAACGGGCTCGACCGCTTCGATCCCGGCACGCAGACCTTTGCCGCTTACTTTAGGAAGGACGGCCTACCGGGCGACGTCGTGAGCTGCATCCTTGAGGATGATTCCGAGCACCTGTGGCTGAGCACCAACCGCGGCGTCGCGCGATTCGATCCGGTGAAGAAATCTTTCGAGACTTATTCCGAGGGCGATGGACTACCGGGCAATGATTTAACCGGATGGGGGGCATGCTACAAGAGCCCGAGTGGCGAAATGTTCTTCGGCGGATTCAGCGGAGCGACGTCCTTCCATCCTGACCGGATCACCGACGGTGCGTACCGTCCGACAGTCGTTCTAACCGATTTCGAGTTGGGCGGTACTCCTGTCGTCGCTGGGCCACATTCGGTCCTCAGACACGCCGTCTCACATACGTCAGCAGTCACACTACCGTTCGAGCAATCGCCTATCTCGATCGAGTTCGCGGCACTGAGCTTCAGCAGCCCGGCGAAAAATCGCTACCGCTACCGGCTCGACGGCCTTGACTCGCAGTGGCATGCGGCCGCGAGCAACCGGCGAGTGGTCAGCTATACGACGCTGCCTGCCGGCTCCTACCGGCTGCGAGTGCAGGGTGCCACGGAGCGCGGCCCGTGGAGCGAGCCGGAGACGGCGCTGAGCATCACGATACTCCCACCGTGGTGGCAGACGTGGTGGCTCAGGACGGCGTTGATCCTTACCGTGGCTCTTGCTGCAATCATTGCCTATATGGGCCGCATTCGCCAGCTCGCGCACCAATTTGAGATCCGGCTGGAGGAGCGCGTGAGTGAGCGTACACGCATCGCCCGCGAACTGCACGATTCGCTGCTGCAGGGCATCCAAGGCCTGATGTTTCGCCTGCAAGCCGTGCTCCACTTGCTGCCCGCAGACCCACAGGCGGCTGCAACGGCGCTCGAGCAAGCGCTGGAGCGAGGCGATGCGACGATTACCGAGGCACGCGATGCCGTCCAGGATCTTCGCGCCGGCGGGGTAGTTGGCAGCGACCTCGTGGAAGGGCTCAGGGCACTGGGTGAGGAACTAAGTCCCGGTGAGGTGCAGGGAATTCCGGCCTATCGTGTCGTGGTTGAGGGTAGACCTCGCGCGCTCGCCCCGATATTACGAGATGAGGTCTACAGGATTGTGCGGGAGGCATTCCGCAATGCGCGCCGGCATTCACAGTCGGAAAACATCGAGGTTGAGCTCGCTTATGCGGCGACTCGGTTTACGGTCCGCGTGCGCGATGATGGAATTGGCTTGGATCGCGATGTGCTCGAGCGAGGTGCTCGGCATGGTCATTGGGGTCTGCAAGGCATGCGTGAGCGTGCGACGCGCCTCGGCGGCACATTGCACTTATGGAGCGAGCGAAAAGCCGGGACTGAGATCGAGATCAATGTTCCGGGGAGAATCGCGTATCGAAACACCGTCAGCGAAACGACGAACATCTCACAGGAGTAAAATGCATGTCGTTGGGCCCACAATCATCTCCCATCCGGCTGCTTGCGGTGGATGACCACCCCTTGCTTCGCGATGGCATTCGCGCACTTATTGCCGCTCAGCCAGACATGCACCTGGCCGGGGAAGCTGCGAACGGATTCGAGGCGATAGCCAAATTTCGCGAGATCCGACCAGATGTGACCTTGATGGATCTGCAAATGCCTGATATGAGTGGTATCGACGCAATCATTGCGATCCGCAGCGAATTCCCCCAAGCGCGCATCCTCGTGCTTACGACCTACGGAGGCGACGCCCTCGCCGAGCGTGCCTTGAGGGCAGGTGCACAGGCCTACGTGCTGAAGGGGTTGGTACGCAAGGATCTACTCGAGACCATTCGATCGGTGCATGCCGGTTCCAAACGCATCCACCCCGACATCGCAGCGCAACTCGCGAACCACATGGGCGAAACCGGACTCTCCGCGCGAGAACTCGAGGTGCTTTCGCTGATTGCAGCCGGAAATTCGAACAAGACCATCGGAACACGGCTGCTGATAACCGAGGAGACGGCAAAGGGTCACGTCAAGAACATTATGGCCAAGCTCGGCGCGAACGATCGCACCCACGCCGTTACACTCGCGTTACAAAGGGGCATTATCAGCCTCCAGGACCGCTAACGAGGGAGTCGGAATCCGCCCCATTCGAGGGGGGCGTAGCCTCGGACCGCCCGATAACCAGCTGGCTACTTTTCGACGCAAAAAAACCCTTGCGAGATTTCCGCGGAGACGCCGTCGCGCGGGCATAGCAGGCCGGCGGCGTCGCTCCCCTGAGCGGGGGACAGCCGCTAGCCCGACCGGGGCGCAGAATCAATCGCCATCGTCGCATCCGCAGGAGACATGCCATGCTCAAAGGCTTCAGCGTACCCCTCACCCCGCAGGGAAAATCGCCCCTGGTCAACTTGCCTCCTTGGCACTATTCGAGCGACTGCATCGCCATCGAGTATTGGGCAGATTCGGCCGCGATCGAGGCACTGCTGCCACCCGGTGTGATACGTGATTCCCAGTCCGAAGGCCGAGCCTTCTTTTGGTTCCTGGATTGGCAGTTCACCGGTTCGAACGACGAACTCACCGATCCCGCTCGTTACCAGTACCGCGAAGCGTTCGTCTTGGTCGAAGCGGTGTTCGACGGCAAGCCGATCAATTACTGTCCGTTTATTTACGTCGACAATGATGCCGCCATTTCGCGCGGCTGGGCACAAGGCTTTCCGAAGAAGCGCGCCAGCGTCTTCCAGACGCGCAGCTTCTCCGCATCCAGTCCTGCCGCCGCGCCGCTCGCCAAGGGCAGTCGTTTCGGCGCAAGCGTGGCCGCGCACGACGAGCGCCTTGCGACGGCGCGCATCCGGCTCGAAGAGGCCGTGAAGGATCCGTCCAAGGTTTTCAACCGGCCAACGGTCATGCGTCGCTACTTTCCACAGCTTGCTGCTGGACGGCAAGACAAGCCGCCGGTCAACGAGTTGACCTTGTCCTTGACGGACAACCTCAGGATCGTCGACGTGTGGGCAGGACTCGCCGAGCTGTCCATTCCGGAGGTCTTCAACGAAGAGCTGCACGCGCTCGCGCCGCGGCGCGTCGGCCGAGGTTACCGGCTGGGCATGTCCTACTCGGTCACCAATCTCAAGATCCTGAAGGACTACAACGCTTGACTCTGCCTCTCGCCGAGGGCCTGATCGAGGAGGTGTCCCCCACACGGGGGATTAAAGCGTTCCGAATTCTCACGCACCATCGCGATGGCGCTCGCGGCCACGCATGCGCCGCGCACAACCAACCTTCCTCATGAGGCATCTTCATGATCATCGCGAACGTTGATGACTACCGCAAGCAATGCGAGGCCAGACTTCCCCCGTTTCTGTTCGACTACATCGACGGCGGGTCATTTCAGGAGAACACGCTGCGCGCGAACATCGCGGAGCTTCAGTCCACGCTTTTGCGTCAACGCGTGATGGTGGACGAGTCGCGCCTCAACTTGTCGATCGACCTTTGGGGCCATCAGCTCTCAATTCCGGTCGTCCTGGGGCCCGTAGGTATGGCCGGCATGTATTGGAGCCGCGGAGAAGTCAAAGCCGCGAACGCGGCGAAGTCCGTCGGCATCCCCTTCACGCTGTCGACCATGGGCGTGTGCGACGTGCACGAGGTTGCGGAGCAGGCGGGCGTTGCTCCCTGGTTTCAGCTGTACATGCTGAAGGACCGCGGATTTGTCAAAAGCGTGATCGAACGATCCATGGCGGCTGGTTCGAAAGTACTGGTGTTCACGGTTGATCTCGCAACGCCCGGTCGGCGCTACAGCTCGGTACGCGACGGGATGGAAAAGGATCCGACACTCCTCGGGATGCTGGGCTTTGTCGCTCAAGGCGCGCTGCATCCGCGCTGGGCGCTCGACATCGTCACCCGAGGCTGGCCGCTCAAGTTCGGCACGGTCGCCGGTGCCATACCGAGGGGCGTTCCCTACGGCAAGTTTGTCCACGACAACTTTGACGCCTCGACGACGTGGAAGGACATCGAATGGGTGCGCTCGATCTTTCCGGGAAAGATCATCTTGAAAGGCATCCTCGACCACGAAGACGCCAGACGCGCCGTGCGAACGAACATCGACGGGATCGTCGTCTCCAACCACGGCGGCCGGCAACTAGACAGCGTCACGTCCACGATCCGTGCGCTGCCCAAGGTGGTCGAGGCCGTTGATGGCCGCGTGCCGGTGTTCATGGACGGTGGCATTCGCTCCGGCCTCGACGTGTTCAAGGCGCTGGCGCTCGGCGCCAAAGCCTGTTTCCTCGGACGGGCATGGGCCTATGCCCTCGGCGCCGCGGGCGAAACGGGCGTCCACGAGATGCTGGAGATCCTCAAAGAGGAACTTCGGGTCGCCATGATCTTGACCGGGTGCAGCGACGTTAACGAAGCCACGCCGGACCTTTTGCTCAGGGATGGTTGACGCGGACCCTGCGCCCTCAACCTTCCTTCATTTTGGAAACAGCAGCTGAAACTGCGCGCGAAGTATCCAATCACCGGCGTAGTTTGGCCGCTCCACGAGCTTGAACGCCTGCACTTGGAAGTTCATCGCTTGCTTGCCGAGGCGGAACGCACGACCGCCGCCGCCACCGAGCGGTACGGTCCACTTTTGACCATTGGCCGCCTCCCAATTGGCGGTGATGATCGGCGAGCCGGTGAGGTACCAGCCGCCTGCAAAGTTGTAGTTCACGAATGGCTGGACGAGCATTTGGTGAACATTGCGCCGGTCGGAAGGTCCGGCAAACGACGCAACGTCGGTGACGAGTGCACCGACGAGCCACGGACCCCGAATGGTCAGCGCCACGGCGGAAAGGCCGGCGTCGTATTTGCCTTGACCCAACTGGCTATGCGAAGCCGTCGCGAACGTGAACGCGGGTCCGATGCCCCAGATGATGCCGTCCGGATGCGACGGCGACAGGTACAACGCCAGGGAGGCGTCGCCTAGGCCATTGGTACTCTCGAATCCCGGCCCGAGCGTCGGCTCGTGAATCACCGGGACGATTGCGCGCGCGATGAGGTTCCAGTCCGAACCGACGTTGAAGGGCAACACGGGCTGGATGTTGAGCACATCTTGCGCATCGCTTTGGGGCCCGACGCCGAAGGTCAAGTTGTTTTGAAAGGGAACCGAAATGACCTTGGCGATCGGGTTCTGGACCAGTTGGGCGAGATCCGGCGCGTCGTCTGCGAAGGCCATCGACGGCAAGCAGGTTGCGAGCGTCAGCCCGACGGCGGCGCCGTTCGAGCACCAGTTCTTCATGCGCATATGAGTCCCCTCGGTAGTACAACAGTTGACTGAAGACGCCTAGAATTCTCGGCACAGAGCAAGCTGCGTGCTTTCCCCCGAAAAGGGGGAGCGTCGATGCAAATCGGGGGAGTTCAAGGTTGTCGATGGCGCGCGGGGGCAGACGTAGCCCCCGTTTGAGGGCTACGCGACCGAACTTGCGTGGGTGGCTATGGGAGCGGTGAGCGCGCGGCAAGTGCACGCGCGGCCAAGACCCGCTCGACAATCCGATAATCGCGTCGCTCGACTGCGCTTGATGGATCTTGCGATTGAGCTAAAAAGCCCAATGCGCCGGCACGCGTAACGGCCTCCGCCCGCGTCTTCGATTCGAGCTTGATAAAAACATGCTTGACGTGGGACTTCACGGTTTCCGGCGCGATCCCGAGCGTTTGCGCAATGCGCTTGTTCGACTGGCCTTTGGCGATCAGCGCCAACACCGTGCATTCGCGTGCGCTCAAGCCGGGATTGGAGCAAGGCGACGGGCCGTGGGCGTTGGGCGAAACAGCACGCTGCAACTCACCCCGGAACGGCGGCGCGTTCGCGGCGGCCTGGTCGCCCATGTTTGCGCGCGATGCTCGATCAAGCGACTCACTTGGTCCACGCGACGCGTCGACGTCCGACAGATGACCGAAATACTTCACCGCGTCGCCACCTCTCTCGAACAGCGGCTTTAGCAGCCAATGGCACCAGCGGTACTCGCCGTCACGGTTTCGAACGCGGCAGTAGTATTGGAACGAACTACCGGCGGTGCTGCGACGAAGCCATTCCTCCAGCGCGCCCTGCTTGTCATCTGCGTGGATGAAGCTGATCCACCGCTCCCCCTGGATCGCTGAGAAGGAAACGCCGAGCAGTTCGCAGATCTGGTGGTTGACGTATTCGAGCTTGCCGTCTTGCGCCACGCTGACTAGCCCAGGAATCGATTCGAGGACTTCGCGAATCTGCGGGTCGATCTCGCAAAGCCCGGCTTGGTCCGGTTGGTCGATCTTCATCCGCGTTGCAGCCAAGGCGATTGAGGTCACGTTCGCATGTGCCATATCAACTTCCTCCGCAACAGCAGACAGCCGGCCGGTGCAGCGTTTCGCGACATTCGAGGAGGGACGGACGGCCGATTCGGGTGTCGGGTGGCATCGATGTGTGACCCGGCTTCAATGTCATCTTCAACTGGATCATGCGGCGCTCCGATGAAGTTCCTAGGCCAATGGATCATAAAAGCGGTCCGCCACGTGGGCACGTTAGACGTTGTTAGAAATCCGGGACTTCCGTTGGGCTGGCGCACTTACGCAAAGTCGTCGAACCGACACGCCTCGACCAAGAACCAGGACTTTCATTCAGAACTGCAGCGAGAACCGCCCACACAATGCACAAAATTCAACCCGACTGAAGACTGTTGGAACATGCTAGTCCCGCGCTGAATCCGGCGGCGTTTGAATTGCGTCCCGGCCGGATGTATGTGGCTCAGTCATTGACTTCAGTAAAGCCCTCGCCCTTTGCAGATCGCGACTGACAACACCTTTTTTGAACCGGGCAACCAACGGACTCAACAGGGCCCCGACCAACTCTTGGCGACCTTCGTTGATCCACAGGGCGGCAAGACTATTTGCCGAGCGCAGTTGCCACGCCAGAGAGCCGTGCCGGGCCGCCCAATTGATGGACATCTTGAAGCAGTTCTCGGCCTCTTCGTTATTACCTCGACCTAATGCAAATTGCCCCTCGATACGAACGATCTCTGGACGGCACCAGTGGTCCGGGTTGCGATCTTCTTTGAGCATCGAAGCAAACAAGGATTCGGCACGAAACAGGAGCCCGGCCTCCGCCAGTATCAACGCTGCCTCGGCCTGAAAGATCGGGTTAAACGGGGTGTATTGCCCGCGGACCAATATTTTGATTCCACCCTCGACGGTCGCTGCAACCTCTTCAGGGGTGATATCCGGGTTGCCGGACAATGCCTGCAGACAGATGCCAAATCCCTCGTAAGCCTCTATTCCATGACGTCTGGCATGCTCAGTTAGGACAGCGGCTTGACGCATAACCTCAGACCATTCTGCCCCAATCACGTAGAGATTGAAGCAGTGCCAGGAAAGCGCAATACAAAGCGGGATCGGGTAGTTTAAATGGCGTGCTTCGACCACTGCCATGGCACTTGTTTCCAGCGCATCTGCCGTGCGCCCCAACATCCATAGGGTGCTTGACAATACGCCAAGAGCGTCTGATCGCCGATCGTGACCAAATTGATGCAGCTGTAGCATCCGATCCGCATCGTCTTCCGAAGAAAGCGCTTCCTGAAGATGGCGTTTAGCGTTTTCGTATTGTCCGGTGTAATGCTCGCACAGGCCGAGCATCCACAGAGCCATCGCTTTCGGGCCAGTCTTGCCAGTCTTGCCACATTCGTACGCTACTGCTTCGCATCGTCGAGCTAGGGCGAGCGCTTCAGTCGCGTTCCAAGAACGGATCTGTTGCGCCCACAATGCCAAGTATGCATTCAGTTGGCGTTGTTTGTCGTTCGCTTCTTCGGCCAGAGAAAGCACTCTGGTCCAGGATGTTCGAAATGCTTCCCCCAGGCCAACGGTGAACATGACAGCTACGCCAAGCGCCGATTGAATGAGGGTTTTCTCCTCAACGGTCGTCTCGCCCTGGTCCGCAACCACCGCGGCTTGATTGAGTCTCTCCCTGCATTCCGCCAGCAGCCCCAAGCCCAACCACAGCGATGCTGAATATGCAGCAAGACGGACACCCAATGAAACGTCACCGTTCTTCGACATGGCCCAGCTCATCGCCGCGCGAATGTCATTGAGACTTGGCGCCAAAGCGCGAAGCCACTCGTCGGTCCTTTGCTCGATGTGTGCGTAGCGGATCAACAACTGTTCGTAATATCTGGCGTGCAGCCGGGCCGCTTCCTCCATTTCACCCGACTCCGCCAGCTTTCTAAGACCGTAGTTGCGTGTGGTCTCCAGGAGGCGGTAAAGCGTCCGCTCACCGAACACTTCGGCAACCGCAAGGGACTTCGCCACGAGGCTAGATAAGTCGCCGCCGTCTCTCGAGTGGGAAAGATCGGCGTTAGCCCGAACGACGGTCTCGGCCGCTTCGAGATCGAAAGCCCCAACGAATATTGAAAGCCGATAAAGGAGGCGACGCTCCGCCGGCGAAAGCAGGTTGTAGCTCCAGTCCAGCGTTGCCATCAGCGTCTGGTGGCGAGGAAGAGCGGTCCGCCGTCCCGGCCAGAGAAGCGAGAACTGATGGCGCAGGAGGTCAGCCGTCTTATGAATTCCGTACGCCTGCACTCGTCCTGCTGCAAGCTCGATCGCCAAGGCCATGCCATCCAATCTGCTGCAAATGCCGATCACCGTTTCGGCGTCCGCATCACTTAATTCGATTGAGGTGCCACCGGCTCGCACTCGTTCCAGGAATAGCTCCGGCGCGGAATATTTCGTGAGCTCCTTGGCGGTGACAACTGCGCCTTCCGGAGGGATCCGCAACGGAGGCAGCCTGAAAACATGCTCGCCCTCCGCTCCCAAAGGCTCGCGAGATGTCGCCAATATGAAAACCTGGGAAGCGCCTGTGAATATTTGTTCAACGAGCGGAGTTACGGCATCCAGGACGTGCTCGCAATTGTCGAAGATCAGCAGCATCTGGCGCGTCTGCAAAGCTGCCAATATGTCGGGAACCGGATCCTCGGTCCGAATTTGCAGCCCGATGGCGATCGCGACAGCCGCCGCGACCTGACCGGCCTTTTGCACGCTGCCCAAATCAATGAACTGTACTGAGTCGGGAAACTTTGCAAGAACAGTATGTGCGGCGGCAACTCCAACCGTTGTCTTGCCGATGCCGCCGGATCCAACAATAGTTACGAATCGCTCGGCCAGCAATTTACTCTCAATATCGATGACAGCATCATCCCGCCCGACCATGCGCGCCAATGGAGGCGGAAGGCTATGCACAACCTTCCGTGAAGCGGCGGCGGTACCGGTTCCTGCAGCCGAATTGGCCAACCGAAAACTGGTGACCGGGGCCGCAAAGCAATATCCCCGCCCGGGTACGTTGACGACATACCGAACGTCCAACTGATCATCTCCGAGTGCCTTGCGCAGCGCCGACACATGAAAACGAAGGCTGCTTTCGTCGACGACCAGACCCGCCCAAACGGTGGCATGGATTTGACGGTGAGTTACTACCTCGCTGGCATGTCGAACCAACAGTGCCAATATGTCGAACGCGCGGCCACCCAGCTTGACGGGTTGTCCCGACCGCTCCAGTAACCGGTGGCTGGGAAGTAATTTGAAGGGCCCAAAGGTGAAGATCTCATATTCCTCGCTGGAACCACTGCCTTGCGTCGCCGAGTAAACCTGCACTGTTGATTCCCGCCTGCCGGTAAGTTGAGTTTTCGTGGAATAAGAACGCTATCAAGTCAGCCGGGCAGTCACTGTCTCTCGGCGACGCTAAGGCGCGCGGCCAGTGCGCGCGCGACCAAGATCCGCTCGACAATCCGAGAATCGCAACCTTCAACCGATCGTCTGTGCAAGATTGCCGCTCTTGGCCAGCGATTCTCGCCGAGTGTGGCGCCACATTGAGGGTGTCTCGCCGACGATGCGACGGAATGAGCGCGTGAAGTGCGGCTGATCGCACATGCCGCAGCTCATCGCGATGGAGGAAAAGGGTTCGGCGGTCGTCAGCATCATTGCCTGGGCCACCTCAATCCGTCGACGAAGAATATAGGCCCGAGGCGACGCGCCGAACGCACATTTGAATGCCCGGCAGAAGTGGCTGGCGCTGAGCCCCACTAGACCCGCAAGCTCTTTCACGTGAATCCTTCTCGATAAGTGGGCCTCCACATGGGAGACGACTTTGCGCGTTTTCCACGCCGGGAGAGATCCCCGCACGATATGCGTCCCGACACTCGATAGCTGATTTGAGCACCTCGGGCCGAGGCTTGGTATTCCACGAAGCAGTGCCATTGCATGCTTGACATGGGCTCTGCTCGCTTCGCAGTCGCCCCCGCGAGCTCTACATGCCGCTTCGATAAGTTGGGCGGCAGCGACCGATAGGTCCTGCGCCAGCGTTTCATGTGCCGGTGAGACTCTCGTGATCAACATCTCAATGGAGACATTCACTTCGTTTGTTAGGGGCATCGCCATCGACTTGTCGCAGCATTCTGTATCAGGTTTCACCGCACGACGCATTTCGGGTCGATGTTGCGCGCTGAGGCAAACGGAGGTTTGATCATTCTTAGTCGTCCCAAAGGATTGGCTCGAAATCACTGGTTATGCTCCGGGTGGGTCGCTAGCGTGAATTCCGATCGGGTTTTTGCGGAACGTCGATGAGGCGACGGCCGTAGAGGTGTGCATCGATCGAGGTCGATCCTGGACCCAGGAGCGACAAGGCGACGGCCTGGGCAATGGGAATGAGCACGGCAGCGGGCCCGCTATTGAGGCCTGCAGTGTCGAGCAGGTATAAGGGTATTGTGAGGCAGGCCGCGATGGGTGTCAGGAACCCAATGTACAGCAAAATGCTGACCGGTATGGCGCACGCGAGGACCCATACGCCGCGATGCGGCGTGCTCCCGGCGGCCAACAAGATGTCTGCCCCGACGGAGACTCGCAAGAGGAGCAGCGCCAGGCCCGGCGCGCCCCTGGGGAACATGGAAAAAAGTCTTTGCACGCGACTGAGTGTGCTCTGGGCTGGAGCAGCCTTGAAGCCCCTTTATGGCTGTCGCGTATCACCACTTTCGGACTATGAATAATCGGCAAACATCAGGCAGATTCCAGAATCGCGGCCCCCTGCCATAAGATATTCGTGCGTGTTATCCATTTTTGATATCGCGGCTATGGCCTTTGGCCGGAACAACTAGCTCATGCCCTCAATTGCGAGCAGCAGGGGCAAGGCGATGCCCCCGCTCCCTTCCCTGATCGAATGTCAGTCGAAACCGGTCACACCGCCCGCGCCGCGCATCATTCGCACAAAGAACATCAGAGTGAAGCAAGCAAGCCGCTTGCGGTCTAACTAGCATACTTCCCAGACAACCTATTTCCCCATCCATAGGTAGTTAGTGTGAAGCAAGCGCTACCGGATTCGTGTTTGGACCAATTGTTCCGCGAGGCGCGCACCTACAATGGCTGGACCGACCGCGCCGTTGATGACGAATTGCTCAGCCACCCATACGAACTCGCGAAACTCGATCCCACATACGCGAATACATGCCCGGCAAAGTTCGTTTGGGTTGGCAGTCGCGACGGTGAAACGAGGCTTTCGACCAAGAAGTCCCCAGCCCAGCGTCGCCAAGATCACGATGGAGAACTCCCATGACCATTCCCAGCCTGCCAAAGATCGGCGCTCCGCCGCCCCCGCCACCCCTGCGCAAAATCGGGCTGGAGGAGCACTTCGGCCATCCGATTGTGTTCATGCGGGATAGCGAGGGCCGATACGAGACGCGTAAAGAGGCCGCCGTCGGCCATCTTGGCCCGGAGTATTTCGAGCTGGTGCAAGAGCGGCTTCTGGACTTCAATACGACGCGCCTCCAAGCCATGGACGAGGCTGGTGTGGACAAGGTGCTGCTCTCTTTCGGCGCCGGATTCAAGACCTTCGGCGTGCAGGGCTTCCTCGATCGCGTCGAAGCGACGAACACCGCTCGCGTGGTGAACGACTTTCTCGCCGAACAGGTGCGGGCGCATCCGACCCGGTTCATCGGCATGGCCACCTTGGCGCTCCAAGACCCCGCCCAAGCGGTGCGCGAGCTTGAACGCTGCGTAACCAAGCTCGGCTTTAAAGGGGTCATGATCAATGGCTACACCCAGGTCGATAGCCCGGACAATTTGATCTACCTAGACGATGCGCGAATGACACCGTTCTGGGATGCACTGACGGCGCTGGATATTCCGCTCTACGTCCACCCACGGGCCTCGCACAAGTCTGTGATGTTCGAAGGCCATCCGGAGCTCACCGGCGCCGCGTGGGGTTTTGCACCCGAGACGGCGACCCATGCATTGCGCATCGTCTATAGCGGCATTTTCGATCGTTTTCCGACTGCAAAACTCGTATTGGGCCACCTAGGCGAGACGCTGCCGTTTCTCGCCTGGCGCATCCAGCATGGCATCGATTTCAGTCCGAATGGCCGCAGCACGAAGAAGCGATTGGTCGATTATCTTGCCGAGAACATCTGGGTCACGACGAGCGGCAACTTCAACACCCAGGCGCTCCACTGCACGATCCTGACCATGGGGGCGGATCGCATCCTCTTCTCGAATGACTACCCCTACGAGGACTATGCCGAGGGCGCAGAGTTCATGGACACGGTAGCCATCAGCGAGACCGACCGTCGCAAGATCGCGTACGGAAACGCCAAGTCGCTCTACAAGCTTTAGCGCAATGAATGCGCCACTTGCTGCCAAACGCGGAGCTGCGTCAACGGGAAGGAAGGAGTAAGTCAAATGAATTCAAAGAGCACTGTGTCGACGAATGCTCGTCATTGGATCGGCGGCGCTTGGGTTGGCTCGGCGAAGACAGGAGTCTCCATCAGTCCATCGACAAACGAAGAGCTGGGTACATTCGCCGATGGCGGGCGTGCCGAGGCCGAGGCCGCCATCGCGGCGGCGCGGCGCGCGTTTGACACCACTTCTTGGGCTCGCGACCGCAAGCTGCGCGCCACCGCACTCTCTGAGCTCGCCGACCGACTGATCGAGCGCGCGGAGATCATCGCGCGGACTCTCGCCCGTGAGGCCGGAAAGGTCATCGCTCAAGCGACGATGGAAGCGACGTTCACTCCGCAGACCCTGCGGCACAACGCGGGCTTGGCACTCGCGCAGCTTGGCGGCGCCGCAGAACTCGCTCCGGGCGTGCTGGCTACCTCTTGGTACGAAGCGATCGGCGTGGCGGGCCTGATCGTTCCTTGGAATTCTCCTATCGCATTGCTCTTGCGGGCGTTGGGTCCTGCGCTCGCTGCCGGCTGTACTACGGTGGTCAAGATGCCGGCACAGACCGCGCTCACCAACGGACTCCTCATGGAGGCCCTCGAGGCGACCAAGAGTCTGCCGCCGGGGGTTGTGAACATGTTCACCGAGTCGGGCAATGAGGGGGCACCGTTCATGGTGAGTTCGCCCGGCGTCGATGTCATCAATTACACCGGCAGCACCCCGGTCGGTCGTCGCATCGCCGAGCAGGCCGCGCAAACGCTGAAACGGTGCACGCTCGAATTGGGTGGGAAAACACCCCTCGTGGTTTTTGAGGATGCAAACGTCGAGAAGGTTGCTCCGCTTGTGGTCCAGGCACTGACGCAGTTCAACGGCGAGTTCTGTATGTGCGGCTCGCGGGTGCTCGTGCAGGAGAGCGTTGCAGAGACCTATCGAGGCAAGTTGGTCGATCTCCTTGGCCGCGTGGTGATTGGGCCGGCGGACGATCCTGCAAGTCAGATGGGTCCACTGGTTGATCGAGCCAACGCCGAACGTGTCGAGCGCTTCGTCCAGGATGCCGAAAAATACTCGCGCGTTCTGGTGCGAGGCGGACTGATCACCGACGGTCCGTTAGCGAAGGGAGCGTTCTTCCGTCCCGCGATGCTCGAGCCGAACAGCTTGAATGCGCCGCTGGTGCAAAAGGAGGTATTCGCGCCCGTGCTGAGCTTCGAGACCTTCAGCGACGAAGCGGACGCCCTTCGGCGAGCCAACGCAACTGAATTCGGCCTGTCCGCCGCGGTATTTACCGCCGACAGCAGCCGTGCTCATCGTGTAGCCCAGGGTCTCAAGGCCGGGACCGTCTGGACCAATACCTGGGGTGTCTTCGATGACATGTTCCCGGAGGGCGGCTACAAACAAAGCGGTGTGGGCCGAGCTCGGGGCCCGAAGGCCTTGGAGGAATTCCAGGAGGTCAAGACCCGGGTTGAACTCGTGGCACCGCTCAAGTGAAAAAAGTAGATCCGTCATGAGCCAAAACCCCGTGAGTCGTCCGAGACGCATACCTTCGCAAGGGAGCGAGCACATGTTCAAACAGTCCGGCCGATCCGTGGCCATCACTGGTGCTGGGAGCGGCCTAGGCCGCGATCTTGCGCTGCAGCTTGGCGCCAAAGGCTATGTTGTTTTCGGAACCGCCCTTGCGCCCGCCGAAGTCCAAGACCTGAAGGAAGTTTCGGGCGGCAGGGTGAGCCTGGTGGTATGCGATCTCACCAAACCGGAAGCTGTCAAGGCCTGGGCCGGTGGCGTATCCGAAGCGCTCGGCGACGCTGGCCTCAATCTGCTGATCAGCAACGCCGGCATCCTCACCCCCGGTCCGATTGAAGTGTTGCCGCTCGAGGCCATCCACCGTGAGTTCGATGTCAATGTGTTCGGCGCGCTGTCGGTCATCAACTCGTTTCTGCCAGCGCTACGCAAAGCGCGCGGCCGCATCGTCCAGGTCAGCACTTGGACAGCCAGCGTGCCGCTGCCCTTCAACGGACCTTCGGGAGCCTCGAAGGCGGCCATGGAGGTGTTTGCGGCGGTTTATCGTGCCGAACTCAAGACCTTTGGCATCGATTTCGTCGTGGCGGCGGCAGGCAATATGAACACAGGAGGCCCGGCGAAAACGGCAGCCGCTCTTGCGCGTATCACCGACGAAATGACGCCTCAACAACGCGACTTGTACGGACGGGCCTTCGAGACTTTCGCAACCAAGCTCAACAGCATGCAGAGCAACGGCTTGGACGCCGTTTCGGCCGCCGCGCGCGTGATTGAACTGGCCGAGCAGACGCCGGCGCCAAGCCGTGCGCCGGTCGGTGCGGACGCCGAGGAGATGCTCCGGGCCGCTCGCGAGAAATCCGACGCCGAACTCGATGCTCTGCGCCTCCAGATAGTCGGCCTCGGCGAGTATCCAACAGATTCAGGTATCGAGGCTGTTGGCGTGACTCGGCCCGTATGAGTTCTGACCACATCCAAAGGCAACCATGGAGAATGAAATGACATTCAATCCCACCCTTCGCAGAGGGCTGTCTGCCGTGATCCTTGCGGCCGGCGCTAGTATGCTCGCCTCACCTCCAGCGGGCCACACTCAGGCCGCCAAGGCAGCAGCCGACCTCGTTCTGGTTGATTCACGCGATCGACACGCTGTGCGCAACGTCAATAACGTTCTGACCCTCTATCAAATGATGATCAACGAGAACAAGGCGAAAGAAGGCACGGCCAAATTTCTTGATCCCGGTTATGTCCAGCACAATCCACTGATTGCAGACGGTCCCGCGGCGCTCGGAAAATATTTCGCCGACGTGAAGGCGGCGCATCCTGGCGCTCACGTTGTCGTCCACAGGATTATCGCCGTCGGCGACTACGTGTTCGCTCACGTGAACTTTATCAATCTGCTGACAGATGACCTCGCTGACACTGGGATCGCGGGTGTCGACATCTACAAGATGAATGCCGAAGGAAGGGCCGTCGAACATTGGGATGCGCTGGAGATTGTCGGTAACCCGAAAAATTCAGCCCCCTGGGTCGGCCCAAACATTCCCCGCGTCAATTCGAACGGCATGTTTTGAGCTGAGGACCACATCATGAGAGTGATCGGAGCGTTTGACGCAGACATCCACTGCTCAACGTACTTACTTGCTACAGCGATCGCTTCATCGACATGGTACGCGGGGTGACTTTTTGGGGTAACTCGTCTTATCTGTCCTTATAAACGCTTATGAAACAGTTGGTTATAGCGTTTATTCGGGGATCCCTCAGCCGCATCTTTCCGCAAAAATTCAATTGCGGCTGACCGCGTTCCCCGGCTCGTTCGCACCGGTTCGATCCCCGACATTAAAACAAGACGGTTCGACGACGCCGCGCGGCGGCGGCGATCGCCCTGTCGAACTCGAGTTGGGTGACGGATCCAGAGTGGGCTGCGTCGGCGAATTAGATACAATACCTTTGCCCGCCCAAATGGGAACAACAACAGGTGGATGCAGTGCGTTCAGATATCGAAATTGCGCAGGCGGCAACCCTCAAGCCAATCAGCGAGATCGCGGCCCGGCTCGGCATCCCCGAGGACATGCTTGACCCGTACGGCCGCCACAAGGCGAAGATTTCGCTCGACTTCATCGACGGATTGAAGGAGCGCAAGAACGGCAAGCTGATTCTCGTGTCGGCGATCAGCCCAACGCCGGCCGGCGAGGGCAAGACGACGACCACGGTGGGTCTCGGCGATGCGCTCAATCGCATCGGCAAGAAGGCGGTGATCTGCCTGCGCGAGCCGAGCTTAGGACCTGTGTTCGGCATGAAGGGCGGAGCCGCCGGCGGCGGCATGGCGCAGGTCGTGCCGATGGAAGACATCAACCTGCACTTCACCGGCGACTTCAATGCCATTGCGCTCGCCAACAACCTGCTGGCCGCGCTTCTCGACAACCACATCCACCACGGCAACGAGCTCGGCATTGACGTTCGGCGCATCACCTGGAAGCGCGTTATGGACATGAACGATCGCGCGTTGCGTGACATCACGGCCGCGCTCGGCGGTCCCGGCAACGGCTACCCGCGGCAGGACGGCTTCGACATCGTAGTGGCCTCCGAGGTCATGGCCATCTTCTGCCTTGCCACCAGTCTCAAGGACTTAAAGCACCGGCTCGGCAACATCGTCGTCGGCTACACGCGCGATCACAAGCCGGTCCGAGCGCGCGATCTGAAGGCTGCGGGAGCGATGACGGTTCTCTTGCGGGAGGCGCTGAAGCCGAATCTGGTGCAGACGCTCGAGAACAACCCGGCTTTGATCCACGGCGGCCCGTTCGCGAACATTGCGCATGGCTGCAACTCGGTGCTGGCGACGCAGACGGCGCTCAAAATGGCCGACTACGTCGTGACCGAGGCCGGATTCGGCGCTGACTTGGGCGCGGAGAAATTCATCGATATCAAGTGCCGCAAGGCGGGACTGACGCCGGCAGTGGTGGTTCTGGTCGCGACGATCAGGGCGCTCAAGTACCACGGCGGCTGCGATCTCAAGGAGGTCAACAAGGAGAACCTGGCGGCGCTCGAGAAGGGCATCACCAACCTGGAGCGGCACGTGAACAATGTGCATCACCACTACGGCCTGCCCTGCATCGTGGCGGTCAATCATTTCACTTTCGACACCGAAGCCGAGTTCAAGCTGCTGCAGTCCAAGCTTTCGCACCTGCAAGTGCCGGTGATCTCGGCCCGGCACTGGGCCGAGGGCGGTGCAGGAGCCGAATCGGTTGCGCGCGCGGTCGTCGAACTCACCGAACGGCGGAAGGCGGAGTTTCGTTTTGTCTACGACGATGCACTGCCGCTGTGGGAGAAGATGAAGGCGATCGCCACCAAGATCTACGGCGCCGCCGAAATCACCGCCGACAGCAAGGTGCGCAAGGAGATCAAAGAGCTGCAGGAGGGCGGTTACGGCCACTACCCGGTGTGCGTCGCCAAGACCCAGTACTCGTTCTCGACCGACGCACAGCTGCGAGGCGCCCCGTCCGGCCACGCCGTCAACATCCGCGAGGTTCGGCTCGCGGCGGGCGCCGAGTTTGTCGTCATGGTGTGCGGCGACATCATGACCATGCCCGGCCTGCCGAAAGTGCCCTCGTCGGACCACATCGATATCGACGAAAGCGGCCGCATCGTCGGGCTGTTCTAGTTAGACGAGCCATCCCTACCCCGAAAGCAAGAAGACCGTGGCGTCGGGATCCGGGCCGATATCGGCGCCGCCGGGGTGCCGCGGCGGTAGGGCCGGCATCCAGAGGCGTGCCGAAGAAAGGGATCGTCGTCACGAATCCGACGCCGTAGGCCGGCAGGCCGGGCCAATTCCATCGCCGGTACATGCCACGCGCATTGATCTGGCGGCGCGCCAAAACAATTGAGCGCCGTGGTAACCAAGGCCGGCAGGAAACACAGCAACGGCGGCTTTCCGCCCACGCCGGCAGTATGCTCGAGGCCGCTCTTTTAGCACCGCTGACGCCCATCACAGTTGCTCCCGCTCCTTTTAAATATTATTATCAAGATAATAAAACCCTGTGCCGGCCGTCGGAGAGACCCTTATGAATCAAGACGTCATTATTTCCTGCGCCGTCACCGGTGACGACACCAAGGTGACCAGGAGCCCGCACTGCGCGATTACTCCCGCGGAAATTGCGGCCACGGCGATTGCCGCCGCCCAGGCCGGCGCGGCCATCGTTCACATTCACGTAAGGGAACCGGAAACCGGCGAGTTCAGCATGGAAACCCGCCATTACCGCGAGGTTGTCAAACGCATCCGCGAGAGCCAAGTCGATGTGATCGTCAATCTGACCTGCGGCATGGGTGGCTACATCGTGGTTTCGGATGAGGGCCTCAAAGGCACGCCGGGCCCTGGCACCGACTTCGTCAGCCAGGAGGATCGAATGCGCCATGTCATCGACCTGTGCCACGAAGGGTTGTACCGCCCGGATATCGCAACACTGGACTGCGGCAGCTTGAATTTCGGCGACGGCAATCGCGCCTATGTGTCCACGCCGAATTACCTGCGCAAAGGGGCCGCCATTTGCAAGGATCTGGGGGTCAAGCCGGAGTTGGAAGTATTCGATACCGGAAATCTGTCCTTCGTCAAACAAATGATCAAGGAGGGGTTGCTGGTCGCTCCGTCGATGATCCAGCTGTGTATGGGGATTCCCTACGGCGTGCCGGCGGACGTGGGACACCTGCTCGCCATGGTCAACGCCTTACCGGACAACTGCAATTGGGGCAGCTTCGCGATCAGCCGCATGCAGATGCCCTGGGTGGCGCAGGCGGTGCTGCTCGGCGGCAATGTGCGCGTCGGGCTCGAAGACAATCTCTACTTGAGCAAGGGCGTGTACGCCAGCAATGCACAATTGGTGGAGAGGGCGCGCACCATCATCGAGGCCATCGGTGCCCGAGTGCTCACCCCGGCTGAGGCGCGCGAGCGCCTGCGGCTGCATTGAGCTTCCTGACTTGACGGAACTTCCGGTCTATCACGTGAAGATCCAACCGGAGTGGGTCGATTTCAACGGGCATGTGCGCGACGCCTATTACGGTCTGGCGGCGAGCTACGCGGTCGACGCCTTGATGGACCATTTGGGCTTGGATGCGCCCTATCGCGAGCGCACGCGCTGTACGGTCTATACCCTCGAGATGCACATTCATTTCCTTCACGAATTGAAGGATTTGGACGATCTCGAGATCCACGCCTTCATCCTGGACGCCGATAGAAAGAGAATCCACGCCGGCCTTACCTTCCACTGCAGCCGTCTGGCCGATCCCGCTGCGACGGCCGATTTGATGTTGTTGCACGTGCACCAAGGAGAGAATCCCGCCGGCGCACCGCTTCCCGAGGCGGTGATTGAAAGACTAAACACCGCCAGAATGTCAGCGGTCGCGCGCGATGCATTCGGGCCCCTGTCGCGAAAGATCGAACTGAAGCGCAGCTAAATGGCGTCGATGGCCATACGTCGATTGATTGCGCCGCGAAGCATCGCCTTGATCGGCGCCGGTGCCTGGACCGATGCCGTGGCCGCCGGGAACGGCGCAATCGGCTACTCGGGCACGATTTGGCGGGTACATCCTTCAAGGGACTCGACCGCGGCGACCCCATACTACCGCTCCATCGACGAGCTTCCCGGCGTGCCGGACGCGGCGTTCATCGCCGTACCCAATCATGAAGTCCCCGCGGTGGCGAGCGCACTCGCTTCGCGGGCCGCAGGCGGCTTTGTGTGTTTCAGCGCGGGCTTTGCCGAAACCGGCTCCGATGTCGGCCGCGGCTTGACGGATCAATTGATCAAGAGCGCCGGCGCCCTGCCCTTCTTCGGTCCCAACTGCTACGGCTATGTCAATTTCTTCGATCGGGTTGCCATGATGCCCGATCAAATCGTGGGCAGACCCTTGGAACGGGGCGTGGCAGTGATCTGCCAAAGCGGCACCATCGCGCTCACCTTGATGTTCAATGATCGATCGTTGCCCATCGGCTATCTGTTCACCGTCGGCAATCAAACGCGGCTGGCGGTCGAAGACCTGATCGAGAATCTGTGCGAAGACCCGCGTGTGACCGCGTTCGGACTGTATCTCGAGGGCATCCAAGATCCCACGCGATTCGCGCGCGCCGCCGACTTGGCGAGAACCGCGGGCAAGCCCATTGCGGTGATCAAATCCGGACGCACTGAGGCGGCTGCACGTACGGCGCGCAGTCATACCGGCGCACTCGCGGGCACGGACCGGGTGTTCGAAGCTTTCTGCCGCCAGGCCGGCATTGCCCGCTGCGATACCCTGGGAACATTGTGCGAAACGCTGAAACTCTTCCATGTCGGCGGCCCCACGCGCGGAAACAAAGTACTGGTGATGGGAGCATCCGGCGGCGACATGGCGATGACCGCCGATGTATCGCGCGACTTGGAATTGGAATTCGCCCCCCTCCCCCCCCCCCCTGCCGCCGCACTGCGCGCGCTCCTGACCGATCGCGTCACCATCGCGAACCCCTTCGATATCCACACCTATTTGTGGTTTGATCCGCCTGCGCTGAAACGAGTTTTTTCCGAAGTCCTGAACGCTGGATACGATGCGGTGGGATTCATGCTCGACTGCCCGCCGGCGCCGCAGGCGAATACCGCCTCTTTCGACGCCGTCATTGACGTGTTCATCGAAGCCGCGCGCGATTCGTCAACGCGCGCCGCACTGATCGCCTCGCTGCCCGAAACGCTCAACTCGGGCGTACGCCGGCGCTGCTTCGCAGGGGGTGTTACCCCGCTGCAGGGGCAACGCGAGGCGCTTGAAGCTCTGGCGCTGGCCGGATGCGTCGGAACGGCATGGCGCGCCAATGCGATTGTGGAATTGCAGTTGCCGCCCGCGGCGCAAGGGGAAGCGCTGCAGGTCGAAACGCTCGCCGAGCAGCAAGGCAAGATCGAACTGTCGGGCTTTGGGCTGACCATTCCGCGCGGCAGGATCGTGCCGGCGAGCGCGGCTGCGCAAGCCGCGGTTGAACTGGGATTTCCGGTCGTCGTCAAGGCTGCAGCTGCGAACCTGGAGCACAAGACCGAAGTGGGCGGCGTCGCGTTGAACATTCGATCCACCGCCGAGGCTGCGGCAGCGGGCGAACGGTTGGCGAAATTATCGCCCATGCTCCTGGTGGAAGAGATGTTCACCGACGGCGTTGTTGAAATCTTGGTCGGCATCACGAATGACCCGCAATTTGGCCAGGTGCTGGTTGTGGGTGCGGGCGGAGTGTTTACGGAAATCATGGCGGACAGCGTCAGCCTGTTGCCGCCCTGGACACGCAATTCGATCGAGGCCGGGCTTCGCAGACTCACTATCGCCAAATTATTCCACGGATATCGGGGCAAACCGGCCGCTGATGTCGATGCCCTCATCGAAGCGGTGCTCTGCGTCGCGCGGTACGCGGCGGCAAACCTATCGAGGTTGGTTGAACTTGATGTAAATCCCATTATCGTACGTCCCGAAGGTCAGGGCGCGGTCGCGGTTGATACCATGATACGAATCAAGAAACTGAGTTGACGGGAGAAGCCCATGTCCGACGGAATCCGTACCGCCACCGAGGGCGCCGTTCTTGAAGTGACGATCGATAGGCCCAAGGCAAACGCAATCGATTTGCAGGCGAGCCGCCGGCTGAACGACGTATTCACCCGCTTTCGCGACGATCCCGCGTTGCGTATCGCCATCATCACCGGCGCGGGCGATCGATTCTTCTCTCCCGGCTGGGACCTGAAGGCTGCGGCCGCGGGCGAAAAGTCCGATGAGGACTGGGGCGTAGGCGGCTTCGGCGGCTTGAATTATCCCAGGAACCTCAACAAGCCCGTCATTGCGGCGGTCAACGGCATCGCCTGCGGCGGGGGCTTCGAGGTGGTGCTGGGTACCGACATCATCGTGATGGAGGAGCATGCACGATTCGCACTGCCTGAGATTCAGGTCGGTGTGCTCGCCGATGCCGGTACCGTCAAATTACGGCGCCGCATCCCATACCACGTGGCCGTAGAGTTCCTGATGACGGGCCGATGGATGGATGCGGCCGAGGCCAAGCACTGGGGACTGGCCAATCACGTCGTTCCCAAGGGTGACGGCATGAAAAAGGCCCGAGAAATCGCGGCGCAGCTCTCGGCGGGGCCTCCGCTCTTGTTTCCGGCAATCAAGCAACTGTTGCGCCACACCGAGATGATTCCAGAGCACGAGGCCTTCGAACTGCACGATGCGCTGGATGCGGTGCAACGAGTCGTCCGGTCCGACGATCTCAAAGAGGGCACGCGGGCGTTCAGCGAGAAACGCAACCCGCGCTGGAGCGGCCGCTAGCCCCCCAGGGGACGCAAAAGGCTCCGGGATATGATGTGGCGTTGGACCTCGCTGGTCCCGTCCCAAATTCGCTCGATCCTTGCATCGCGCCAGATCCTTTCGAGCGGCAGGTCGCTCATCAACCCCATGCCGCCATGAATCTGCAGTGCCTCGTCGGCAACCATGGCGAGCATTTCTGTGGCTTTGACTTTGGCAATCGCCATATCCATATCGGTATCGATGCGTTGATCACGCTTCCACGCCGCTTCGAGGACCAAGAGCTCCGCGGCGCGCAGTTCCACCGCCATGTCGGCCAGCTTGAAGCTCACCCCCTGAAACTTGCCGATCTGCTGTCCGAACTGCACGCGGTCGACTGCCCACTGCTTGGACAACTCCAGCGCCCGCTCGGCGCGCCCTAAACAAGTGGCGGCGACCTGCAACCGTGTGGCACCCAGCCAGGTATTCGCAACCTCGAAGCCTCGGTGCAGTCCGCCGAGGATCGCCGACTTCGGCACCCGGCAATCGTGAAACTCGAGAATGCTGTTGGTATAACCGCGATGTGAAACGTTTTTGTATCCGGGCCTCACCTCAAAACCCGGATGGCCCATATCGATCAGAAAAGCGGTGATTTTCTTGCGATTGCCGTGGGCGGCGGCTTCCTCGCCGGTTGCGGCGAATAGAATCACATAGTCCGAATGATCGGCGTGACTGATGAAATGTTTGGTGCCGTTGATGACGAAATCATCGCCCGCCGCAACGGCCAGCGTCTTCATGCTGCGCAAATCCGATCCGGCATTGGGTTCGGTCATCGCCAGACATTCGGTTCGATCACCGCGTACGGTCGGCAATAGATACCGCTCTCGCTGCTCTCCCTCGCAGGCCATCAGGATGTTCGAGGGGCGCCCGACGCACGAGTAATGCAGGGCATAATTGGCATGCCCGAGCTCCTTTTCGTATAGCGTCCAGGTGACGGTATCCAATCCCGCGCCGCCCACTTCCGTCGGCATGTTTGCCGCATACAAGCCGGCCTCAATGGCTTTCGCCTTGAGTTCGCTTTGCAGCTCGGCGGGCAATACACCGGTTTCTTCCACCTCCCTTTCGTGCGGATAGAGTTCGTTGCGCACGAAGTCCCGCGTGGTTTTGATGACCAGCTGCTGTTCATCGCTCAGTGAAAAATCCATGGGGCCTCCTTAAGCGGCCTGCCGCTTGCGAGTTTCTTTGGCCCAGCGGCGCAGCAAATCCAACTGCAACTGCAGCTGCTCAACCTGTGCGGCGGCCGGCCAGTCGCGCGGGCTGGTGACGGCGCCGGCGGTCAGCCCATTGATGAAAGTCACCAACGACCGCAAAACCTGATCGCGCACGGTAGCCGGCCACCCTCGCCATTCCGGCCAATGCTCGGCAAAGCAGCGTTCGTAGAGCCGAAGGTATTCGCGATGCACCCATTGGTTGAGGCGCCTCAGTTTCCTGTCCGCGGAAACCTGTCCCCAGAAGGCCATCCAGAAGGCGCATTCCGCCAAGCGCTGCTCATCGATCGGAAGCGCTTCGGAAAGCACATCCAAGAGCGTCGCTTCCACGCCATTGCGCTCCCGCGTCAGCCGTTGTTCGATGCGCAGGAGAATCAAGCGCAGGGCGGCGAGAATGATTTCCTGCTTGGATTCAAAATAATGCGCCAACATGCCGGTGGTGTAGCCCGCTGCGCGCGCGATTCGAGCCACCGTGGCTTGCTCGAAACCGTACTTGGCAACCGCACGGCAGGCGGCCAGGGCAATTTCATCGCGACGCTGGGCATGGTCGACTATCTTGGGCATGGCGTCGTCAAGCCTGGAACGTGGCGCCGGCCCGGCGCGGTTGCCCAATTGCGCGCCCGGACTCGGGCGGCCGCGCCAGACTCAGCTGATCTTGTCGAATTGCCTCCAGCTTGGCTCGAACGCCTGGATCGACCGCTGACGCCTTCCCCCGCACGGTGTCGACGTGCAAGTGAAGCTGTTCCGAGGTGGCGATGAGTGCGTCATCGCTACCGCGGTGCAAGCGATGGAAAACATGCAGCCGCTTGTCCTCCACGGCGAGCAGTTGCATCGTGACGTAGATTGTCTCACCGGCCTTGGCTTCGCCTACATGCCGGGTATGGCTTTCCACCGAGTAGTACATGCGTCCGGTCGCGCGATAGCTCTCATCGACCCCCACCCGGCGATACAGGGCGTCCATGGCATCGCCGAACACCTGGCCGTAGCGAAAGTCGGTCATATGACGGTTGTAGTCGATCCACTCAGGCCGTACCGCAGTCTCGAGGAGCCGCAGTGGCTTTCCCGGTTGACCCGCCATGGCCGTCGAGGCGGCCGCGGCGTCCTTGTACAAGCGCTCCTCGAGAGCACGCAGCGTCGCGCCGGCGCCCATATTGGTTTGCCGCAAGACCTGTTGTACCGCCACCAGCGAATCATCCCGCAGGCGCTCGAGTTCGCGAATCGACCGGCCCGCGGCCTGAGCTTCGGTGCCCTCGACCATGCGGTCAATGAGTGTTTCGGTCAGCTCGGGGGCCTCGAGCCTGGTCCAAGGCCACTTCAAGCACGGACCGAATTGCGCGAGCATGTGCCGCATTCCACTCTCGCCTCCTGCGAGGTGATAAATGAGGTTCGTCCCCATCGCCGCCCAGCGCAAACCAGGACCATAGACGATGGATTCGTCGAGTTCCCCGGTTGTGGCAACGCCGTCGTTCACAAGATGAAGAATCTCGCGCCACAACGCCTCCTGCAGGCGATCTGTCAAATGCCCCGGCACTTCGCGCCGTACATTGAGCGGGTGCATACCGATATAGGTAAAGAACTCTGCGGCCGCCTCGAGGGTCGCGGACTCGGTCTTCTTCCCGCCAACGAGTTCCACCAAGGGCAGCAAGTACACCGGATTGAACGGGTGGGCGACCAAAAACCGTTCCGGCCCCGCCATATCCCGCTGTAAATCAGTGGGTGTGAGGCCTGAGGTGCTGGAGGCAATCACGACATCGGCCGCCGCGTAGCGGCTCACCTCTGCCAATACGCGCTGCTTCAAGGGCAACTGTTCCGGAACGTTTTCCTGGATGAAGTCGGCGCGCTCCGCCATGTACTTAAGATCGGTCGTAAAGGAGAGCGCGCCCTTGGGCGGCAGGGGCGCGGAGGTCAGACGCGCCAGAGCCGGTTCGGCGTTTTCCACCGCGCCGCGTATCCAGGCTTCCATCTCCGGTTTGACATCTGCGGCGATGACATTGACCCCGAAATGCAGCGCGCGCGCTGCCCAGCCGCCGCCGATCACACCGGTCCCCAGTAGCCCGAGAGTCGTCACCTTACGCATTGCCGTACCTTGCAAATCTCATCTTTGTAATGTCACGAGTATAATATAACAACGGAAACCGGCATGATCGGGCAGAGGTGCTTGGGACCCAATCTATTTATCTTCGGGTGCGGCCGCATCGAACACGGCGGCAATCGGCCGTGCCGCCTTTGGCTGCGCCGCGTTCCAGTCCTTGCCGACGAATGCCGCCAGTGTCGCAGCGATTTGCGCCTGAGTCACCGGCGCAGTGTGCGTGCGCTCGCCGAGCGCCGGGGTATCAGGTCCGATGACGGCGATCCAAATGTTCTCGGAGCCATTCTCTTCGATGCCGTGTTCCTTCCACTGCACCGGACCGCTGCCCCGGCCGTGGTCGGTGGTAATGATGAAGGTGGTGGTCCCGCGGTAGCGGGGCATGGATTGCATGGCTTCCCATAGCTGCCTGACGAAATAATCAAAGCGGTGGGCGCTGTCGAGCACCAGATCGTAGCGTCCTTGGTGCGCCCAATTGTCGGTTTCGCCGTACCCGGCGAACAGGACACGCGGCTGTCCCGTGCGCACATAATCCATGAGGATGACTTGCAGGAAGGAGTTGCCGACATCCTCCTCATCGAATTGCGTAGTGGTCGAATACAGTTCCCGCAGCAATGCATCGCGCGGCGACTCCGATCCGTTGGCGGGCGGCAGAGTCCATCCGGTTCGCATGGTCAGTCCGCTGCGGCTCTTGTTGAATATATCGTCGTAGATGCTCCAAGTGCCGTAGATGGCGACGCGACCATGCAGTTCATCGAATTTATTCAACCATTCGAAGACGGTTGCATTGGGATTAGGGCCATATTCATTGCTCTCGATGGCGTCGTTGGGATAGCCGGTCGACATTTCGTTGTAGCCAGGGTACGAGAATGCCTTGCCGTTGGTAACGTGCGCATCACTACCCCTGCGCCGGTTGCCGAAGATCTGGCCTCGTTTGGCAACCGTACCCCACAGAAATGGAAACAACAGTTCCCGCCGTTCATCGGGATCCTCCCGCCAGTAGCGCTTGCGCAGATCCGCCTCCGACACCCAATTGCCGCCGGTTTTGTCGGAAATCAGGCGTGGGTCCGCACCGGTGAATATCTCCTGCCAGCGCAGACCGTCGCTTACGATGAGCACGACGTTCTGGGTCTTGGCCGCGAATACCGGAGCCGGGGCAAGCCACGGGACAACACATAGGGCAAATGCAAGGAGGCGGCTGCGAAACATCACTGATGCAACAGCACCGCGCAATTGGCGGTCCAACTCAGGTACACCTCATCGCTCCAATCGATCGACCATTCCGAGGTACGGCGCTCATTCTGAGCGAATACGGTGACGAGCTTCCCCGTCTCGGTCTTGATGCGATAGGTCGAGCGATTTCCGAGATAGCCCAATTCCCACACTACGCCTTTGATCTGATTGACCCGTTCGCCCCCGAGCGGCTCCTTGCTCAAGCGGATCTTTTCCGGACGAAGCGCGACCCAGACCCTCTGACCGGCGCCGAAGCGGCCCAGTTCGTCCACGACCAGATCGCAGCCGGCCTCGGCGCTGTGCACGATGAGATGCCCGGGTTTCGCACCGCTGACCGTGCCCTCGAACAGATTGGTGGTACCGATGAAGTCGGCGACGAAGCGGTCCTGTGGAAACTCGTAGATCTCGGACGGTGTCCCGACCTGATGCACTTGACCGCGATTCATCACCGCAATGCGGGTCGACAGCGCCATGGCCTCATCTTGATCATGCGTAACGAAGACGAAAGTGATGCCGACCTGCGACTGGATGTTCATCAGCTCGAACTGCGTTTGTTCGCGCAGCTTTTTGTCGAGCGCGCTCAACGGCTCATCAAGCAACAGAACCTTGGGCCTGCGAATCAGCGCGCGTGCCAGGGCAACCCGCTGCCGTTGGCCGCCCGAGAGCTGGTGCGGCTTGCGTTTTGCCAGCTGCCCGAGTTGCACCATTTCCAGTGCATCGAAAACGCGCTTGAGTTTCACCGCTGTGTCGAGACTCATGCGCCGCAGTCCGTAGCCGACATTCTCGGCAACCGTCATGTGCGGGAACAGGGCGTACGATTGAAACATCATGTTGACCGGCCGCTCGTGCGGTGGGACGCGGGTCATGTCCACCTCATCTATCAAGATGCGTCCCGAACTGGGCGTCTCGAATCCCGCCAGCATCCGCAACAACGTGGTTTTACCGCATCCGGAAGCGCCGACCAGCGCGAACATCTCGCCCTTGAAGATGCGAAGGTTGACGCCGTCTACTGCGGCGAAGGCGCCGAAGGTCTTGCTGATGCCTTCAATGACGATTTGCGGCTTGGCCTCCGGGTCGAGCCACGGCCGCTCGGCGATCGATTTAGGCGCGGCGACCATGCTGATTAGAACTGCCCGGGCGGCATTGCGCGCCTGCGCTCGGGCGCAAAGAAGGGACGTTCGACGACCTGCGCTCGCGACATTCGACGCTCCCAGACCAGTTCTCGGCTCAAGTAGATCTCTGCCCAGATATTCGAGCCGATTTCAAAGTACGGTGCCTCGACCATAGCAAGCGCGATGTTGCGTTTGCAAGTCGGCGACCATACAGCCGAACTCACGCTGCCGATTTCGCGCTTGCCGGTGATATCCCGGTACAAGAGCGCATTGTGAGCCGGCTTGTTGCCCTCGATATCGAGACCGACGAGCCGACGCTTGGCGCCGCGCCGCTTCTCTTCGAGGAGCGCGCGCCGGCCCGTGAAATGTCCCTTGTTTAAATCCACGATCCATCCCAATCCCAGCTCCAACGGCGATCGGTCGGTGCCGATGCGAATGGTATGGTCGGCCGACACGAAGTCGACGTTGGGACTCAAGAATCCGGCCTCGATGCGCGCAATGTTGAGCGCCTGAGATCCGATCGGCCGGATACCGCGCGAGCCTCCGGCGGCCATCAACGCGTCCCAGACTGCTTCCGCATCCTGCGGCTCCATCCAAAGCTCGTAACCCAGGTCTCCGGTGAATCCGGTGCGCGATACGGTGACGGCGCGCGACTCGAGCGTGAAGCGGCCGATCTCGAATACCTTCAATCTGTCCACGCCGGTAAGACCTGCGTCCCTGAGCACGGCGCACGAGGTCGGGCCCTGCAGCGCCAGGGCGGCCACTTGCTCGGTGATCTCGCTGACCTCGACCTCAAAGCCGATACTCGAATCGAGCAGCCAATCAAGCTGGCGCTGCGCGGTGCAAATTCGGTACTCGGACTCGCCCAGGCGAAATACCGTGCCGTCGTCGATCAGGCGTCCGGCGTCATTGCACCAGACGCAGTAGGCGACGCGGTCCGGCTTCAGCTTGCCGATGTCGCGCGTCACCAAGCGGTTGAGGTAGCCTTGCGCGTCGCGCCCGGCCACGCGGTACTTGACCATCGGAGTCAGGTCATACAGTGTCGCCGCGTTGCGTATCGCAAAGTATTCTTGTTCCACCGTGGTGAACACATCAACGGTGGTATACCCCGCCCAAGGGATGAAGCTATCCACCTGGCTCAAGGCGCGGGCGCGCTCATGAAATGGGGTTTTGAGCAGCGGCTGGGTGAAATGCGAATTCGATGGCGCGGTCATGAGGCCGTCGCCTGGCTTAACACTTGTTGAGCGGCGTTGCGTCCGGCGATCCCCATCACGCCCCCGCCAGGATGGCACCCTGCGCCGCACAGGAACAATCCTTCCACCGGTGCGCGATATTGAGCAGCACCCGGGACCGGACGCATCATCAGGATCTGATCGAAGGCCAAATCGCCGTGGTGCCAGTGACCGCCGCTGCTGCGGAACTGCGTTTCCACGTCCGCCGGCGTCAACACCTCGGCCGCCACAATGCAGCTGCGCAGCCCGGGCGCCAAGGCTTCCAGTACGTCTAGCGAAGTGTCCAAGAAATCTTGCCGGCCACTATCCCAGCCCTGCTTGAGCGCGTAGGGTGCGTATTGGACGATGGCCGAGAGCACATGGCTTCCAGCCGGCGCCAGAGTCGCATCATTGATGCTGGGAACGGTGATTTCCATGGCAGGCGATGCAGAGAATTCACCGTATTTCGAATGGTTGTAGGCGTGCTCGAGATGCTCGAGCGAAGGGGCCGACAATAGGCGGCCGCGAAGCGCCGCCTCGGATACTGCGGTGAAGGGCGGCGGGCGATTCAAGGCGAGGTGTATTTTAGCGGCGAGGCCGCGGGAGCGGATATGACTTACACGACGCACGAATCCGGCATCGAGATGCGCAGCTCCAAGCAGCTTGAGAAAGGTGGTTTTCGGGTCGGCATTCGAGATCACCTGGCGCGCTCCGATGCGCTCGCCCGACTCGAGCACTACCCCGCAGGCGCGATCGGAATCAACGAGAATTCTAGCCACGGCGGATTGCGTGCGAATAACGGCGCCGGCCGCGCCGGCCGCCTTGGCCAAGGCATTGCAGAGCGCGCCCATGCCGCCCTTCGGTTGCGACAACCCGCCGCTCCCCGCGGCTGACTCGGCCGCGAGCCGGTACAACAGGGTCAACACCGTTCCAGGGGAGCGCGGCCCGAAGTTCGCACCGAGTATGGCATCGAATCCCAGCGCCCCTTTGAGCGCCGCGGACTCAAAATTCTCTTCGAGCAGATCATGGACATTCATCCCGCCGATTCGCAGCAGCTCCCGCATGTCGCGCCGGCCGAGTTTGCGTATCTGCCATCCCATGCGCAACAGACTCAAGCGATCCGACCAGGCGTCGGTGCCCAAGCGGGGCGGCGTTCTTGAAAATACAGGCGCAATGGCTTGGGCGAAGCGTTGCATTCGATCCTGGTATGCGCCAAGAGCGGCCGCATCGGCGGTCGTGAGTCCCTCCGCCGCGGCGCCATCGCTCAGCTTCAGCGCGGGCGCACCGCGAATCAGCGCCGTGGTCGGGAGCCGCTGGGCCGCCCATTGCAATCCGTGGGACTCGAGCTTCAAGGTGCGCAACAGCTCGGCAGGCATCAGATGCAGAAGATGCGCACCTGCGGAAACCTTGAAGCCCGGGCAGAATTCGCGCGTTATCGCGGCACCACCGACCTGTGTGCTCGCCTCCAGCACCAGCACCGATCGGCCGGCGCGTGCCAGCAGTGCGGCGCAGACGAGCCCGTTGTGACCCGCGCCGATGACCACGCAGTCATAGTGCAATGGGCTTGGTGCGTGCGACATGGTCAGGGTGTCCTGCCGAGGTCCCGGAGTACCGCGCGCGCGGCATTTGCCCCCGGTGCGCCCATGACGCCGCCGCCGGGGTGGGTGCTGGAACCGCACAGATACAGGTCTTTCACGGGCGTCCGATATTGCGCGTAGCCGGGCACCGGCCGGTTGAACAGCAATTGGTCCATGGTCAGTTCGCCCTGAAAGATATTGCCTTCGGTCAAGCCCACTTCGTTTTCGATATCCCAGGGCGTGCGAATCTCGGCATGCAGAATCAGGTCCTTGAAATTAGGACTGTGCCGCGCAATGGTGTCGATCACGGTATTGCCGAACGCCTGCCGCTTGGCGGCCGTCCATTCGCCGTCCGCGAGCCGGTACGGACAATATTGAACGAAGACCGACATGTAGTGCTTGCCGTTCGGCGCCATGGTCGGATCAATCTGCGAGGGGATGAGCATGTCGATATACGGCGCGCGCGACCAGCGCCCGTCCTTCCAATCATCGTAGGCGCGCTCCATCATCTCGATGGTATCTGTGACGTGCATGTCGCCCCGCGTCGAGGGCGAGGCCGCCGGTATCGCCGGGAATCTCGGCAGCCCATCCAACGCAATGTTCAATTTTCCCGATGAGCCGCGAATTTTGAAATTTCTGACCTGCTGCAGAAACGCATCGGGCAAATCCTTCGCGTCCATCGTTTGCAGGAAGGTGCGCCGCACGTCGAGATTGGAAATTACCAGCCGGGCTTTGATTTCTTCGCCGTCCGCCAGCGCCACTCCGCAGGCGCGGCCGCCGCGCACCAGCACTTTCGCCACCGGAGCTGCGCTGCGTATGGTGCCGCCGCTGGCCGCGAAGGAGGCGCCGAGGGCATTGCTGACCGCCCCCATCCCGCCGCGGGCAAAGCCCCAGGCACCGACGGTGTTGTCGATGTCGCCCATATAGTGATGCAGGAGAACATAGGCGGTGCCCGGCGAACGCGGGCCCAGGGCGGTGCCGATGATGGAACTGCCGGCAAAATGTGCCTTGACGATTTCACTCTCGAAATATTCGTCGAGAAAATCCGCCGCGCTCATGGTCCAAAAGCGCAACGTGTCGTACATGCGCTCCTCTCCCAGCCCATGGAGGCGCCTGCCGAGATAGAGCAGCTCCTGAATGTCGCGCGGTTTGAACGAGGTGGGATCGGGGGGCTCGCGCATCAATAGCGGCCTGATGAATTTGCATTGACGCATCACGTCGCGGGAATAGCGGTCGTAGGACTCTGCGTCTCGCTTCGAGTGACGCGCGATCTCGCGACGCAGCGCATCGTGGTTGTCGTACAGCGCCAAATGACCGCCGTCCTGCATCATCGTGCAACCGCCCTCGTACGGAATGATCTGCAGGCCGAATTTAGGCAGCTCCAGCGCGCGCATGATCTCCGGGCGCAGCAAGCTGCAGACGTAGGAGCAGTTCGAGTACGTGAAGTCCTGGTATAAGCGCCGGCTGACCGCCGCGCCGCCGATGTAAGGCTGCCGTTCGAGGACCAGCACTTTGAGTCCGTTGCGCGCCAGATAGCATGCGGCAACCAGGCCGTTATGGCCGGCGCCGACGATTATCGCATCCACTTGCCGCGGATGCACCACGGCAGGGGCGTTCAAGCCGGCACTTTGCGCGTGGCGTGGCTCGATTTCAGGGTCGCATCAACCGCGACTTCAAACGCCCTCAAGGTATCGGCCAAGCAGGAAGCATCATGGGCCGAGGAGATGAACCAAGGCTCGCGCGAGTCCGGCTCGCACAGCACGCCTTCGTCATGCAGCACCTGCGCCATCGCATCGTAGAAGGAGTAATCGCTGCTCTTCCACGCTCGATAGTTGCGCGGCGGTTCGTGCGCGAAATACAAGCCGCTCATCGAGGGATGGCCGACGAAGCTGTGCGCGATTCCGCGCGCGCTCAAGATGGCGTGCATCCCGGCGCGCAAGTTGTTGCCGTATTCGGCAATTCGCTCGAGCGCGTCGGTTTGATCGAGAATTTGCAGCGTTTTCTCGGCGGCAGCCAGCGACACCGAGTGCGCCGTATAGGTACCGCCGTGGGCCACGCCGCGGCCGATTTTGCGCATGATCTCTTCCCGGCCCGCCAGCACGGAAATGGGATAGCCGTTGCCCAGGGCCTTTGCAAAGGTGCAAAGGTCAGCCTTGATTCCATATAGCTCCTGGACACCGCCGCGTGCCACGCGAAATCCGGTCTTGACTTCGTCGATGAGCATCACCACGCCGTGCTTGTCGCAGAGCGAGCGGGCCGCGCGCAGATATTCCGGCTCGGCCGCGATCCCCAGACAATTGCCCATGATGGGCTCAATCAGCATGCAGGCAATGCGATGCGCGTGGCGCTTGAAGACATCTTCCAACTGATTGGCATCGTTTGCCTGAACGAAGTGCGCGAAACTTCGCATGCTGATCGGCACGCCCTCGCTGTATGGCCTCACCTCCGGATCACCCACCTGCGACCATTTGTCCATGGGCGTGAACCACATCGCCGCGTCGAATAACCCGTGGTAGCCGCCTTCGAGGATCACGTAGTCATCCTTGCCGGTGTAGGCGCGCGCCAGACGCAATCCGGCCATCACTGCCTCGGTTCCCGAATTGGAGAAGCGCACCAGCTCTGCCGCGGGAACCATTTTGGAAATCAGCTCGGCGACCTTGAGTTCACGCTCGGTGGACAAGGCGAATACGCCGCCGATCTCCATGCCCGAACGCGCCGCCAGATCCACCTCAGGATGAGCGTAGCCCAGGATGGCCGGACCATAGCCCATTCGGTAATCGACGTAGACATTGTCGTCGAGATCCGTAATGCGCGCCCCGCGGCCGCTCTTGACGTAGATCGTCCGCTGCTCGCCCCAGTAGCGGAAATTGGAAGCGACCCCGAGAGGCAAGCGCTTGACGGCGCGTTGGAAGTGGGCGTTGTTCTTGGTCAGATTTCTAGCCATTAGGTTTCCCTCGATGCGGGTTTTCCTCGATTCGAAACCCTACCACTCGCCGCGCGTTGCGTCCATATTTTTTATATGGTCATATAATTTATGTTTTGACGGCAATACAATGCGATCCGGTGATCGCAAACGATAAGCACAATTGTCGGCATATTAAACGGGAATCAATGCGTTTCCTTGCCAGCAGTTGCCTTCCGGAGTATATTAAATGGCCATATAATTGGTGGGCCACACCATGAATAGCCTGTCCATCGCGAAATTTGAAAATCCGGCAGGGGCAGGTATGCCGCAGGCCCTACCCGCCTGGGTTTATGACAACGCGGAACTGTTGCGACTCGAGCTCGAGCGGGTGCTCGAGCCGAGTTGGCAGATCGTATGTCACGTGAATTCGATCCCCAAAGCCGGGGACTTTCAAACTTTCGATTTGGGTCCCGAAAGCATCATGGTGCTGCGCGACCGTGATGGTTCGATACGTGCCTTCCATAACGTATGCCGCCATCGCGGCGCGCGCCTGCTCGACGGTGCCGGCAATTGTCCGGCGGCCATCACCTGTCCGTATCACGGCTGGACTTACCGGCATGACGGAGGGCTGATCGGAATGCCGGTCCGCGAGAGTTTTCCGGGATTGGATCGTAGCCAACACGGCTTGCGGCCGGTACGCGTGGATATCGCCTTGAGCTTCGTGTGGGTCTGCCTTGCCGGTGATCCGCCGCCGATCGCGAAGGTCTGGGGAGAACTGGCGGATGAGCTTGCGCCCTACCGCCTGGCCGACATGGTGCCATTGGGCCCCATTACCCAGGAAAGCTGGCCGGTCGACTGGAAAATCGCGATGGATAATTATCTCGAGTCCTACCATGTCCCAATCGGTCATCCGGGGCTGTATCGCATGTTCAGTCCGGACTATGAAGATCAAAGGGCCGTGCCCGGCGTTGCGAGAGGCCTGAGCTGGATGCGGGAACATGATTCGCCTCGCTGGGCCGAGGGACAGTATCAGCGCCTGATCGGTAAAGTCGCGACGCATCTGCCGCCGGAGCTGCGTCGCTGCTGGCGATTCTATAGTGCGTTGCCGAATTTGGGGATCGATGTATTCCCGGATCAGATGGACTTCTTCCAGGTGCTGCCCGACGGCCCGGGCCGATGTCTGATTCGCGGCGCTGTTTTTGGTCTGCCCGATGAACGGCGCGAAATGCGCGCGGTTCGCTACCTGAGTTCGCGTATCAACACGCAGGTCAACAACGAAGATAGGTGGTTATGCGCGCGGGTACAGCGCGGATTGGCATCCCCCGGCTATCGTCCGGGCCCGCTCTCGCAGCTCGAGCGTTGGATGCACGAGTTTCACGACCTGCTGCGAGCGCGCATTCCAGAATTTACCCTGCCACACGCGCCAGAACGGTTTGCCTGACGGGATTCACTAATCGGCAAGCGGTCGATCAAAAGACATGGCCGGCACCCGGGCGAGCAGGTATTGCCGAAATGCCGCGACCTCAGCCTGAGCCGAAGTGCTCTGCGCGGTGCGATTTCCGAAGATCGCGAGGCCTTTTTGGGTTGACTCCGCGACGGCAATCATCGAGCGGCTCATTTGCGGGTGCAATCGCGATGCCAGGTACTGCGCGGCGATCGCCGGCCGCAGCTCTCTGCAATGCGTGTAATGATGCCGGCGCAAGCAGCTGCGTCCCGGCGCGATCGGCAGCACTTGGAGAATCGAAAAGCCGTCAGGCCTCAAGTCGATCAAATGATTGGGCGGAACAAACCGGGAATGCCGGTCGACTTCCGCTTCCGAGCCTGACAGCCGCTGGTACGACCTTTGGCTCCACCCCACCGAGCGGTTCCCGGCCACCGCCGATGATTCCAGGCACTGCTCGATAACCAGCTTCCAATCCGCCGACACGAGAGTCTCGTCTGCCTGCAAGAGCCGCGTATTCTGGGGCAGCGCCAGATCCAGCCAGGAATCGTCGCGTCGTGCAGCCCGCTCGGCTCGCTGCGAGCGCACCAGGATCAAGTCCTCGATCAAACACAATTCCAGCGCCGTTAAGTTGCCACCCTCTTCCGCCCGCCGGCGGGTGCCGTCAAGATTGAACTCCAATCCATGAACGGTACATTTGATCACGCTTAAGCGGCCGTTGAGTCCCGGCGTGAGTATATGCGGAGCCTCGGTGCAGCTATTGCGGAACGCCCGTAGGTCACCCGCACTATCGCGCAATATCAGCGGGCGCTCAAATCCAAGGTCGGGCGCCAGAAAATCTCCCGCGTCAGGGATCTGTGCACGGTGGCCGATAAATTGCCACGAGTCTTGAAACACCCATTGCCGCTCCAGGGCGAACAGGCGCCTGTTCTCGTAAGCCCAATCCGCAACACGATCGCCGGCCGCCCGCGGCTGTGAGGCGCCGGGCAAGGCAGGCGCCGAAAATTGCCCGGGGAATACGGACTCAAGATAGGCCATGCAACGCTGTTTTGCCGCCGGCCGGTCGATATCGGTTTCGGTCCGAAAGGCGAAGTCCTGCCACAGCATTTCCAGCGCACCCATGAGCCCCAATGCGATGCCTTTCGGATCGAGTTGCGGCTGCACGGTGTCGATGATCAGCCGCTCGATGAGCTCATGCACCAGCGCGGCAAATCGTTCATCTATCTTCCCGCAAATGTCGTAGTATTCCTGCCGTGAACTCGCTTCGCCCCAAAACGAGTACCAAACCGACACCTTGCGAGGGCTCGCGATCTCCGAATCGAGGTACAAATCGACCATCATCTGCAGTGCGGCAACTGGGTTGGTCTTGAGGCGCCCCACCGGCACCAGCAAATGTTCCTCGAACTCGGTTGCCAGAAATTGCAGCGACGCGACCAGCATCGAGGCCTTGGATGCAAAGTAGAATCTGACGATGCCAGGAGACATGTCGGCAATCGCGACTACCTTCTCCACAGTGGTACGCGACGGTCCATAGATATGCAGAGCGGAGATGCATGCGTCGATGAGTTTTTGGCGCTGCCGGCTGTGAGTTTTGCGCGCCCGTGGTATCGGCGGCCGCGATCGGGATTTTTTCTTGGGGCTGGGCATGCCGCGGTCTAGTCGCTCGTGAAGCTCGAGAGCGCGCGCGAAGCGGCCGTCGGCTGGCTGCAGCACCGCGGCAAATGGCTGATCATCATGCCGCCGCTTTTGTATCTGGTGGTGTTCTTTCTCATACCCTTTGCCTTCGCGCTGAAGATAAGTCTTGCCGATACAGCCGTCAGAGTTCCGCCCTTCTCGGACATTCTATCCATCAGTCCGGACTGGCACATCCATCTCACGCTGAACCTGGGCAATTTCAATTACCTGTTTGCCGATGAAGTGTATGGTCTTTCGTATTTCTATTCGATCAAAACCGCGTTTTTCTCGACCCTGGTGTGTCTTGCCCTGGGGTATCCCATGGCCTATGCCATCTCTCGGACCTCCAAGAGCACGCAAAACATCCTGCTGCTCATCATCATCTTGCCTTTCTGGACCTCGTTTCTGCTGCGCGTCTACGCGCTCGAAGGCATCATCAGAGAGACCGGTCTTTTGAATTCCGCGCTGCTGTGGTTGGGCATCATCGACCATCCTTTGCAAATCATGCGCACCACCTTTGCGGTCTATGTCGGGATCGTCTATTCGTACCTGCCGTTCATGGTACTGCCGTTGTTTGCGACGCTCGAGAAACTGGATCACTCGCTGCTCGAGGCTGCGGGCGATTTGGGAAGTCCACCCTGGCGTGCGTTTCTGGACGTGACGCTGCCGCTGTCCATGCCGGGAATCATCGCCGGCTCCATGTTGGTGTTCATTCCGGCCATTGGCGAGTTCGTCATACCTACTCTGCTCGGCGGCCCCAACAATCTCATGATCGGGCGGGTGTTGTGGGATGAGTTTTTCGGCAATCGAGATTGGCCCGTCGCTTCCGCGGTAGCCATCGCCTTCCTGGTGCTGCTGGTCGGGCCGATAGCGATTTACCAGCATTACAGTTCCAAGCGGCTCAATAGCTAGCGTGTACAACCGTATCTCTCCCTTTCTGATCTCGATTCTGTGCATCGGAATCGCGGTGCTGTACATTCCCATGCTGGTGATGATCGGCTATTCCTTCAACGCATCGCCATTGGCGAGCGTTTGGGGCGGGTTCTCCACCAGTTGGTACACGCAGCTGATTCACAACGACCAGATTCTCGACGCTGCTTGGCTGTCGCTCGAGGTAGGCGTCATGGTATCGACCGGCGCGCTTATCCTGGGCACACTCGCCGCGATTGCGCTGGTGAGATTCAAGTTGTTTCGCGGCCGTCTGTTGCTGACCGGCATGGTCAACGCGCCCTTGGTCATGCCCGAGATCGTCACGGGCATCACGCAATTGTTGCTTTTCATCTCGATGTTGCAGCTTTTCGGCTGGCCGCATCGCGGCGTTACGACCATTGTGATAGCGCACATTGCGTTCTGCACCGCCTATGTAACGATTACCGTGCAGTCGCGATTGGACAGCGCCGACCGGTCGCTGGAGGAAGCGGCCATGGACCTGGGCGCCGGTCCGGTACGGGCATTCATCGACACCACCTTGCCGGCCATCGCCCCGGCGCTGGCATCGAGCTGGCTGCTCAGCCTCACTCTCTCCCTGGATGATTTGGTCATTTCGAGTTTCGTCTCCGGACCCGGCGCCAGCACTCTTCCGATGGTAATTTTCTCGAAGGTGAAGCTTGGAGTTAGCCCCGACGTCAACGCGCTGGCCAGTTTGGTCATATGCTTGGTCGGCATTTGTGTGCTGACGGCGGGCTATCTCATGCGGCGCGGCGAACGCCGCCGCGCACTCGATGCTCAATGGGCTCGGCATTGAGTTCTAATCCGCGGTCTTGATGCGGGTCCAGGTCCGGGTCCGGATCCGTTCGGTCGCGGCACTGACTTCCGCAGACCGATACAGTCGCGCCTCAATTTCCGGCGTGGGATACAGCGTCGCATCGCTGAGGATTTTCGGGTCGATCAGCGGTCGCGATGCAATATTGTCGTTGCCATAGAAAATCTGGTTGGTGATCCCGGCGATCACGTCCGGTCTGAGAATGAAATTGATGAAGGCGTAGGCGGCTTCGGGATGGGGCGCCCCCCTGGGTATCAACAAGGAAGAGAAGGTTTGATTCGCCCCTTCCTTCGGCACCGTAAAGGCGAGATGCACGTCGACTCCCGCCGCGCGTGCGCGGGCGCGCGCGTAGGCATAATCGCTCGACCACGACATTGCGATGCAGACATCCTTGTTCGCCAAGCCGTTCATGAACTCCGTGGAGTCGAAGGATCTGACATAGGGGCGCACCTTCAACAGCATCTCCTCGGCCGCCTTGAAGTCCGAAGCCCTGGTGGTGTTCGGATCGAGTCCAAGGTACTTCAAGGCAAGCTGCAACACGTCTTCGGCGGAATCGAGAAACGTGACGCCGCAATCGGCAAATTTGGATACGACTTCCGGCTTGAATAGCAGGTCAAGGCTGTCGGCCGGCGCGTCCGGCATGCGCGCCCGGATCATGTCGACGTTGTAGGCGAAGCCATTGATCGAATGCAGGTACGGTACTGCATGCTCATTGCCGGGATCGTATTGCGCCTGAATCGCCAGTATTCTCGGATCCAGGTTATGCCAATTCGGCAGTTTGCTCTTATCGAGAGTTTCGTACACGCCGGCCTTGATCTCCCGGCCGAAGAAATCGGTTGACGCGCTGACCACGTCATAGCCGGAACTTCCGGCCATGAGCCGCGCCTCCATGGTTTCCTCCGCGTCGTAGACATCGTAGGTAACTTTGATGCCGGTCAGCTGTTCGAATTTCGCGACCGTGTCGGGGCCGATGAAGTCCGACCAATTGTAGATGTATAGGCGCTTCTCTTCGGCCGCGTGGCAGGACGCCGCGCAAATGGCCGCAGCGAGCAGAACAACCAGCATCCCGGCCGCATGACGCCGTCTGAATCTCATCTTTTCCCTATCCGCCGCCGGTCTTGCCTCCGAAGCGATACTTCAATCTTAAGCCAAAGACGCGCGGCTCATTGGTGGTCTGGCGGCCATCATAGTTGTACTTGTTGGTGTAAATCACCGCGTCCGTATTGCTGAGATTGGTGATGTACGCCTCGATACCCCAACTATCCTTGGCGTTGTTGAGTCCCCAGCGCAGGTTGCTGATCGTATAGGCGGGCTGCAATGAGCGGTTCGTGACGCTCAAGCTGCTGGTATTCAAATCGCTCCACATATTGCCGGTATAGGCAGTGTCGAATTGACCATAGGCGTTGAAGTTCGGTCCCAGGGGCCATTCGTAGCGCGCGCTGGCGCTCGCCTTGAGAAAGGGCACGAAGGGCAGGCGTTGACCGGGGTTGACGACGAACTCGGGATTGTCGTAAGCATTGCTGGTCAATGTCGAATTATTGTAGTTGGCGGCCAGCGCGAGAGTTAACCCGTGAATGGGCCGGACTTCAATGTTGCTTTCGATGCCATAGACACGCGCATCGCCGATGTTCGCATGGAAGGTTACCGGGTCAATCGCCAGATCGAATACGGCCGTCTGATAATTCTTCCAAGGCATGTAGTAGGCGGCACCGTTGAACAGGAACCGCCCCTCGGCCAGAACGGTTTTCCAGCCGATCTCATAGCTGTCCAACGTGTCCGGTGCGTAAGTCGCGGGCACCAAGGGATTGGCATAACCCGAGGAGGTATTGAACCCGCCGTCTCGAAATCCCTGTGCGAATGAAAAGTAGTACAGCGTGTTGTCGCTGTATTTGAAATTGATGCCCGCTTTGTAGGTTTGCTTGGAAAAGGACACGGTTTCGGTGGGCGTCGGCGTTTTGGGATCGTAGAAGTATCCGCTCCATAGGTCGGAACTCGAATCGTGCGATCTGAACGTTCTGAATCCGAAGATTACGCTCCAACGATGGCTCAAGTCCTGCGTAATCTCGCCAAACGCCGCGAATTGGTGGTTGTCGGTGCGCGAGTTCATGTAGCTGTACCATTCCTGAGGCAACGGCGTAGCACCTTCGTAGTAACTCAAGATGGTCTGCGCGGCCTGCCCCTGGAAATTGATTCCGGGATAGGCGTAAAAATCCGAATAGATGTCGCGCGTCTGTTCCAGATACAGTCCCACCGTCCAATGGGTTGAGCCGCCCGGCTTGGATGACAGGCGAAGCTCCTGCGACCAGCGATCGGTTTGATCGTTGTAGTTCGTATACATCGTCGGTACATTGCACCCGCCATAAGAGTCGGGCACGCCCGGCGTGCCCGATGGCGAGGAGGTGGCGCAGGCGAAACTTTGCACCCAGCCCGCATAGTTCTGATAGCCGGTATTGTTCGGCTGGATTTGCGCGTACTGCACGTATTCGGAGTATTCGTTGATGGTATGGTTGGCCCTGTTCCAGTAGCCGCCTGCATAAATGAGATCGCCGATGCCGACATCGCCCTGTACGGTCAGCGACATCAGGCGGTTGATGCGCTCGCCGCTCTCAGGCCCAAAGCGAGATACTTCGCGTTCGCCGTACCTCGCGGGATCTTGGTCCCAGGCGCCGTGCGTCGTCTGAGACTGATAATCTCCCGAAAGAATCGCCGACCAACCGTCGCTGAACTTGAAGTTGATCGCTGCCCGTCCGCCGTACAGCTCTTCGTGGTTATAGTTATTGCCCGCCCATTGCGAGTTATTGCTGGTGGTCCCGTTGATCCAGTTCCGCGTGGTGAGCAGATTATCGATGAACCCGCCCTGATGAGCGTAAAAACCCGATACCCGCAGCGCGGCAACATCGCTGATCAACGGAATGTTCACGTATCCTTCGACGGTTTCGTTCTGCAAACCGCCGTCGATTTGGCCGCCATCGAGATCGATACCGGCGGCAAAGGCGGCAGGGTCCGGCTTGTTGGTGATGATCTTGACGGCGCCCGACATGGAACTCGCGCCATAGAGGGTGCCTTGCGGCCCATTCAGCACCTCGATGCGCTGGATGTCATACATGTGCAAATCGGGAATGCCGCCGAAAAAGCTCAGGCTTTGTTCGTCGAGATACAGACCGGTAGTCGACGCGTTGGCGACGTTCGGGCTGCTGCCATCGGAAACACCGCGCATGAAGAACTGCTGGTAGCCGGGTCCGATGCTGATGTAGGAAATCGACGGCGAGCGAGTTGCGTAGTCCTCAAACTGCTTGATGCTCAGATTCTGAATATCTTTCGATGTAAACACGTCGATACTCTGGGGAACATCCTGAAGATTCTCGGTTTGCTTGCGCGCGGTGACGGTGATTTCCGCGAGTGCATCGGAGTCCGCCGCGAGTGCGGGCATGATCGGAATCGCGGCAGCGCCGGACAGAATCGAGGCTATCGCCATTCGAAGTGCGGTTTGCCTGGGCGCTTTGCCGTCGGGCGCTCGAGTTAGGGCGCGTAACTTCATCCCCCGCCTCCCCCATAGCCGGTAGTCCGCGCCATCATTACTTGCGCTCGCATCGCCGTCAATCTTTTTATATGACTGTATAACGATGGTACGGGCCCCATGTGCCCCCCGAGCAAGTTAATGGTGCGTCGCAACGACACGGCGCGGAGCCACCTGGCCGCGTAAAGTGCCTGCTTATGCTTGCTGTATCAAGAAACCCCGTGGCGCCGCCCTGGGCACGGAGAACCCAATTCCCGGGGAGGGGCGCGTTCTTAACAATTCTTTATATGATTGTATAACTATGATTGCGCAGGAAATCGCGCCAGGATGCCGCCCAGGCTGCGTCGCAACGGCGCCAATTCGGCCTCGAAATGCCGCCAGTGACCAATGCTGGAATCGTACATGGGTACCCGCACCTGCTCTGAACTAGCCGTTCGTACCGAACGCTGGGTTTCGTGAAACCGCAGGCATGACGGCTCGAAGTCCAGGCCGCAGTGCGCGATCAACCGGCGGACCACCGCTTCGGTATTTCGCACCAGATCTTCATAAGCAACGTGGAACACCCTGCCGGGCAGCACCTCGTCCCAATGATCCATGAGTTCGATGTAGCTGCGGTAGTAGCGGCCCAGATCCTCCAAATCGTAAGTAAAGGACTGCCCTTGGGCGAAGTGTTGCTTGTAGGCGCTGAAGCAGGTGTCCATGGGATTGCGCCGCACGTCGATGATCGTCGCTCGCGGCAGGATCAGCTGCAACAGACCAACATGACTGAAGTTGTTGGGCATTTTGTCGATGAATCGCGGCTTGTCACTGCGGTAGATGCGGGTTTCCTTGATGTAACGGGCACCCAGATCCTCGAGCTGCTGCGCGCTCAGGCCGGTCACGCTCTCCGGATACGCATCTGCCGCGCCATGATGATCAAGTTCCCGGACGAATCGCAGGACATGGGGCAATTCCATGGTTCCTTCGATGCACGGGTGGCTGGCCAATACTTGTTCCACCAGCGTGGATCCGGACCGCGGCAGGCCGACCACAAAAATCGGCGCGGGATCGGCGCTGCCGGATTCGCCGTGCGACCGTAGAAAATCCGCGCTGAAGGTTGCGGCGACCCGTCGACATTTTTGTTCGAAGGCCGCTGCGTCATAAGGTGTTTCGCGCCGCCGCAGGCTGTTTCCAGTTGCATAGTGGCGGAAAGCCTGTGGGTATTGTTCACGTTGCTCGAACGCACGTCCGACGGCGAAATGGATCTGCGCTCGGCTTTTGCCGTCGCCGGGCGCCCGGCTCAAGACTTCTTGCATGGCGGCAAGCTCACCGTCGGAGAAATGATAGTTCTTCAGATCGGCAAAACTGTAATAGGCCTCGCCGAAGTCGGGCTGCAGCTCCAGACAGCGGCGATAGGCCGCCTCTGCCGAGGCACGCCGGCCGAGAGTCTTCAGCACGTGACCCCGCGAAAGCTCCACGCGAACCTGCCTGGGATCGATATCGAGCGCCCGGTCGTAAGCCTCGAGTGCCTCTCCTTGACGCATGCTGTGGGCCAGCACGGATCCAAGCAACACCCAACTGGGCGAAGCATCGGCGTCGATGAGCAACGAGTGGCGCACTGCCGCCTCGGCCTCCTCGAGTTCCCCGTCATCGAGATACGCCTGGGCCAGCCCGCGACGAATCAGCGGCATATGGGCCGTTTGCCTGAGCGCGTGCTTCAGCAGACGCTTCGCATCGCGGGGAAAGCCGGCACCCAACGAGATGGCCGCCAGGCCGCATAGCGCTCCGACGTGATGTGGGTCTTCAAACAAAATCCTGCGGAAAATCTCCTCCGCCTGCTTGCCGTCATTGCGTGCCATACATCGGGCCGCTTCTTCGAGAATCGGCCCGTAGCCGTCGCTGTCGATGAATCGTTGAAATGCTTGCCTTGCGCCCGCAAAATCCCCCAGGTTCGCTAGCAGATCGCCCAGCAAACGCCAACCTTCATGCAGCGCTGGGGCCAGCTCCTGTGCGTGTCGCAGCAGATCGGCCGCGCGCTGCAGACGGCCTTGTGCCCGATAGGCTCGTGCCAGATCGACCATGGCACGCGCAAAGCCGGGTGCCACCGCCAAGACCGCCTCGAGCAGGCCAATCCCCTCGGCATTTCTGCCTTGCGCCAGCAATGCCAGCGCCAATACGCGCCGGCTGTTGATCTCTCCCGGCCAACGCCGTTGAATTTCTCGCAATTCACGTTCCGCCGCGACGGCATCGCCGCGCTCGAGAATTGCAAGCGCGCGGCGATAGGCATCCTGAAAGCCGACTCCGAGTTTCTGCTCTTGCATGGTCAAATGCAGGGTAACCGCATGGATTCCAATGATGAAGCAGTTGAACGTATCAGCAAAGCGATCTTTCGGTTAATGTGATTTGATGTTATGAGAGGTTCGACCCGAGGCAACCCAATATGATGAGTCGCGTGCTGGGCATCTTGGTGATGGGCGTAGCGTTTGCTGCGGCGCTCCCGGCACTGCCCCCTTCCGATGGTTTGCCCCGGGTAACGGTTCACGGAGGCGTGTCGCCACCGTTCGCCGCGCCGGAACCCATCGAAAGGCCGGGCTCGATTGAAAGCAACGGCCGCGGTGCGTGGCCCGGCTCCTGGACGGTCATCAAAACCAAGACATGGGAAGAGCCCATTCCGCGAGATCATCAATGAGCAGTCATCATCAACAGTTTTATATTGACGGCGCCTGGGTGGATCCCAAAGCTTCATCGAAGCTCGATGTGATCAATCCGGCGACTGAACTTGCCTATACGAAGATTTCACTCGGTAATGCCGCCGATGTGGATCGAGCGGTGGCCGCTGCGAAAGCGGCCTTTCCTTCTTTTGCGCGCACCGATCGCGATCGGCGCCTGGCACTGCTCAACAAGATTCTCGAAATCTACAATCGGCGCTACGATGATATCGCGGAAGCCGTATCCGACGAGATGGGCGCGCCTCTCAAGTTTGCACGCGAGGCTCAAGCTTGGGCCGGCCAAGTACACCTCGAAGCCGCGATCAAAGCGCTGGCTTCCTTCGAGTTTTCCTTCGATCGGGGCGGTACTCGTATCGTACGCGAGCCCATTGGTGTGGTTGGTCTCATCACTCCCTGGAATTGGCCGCTCAATCAGATCGTGTGCAAGGTCGCCCCCGCCATCGCCGCGGGCTGCACGATGGTGCTCAAGCCCAGTGAGATCGCGCCGATCAGCGGCATTATTTTTGCCGAAATCATGCACGAGGCGGAAGTTCCAAAGGGGGTATTCAATCTCGTGAACGGCGACGGGCCGACCGTCGGACAGCATCTCTCGGGCCATGCCGATGTGGCGATGATGTCGTTCACGGGGTCCACGCGCGCCGGCGTCCTGGTTGCAAAGGTTGCGGCCGACACCGTCAAGCGAGTCAGTCAGGAGTTGGGCGGCAAGTCTGCGAACATCATTCTTCCCGATGCGGATCTCGACGACGCGGTGACTCGAGGGACGGCGGCCTGTTTCAGCAACACCGGGCAATCATGCGACGCGCCGACGCGCATGTTTGTCTCGAAGCGGCAGCATGCGCGGGCGCTGGAAATTGCCAAGGCGGTGGCGGCGAATCACATCGTCGGCGATCCGCGCGCCGCCGCTACGATTCTCGGGCCCGTGGTGAGCCGCGCACAATTCGACAAGATCCAGCGATTGATTCAAGCGGGCATCGATGAGGGCGCCACGTTGGTTGCGGGAGGTACCGGTCGGCCCGAAGGCCTTGATAGCGGCTACTACGTGCGCCCCACGGTATTCGGCAATGTCCGCCATGAGATGTCGATATCGCGCGAGGAAATTTTCGGACCCGTTCTTTCCATCCTGCCTTATGAATCGGAACGCGAGGCCATCGACAAGGCGAATGATTCTGTCTATGGCCTCGCCGCCTATGTGTCATCCAAGGATCTTGACCACGCAAGGAAGGTGGCCGCCGAACTTCGCGCGGGCACCGTCAATATCAACTATCCGGACTGGGATACTTCCGCACCGTTCGGCGGCTATAAACAATCCGGCAACGGCAGAGAATATGCGGATTGGGGGATGATGGAATTCATCGAGACCAAGGGGATCGTCGGTTACGGAAAATGATTGATGCATCATCAGCCGTCGCGCCGATTGCCGATGTTGCCTCCCTGACCTTTCTGGATCGCGAAGTCCAATCACTCCAGGATAGCCCGCGGTTCAAGAAACGCCTCGATGCCGAACGTTCCAAATTCGCGGCCGACGCCGGAATGCTTGAATCCGCCGAAGGGAGCCTGTTGATCGTCCAGCATGCCGTTGATCGCCACGCGGCCTGCTTGGATCTGAGATGCGACGCGGCGCGCGCGCTGAATGTCCGTGCCGCTTACGTAAGCGTGCAGGCCGTACTCCGTATCGTTGGCTATCCGGATCGCATCCTCTTCGTCTTCGTAGGTGATGACCGAGAGGACGGGCCCGAAAATCTCTTCCCGGGCGATCGTCATATCGTTCTTCACATTGACAAATACCGTGGGTTTGACGAAAAAGCCGGACTCGAGGCCGGGCGGGTGTCCTTCACCTCCGACAAGCACCTCTGCGCCCTCCTCAATACCCCTGCGAATGTAGGACTGCACGCGCTCATATTGCTTCCGGTTCACCATGGGTCCGACGGCGGTTTTTGGGTCGGCCGGATCGCCGACCGGAAAGGCGGGCGCGGTGTCCACGAGCGCCTGTTTGACCTCCTCGAAGCGGCTCTTCGGCACAAGAAGCCTGGTCCCGGCAACGCAGGCCTGACCGTTGTTCAGAAACCCGATGATGAACGCATTCGGGATGGCCTTCTTGAGGTCGGCATCATCGAGCAAAATGTTGGGAGATTTGCCCCCTAGCTCGAGCGTGATGCGCTTCATCGTCGCAGCGCCTTCGCGCATGATCGACCTACCGACAGCGGCCGAGCCCGTAAAGGAAATCTTGGCCACGTCGGGATTTCGCACGAGCTCCGCTCCAACGACGTCTCCTCGGCCGGAGACAACGTTGCAAAGCCCTTTCGGAAGTTTCGCTTCGTGCACACATTCCAGCCACACGCGCGTTTGCAAAGCGCTCAACTCGCTCGGCTTCATGATCACCGTGCAACCGGCGGCGACGGCCGAGGCAAGTTTCATGCAAAGGAAGAACGCGTTCGCGTTCCACGGGGAAATCAGGCCGGCGACGCCGACCGGCTCCAAGGTGACCGTTGTTTTTCCCCAACTCCGAGACAGTGGCAGCTCGCGCAGGGCGTGCTCGGCCGAGAGGAACACGTCGGCACCTGCCTGCACGATGAGTGCTGCGAACTGCACAACACCACCATACTCCTCGACCATCGTCTTCGTAAGATCACCGGTGCGCGCCGAGACGGCCTTGTGCAGTCTGCGTAAAATATCCATGCGCTCCTCTTTGGTCGTTCGCCCGAAACTTGCGAACGCTCGCTTGGCGGCGGCAATGGCGCGTCGCGCATCCTCCTCGTCACCCAACGTAATACGGGCGATCACTTGACCGTTGGTCGGATTTATACTGTCCATGATCTCGCGGCCGTGGGATTCGACGAACGCACCGTCGATGTAATGTTGCGTGATGGCTTTCATTGCGCCTCCTTGGAGAACATAAAGCAACTCTGCTGCATCGTATGAGGCGCTGTCCGGGTCCGCTATTACATGTTCTCAGTAGCCGATGCGAAACAGCGCCTTGCTTCGGCTACCAGAAATATGTCGTTTATCGAACGCTCATGTATTGCTACCGTCGCGCCGTGCATGGCTGGACCGTTTCATTCCAGCCATGCCCGACTCAACCTCCGGCCAAGTGGAACGTGAAGGAAGGCACAGATGATGGAAGCGCACATTGAAGACCCCCTAGCGCCGTCGAACCCAAGTCCGACGCGATCGCGCGAGTGGATACACCGGGTGATGAGGCTCCTGGAGGCAGCTGTTGGTCAACTTCACGACCTGAAGCACCCCGCACAAGGTACATTGCTCGAAGCGGCCTCGCTGCTGCGGCAACAGATTCATCCACTACCGGCGCGAGTTGTTCCCGACGGGGGGAGGTGGTTGCTGGCGTGGCAGGCACATAAGGTACGTGACTACATCGATAGTCATATCACAGGGCCGATACTCGTTGCGGATCTTTGCGCGCTCATTCAGCGCAGCGAAGCGCATTTCTCGCGATCCTTCAAGGGTGCATTCGGGGAGTCCCCGCACTCTTTCGTCATACGACGTCGGGTGGAACTGGCCGCTCAATGCATGCTTACGACCGATGCGTCCTTGAGCGACATCGCGTCGCGGTGCGGTTTCGCCGATCAGGCGCACCTGTGCAGGCATTTCCGGCGATCCGTGGGCCAAACCCCGGCGGTTTGGCGACGCGTGCATCGGTTGCAACAGGATGAGATCGCGAAGCCGCCTGCGCAACGCTACGCGTGAAAGATGTAGGGCATGGAGTCGTTGGAGTCGGAGTCGGAGTTGGAGTTGGAGTTGGAGTTGGAGTTGGAGTTGGAGTCGGAGTCGGAGTCGGAATCGGAATCGGAATCGGAGTCGGAGTCGGAGTCGGAGACGGGGACGGGGACGGGGACGGGGACGGGGACGGGCCGATCATGCGCCGCTGGCTGTTTACGAGTGCTATCCTTCATGCGCACGAATGAGAAGGATTTACTCTTCAAAACTCGTGGCATCCGAACCCTGGTTCAGTCGCTTGATCGGCGCAAATCCGACCACGCGGAAGGCGGTGTCTAAGATGGCAGGAGACAGCCCGGGCAATCTCGAGTACATGGGCGTACTTGGCGACCTGACGGAACGCAGGCGCGTGGACGAAGAGCGCCAGGCGCTGGCTCGCAATTTGGAAGAAAGCAATGCCAACCTAGAAGAAGCCCAACGCGTCGCTCATGTGGGTCATTGGGAATGGGACCTCGAAACCCATGAAGTCGTTTGGTCGGACGAGACCTTTCGCATCTTTGGCCTCGAGCCGCAAGAACGCCCGATGGACTTGGCCGGCGTGCGCGAAATGGTCCACCCTGATGACCGGGATTCCCTCTACGGCGGAGTGGATGTGGACCTTTCTGTGGGAGCGAACCCCATTGCCGAGTTTCGGATTGTTCGACCCAACGGCGAAATCCGTACGGTGCATGCCATTACTTCTAAGCGCTGGAGCGAGCCGCCGCTTGATTCGAGTGGCGAGCCGTCGGAACGGACGCGCAAATTATTTGGCACCATCCAGGATGTCACGGAGCACAAGCGTACAGAGGAAGAACGACGGGCTCTGGCTCGCGATCTGCAAGAAAGCAATGCCAGGCTCGAACAGGCGCAGCGGCTGGTCCACATGGGGTACTACGAATGGAACCTCATCACGGGTTGCGTGACTTGGTCCGATGAACTCTATCGCATCTATGGACTCTCACCGCAATCTGGCCCCATTGACATGGCGATGGTCAGCCAAATGATCCACCCTGACGATCGAGAGCGTGTTTTCCGGGAGGCTGAAGAAGCCGCCCGTGGCGGTGTGCCCGCGACGGCCGAGCATCGTATCGTTCGTCCCGACGGCGAAGTGCGTACTGTTCAAGGCCTGGGTACTGTGAAAAGAGATGCGGCGGGACGGGCCTGCGAGATGTTTGGCACCGTGCAGGACATCACTGATCGCAAGCGCGCGGAGGAAGCTCTTCGGCGAAGTCAGTTTTACCTCAGCGAAGGAGAGCGTCTCGCTCATATCGGAAGCTGGGCCTTCAACGATTCAGGTCACTATTGGTCGGACGAACTGTACAAAATCTATGGTTTGGATCCGAAGAACGGGGCACCAACGGTCGAACAGTACCTGGCTCTCGTACATCCGCAAGACCGCTCCGCCCTCGCTGAATCATTCAAACTCATGCAGGAGGAACACCGCGGCTTCGACCAGATCGAGCGGATTGTTCGACCCGACGGACAGCTGCGCTACCTGCGCGCGGTGGCGGTTCCCGTCGTTGAACAAGGAGTTTTCAAAGGGTTCATCGGCACTACGATGGACGTCACCGAGCAGGAACTGCTGACGCAGGAGTTGCGAAGGGAGCGGGCTTACCTTGCGGAAGCCCAAAGCCTCACCCATACGGGGAGTTGGGTGGCCAATTTCCACACAGGGCGGAATTATCACGTCTCGGATGAAATATATCGCCTGCACGGTTTTGACCCCGATAAAGGCCCGTTACCCGGCGACAGTTTTTATAAAACCATCCATCCCGACGACGAGCCAATTGTGTGGGAAATTATAAACGGTGCGATTCACGCGCGAACCGATTTCGAGATCCCCCAGTACAGAATTTGCCGCCCTGATGGAACCATCCGAATACTGCGCGGCATAGGACATCGCAATCCCTCCGGAGAAATGGGTGAATTCGTCGGCATCACCATGGATATAACGGATCGAAAGCGTGCCGAAGCGGAACGCGAAAGGCTGCGCCAATTGGAAGCTGATCTCGCACGTGTCAATCGCGTCAACATGATGGGGGAGCTTGCCGCGGCACTGGCTCACGAAATCAAACAACCCATCACCGCCTCGATCACGAGTGCAGATGCACTTTTGCGATGGCTGGCACATGATCCACCCGACCTGGATAGAGCGCGGGCGGCAGCTTCCAGGATTGAACAGGACGCCAATCGTGCGGCCAACGTGATAGACAGTTTGCGGTCCTTCTACAAAACGGGAACACCCACTGAACGACAAATCACCGACGTAAAGGAATTGATTGAAGAGATGACCGGTCTGCTGAGCAGTGAGGCGGATCGGTACGGCATAACGATCCATTCCGAACTGGAGGCCGATAGTCCCAATATCCTGGTCAACCCGGTACAACTTCAACAAGTCTTCATGAATCTGATGCTCAATGCGATCGAGGCCATGAAAGATGCCGGAGGAGACCTGGCAATCAAATCGCGGGTCGATCCCGAAGGTCGTCTATATGTTTCCATCAGCGATACCGGCATAGGCTTGCCGGCGGTATCCGCCGAACGGATTTTCGAGCCCTTCCATACCACCAAACCACAGGGGACGGGTATGGGCCTGACGATTACCCGCTCGATCGTGGAGGCATATGGCGGGCGGGTGTGGGCCACCGCCAGCCAGGAGGGCACGGGCGCCACTTTCCATTTCATTCTTCCCTGCGGGGCCGTAGGTCAGGTATGAAACCAGCGGCTGTTCCCACCGTGTTTATCGTCGATGACGATGGTGGCGTACGCCGGGCCGTCCAGGATCTCGTTGAGTCCGTTGGTCTTCGCGCAGAGTGCTTTGCGACGGGCCAAGAGTTTCTGGACAATGGGCGGACCTCGGACCCGAGTTGCCTGGTTCTGGACGTAAGGCTGCCCCAGATGAGCGGACTCGACTTCCAGCGTATGTTGGCTGACGTCGGTATTCAGATTCCAATCATCTTCATTACGGCACATGGCGACATACCCATGTCCGTCAGGGCTCTGAAGTCCGGTGCCGTGGAGTTTTTGACGAAGCCGTTTCGCAACCAGGATTTGCTGGACGCGATTCAGCAGGCTCTTCAGCGCGATCGCGCGGCGCGAGAACAACAGGATGAAGTCCACGAACTACACGGACGGTATCTGACCTTGACAGCGCGAGAGCGGGAGGTCATGGCGCTGGTAGTGGCTGGAATGCTCAACAAACAGATTGCCTCGGAAATCGGAGCCAGCGAAGCCACGGTGAAGATCCATCGAGGCAATGCCATGCAGAAGATGCAAGCGGGCTCGCTGATTGAATTGGTTCGCATGGCCGACAAACTCAAACCTATTCTTCGACAATAGCGTCGACTCATCGCCGCAGATTATCTGCTTGCCATTCGGCCTGCTCCTCTGGTTAGTCGGCTACCACCTGAGTAGTAGTTTTTTACCCATGGTCCGATTGCGCTGCCTCACTTGAGGGGTTAGCGTCGGCCAATGAACATTGCGCACGGGCCGAGCCTTCTGGCAATACTCGATGATGACAAGTCGGTTCAAAGCGCGCTGCAAGATCTGATCGAGTCCGGGGGCATGTCCACGCTATGCTTCGACTCCGCGGAGCAGTTCTTGGATTCTAGAGCGAGGCACCAGGCGTCGTGCCTGATTGCCGACATTGCCATGCCAGGCATGTCGGGCATCGAGCTCCAAGCACGGCTCAAGGTCGAACAATGTGGAATACCGATCATCTTCATTACCGCGCACGGCGACATTCCGTTGGCAGTAAGCGCGATGAAGGACGGTGCAAGTGATTTCTTTGCCAAGCCGTTTGAGGGCGGTGCGTTTATGGCGGCGGTCGAACACGCTTTGGAAAAGAACAGAAATGCCAGACAGAGAGCCATCGAACAAGCCGATCTGCTCTTGCGCTACCGCTCCCTCACGCCGCGAGAGCAAGAGGTGCTGCCGCTGCTGGTCAGCGGCCTGATGAACAAACAGGCTGCGGCTCAGCTAGGCATCACCGAGTACACAGTTCAGGTTCACCGCGGACACATCATGCGCAAGATGAGAGCCGACTCCTTTGCAACTCTCGTCAGGATGGCGGAAAGGCTCAGTCCCCAATGCTGGCAGCCGTGCTAGCAACCAGGTTCATCTATCTTCATAAACGCTTACGAAACAGTTACTTATAGCGCCCATTCGAATCCCTCAGCCGCATGGCACATCGAGCCGCGCCAAATCTCCACGAATACACCGCATTGTGCGCTTGACCACCGCCGGCGCTGAGCGCCTTATACAGAGCAGCGGGAACTGCATTATCTGGCTGAAGGCCGGCGAGACTATTGCGGGATGAGTTTTATTTGTCTCGGCCTCCAGAGCACACTGTCGATAATGAAATCAGCCGGCCGCGCGGTGGAACGTGTTGGTGTGACTCGGTAGTTTCGATTCAGCGCGTCATATCCTAGATCTACTGCAACTGCACGTGAAACGTGGGGTGGCATCCTGCCGCATGTTCACCAGTTCGTCCCTCGGCGGCACGCCCTCGTCCCGGCTTCGTGCCGAAGATTCCCGCTCGTCGGCCGTGCTGGTACAGTAGCGACTGAACCAGCTTGCGGGGGAGCCTCTATGGGAACGGCGAACGGCTATCGAATCATGGCCGCTTTTGTGGTGAGCTTTGCCTTGTCCGGATGCGATATTTCGGTCGACGGCGACGGCTCCACCAAGGTGAACGGTTCCGTGCATATACCCGCCGGCAAGGCTGCGAATGACGCGAGAACGGTCAACGGCTCGATCCATGTCGACGATAACGCCACTGTCACATCGGCAAGCACCGTCAACGGCAGCATCCATTTGGGCGAACATGCGACTGCGACATCAGCTCAGACCGTCAACGGTGCCATCAGTCTTGATGCCGGCTCACATGTTTCCGAGAGCGCGGGGTCGGTCAACGGCGATCTTACGCTGGCGACCGGTGCGGAAGTTGCAGGGCACTTGACGAACGTCAACGGCAAGATCGGAATGACCGGTGCGCACGTCGCGGGCGGGATCAAAACCGTCAACGGCAGCATAAGCATCATGGGCGCCTCTCACGTGGAAGGCGGGATCATGGTCGACAAGCCGTCCGGAATCAGTTTCATGAACGAGGATCCGGTGATTGTCATCGGGCCCGGCTCGGTCGTCCAGGGTGACCTGCGGTTCGAGCGCAAAGTTAAGCTATATGTCAGCGACAAGGCCACGATCGGCACCGTCGTCGGCGCGACACCGGTGCCGTTCAGCGGCGAAAATCCACCGAATTGAGTCAAGAAGGGAAAATCATGTTTATTCCGTACGCTAAATCGTTCTTCATGGCAGGGTTGATCACCGTCATGGGCTGTGCCACGGCGTCCGCCGCTGCCGCTGACCCGGCGTTGGCCGCGGCGGTCGCGAGCCCTGCGCGTCCCGCCGGCGCCGTAGCGCGCGACAAGGCCCGCCACCCCGTCGAAGAGCTGACTTTTTTTGGAATCACTCCCAAGATGACGGTGGTAGAGCTGTGGCCGGGCGGTGGTTACTGGACCGACATTCTTGGTCCCTATCTCTTACCCGGCGGCCACTACACCATCGCGTTGCCGCCGTCGGGCGGCGAGGAAGATGGCGGGGTGCAACGCTTCCGGGCGCGCATTGCTGCCGAAAAAGACAGGCTCGGTACGATTCATGAAACTGTTCTGGGCGCGGGACACTTCGATATTGCACCGCCCGGCTCAGCCGATCTGATACTCACCTTTCGCAACCTTCACAATTGGATGGGTGACGGGTATGCCGATCAGGCGCTGGCGGCATGCTTCACGGCACTGAAGCCGGGCGGCATTCTCGGCATCGAGGAGCACCGCGGTCGCATCGATGTGCCGCAGGACCCGAAGGGCGAAAACGGCTATGTGCGTCAGGACTATGCGATTGCCTTGGCGAAGAAGGCTGGATTCGTGCTCGTGGGGTCCTCGGAAATCAATGCCAATCCTCGTGATACGAAGGACTGGCCCAAAGGCGTATGGACGCTGCCGCCCAGCCTGGCGGAGGGTGAGAAAGACCGCGCCAAGTATGTGGCGATCGGCGAGGCCGATAATTTCGTGCTCAAGTTCCAAAAGCCGCGCTGAGGCGGCGGGTGCCAAAGACCGCGACGGTACTTGAAAGTATCAAGCGGTCTTTTGTTCCGAAAGACCCAGCTCTTTCACCATGTGTTCGCGCATGGCGAATTTTTGTACTTTTCCCGTGACGGTCATCGGAAATTCGGAGACGAAGCGGATATAGCGCGGGATCTTGTAGTGCGCGATCTGTTCTTTGCAAAATTCGCGGACCTCTTCTTCGGTGCTGCTGGTCCCCGGCTTCAGCTGAATCCAGGCGCACAGTTCTTCGCCGTATTTCGAGTCAGGGACGCCGCACACCTGTACTGCCAGGACCTTGTCATGCCGATACAAGAACTCCTCTATTTCACGCGGATACACATTTTCTCCGCCCCTGATGACCAAGTCTTTCAAGCGCCCGGTCACGTTGCCGTAGCCGTGTTCATCGATCACACCGAGGTCTCCGGTGTGCATCCAGCCTGCATCATCGAGAACTTCGCGCGTCTTTACCGGATCCTCCCAGTAGCCCTTCATCACGGAGTAGCCTCGCGTATGAATCTCGCCTTGAACTCCGCACGGTACGCACCGGCCCTGCCGATCGACCACCTTGACCTGGACATGCGGATGCACGCGTCCGACGGTTGATACGCGCCGCTCGAATGCGTCGTCGATGTCGGTCTGAAAACTCACCGGACTGGTTTCCGTCATGCCATAGCAGTTCGTGATTTCCGTAAGATTCATCTGGTTGATCACGCGCTTCATCACTTCAACCGGACAGGGTGAACCGGCCATGATCCCGGTGCGCAAACTCGACAGGTCATAGCGTGAAAATCCGGGGGTTTCCAATTCCGCAATGAACATGGTCGGCACGCCATAGAGCGCCGTCGCCTGTTCGCCATCGACGGCTTCCAATGTCTTTACCGGATCGAAACTTTCGGCCGGATAAATCATGGCCGCCCCGTGCGTCATGGCCGCCAGGTTGCCCATCACCATGCCGAAACAGTGATAAAGCGGCACGGGGATGCAAATTCGATCAAGCTCCGTGAGCCTCAATCCGCGACCGACAAAGTAACCGTTGTTCAAAATATTGTAATGACTTAAGGTCGCCCCCTTCGGCAGTCCGGTCGTACCGCTGGTGAACTGAATATTGATGGCGTCGTCCGGCTGCAGCTGCAGGCCGATCTCATCGAGGCGTGCCCGATCCGAATGCATGCCGCGCTGCAATACTTCGTCGAAATTCATGTATCCGGGGGTATGCGAGCTGCCTAAGCGGATGACCAGTTTCAACTCGGGCAGCCTCGCGCTGAGCAGCTCGTTCGGCGCACAGCGATCAAGCTCGGGCACCAGGACCCGGAGCATCTCGAGGTAGTCGCTGTTCTTCAATCGCTCCGCCGTGATCAGCGCACGACACCCTACTTTCTTGAGGCAAAACTCCAATTCGGAAAGTCGATATGCGGGATTGACGTTCACCAGAATGAACCCAGCTTTGGCACAGGCGAATTGCGCCACCGCCCACTCGGCGCGGTTCGGCGCCCAAATGCCGATCCGGTCGCCCGGATTCAATCCCAGCGAAAGCAGGCCGGCGGCGAGCCCATCGACCCGGCGCTTGAGTTCCTCGTAACTCCAGCGAACTTGCTGTGCGGGGACGATGAGCGCATCACGCCCAGCGAATCGCTGCGCGGTTTGATCGAACGCCCTTCCGATGGTTTCATATCTCAGCGGCACCTCAGCGCTGCCTTGGGCGAAGCTTAAATTCACTGGCCTACCCCCTGGGCTTGAAGTTCCATTGTACCGCCACCATTCATTAGCCTAATGAAACCTCTGCGGACCGTTGGTCGCCTGCTCTTCCATCCTCTCTGGCTGTTTTTCGCGCTCCCGGGTTATGTCAGCTGGCGGCTGCTGTCGGCCCTGCCGCTCGGACCAGTTGGCGTGGGTGCGGGCATGGCGCTGTTGATGGCTTTTTGCCTCTTCATTCCGTTCTCCATGCGGGTACGCACCATGCTCGATCGGAAGCTTGCCGAGCGCATATCCTGGGTCGGCTCCACGGCCATGGGATTTTTCTCTTCCCTCCTCGTGCTGACGCTGCTGCGTGACCTTGCCCTGGTGAGTACCCACCTTTTCATGCCGGTCGAACCGGCGTGGCTGACAACCGTGAGCGCGCAGCTCACCTGGGTGCTGGCCTTTTTGATGACGGTGACGGGGTTCATCATTGCCCGGCGCAGACCCGGCATCGTCGAGGTGCGGATCCCGCTGCTTGGCCTTCCGCAAGCCCTGCACGGATTTTCGATTGCGCAGATCAGCGATGTGCACGTGGGTGCCACGATCAAGCGTGGTTTCGTCGAGAGGATCGTGCGTCGGGTCAATGCATTGAACGCCGATCTGATTGCGGTCACCGGGGATTTGGTCGACGGATCCGTGCAGCAACTCTCGGCCCATACGGCGCCGTTGGCGGGGCTGACCGCACGCCACGGCGCCTACTTCGTCACCGGCAATCACGAGTACTACTCCGGAGAACGGGCGTGGACCGAGGAGATTCGTCGCCTCGGCATGCGTGTGCTCAAGAACGAACACGTGGTCTTGGAACATGATGGCACGACGCTGGTACTCGCCGGGGTCACCGATTATGGTGCCCATCACTTCGATCCTGCCCAGCGCAGCGACCCGGCGGCAGCGCTGCACGGGGCACCCGCCGATGCCGGCGCGAAGATACTGCTGGCCCACCAGCCAAGTTCCGCCGCTGCGGCCGCTCAGGCAGGTTTCGACGTACAACTTTCAGGTCATACGCACGGCGGACAGTTCTGGCCGTGGAACTTTTTCATTAAATTTTTTCAGCCGTTCACCGCCGGCCTGCATCGGTTGAAACACTTGTGGATCTACGTGAACCGCGGCACCGGCTACTGGGGACCACCGAATCGCTTCGGCGTTCCTTCGGAGATTACGCGGATCCGCCTGGTACCTGCCGCGCCGTAGGCGACCGGTCCGCTTTACTCGGCGCGCAAGCGCAGCGCGTTGGCGATCACGGAGACGGACGACAAGCTCATGGCGAGCGCCGCAATGATCGGGCTCAACAACCATCCCGTCACCGGATACAGGACTCCCGCGGCGAGCGGAATTCCCAAGGCGTTGTAGCCGAAGGCGAACAGAAGATTCTGTTTGATGTTGCGCACCGTGGCCTCGCTCAATTGCCGGGCTCGCGCAATCCCGCGCAAATCGCCTCTCACCAGTGTCACCTGCGCGCTTTCCATGGCGATGTCGGTTCCTGTCCCCATGGCGATGCCCACATCGGCTCGGGCCAGTGCCGGCGCGTCGTTGATGCCGTCGCCCGCCATCGCGACGCGATGACCGGCTTTCTGAAGGGTCTCGATCGCCGCCGCTTTATTGGCGGGGCAAACCTCCGCAATGACCTCATCGAGGGTCAAACCGGCCGCCACTGCATCGGCCGTCGTGCGGCTGTCGCCCGTGAGCATCACCAGATGCAACCCCAAGGCCCTCAACGCCTGAAGCGCGCCGGGTGTGCCGTCCTTGAGCGGATCGCCCACGGCGAGGAATCCGGCGAGCCGCGCGTCGATTGCGAGGAACATGATCGTTTGCCCGGTCCAACGCAATCGTTCGCTCTCCTCGTGCGCCGCGTCGATGGGAACGCCCGCAGCGCTCATCAACATCGCGTTCCCCAAGGCCACGGGCCGCCCCTCCCAGGTACCGGTGACACCTTGTCCGGTCACGGAGTCGAAGTGTGCGACCTCCGCGGGTGTGACCCCGCGCGCAAGCGCCCCCTGCACAATGGCACGGGCCAAAGGATGCTCGCTCGCGCGCTCGAGTCCCGCTGCGCAGGCGAGTACCACCTCTTGCGAAAACTCCGCGCGCGGGACCACTTGACTGAGCGTCGGGCGCCCCACGGTGAGCGTTCCGGTCTTGTCGAGGACGAGCGTGTCAACGGTGCGCAATGTCTCGATCGCTTCAGCATTGCGAAAAAGTACGCCCATCTGTGCGCCGCGACCGCTCGCAACCATGATGGAGATCGGTGTTGCGAGCCCCAACGCGCAAGGACAGGCGATGATGAGCACGGAAACGGCATTCACGAGCGCGTAGGCCATGCGCGGTTCGGGGCCGACGACCCACCAGATGAGGAAAGTAACGATGGAGATGCCGATGACCGTAGGGACAAACCAGATGGCGACCCGATCGGCCAGCTTTTGCAGCGGTGCGCGCGAACGTTGCGCTTCACTCACGAGCGCGACGATTTGCGACAGGAGACTGTCGGCTCCCACATGCTCCGCCTCGATCACGAGCGTCCCCGTCTGATTGATGGTGGCACCCACGACGCGCTCACCCACCCCTTTCTCGACCGGCAGCGGCTCGCCCGTGAGCATCGACTCATCGACACTTGATTGGCCGCTCAGGACGCGGCCATCGACGGGGATCTTCTCCCCCGGTCGGACTCGAAGCCGATCACCCACGGTGAGGGACTCGAACGCGACGTCCTCCTCGTCGCCGTTAGCTGCGATGCGGTGCGCGGTCTTGGGAGTCAGCCCTAAGAGCTGCCGGATCGCCTCGCTCGTGCGCCCTCGCGCACCAAGCTCGAGCCATTCGCCCAGCAGCACGAGTGCCACGATCACCGCGGCCGCCTCAAAATACACGCCGACCATGCCGTGCTCATCGCGCATCGTCGGCGGGAACCGACCCGGAAAGAACGTCGCGATCAGACTGTAAACAAACGCCACGATCACGCCGAGTCCGATCAGCGTGTACATGTTCGGCGCACGATGAACGACACCGAGCCAGCCGCGACGGTAGTACGGAACGGCGGCCCACAACACAACCGGGGCACTCAAGGCCAGTTCCAGTGTCCGCAGCGTCCAGGCCGTGGTGGAATCGAGCGCCCATCCCAAGAGATGCGGCGCCATCGCCACCAGCATGACCGGAATGGCGAGCGTCGTCGCCATCCAGAACCGCCGCCGCACGCTTCGAATTTCGCCCTCATCCTGGATGTGGGTCGGCATCAAGGGCTCGAGCGCCATGCCGCACTTTGGACAATGTCCAGGCCCGATCTGCCGAATTTCGGGGTGCATGGGGCAGGTGTAGATCGTACGCGCCGCCACGTCGGCGTGCGGCGACCCAGCAGGGTCAGGCGGGGTGGCCCCAGCCACCGGGCTCGTTGCAGCCGGGTAGCGCGTAGGATCTTTCGAGAATTTCGCGCGGCAACCCGCGGAGCAAAATTCAACGTGCCGACCGGCATGCACAGCCCGATGCGGCGAGCCCGCCGCCACCGTCATGCCGCACACTGGATCTGTCGACGGTTCGTGCCCCGCGATGGTTGCGGTGTCTGTGCCGCGCTCCGGTGAGTCTGGGGGTGGCGATTTGCCATGCGCAGGAGCGGGCTGGTGGTCGCACCGTCCATTCATTTCTCGTCCTCTCCTGTCAGCGCCCGCAGGATCGGGCAATCCGCCGCCCGACCGTGTCCCGGGCAGGCCTCGATGAGCGTCGTGAGTCCGTCGCGCACTCGCTCCAAAGCGGCGATGCGCGCCTTCACATCCAAAAGTTTCGCCTGAGCCGAACGTTTGACGCGCCCGACATCCCGTTGCGCTGAGAGGGCGAGCAATTGCTTGATCTCCTTCAAGGTGAACCCCAGGCCTTGCGCGCGCCGAATAAAGCGCAGCCGCGCGAGTTCGATGTCGCCATACCGGCGATACCCTGACGCGAGCCTAGTCTGCGGTGTCAGGAGCCCGTTACGCTCGTAGTAGCGCACCGTGTCGATGCCGACACCACCGCGCTTCGCCAGTTGGCCGATTCCTAGTGCTTCCATCGCGGGCTCCTTGAAATGTGTGTCGGCAGCTTAAACCCGGGACCTTGGTCCAGAGTCAAGTGTTGGACCGTTAACGCTGTTTCGCAGGCTCGATGGGTTTTGGCCTGACGCTTCCTTCGGCTCGAAACGTGAACTTTTGCCCCTCTGGGAGTTCTTACTTGGTAGCTTCATTCTCGTCACCCGTCGGCCGGAGGGTATCTCATGAATCGTCCGACCTCTTCCATGACAGTCGGGGTGGCGCTGCTCATACTCGCCGGTTGTGGCTCGGGCATGAACAGCGGCTCGACGCCCGGACCCTCGACGCCACCCGGACCCTCCACGCCGCAGCGCGGGCAGCTGCTGACCAATCCCCCGACCCTGGTCGCCACCATTGGCACCTCGGATCTGCTGGGACTGCTGGGTCTCGATACGCTCGGGCAGGAGCTACTGACGCTCGCCCTCTCGCCAATCTGCACCGTCAACGTCTACGAGCTGAATTACGAGACGATTGGAGCCAAGTCCGAGCCGACCACCTCCACGGGTGCGCTCATGGTGCCGAGCGGATCGGCCTCCGGCTGTCAAGGTCCGCGTCCCATCGTCGAGTACGCCCACGGCACCTCACCGATAAAGAACTACGACATGGCGCAGCTGTCCGGCTCGAACGCCAGCAGCGAGGGGCTGATTCTCGCGGCCCTCTTTGCCGCCGAGGGTTACATTGTCGTCGCACCGAACTATGCGGGCTACGACTCCTCGACGCTCAGCTACCACCCGTACCTGGTCGGTGCGCAGCAAGCGGCTGAGATGATGGATGTGCTGACGGCCGCGCGCAGCACGCTGCCAGTCGCGCTCGCACCGACCGTCACCGACAATCACAAGCTCTTCGTCACCGGCTATTCCCAGGGCGGCTATGTGGCGATGGCCGCGACCCGCGCGATGCAAGCGGCCGGCCAGACCGTGACCGCCTCAGCGCCGATGTCCGGGCCCTACGCGCTCGCCGCATTCGGTGATGCCCTCTTTCTTGGGGAAGTGAACGACAGTGCGACGGAGAACGTGGCACTCCTGGCGAACGGCTATCAGAACGCCTACGGGAATCTCTATTCGGCGCCGACGGATATCTTCGCCACACCCTACGCCAACGACATCGCCGGCCTGCTGCCGAGCACGACGCCGATCAGCACCATCTACTCCGAGGGCCTGCTGCCGAATGACGCGCTCTTCAGCAGCTCACCGCCCGCCGCGCAGTACGCCTCGATCACGCCGGCGACCACGCCGTCCGACCTAGCCACCGTATTCGCAATGGGTTTTGCCAGCAGTGATTACCTTATCCTAAACAGCTACCGCCTCTCCTATCTGCAGGATGAGCAGGCCAACCCCGACGGCGGCTTTCCGGCGGCAACCACGGGGCTGCCCGCCGCTTCGCCCGTGAATAGTCTGCGGCAGGATCTGAAGACGAACGATATGCGCAACTGGACGCCGGCCATGCCGACGCTGCTCTGTGCCGGTGATGAGGATCCTGATGTCTTCTTCTTCAACACGCAGCTGATGCAAACGTATTGGTCGGTGAATGCGCCGAGCGCGCCCGTGACCATCCTCGACATCGCCTCCGCGCCGGCGGCGAATGATCCGTACGCGGATGAGAAAAACGCATTCGAGGCGGCGGTCACGGCCGTTGAGGCGGCCGCCATCGCCGGCGGTGCCACCGACGGCGGACATGCCGCGGTGCTCGCCGACTACCACGCGAAAATCCTGCCGCCCTTCTGTCTCGCCGCCGTGAAGTCCTTTTTCGACGGGCAGGGCGGCTGATCCTTCTGCGTTTGCGCGCAAGCCGGTCGGGCAAGTCGCGCGATTAGGCGGGAACGTACGTCAATCTAATCACACCGTCGCCAACGAGATCGCTGGCCACAAGGCGGAGCGGCGGCCGGGGGCCGGCGAAGAATGGCGTGCCGTGACCGAGGACGAAGGGGCGAAAGTAGAGTCGATACTCATCAACAATACCAAGGTCGGTCAGGCTTCGCGCCAGGTCTGGTCCGGCGACGTCAATCTCACCGACGAGCCTAGTCTTAAGCTCGCGCAGCACGGTGCAGACGTCGCTCTGAACCAGCGTGGCGTTGGGGCCGACTGACTTCAAGGAGCGTGACACGACCCACTTGCGTAGACTTCGCCACGCCGCTGCGAACTCGCGATCTTCCGCGTCCCACTCGGGCTGGTCTTCGTCCCAATAACGCATGATCTCGTATGTGCGGCGACCATACACACAGCCGGCCAGGTCGCGTACGTGCTCTAGGAAGTGACGAGAGAGCGCGGGACCAGGTGGCCCCATTTCCCGGTGGTTGACATAGCCGTCCAAGGATACCTGCAAGCCGAATACAAGCTTTGCCATGTTCTCCCCCCTCCGTTCGTCTCGAGGCTTTGTAGACGACGAACCGCTGGATTGTGATTCGACCAATTGTTACGGAGTTTTACCGGACCGCGTTCAAGCAGCCCGCGAACTCCTGGAGCCGCTGCCGATATTTCGCCAAGTGAAATGAACGGTCGCTTTCCGGCCTCTAGGCCGCGCGAATGGTATGAACCTTGAGTGCCACTTTCAGACGGCTGCCTATCGCGCCGAAAATGGCTGCTAGGTTATCCATACTAGGGTTGCCTTTGGGCGAGAGCATGCGATGCAAGCTCTTACTGGGAGTTTCGGTCATTTTTGCAAGCTGCTCAAAACCAAGCGTTGCATTCACAAGGTCTCGAAGAATAACGCGCGCCGTTTCAGGTTCGTCACTGAGAAAGAGAGTCGCGGCCTCATCCAGGAGTGCTTTGGCGAAAGCAGGATCTCGCTCGATCCGAGCTACTACGGTCTTCTTGAAATTACGAGTGAGCGCCATGTCAATTACCTTTTGCGTTTCTCCGCCTTTTTGGCCCCGGCCTTAGGGGCCTTGCGGGATTTGTATTCCATGTGCAATGCGACGGCACGATCTATGTCTGCCTGTTGCCGGCGTTTCGTACCACCGCCGAACAAAACAATAAGCGCATTGCCGTCCCTAGCAAGGTAGATCCGATAACCAGGTCCCCAGTCGATGACGTATTCTCCAATACCTGAGAACCATTTGACGTTAGAGGTATTGCCAAGCTCCAGACGTAATGTGGCGGTCACGATCTTCGCGGCTGCCTGCGGGTCAAGGCTATCGAACCAGGTCTTGTAAGGGTTAGTGCCATCCGGGCGAATGTATTCTTCGACCCGAATACTCATGATCCGATAGTAACTTAAACGTTACCATATAGCAAGAGCACTGCGCATCACGCTCAAACTAAAAGGGCTGAGCCCTGTACAGTACAGAACCCAGCCCTTATTGACGTCCTAGTTCTTCAATCCGTCCAACTTGACGGGGTCACTTCAAAAGACAGGCCCTTTTTTATTTGGCGGAGAGGGTGGGATTACTCGGCTGCGCCTCGCCCCTTCGGGGCCGCCCTAGCGGGCGTTATCCCCGCTTCGTAGCTGTCGCGGTCGACTGATCCAGGCCACGCAGAATTGAGGTCACGACTGGCGGAGAGGGTGGGATTGCTCGCGGCCGGGGACGGCCGCTCGTCCTCCGCTTCGCTCCGGACCGTCGCGGCCAGACCGCGACGTCCAAAAATCGCTCCGCGATTTTTGTCGAACCCGGTGGGTTCGTCCACACACCCCGCACCACCAAATAAAAAAGGGCCTGAAAGACAGGCCCTTTTTTATTTGGCGGAGAGGGTGGGATTACTCGGCTGCGCCTCGCCCCTTCGGGGCCGCCCTAGCGGGCGTTATCCCCGCTTCGTAGCTGTCGCGGTCGACTGATCCAGGCCACG
>Ga0210393_10000133_pt1 | contig 76892 bp, 99 predicted proteins | sample IncBWC27OmetaG_FD_160068 | JGI IMG/M metagenome (GOLD analysis project Ga0210393, IMG submission 160068) | Forest soil microbial communities from Barre Woods Harvard Forest LTER site, Petersham, Massachusetts, United States - Inc-BW-C-27-O ... | reverse complement strand
CCGCGCCAGCCAAAGCCCCCGAGGAAAGAACACCAAGAGAAATGCCACTCATTTCTTCCTTTTTCTTTCTCGCCCTGCTCATTAATTAAGGGTACTACCGGTGTCTCACGGATGTTGGCACGGAGGGCGCTGTGTACTTTATTCAGGAGCCCTGCGCTCTTCCTCTCACGTAGACCGTCGGCTTTACGCGACTGATGTGCAAAATAAGACATCCTCATGACATGCCGCGCCGTATTCTTCTCAAATGGCAAGCGAATATCTGACCCCGGAACTCTTACTCGCCGTCCCATGCCCTACGTGCGGAGTCGATGCTGGCAAAGGGTGTGTGTTGCACACTGGTGGTCCAAGTCCCGATCTGCACGTTGATAGAACGCTTGACGCTGCGAGAGCGCTCGAAGCACAAACTCTCATAAGCCGGGAACACGGCATCAGCTAATTGGCACGAGCGCCTTCACCGCCTAGGCCAATGTGAACCGCTAGCCGCAGGAAATATCCAGTTGACAGAAAAACGCTTCCGCCGACTGCCCCTCTCCAGCTATACAGCAAGTGCTGCGTTTTTGACTAAACCAGTTGAGGAGTGCAGACAATGCCTCTAGAAATTCTCTTGGTAGAAGACAATGAGGGTGACGCCCGACTGCTGCGAGAGCTTTTGCTGGAAACTAACAAGAATGTCCGTCTTCATGTCGTTCCTGATGGAATAGAAGCCCTGTCGTTTCTGAAATACCAGGGAAAGTATATCAATGCGCCTCGCCCGGGCCTCATTCTACTAGACCTAAACCTGCCAAAAATGCATGGCCGCGAAGTTCTAGCGTGTATCAAGTCAGACTCCTGGCTTAAAACGATACCAATAATTGTCCTTACACCTCGCAGGCGGAATTCGATATCGTGAGCAGCTACAAACTCATGGCAAGTTGCTATCTAAACAAGCCAGGTGAATTAAAAGAATTCGGGAGCTTAGCTTCCCAAAACAGCCTCAACCCATATCCTGATAAATTGTGGTAACCGGACTGCCAACAGCATGGTCCGTCGCCAATCTATTTGGTCATTTGATAAGTGGGACTTGTGCGTTTGACGCAAGTGTGGGCAGCAAACTCTTTGTCACGCTCGACTTCGAATTTCCTTTTCATTTCGTCCAGCGAATCGGCCCCAGGTTCACCTGAGGGCTTAAACTTCCAATTACACAAGGAGCAACCGAAGCCGTGAAAATTCTCGCTCTGAATCCACACAAGATCACGTGCCATTTCCTAGTCTCCTGAGCATAGGAGACTGTATAAGGATAAGGATGTTCCGGACATACAGGAATCGCTGTATGCCCCCGCCACTGTGAAGTTCTTCACGGAGGCTATGGGGATAAGCGGTAGATCGCGGTTCCGGGCGGATTCCACTTGGTACCAAGAACAACCCGTAACCTTTAACGGAAAACGAGTTGAGGGAAGGGTGTTGATCGGTCCCTTCCCTCCCTATACAGTACAGACAAGGAGTCTTATATGTGGATACTGAAAGGCACGGTCTTCGGCGTACTGGCGTTCGTGGTCTTTGCGTTTATCTTTTTCTTTACGAAGTACCCGATCAGGGCCAACACAGCAATCAGCATATCTACGCTGCGGTATCTCACCGTCCAAAATCCTTGGTTTTGGACTGCGCTCGTGTTCATGGTTTGCACTGGCTGTGTCTGCGCGCGCCTGCTGTCAGAGATCCGCAATTAGAGCCTGATTGTTACTGTCTTCGCCGTGGAAAACGGAACACCGCGCGAGTTGAATAATAATTTACTCAACTCATCCGCGATTTTTCGGCTTTATTTGCCATCCTTCTTTCCCTTTACCAAGGCACTATGAAGTCTCACGGCCGACTTTTCTTCGCCTCTGAACCTCTTGGCGGGCTAGGTTAAGCGGCTAATCGGGTAGCTTGAACGTAACATCGACCACCCTCCTAGCCTCTTGGAGTTCTCCTTCAGCCATGATCGGACGATAACGCCACTTCCTGACAGCCACAATCGCAGGAGGCACTAACTCTGAGAGTTTGCCTGCTAAGTCTCGCGCCCTCGTTGTGATGATGGCGGTATTGGGAGCCTCCGCGCCTATGTATGCGCAAACTCTAGTCTGTAAAGGGTGGCGTAATATTGAGCCGGAACCGGGGAAACCGTTCACGGCACAGAGCGTCAGCCACATTGTGGATTTCCTTAACGGCAGTGAACACGCTTTGCTTCGCTCGGGTCTTGGGTGCTTTTGGTTGCGGGTATAATCGTGGGCGTGATCGCTTTGCTCAAGGCTTGGCTTAAAGATGGCTCGGTGAAACGAGGACGAATATGAAATCGCCAATTCTGGCAGTGCTGTGCATCGCGTCCGCAATACGCACTTCCGGCCAAGCACAGGTTCAGGACGTGCCAGTGTTCTTTGCAACTGACTACTACGCGCCGACAAGGACTCTCGTCGTGCATGCCACCAACAGTTCCGGCAAAGACATCATGGGCTACTATCTCGTGGTCCAGAAAAAACTTTCGAATGGAAGTCTGGCACCACAGAGGAGTGAATTCATGGGTCAGTACGCCGATATGTTGGACGCCTGGGCGTATGTTCAGACATCGAAGGACCCGGACAGATACGAGCGCCAATGGGAATCTAGGAGCGGCGGCGTTTTTCACGCTGGCGCGACGCGGGATATAAATTTGACTGGCGTAGATGATCCCAACGTCGTGGTTTCTTCGGCAGTTATTTTCTATGCCGATGGGTCCTTCGACCAGAACGATGACGACAGATTCAACCGCATGTTGGAAACGAGGCAAGGCAACCTGTTTGGTAAAAAAGAGACCGACAAGAACATCCGCGACGTGCTCGCAGACCCCGCAAACGAACACCCGTGCGCTGCTGTGATAGCCGCGTTGGCGAAGGAAGTGGGCCAAAGTTTAGGCGACGCCAGCCAAGACGTCCTCAGTAACTTCCTGCAAAGCCGGGGAGAGGAAGCGCTGCGCACCGGCATTGCCAACATGCGCCTCATACAGATGGCGGCTGCGAAAAGAACAGGCGCGCCAAGCGAACAAAACCTGACTGAGCGCGAGCGGCTAACGCTATTCGTCGAGAGGCAGGAAAGACAAGTGGAATTGATGACGCCGCACTGCCACCTTGAGATCGCGCTAAAACCATGAAAAATCCTGTAGGGCGTTCTAGATGCTTGACAGTTGGATCGGCCAGCACTGCCCAATATCCCTTATTTGTGGGGTCTGCCTCGGCATCTGGGGCTATGTGGAGTACTCCGAGAATTCTCGTCATTGTTTTTTGGAGACAGCCCTCGGCTGCACGCGAAAACTATTACAATCGGTAACTATCGTCGTACCATTCCCCATGATCGTCGCCGACCCGCATGTAGAGTTGGAAGTCACGAGCAGGTTCATTTGAACGGTGGTGGTGAATATCCGGCATTTCAACGACAATTAGGGGTCTTCGAAGGCTTCAAGGATTATTTCCAGAATCAGGACCTTTACCGAGGACTCGATGAATCAATTCGTGATGGAATCAAAGCAAATCAGCCGCACTAGAAAAGCGCTTCTCGTGGGCGCGGTGGCGTTACTGTCTGCTTAATTATTGGAATTCATTCTGCAGAATTGGCTGAGGCACATCGCCGTCCCCTACTTCCCTCCAATCGTGAGCACATCTAGTAGCGCCGTTTCGCCTTTCACCTGTAACGTGACCGTTGATCCGGCCGGCACCGACCAATAGTCGTCCGCGCTTTTCATTTCTTCCTTGCCATCCAGCAACACGCGGATCTTCCCGCCGCGCACGCGAAACAATGTAAACTCGCTTGTCTTGATGCTCTGCCGACCAAGCGCGCCGTCAATCGACCACGTATGCAGGCCCACTTTAAACGCCGCTGTCTTTCCTTCCTTCGTCTTCAGCGCGAGTGGCACCTGAAACGCCTCCGTCGCTCGAAACACCTTCAGCGGATCAACCAATGCTTCCTTACTCGCTGCCTTTTCCTGCGCCGCCACCCGCGGTGCCACGCCACATACGCAAACTAGCAGAATCATTCCAACGCTCCATTTGTCTTGCGTCCTCATGACTCTCTCCTTCCCTCAATTCGTATCCAGCATGAACACTTTGCCGCCCTGGTCCGCCACGATCACGTGATCGCCCACCAGCACGGGTTCACCAAAAATGGCCGTTGCTCCGGGCAGCGCGATGTCCTTCAACACCGTTGGGTCCGGCACCAGCCGAATGACCGACCCCAGCGAACCCAGCAGCGCGCACGGCGCCGGTGGCACGCTCGGATCGCTGCATCGCCAACCCACTGGCGGCACTACCAGCGGGTCTCCCAGCACTACCAGGTGCCCTTCCACCGTTCCGATATATACGATTCCATGCGTGATCGTCGGAGGCCCCAGCGGATAACCCGCAAATCCGCTCGTCGCCGGCACGTCCTTTATCCACCGCACACGCCGGTTCTCAGGCGCACAAACGTTCAGCGCAGTCAATTGCGTGTATCCGGCTGTCAGGTTCGTCGTCGTGTCGAGACCGCCTACGACCGCCACGTACACGTCTCCCCACGCCGCTCCCGGCCTTTTGTAATCCGTGTCGCCATGAACCGTCAAATCCGCGGGATGGAATCCGCTCGTTGCCCACGGCCCGGTCGGAAACGCCCACTTCACTCCCCCGGTATGCGCATCCACCGACCACGCCCAGCCGTCCTTTTGCTGCGAAGTGACCAGCCGCCCACAGCCCGTATCCATCACCACCGCACCTGCCGCCCAATCCGGATCGTTGTCCATGCTGTACGGCACCGGTTGATGCTGCCATTTGATCGCGCCCGTATCCTTATCCAGCCGTAGCATGCTGAGCCCGTGATTCACGGCCGGCTGCGTTAGATTTCCGTTCGCGGTGTTTCCCGTCGTCACGAACACGTCTTCCCAAGCCGTCGGCGAATTCCAAATTCCGCCGCCGCGCGTGCTCGTCGAAACATAGCTAAAGCTGCTGTCGATGCTTCCATCGTCCAGGTGCACCGCCACGACCTTGCCGTTTTGAATTGGATTGTCGCAGTGGTCGCCGATCCCAATATACACGCGCTCGTGAAATACGAGTGGCGCCGAGTAGCCAATTTGCTCGTGAAGGTCGGTAAATCCGCTTCCCGTCACCTGCGCGACTGCAGGCGATTCCCAGATTAACGCCCCGCTTTCCGCGTCCAGCGCAAAGAGATGGCCGTCGCCCAAATGCGCGCCTGACGAACGGTCCGGAGCGCCAAAGATCACCGCATCCTTACCTTTGATTCGGACGTATGCCGCCGCCGAGGCGATGCCAAAGCTCGAAGGATTGCATGTGAAGGTCGAAGTTAACGGCGTCCCGCTCGGATACTGCCACAGCACCGCGCCAGTCTTTTCTTTAAGCGCATAGAAAACGCCGTTCCCGTTTCCGATATACACCTTTCCGTTATGCACGATCGGAGAACTGTAGAACCCCTGTGCTCCTGATGGCGCGAACGTCCATTTCACATTCAAGCTCGCTACTTTCGTCGGATCGGATAGAGCAGAACGTTCCCGCTGATTGCCTGTTCGCTCCTCATCATGACGGAAGGTCGTCCAATGCTTCGCGCAGCCGCCAATCGCGCCCGCCGCTGCAAAGATCGTCACCACTCGTGCCAGCCTCAGAACTCTCATCTCCGCCTCCTTTCTCCGTCTGCCCAATGAGCCTTCTGCTTACGGAACTACGATGTGTGCGCGCAAGACCAGCGGCGTGACTCCTCGGCTTTCGAGCGCGCACGAAGTGTCTTGGCCCAATGTCAGGGTTGTTCCCACAGTCAGTTCGGTCGCTTTCTCCGCTGTCGTCATCTTTCCCTCGCCGCTCAGGACCTGCAGAATGGCCGGCCCGGGCAAAGAGACTTTTTCAACCATGACTCCCGGAGAGACGAACAAGTCGCGCAGTTCGATACGCGTGCCTCCCGGCCCCGCGCTTTCATACACCGTGCGTTCGAGCAGATTCTTCTCCACTTCCTTGTAGGGATTCTTGGCTTTCACCGGTGAGAAGTTTGTTTCGTCCGCCCGCGCTTCGGCAAGCAGCGGCGTGCTCTGCGGTCCTTCCTCGTTCTGGCATCCGATCTGCCAGCAGGCTGCCGCCGCCAGCGCGCTCGCCACCGATACCCGAATGATGAGATGTTTCATGGTCCCCTCCTTTGCGGAAAGGCAACTGGTACGTTTTGCAGGCTCGACCGTCAGTCGCGTCTCACTGCCTCGCCCCAAAAGCCCGGCCACACTGGATTGATTCCGGCGTGATCTCCTTTCGGGCTGTTCGCAATTCTTCGGGGTCTGCTAGTCGGGTGGATTCCGTATCCGCTCGACCAGTCCATTTCAAATACGGTCAAGCTTGCTTTGACTCAGTAGTGTCCTTTTCGTCTCGGGCGTTTCACTCCAACACAAAAAACTCGGTAGTCCCCCTGCTTCGCAATGTCCGCGACCACGTCAATACCGGTTTCCAACAGAAGCTGCCGAATTTCTCCGCTCGGGAGCAGGAATAATTCGTCCCTACGAAACCCGGGGGGCATTCATTTCTGAGCAGACAACGAACTTTAGGCGTCCATCTCGCAGAAGATGGGTTCGAAAGCCACCGCGGGTGGGTTGGGTCCCTCTTGACCAGTGGCACGCGTATCAAAGGCCGTCTAATTCGCCGGGCGTAAGTCTCTATTTTTCAGTCCGTTTTCAGGATGGCGCGGTTTGCACCAAATCAGGCGGTTTGGTACATGTCTGATCGTGTGGCCGGATCCTGTCGGTACTGAAACCCGCGTTAATCAGAGTTGGTGCAAAAACCTGCCTTCTAGCCCCCTCTAAACCTGCGACATCCCGCGACATCCTGGCGAAAACCATCTCTGGCGTGCTTTGTCGCTTGAAGCGCAATCGGTTTGCGCGGATGCTGCGATGGCCTTGCGGTGACGTCCCAAGTGCGGGAGATGGTGTAGGGAAAGGATTGTGATGATGACCAGGAAAATTTCTGTTGTTGTGGTTGCGGACCGGCTGCGGAGTGTTTCTCGGAAGTGGCTGGCGCGCACGGCGCTCCTCAGCTTGCTCAGTTGGTTGGGAGCGCCCACGCCAGCTGCCGCGCAGTCGCCATGGAATGACAGACGAGACCTGCGCGTGATGACCTACAACGTTAATGAAGGTACGGACTTCTTACAGATCCAAGCTGCGACGGACCTGAATTCGTTTCTGGTCGCTGTAGGGCAGACCATCACGCAGGTGCGTGGAACCAACCCTCCAGCGCGCATGCGAGCAGTTGCAAAGCAGATCATCGACGCTGACCCTACGCTAGTAAGTCTGGAAGAACTGGACGAGTGGTACACGTCGGCCTTTAATCCAGCTACGGGCGCATGCGGTTCGCCAACTCTGGAATTTGCCATGCTTCAGGAGCTTCAGGATGCCCTGGCCGCGCAGGGGGCGCACTATGCAGTCGCCGAAGAAGCACAACAGTACGCGTTCCCCCTGATACCAGGCTTCATCCCTCCGAGCACGTATCTATGCGTCTCGGTCGTCAACCATGTGGCGATTCTGGCGCGTACCGATCTCGATCCGGAAAGATTTCGCTGGAGCAATCCCCAATCGGCCCAATACGCCACCGTGCTGCAGTTCCCTTCACCGATTGGGCTTCTGCCGCTGCCGCGAGCCTGGGTGTCAGTAGACGCAACGTTTGACCACAAGGCATTTCGATATATCGGGACTCATCTGGAATCTGTGGTTCCAGCCATCCGCGAAGCGCAAGGAGCCGAGCTGCGCGCCGGTCCGGCAAACACGTCGCTGCCGGTGATTCTTGCGATGGACTCAAATGCACAAGCGGCGCCGCTACCGCAGGACCCCGTTTACATGGATTTCATTGCAGCGGGCTATGACGATGGATGGGCGGAGAACTTTCCGTTTGTTCCGGGGCTCACCTGTTGTCAGGACGAAGCAGATAACAACCCCGTGTCGGAGCTGTATCAACGCATCGACCTCATTCTGACCATGGGGGACGTCAAAGTTCGAAACATTGCACTGTTCGGCGCGGATCCCAGGGAGAGGATCATCGGCGGACTGTGGCCATCGGACCACGCGGGGGTTGCCGCGCACGTGGTGGTCGAACGGGAGTAGCACAACCACTGGACAGGAAGTGCTGCTATTGCGCCGGGATTCCGACGGCACGAGACGAGTCCCGGCGCAAAGATCAGTGCACGCCGATCTTAGCCAGGAGCCGCGCAAAGCGAGGATCGGAACGAAGCGGATCGGCCATGGGTTCGGAACCTAGATAAACGAGGCGATCGTTGCGTTCCGTGTAGGCACGATCCAGCCAGTCAAGAGCCGTGCGGTTTTCCCCGAGGCCGGAGTAAACAGCAGCGAAATAAAGCGAAGAAACGTAACGCGACTGCGCGAGGTGCTGGAGATCGTTCAGAGCTTTGCGCGCGCCTGCGGCGTCGCCAGAAAGACCAAGCGCGTGCCCATACAAAGAGATCATGACGGGATGGTCGCCGGAGAGTGTGCGCCCCTTTGAAAACTGCTCTAGAGCTTCTTTGTACATTTTCTTTTCGCGAAGAGCAGAGCCAAGCCAAATGTAGGCAAGCCAGTAGTTTGGATATTGCTCGATGGCGCGGCTCGCCGTGGTGATGGCCGCGTCGTAGTTGCGCGCGTGGTAATAAATCTCGGCGCGGTTGGTATTGAACAGAGGAGAGACGGGCTCGATATCGAGCAGGCGAGAGTTTTCCTCGAGCGCCTGCGGCAGGCGGTTGCGCACAATGCAGTAGTGGCTGAACCAGAGGTGTGGAGTGGGGTTGTTCGGACTTAGGGCTAAGGCACGCTGAAATTCCTGCTCTGCGACGTCGAAATTCCAGTCGTAACTGAAGGCCACATTTGCGAGGACGGCGTGAGCCTCTCCCAGCAAGGGGTCCAGTTGGAGAGCGTGCTCGGCAGCCGCACGGGCTTTCGGTTTGGCCTCAAGCGGCGACATATCGTCGTATGGCACCTGCCCAAGCAGGGCATAGGAGCCGGCAAGACCAGCGTAGGCGAGAGCGTATTGCGGATCTTTCAGGATCGCCTGCTGGTAGGCTTGGATGCGCTTGTGGAGGTCGCCGCGATTGGTCCAATAAAAGCGGCCCGCGAGATAAGCATCATACGCTTCTGCATTGACGGAGCGATTAGCGAACTTAGAGCTGCTCATTACTGTAGTGGTAGCTAACGCCGTGCGAATCTGACTCGCGACGGCGGCACCGACTTCGTCTTGCACGAGCAGGATATCCGTAAGGTCGCGGCTATAGGAATCCGCCCAAAGATCGGTTTGGTCGCTGACCTGGATGAGATGGACATCGATGCGCACCTGATTGCCTTCGCGGCGCACACTACCTTCGAGGGCATACTGGACGCCAAGGGCCCGGCCAATCTCCTTGAGAGGTTTTCCTGTCTGTGTGTTAGAAGAGGCAGCTGCAATCACACCAAGACGCCGCGGATCAAGGCTGCCAAGTCGCGTGATCAATTCGTCGGTCAGGCCCGCGCTAAAATAGTCCTGCTTGGGATCGCCGCTGAGATTTTTGAAAGGCAGAACAACGAGACGGACTTTTTCAGGTAGCAGAGGCTTGGTTGGGATCAACTTATAAACTGCATAGGCGATGATGCACAGAATCGCGAAAGAGGTTAGGCCAAGAGCAACCCGCCTTCTGATGTTGGTAGGCGGTTGGTCCGGTTCGACGGAGGAATGACCTTCGCGCTCCGCTTCAGGAACTATGGCGACGACCGGAGGGACTGCGCCACCATTGGCTTTTTCGGAAAGCGTGTCAACGTCGGGTTCGGTGATGGATGCGGCGTCGGGTTCGGGGACAAATGCGGCGTCGGCTTCGGGATCGTCCCCCGGCTGGCGCCTTTTAAACCACTCATCCAGCTCGGCCGTGTAGGCGTAGACAGTCGATTTTTTCTGGTGCTCGTGGCGCCGTATGGGAAGCCCTTCGGTCTTCTCCCAGCGCTGGACGGTGCGAATTTCGCGGCCCAGATGGCTGGCAATTTCTTTCCAAGAAACCATTTTCTTGCCAGTAAGCAGCGAGCCGTCGGTAGGGGGCTTGGCTCCGCTTGCCGGGTTTTCAAGGTGAGACATCGAAGCGATTCAGTGCGCGGATTATACCCTAGAAAGCTTTCCACTGTTTAGAGCACGCGGTCGGCGTTTCGTCAGCGTGAGCATTCGCGGGCGAATGTGGCAGCTATACGTGGCAGGGGCAATACGGAAGAAATTGAATTTAGGGGTCTGGCACACGGAGCGAGGCCGCCACTTTGCAGGCACAACTACGCCCTGCCGAGATGCAGTCGTTTTTTGATTAGGTAGAATAGGATATAACTGCTGTACATACAAATGTATTGACAACCGGGCGTGAGGATTGTATTCTCTTCCAGCCGTGGCGAGCCATGCGATTTGAATGGGACGAACAGAAGAACCGGCAAAACCTTCACAAGCACGATGTTCGCTTCGAAACGGCCGTTCTCGTTTTCGACGATCCCTACGCGATTACGCAGCGTGACGTCACTTTCGAGGATGAGGAACGTTGGATAACGGTCGGAGCCATAGGGCCGGGTTCGATTCTATTGGTCGTTCATACCTTTTATGAGGAACACGACGAAGAAGTCATTCGTGTCATCTCGGCTCGCGCTGCCGAATCGCACGAAAGGAGAGCCTATGAGGAAGCTCACAAAGGAGCAGAAACGAGACATCCGGGCTGTCGCCGCAAAAAGAGACGAGGACATTGATTTCTCGGACGCTCCGGCGGTTGTCGATTGGAGCGAAGCCGAAATTGGCAAGTTCTATCGACCAACGAAGAAGCCCGTTACGATACGTCTTGACTCTGACGTCATCGCATGGCTCAAAGCTGATGGCCGCGGTTACCAGACCAAAGCGAACTGGCTTCTGCGGCAAGCCATGACTCATCTCAGTGAAAGAACGAGAACGACGAGCGGTAAGAGACATTCCAGGCGGACTGGCAAGGGCAAGTAAGGGATGAGTGCCCCACCCTCTTCGCCATTTTTCCCGCATCAAGCGGGATCCGCAGAAAAAAGCCGGGCAATTGTGCCCGGCCCTTGCGGTTTTCCAAACGGCACAGTTGAATCAGAAGTGGCAGGAGGCAACGCCTCGCTTTTGCAGATACTTCTGATGATATTCTTCCGCGCGATAGAACGTGCCCGCTGGCGTAATCTCTGTCGCAATGGGCCTTTTTAACTTACCGCTGGCCTCCAGCGCTTCGCGGGATTTTTTCGCGGCAGCCTCCTGATCGGGAGAATGAAAGAAAATGGCCGTGCGATATTGCGAACCGAAGTCCGGTCCTTGTCTATTCACTTGAGTCGGGTCGTGCACTTTCCAGAAGACATCGAGCAATTGATCGTAGCTTACTTTGGCCGGATCGAACGTCACTTGCACGACTTCCGCGTGGCCTGTCTCATCCGTGCATACATCCTTGTAGGTGGGATTCGGCGTTTCGCCGCCACTGTACCCCACAGCCGTCTCGATCACTCCAGGCACCTGCTGAAACGCCGCTTCAATTCCCCAGAAGCATCCCGCTCCAAACGTTGCAATCTCTGGCATTGCCTTCTCCTAAGCAAACTCGTTTTTGCTCGCTATGCTGGTCAGAGTTGATTTCTCGTACGGACAGCTATTGGATGCAGGCACTCCCTCTGAAGTTTCGGCTGGTTCTTCAAATCCTCGCGCCTCTACTCGGCGGGAGCTTGCTGCCGGACTGCTCACTTCTCCGTGAGAGGCTTCCGCGTCAAGACTTCTGCTTTGGCGCCGCCGCGAAGGTCTTCAATTTTGCCTGTGCCAACGCCTTGTATGGGCTATTTACCGATGCCGACTGCGTAAAGGCATCTTTTGCCTCCGCGTTTCTTTTCAAGTTCAGCAGCGCAAAGCCCAGCCGGTATTGATTGCGGCCATAGCTCCCTTCATCCGGCTTCAGCAGCTGCGAGGCGGCCTTGAGATTCTGCACGGCTTGTTCATTGTCCTTCTTTTCTATGTTCACCTGTCCCAAGCAGCTGAGCGCCAGACCCTTCTGCAGCGAAATCTGCTGCTGCCACTGTTCGTCGGTCGCTCCTTCCGGCTTCTGAGCTGTGGTCAAAAGGTCGATCACTTTCTTGGCGTACGCTTCCGCTTTATCCAGCTGTTCGCCCTTCTCGCCGTAGTCGTCAGAGAGCAAGAGCAGCATCCCTATATTATTTGGATCCTTCGCCAAGAGCCCGTTCGCCACCTCGAGCATTTTTGGCATGTTTTGCGCCTGCTGATAGGAGGTCGCCGCAACTCCCAGGGCCTGATTCGCGAATTGCGAATCAGGATAAAGTTGCGCGAAACGCGTCAAGCTCGCGGCCCGCTTCGCGGGAATCGTGATTCGATAAAACCCCAGGAACATGGCTTGCTCGATGTAGGTGATGTTGTCCTTGTTGTTGTCCAGCGTTTCTTTTTGTTGGCGCTGCCAGCTGACTGCTTCGACTCCCTCTGGCGGGGGCAAAGCCTTATATCGTTGCAGAATCCCGGGCACCTTCTCTCCGTAAGCCATGAGTTTATCGGTGTCGCCCTTTTCGCTGGCCGCTCGAACCATATTCACGGCGTTGGAAAAATTGTCGGGATCGAGCGCAGAAAGCTTGTCGCCGTACTCGAAGGCCTTGTCATAGTTTTTCTGCCCGAGGTAGTAATTCACGTAGAGATCGTCGGCCACGATGGCCATGTCACCCTGGCCCAGGCTCGATGAAAATTTATCGATCAAGGCCAGCTTTTGCGCTGGATCGGCCGTGCCGTTGATTTCCGTCAGAGCATGGTCCGCGTCGGACCCGGCTGCGATCGGCACAAACTTCCCAATCGTTTGTCCGCTGGCAGGATGGGCGGCAAAAAGGAGCAAGGCGAGAATCTCAATAAACTCAGTCATTCGCTTCATGGACGCCTCCACAGGAAGGAAATTGCCTGCATCTTAGTGCCGCTTGGCCCGCCGTGCAAACAAAATCCTCCTGAAGAGACGGCGCATTCCAGCTGTGCGTCCCGTGCCAGCCTTTTCGACTAGAATGGAAATGCCTTCGACTACGTTTGCGGGGAGGAACGCGTGGCAATGTTTGAGTCGCATCCCATTTTGACACTGCGGAAGATCGTGGCCATTGTACTGACGGCATCCTGCCTGTTCACCGGCTACGCCCAGCGTACTTACGCGCAGGCCGGCATGGCCTGCCACTCGATGGACATGCGCGTCGAGGTCGCGCCAGAACAACTGCCGCCTCCGCAGAAACTCACCGGCATTGGTAACGCCCACATTCCTATCACCGCGACTCCCGAGGCGCAGATGTGGTTCGACCAGGGTTTGAATTTATTGCATGACTTTTGGGATTACGAATCCATTCGAGCATTCGAACAGGGCGTTCGCGTCGATTCGCAGTGTGCGATGTGCTATTGGGGTATTTACCAGGCGGCGAAAACAAACTATAGAGAGGACAACAAATACTACCGGGACCAAGCGCTAACGAGGGCGGTCAGCTTGAAAGGGCGTGTCGGTAAGACAGAGCAGCTGTACATCGAAGCGAGCGTGGCTGCCGAGAAAGACGAGAAGAAAGATAAGAACACGACACAGTCGAAGGAGGTTCAAATCTACCGCAAGCTCGTAAAGCGCGAGCCCGCAGACCTGCAGGCGCGCATCCTATTGGGGTGGGCTTTGACGGACGGTTACGACGATAACGGTCAGCCACGCGCCGGCCAAAAGGAAGCCTTGGCAATATTCCAGACGGTCCTGAAGGAAGATCCCGACAATTCCGCCGCGAATCACTATTGGATTCACGCGGTGGAAGCGAGTCCCCATCCGGAGCAAGCGCTGTACAGCGCGGAAATTCTCGGCCGCCTCGCTCCGACTTCCGGACATATGGTTCATATGCCCGGCCACATCTTCTATCGCACCGGCGACTACGCCCACGCAAAAGAATCCTTTGCCGCATCCATGAAAGCCGATGAGGAGTACATGCAGGAGCAGCACGTTCAAGTCGACCACGACTGGAACTATGTACACAACTTGATGTATGCCATCGCAAACCTTATGGAAGCCGGCGAATTAAGCGACGCCACCACGCTGTCCGCCAAACTGACGAACGCGCGCGGCCAGCTTGCCAATACGCTCTATCCGTGGTCGCCGCGCGATGCCATCTCCAGGCTCGATCCGCGCCTCCCGGTCGCGCTTCGCTCCGCGGATTGGAGCGCCGCTCTCGCGCTGCTGCAATCCAGCAATGCTCTTGCGACGCTGCCGAATCTGCAGTTTCTCGAACGCCAGTTAACGCAATTTTTTCTCGGCATGCAGGCTCTTGACACGCACAATTTGTCGGCTGCGGAAGCAGCGTCGGCCCAGTTCGATGCCGAGATCAAGCGAATGTCTGATCGCCTAAAAGATGAAGAGAAAGCCAAATCCAAAGAGAAACACAAAGACAAGAAGCCGGCAGGCGCCGCTCCTCCAAAAATCCAATTGATGCCGGATGCGTACGCAAAGCCGCTGGTAAAAAACCTGTCCATCATGTCTCTGGAATTGCGTGCTGGGATTCTTATGGGCAAGAAGCAGAACGCGGAGGCGAAAAAGCTTTACGTACAGGCCGCCCAGGAGGAAAAGGCGCTCGGCTATCACGAGCCGCCGGCCTACGTGCGGCCCGTTGCGGAAACAGAAGCAGCCGCGTTCATGTCCGTTTCCGACTGGCCCGCTGCGAAGGCGGCCTACCAAGAAGCCCTCGCCGAGCGGCCGCGTTCCGGCTTTCCGCTCTACGGCATCGCGGCCGCCAGCGAGAAAGCCGGTGACGTTTCCGCCGCCACCGGTGAGTACAAGGAGTTCTTGTCCGCCTGGAAATCCGCCGATGGCAATCTTCCGCAAATAGCCCATGCCCGCGACTATGTCGCTTCCCACGGTACGGCCGCAGCCGGCAAATAAGAGGCACGCTTGACTGAAATTTATTCGGACCGCTGTTTAGACCAGAACTCCGCGGAAGTCACGACCGGTACAATTTCAAACTCGACGAGGTCGTTCCAGCGGCTCACCCAATCCGCCAACATCTCCGGACGATCTGCTTCCATCATCTGGAAACAGCGCGCGCCCACCGCATCCACCCAGCTGGTTTGATACGTAACGCCAGCGGGTAACATGCGGCCATCACGCGCGAAGCGCTCGCCAATGGCTTTGGTGTCGGCGTTTTTGAACCGCTCAATCACCATGAAAAGCATGCGCAGGAGTCTAGCCGATCTTGGCTTTCGAGGAAACCTATCGACTGGTCAGGCCTCGACGCTTCGAGTGATTTGACGCAACAAACGTTTCGCGAGACGATGGAGAGTTTGGACGAGGTGAACATTTGGATCTGGGCCTACAAGGCCGCGTAGCTATCGTTGCGGCCGCCAGCAAAGGACTTGGCCGCGCCGTGGCGGAAGAACTCGCGCGCGAAGGCGCCAGCGTCGCCATCTGCGCTCGCACTGCATCCGAGCTCGAACAAGCTGCCGCTCACATTCAAAAAGCCACAGGCCGCGGCGTCTTCCATCAAAGCGTCGATGTCACAAATCCCAATGCGGTTTCTCATTTCGTCAGCGCCGTCGAAGAGCGCTTCGGCCGTGTCGACATTTGCGTTACCAATTCCGGTGGCCCGCCTTCTAAACTGTTTGTGGACACAAAGCCCGAAGACTGGCGCGCGGCCGTCGAACTGCTTCTGATGAGCACGGTTTTTTTCGCCAAGGAAGCGCTGCCGCGCATGCAAAAAAACAAGTGGGGGCGTTTCATTACGATCACGTCTTCGGCCGTCAAGCAACCTGTTGACGGGCTCTTGCTTTCCAATTCTATTCGCGCCGCGGTCACGGGTCTGGCGCGCACGCTCGCAAATGAATACGCCGCCTGCGGCATCACGGTGAACAACGTTTGCCCCGGCTACACGCGCACGGCACGCCTCGATAATCTCGCCTCTTCGATTTCCGTGCGCACTGGCACTCAGCCCGAATCCGTTTTCGCCGATTGGACTCGCCAGATTCCCGCGGGCCGCATCGGTACACCTCAAGAATTCGCCGCCGTCGTGGCGTTCCTGGCTTCGGAGCGCGCCAGCTACGTGAATGGCGCTTCTGTTGCCGTCGATGGTGGCATGATCAGGAGCCTCTTCTAAAGAAATGACACTTTCCCTTCGGCGCTTTCAACTCTCGCTGCTGCCAGAAAATTTTGCCATTGTCGGACTCTCGCCGGGCGCGGACATTCCTCCGTGGGCCACACAAGGTCCTTTTTTCTCCATCACGCGGACCAGCGACGAACTCTCGATCATGGTCGAGGAATCCCGCGTCCCCGCCGAGTATCAGTCCCAAGGCGGCTGGCGCGTCATCAAGGTTCAAGGCCCATTTATGTTGTCGGAGGTTGGCGTGCTCGCGGCTCTTGTCGGACCTCTTGCCGCGGCGAGAATTAGCGTGCTGACCATCGCGACCTTCGATACCGATTACCTGCTTGTGGCTTCGGAAAGTCTGGCCGCAGCCGTTTCCGCGCTTGAACGGGCAGGACACACATTTCAGAGGAGCCCATCCCAATGAACGTCTCACGCTTTGCGAGGGCGAGCCGTCATAGCCGCCGCACGGTATCCTTCGCCGCAGCGACGCTGCTCGCGATTCTCTTCGCCTCGCTGCAATTGGGCGCCGACGAGCCCTACGCCCGCAGCCGTGACTACGATCTGCAACATTCGCGGATCGCTCTGCGCTTCGATCTTGAACAGAAAAAAGTGATCGGCGAGGTCACGCACACGCTGACCGTCCTTCGCGACTCCACTTCGAAAATCGTCTTTGACTCAGCCGGCTTGACCATTCAAAGTGTCACCGTCAACAAATCGCCCGCCAAATTTGAAACCAAAGATGACAAGCTCACTATCCCGCTCACGACGGCTGCTCGCGCGGGTGAAAAATTCGACGTCACCATTCGCTACGAAGGCAAACCCACCAAGGGCCTTTACTTCATCTTTCCCGACAAGGATTATCCCGACCGACCGAAACAAGTTTGGACTCAAGGCGAATCCGAGGACACTCGCTACTACCTCCCGACCTACGATTATCCGAATGACCGCCTCACGACGGAGACCATTCTCACCGTGCCCGCTTCGTGGGTCACCGTCGCCAACGGTAAGCTCATCGGTGTCGCCGATGCCGCCAACGGTATGAAGACGTGGACTTGGAAGGAATCTCTGCCCAGCTCGACGTATCTCATAACCGTTGTCGCCGGTGAACTCGACGAAGTAAAAGACGCCTGGCGGGGAATGCCCGTCACTTACTACGCGCCGAAGGGCCGAGGTGACCGCCTCTCCATCAACTACAGCCGCACTCCGCAGATGATCGACTTGTTCAGCAAGAAGCTTGGCATCGATTATCCCTGGGAAAAGTACGCGCAATCGATGGTCGATGATTTCGTCGCCGGCGGCATGGAAAATTCCAGCGCCACGACCAACACCAGCAGTTCGCTTCAGCATCCCAAGCTCGCTCCCGAATACCTCACTGGCCAGGACGACCTCATCTCCCACGAGCTCGGCCATCAGTGGTTCGGCGATCTAGTCACCTGCAAGGATTGGGGAGATATCTGGCTCAATGAAGGCTTCGCCACTTTTATGGAAACGGTTTGGAGCGAATCTCATTTCGGTAAAGACCAAGCGGACTACGAGAGATGGCTTAGCGCACACAGTTGGTTTGAACAACCCAATCTCTATGACAAGCCGATCGTCCGTCACGATTTCAATGATTCCGGCGAATTCGACGGCAATGCCTATACCAAAGGCGGCTGGGTTCTCTACATGCTTCGCCACCAAATTGGGGAAGATGCTTTTTACCGCGGGCTGAAGCACTATCTCGAAGTAAATCGCGGCAAGAATGTCGTCACCGCGGATCTTGCAAAAGCGATGGAAGAAGCCACGCACACCAACGTCGACCAATTCTTCAACCAATGGCTCTACGGAGCGGGCGCTCCCAAGTTCGACCTCAGCTACAAGTACGATGACGCGAAGCACGAAGTCTCCCTCACCGTTAAGCAAACGCAAAAAGTAGAAGGCCACGTAGGCCTCTTCCATATTCCAACGGAAGTCGAAATCACCACCGCTTCCGGACCAAAACTCTTCCCAGTCACTGTCTCGAGCGAGAAGGACACCGAGGTTTTCACGTTTCGAACCGATTCCGCTCCGCTCATGGTCCTCTTCGATAAGGGCGGACACATCCTCAAGTCTGTCGATTTTCACAAAGAAAGGAAGGAGTGGCTCTACCAATTGAAGAACGCCACCGAACTCGCCGACCGCGCCGATGCCGTCACGGCTCTCGGCAAGCTCAAGGGTGATGAGGATGCCGTCGCTGCCCTGGCGGACACTCTCCGCAACGACAAAGCCTGGGGTGTTCGTGCCAACGCCGCCGACGCTCTCGGCCGACTTGGCGGATCGACTGCCTCCAAGCAACTTCTTGAAGCGCTCAACACTGCAAAGGAACCTTGGGTCCGCAATCGCATTGTCTCCGCTCTCGCAGATTTTAAGGACGACCCTGCCATTGTCGCCAAGCTGAGTGCCATCGCCGGTGATGACAGTTCGTATCGCGCGCGCGCGGCCGCATTGCAAGCGTTAGGCCGCCTCAAAGCTCCCGGCGCGCTGGCGACGCTCGATGCCGCGGCCGCCGCCGATTCGCCTGACGGCTTCCTGCGCAACGCCGCGCTCCGTTCCATGGGTCCTCTCGGTGACGACAAAGCCGTGCCACTGCTTCTCCAATGGTCCGCCCCCGGCAAGCCCGTCGATTCGCGCAACGCTGCCATCGCCAGTCTAGCGCGCCTGCAAAGAGACAATAAAGAGATCACCAGCCAGATCGCTTCTTATCTGAGCGAGCCGCACTTTCCGATCCGCATGGCGAGCATCTTCGCGCTCGGCGCTCGCGGCGACGCAAGCGCCATTCCCGCCCTCGAGGCCTTGCTTAAGAGCGATGACCTCAGCATCGAAATGGTCCCGACGATCAAGGCACAGATCGCGAGTTTGAGAGCTTCCGGGGGCGAACGGCGCCGCTCACGTGGGGAAACTTCCGGCGGAGACGAAGAATCCGCTCCTTCCGGAGCAGCTAACGATCAAAGCGAAGGTGCCGTGGCTAAACGCATGGATCGCCTCGAACACCTAATGCAAGAAATGAGCGACCGCCTCAAAACGATCGAAACGCGCCTTCCACCGCCGAAACAGTAAGCCTCCTCAACGAAGGAATGGGCCGCCGAACATATTCGGCGGCCCGATCCATTGCCTGTGGGGGCGGGGCTTGTCCCGCCTTTCCGCCGCAAACTTGGCCCGGACCTTCAGGGAAAACTCGAGTCAAGCGGGGCCCGGTTCCTCAGCGAGTGCGAAAGAAGTTGGATTGGAGTGACAGCGTAGTGGGAGGATGGCAGCGGGTTATGTTAGTGTGATTTTTCCAGATTCGCGAGAGCGGGTAGAGGAGAACGATGCCAAAACCGAAAGTGCTGGCGACGCGGCCGCTGTTTCTGGCAGCGCAAGAGATTTTGAACGCGGGGTGCCAGGCAGAGTATTGGACCAAGCCAGAGCGGATATCGAAAGAGGAGTTATTCGAGAAAATCAAAGATAAAGAAGGGCTGGTGTGCCTGCTCACAGAGAAAGTAGACCTGGAATTGCTCAGCGCGGCGCCAAAATTGCGCATCGCGGCAAATGTGGCCGTGGGATTTGACAATATTGATGTGGCGGCTTGCACCAAGCGCGGCGTGGTGGCGACAAACACTCCGGGCGTGCTGGACGAGACGACGGCCGATTTTGCCTGGACTTTGATGATGGCAGTAGGGCGGCGGCTGATCGAAGGAGACACGCTAGTGCGCTCTGGGAATTGGAAAGGCTGGGACCTGGATCAGCTCGTGGGAACAGATGTTTGGGGCAAGACGCTGGGAATTGTCGGATTCGGGAGGATTGGACGAGCAATGGCGCGCCGGGCGCTCGGCTTCCAAATGAAAGTGCTTTACGCGGACGCTGTGCGCGCGCCCGAAGCAGTGGAGAAAGAATTGAAGGCGGAATATAGGGGAATGGCGAGCTTGCTGTCGGAGGCGGATTTTGTAAGCGTACATGTGCCGCTCTTGCCCGAGACGCGCGGGTTATTTGACGCGACGCGATTTATCAAAATGAAGCCGACTGCATTCTTAGTCAATACGTCACGCGGACCGGTGGTGGATGAAGCGGCGCTCGTACATGCGCTCGAGAGTGGCAAGATTGCCGGAGCCGCGCTGGATGTTTTTGAAAATGAGCCGTTCATTCATCCGGGACTGAAGAGGCCGAACGTGGTGCTGGCGCCGCACATCGCTTCGGCGTCGATTGAAACGCGGACGAAGATGGCCTGCATGGCGGCGGAGAACGTGGTGGCCATGTTCAAAGGCCAGCGGCCGGCGAATATGTTGAATCCAGAAGTTTTGAAGGCGAAATAAAAGAGTGCCGGCGACTCTCCCATGGCGGAACTGAAGCAACTTGCCCGCCGGATTTTCCAGGAAACCATTTCGGCGATTGATATTCCCGCGGCCATGCAGAGGAAACTGCGGCGCGAGGGAATGATGCTTTGTCTCGACACCCCGGAAGTAAATCTGCGCGCGTTTACGAGGGTGTGCGTGATTGCAATTGGGAAAGCGGCCCATGCAATGGTGGAGGGGCTCGCAAGTCTGTTGGGCCCAGAATTTCGGTTTAAGGGGATTGTCTCGGCGCCGACGCCTCCAATGGTTGTCGTGGACGGGATGAGGTACTTCGTTGGTGGTCACCCGACGCCGGATGAGCAGAGCTGGAAGGCGGCGGAAGCGATTCTGGCGTTACTGAAGGAGTGCGACGAGCGGACGATCGTGTTTTTTCTGTTGTCGGGGGGCGGCTCGGCGCTTGTCGAACTGCCGCTCCAACCAGAACTGACGCTGGCGGAAGTTCAGCAGTTCTACAAGGCATTGGTAACCTGCGGCGCGCCCATCCATGCAATCAACTCCGTTCGTAAGCATCTATCGGCAGTGAAGGGCGGTCGCCTGACTTTGGCGTCAGGACGGGCGACCAAAGTGACGCTTGCCATAAGCGATGTGCCGGCTGGCTATGAATCGGATATCTCTTCCGGGCCAACGCTTCCGGATCTTTCGTTGATCGCTGACGTCGAGGGAATCATTGAGAAATTTGGAGTCGAAGAGAAACTTCCGGCCACGCTGCGGCAGTGGATCGACGAGAGTCAAATGCCAGAAACGCCTAAAGGGGACGAAGTAGAATTTTTAAACTCTCACTTTTCGATGTTGCTTGGCTTGGATGATTTGTTCCATCCGGCGCATCAAGCTACGGAGGCGAAGGGATTTGTAGCCTGTTGCGACAACACAACCGATGATTGGCCGGTGGAGAAGGCGGTGGAATATTTATTGGCGCAGCTCGAAGAGGTGCGCCGGGCGAATCCAGGGCAGCGCGTCGCCGTGATCGCGGATGGCGAGGTTAGCTCGCCCGTCCGGGGGAAAGGGATCGGCGGGAGGAATGCGGCGTTTGTTTTGGCTTGCGTGAAGAAGATCGCTGGGAAGAAGATCGCGGTGCTTAGCGCTGGGACTGACGGAGTGGATGGGAATAGTCCGGCGGCAGGGGCGGTGGCGGATGGCGAGACTTTCGAGCGGGGACAGGCGATCGGGTTGAATGCTAGATATATGTTTCGCGAGAGCGATTCATATAGTTACTTTGCGCGGTTGGGGGATACGATTGTTACCGGACCTACGGGGAACAATTTGCGGGATTTGAGAATATTGCTGGCGGAGGGTGAGGAGAAAAAAAAGAAGATTTAATGCGGATACGCGCGGAGGCGCGGAAGAAGCGGAGAACGAAAAGAGGCATGTCCATGGGGAACGTTGCTCGGGGAGGGATCAATCTCACAAAAAAATGTTGCTTGCTCATAGTCTGGGCATGCGATCGCGCCCGGAGAGACGTATCAGCGTTCGCCGATCAGATAACGGCAGCCGTTCGGCCCCATCTTCGCTGAATGAACGGCCTTCGCTGGAACGTCGCAGCGCTCTCCCAGGCGATACGTCTCGGCCTGGTCGTTCATGGTTAATGTCATTTCGCCGCTCAAAATGATGTGCGCGGTCTCCGAGTCATGCGCATGCTCTGGATAGAACGCGTTCGGCCCGTCCTGCCAAACGTAGGTGTGACCAAAGCCTTCTCGCTCTAACTGATTTGCCATCTCTTTCTCGTCCATAAAGGCATTCTACTCGGCATCTAGCGCCGCGCACACTGCACCGCGGAAGGCTTTATCTTTACTACCGCTTCTTCTTTACGTCGTTATCTCGACCAGACACGGCTACGCCCCTTCCGCATTGATGGGGGCAGATGCGGAAAGGGCGTGCCGTCTTCAGGAGAGAAGATCGTTGTTTTAAGGGCGCCGGTTCTGTCTCCAGCTGCCAGCGCCAGGTTCCATTAATTAGTCGATGGACGGCGGCGCACTGATCGGTGCGCGTCCTCCGGGGCCTCCAGGGCCTCGCCCCCCGGATTGAATCGAGTAGCCGGCCGGAACTGCAAACAAGCTAGCCGAAGGCTCGGTCCTCTGAACGTTGGTCACGGTGTACGTCGTGGTTCCAAACCGCGGGTCGGTCCGCGTGCTCTTCAACACAATCTGGAGATCCGCCGAATACCACCGCTCGGAAACCACCTGGAGGGCTTTTTCATTTCCGATCTGCCCTGCAGGAATAATATGCGTAGTCCGCGTGCCTTCCGCCATCACGCCATTGATCACCTGCGTGCCCAGAGATTCTTTCTTCAGCAAACCAGCGGCTTCTTCCTTCTGAATCCGATCCTGCTCTCTTCCATGGAAATTTGAGGCCGAATCTGCATTCGCGCTGTTTCCGGTGTGCGCGCGGATAGCCGATTTGTGCGCTATCTTTTGCTCATCGTCCAGCGTGATGTGCACGCCTGCGACAGGATCGGAAATCATTACCATCTTCTTAGGAGTTCCCGCTGCCGTCAGCGGACCGAATCCGGTAAAGGAGGCTTCGTGCCGCGACCTTCCCTGGCTGTCTCGATACATGGACACCTGGGACGTCCGGTGAATCACCGACCCATCTTGCAACGTCTCCGTCGTCTCCGACGTAGCCGTGGCAGAGAACGGCGCGCCTTTCACGACTTTGCCGCCGTGCATTCCTTCAAAGCCCATCAACTCCATCGGGCCTCCGAAGGGCGGGCCATCCGGGCCACGTCTCTGCGCTTGCAGCGCCGCAGTACTCAACACCAGCACCCCGCTCAGAACCAAACACATTTTCAGCTTCGAGTTCATCATTGCTTCTCCTCTTCTCTCCCGTTCCGCGATGCCTTGTTCACCGCGGCAATCTCGTTTTAGTTCTCTTCCTGCGCCAGCCGTACGGCTTGCGGCAGGCCATCGTTTCCAACCAGCAAGTCCACCTGGATCCACTCGCCGGCGCGCTCTTCATTCACTGGCAATCCCAGCGCGCCAAGCGAACTGCGCTGCATGCGCACGTGCAGAATGGCCGCTTCTTCTGTCTCGTCCAGCGTTGTGCCCGGCAACGGCGTAAAATCCCCCGAATCATCTGTCGCTGAGAGCCCATCGGAGAAATTGGCCGATCCCTGGTTCTGCCCGGTGGTTTCCCTTGCTATCAGCGCGTTCTGCGCCAATTTTTGATTTTCGGCTTCGAAATGCCGCTCCCGCTCCCAATTCCACGAACCTACCGCGCCCACAAGAACTGCAGCCGCAGCCAAAGCCCATGCGGCCACGACCGCGCCCCGCCGAACCACCACCGTGCGATGCCGCGTGCGAAACTCTTGCCGCAGCCGCATCTCGACTCGCGCAGGCGCACGCGCTTCCAGCGTCTCTTCACCTAGCAGACGCAACTCTTCTCTTGCCGCTTCCCAAGATTCCTGCAACGCTGCGCAGCGCGGGCAGTGGCTCACGTGGGCCAGTGCAGCCGCTCTCTCGAGCGAGTCCGCGGCGCCATCACGGTCCAAGTCCAGCACAATCGCTTCTACCTGTTCACAGTTCATTGCATTTTCCCAAACGTTTCCACAATCTCTTCACCTCGCCGCTTTCATGCGCCGGGGCACATCCCGCAACATCTCCAATTTCGCCAGCAGAAGAGCTCGCCCGCGGTGCAGCCGCGAACGGATCGTTCCAATCGGGCAGCCGGTCATTTGCGCCGCTTCTTCGTAGCTCATCTCTTCCAGTTCGCACATCACAACGGCTTCGCGAAACTCTGTCGGCAAATCCAGCACCGCCGCTCTGACTTGGTGCATCCGCTCGCGCTTTTCCACCCACATTGCCGGCGTAAAGCTGTCCTGCAAAACGATTCCCGCTCCGGTGCCGTCTTCGTTCTTTTCTTCCAGCGGAATTTCTCTCGGACTCCGCTCCAGGTGCTTCATTACGCGGTTGCGGGCGATTCCGAAAAGCAGCGCACCCACCGATCCCCGTTCCGGGTCGTATTTTTTCGGCGCGCGGATCAAGGTCATGAACACGTCCTGCACAATCTCTTCCGCTCCCCAGGCGCTTCCGGTCATCCGCAATGCAAACCTGTACAGCCCACCCTGATGCCGCCGGTAGAGGAGCGCAAAGGCCTCCTCGTCACCTTTCGCGGCACGCCGCAAAAGCAGGTCGTCTCTATCTTGCGCTGCGATCCTCGTCTCCCCTGCTACGGCGTCTTGGCCAGTTCGAGGTGCGTATTCCGCTTTCTCCCTTATTTCCCGTCCAGGGCGCAAAAAGTTCCCATCACAGCTGAGCGCAGTATTCGGTCGGTTCGTAAGTTTATGTTTCACAGTAGTTTAGACGTGCGTTGAACCTGCCACGTGTCGGCCAAGCCTAACTCCGGGCAGGAGCCGGCTTCAATCAGAAAAGAACGGATTTAGCCCAGTGCGCGTGGACGGAACTGTTGTGACCGGGAAAGCAACGCGCGAGAGCTATGAGCTTTTTTGAGGTTTGAACATGCGTGCTGCGACACGCGCTACGAAGCGCCGGGAAACCAGCCGCTGCCCGAGCATTCCCAAATAATTCCCCAGGCCAGAGACGACATAACTCTTGCCTGCTGCTAGGGCGCGCAAACCCGTGCGCGCCACTTTCTCTGCAGTCTCGCGGTTCGCTCTTGTGGCGGCGATGTGTGTTTGTCCGGCAACATCCGCAAATTCCGATTCCGTCGAGCCGGGACACAACGCGCAGACTCGAATGCCGTAGGGCTTCATCTCTTCGGCCAGGCCTTCCGCGAAAAGCAGGTCGAAGGCCTTGGTGGCGGCGTAGGTCGAAATGTAGGGCACGCTTTGGAACGACGCCGTCGAGGCCAGAATCAGCACGTCGCCGTGCTTCCGGGCCACCATTTCTGGCAGATAGAGCCTCGTCAAATGAACCACCGCGGAGCAATTCACCTGCACCATGTCCGTTAACCTGCGCATCTCGACCGTGGGAAATTCGCCGTACGCTCCGAAGCCGGCATTGTTAATCAACAGCTCGACCTCAATTCCTTGTTCCCTCGTGAATCGATATATCTTTTCTGGAGCTTCGGCTTCCGTCAGATCCGCCACAAATATTTTTGTTTGGATTTTGTGATCGGACGCCAGTTTCTGCGCCAGTTCTTCCAAGCGCTCGCGTCGCCGCGCGGTAAGAACGACGTTTACTCCACCGCGAGCCAGTTCTTCAGCCAGCGCCGTGCCAATGCCGGCGCTCGCTCCTGTCACCAGCGCCCACTTCCCGGACCACGGTGTCATCGCATGCCTCTCCAAACGAGAGTTCAGCGTATCACGGAGTTGTGGATGGGTGATTTTTCAGCGAGAAACGCCACGCGCTCAAAGCTTTCGACAAGAAAGATCATCTGCGCGTGGACGTCGGCGGAGATGTTCAAGGAGAGATGCTGAAAGTTACCTCGTTAAAGCTGTTGAAAGCTGCTGCCCTGAAGCTGGCATCGCGCGCGGCGTGCCTCTCTCATCCTGCGGCGCGCGAAATCTGCGGCAATCCGGCGTCTTCGGCGGCGATACGGCCGATAACGGACCAATCCTTTTCCTGATGGCCGCGCGCCATCGCGGTAATAAAGCGGTCGCGCACTACGCTCGCAATAGGCATCGGTACACTCATTGCTTCCGCGGCCTGGAGCACGAGGCGAACGTCCTTCAATCCGAGCGGAAGAGCGAAGCCCGCAGGCTCATGCTTACCCTGAACGATCAATTCGCCGTAGGTTTTGTATACTGGCGCGTTAAACAGTGTTGAGGTCAAAAATTCCATGAGTGCGCCCGCATCCACGCCGGACTTTCGCGCAAACGCGAGCACTTCCGAGAGCGATTCCAGCACCGTTGCGATCAGAAAATTGCCCGAGAGCTTCACAACGTTCGCCATGGACGGTCGCTCGCCAACCACGAACAACTTCGGCCCCATAGCTTCAAACAGCGGCTTGCATTTTTGGACGAACTCTTCCGCACCGCCAACAACCACGGCGAGGCGCCCCGCTTCCGCCGCTTCCGGACGCCCGAAAACCGGAGCCGCCAAATAGCCCTGTCCTGCTTTGGCGTGTTCGGTTGCGAGTCTATCGCTCAAGGCCACGCCGATCGTGCTGAGCGAAATGTGTAAGGCGCCATGCGAGAGCGAAGCCAAAATTCCGCCCTCGCCGAACGTAATACTTTCCAGAGCGGAGTCATCCGAAACCATCGTGAACACCACTTCGCAGCGACACGCTTCGGCCACAGATCCCGCGACGATCGCGCCGTTCGCGCGCAACGCCTCTGCCCCCGATTGCGTCCGGTTGTACACCGTCACGCGGTGGCCGGAGCGCAGCAAACTCTTGGCAATCCCCGAACCCATTTTTCCGAGACCAATCAGTCCAGCTTCCATGGCGGACGCCTCCACAGTTTGATTTTCAAGTCGGTTCTATCACATCACGGTACTTACAGTTGCGTCGTTCCGTTTGATTCGGCAGGGTCCTTCGCCGGTGAATTCTTCGCGGTCCGCCTGACTACATTGCGCACTCGTTCGCCCTCCCGCTTGATGCGGTCCATGAGGCGCCTAGCCCAGACGAATTCCGCCGCCAGCAAGCCTAATCCCAGAAAGATCACCAGCCACCCCGGCCCGGGCGTGACCAGCATGACGACACCGATCACCAATAGCGTGAAGCCGCCAATGATTCGCGATAAGCGGCGGACTTGCTCAACGGTGCGAAGGATCATGAGGCTTTCTGGATGGATCCTCTAGAGGAAAGGGAGGAGTGGTCACCGGATTCTTCCGCCTTAATTTTGAACTTTCATTAAGCCGTGCGCAAGACCGTGGGGATTCGCGTGTGTCCAGCTATTCGGGAAGAGAGACAAACCTGGGGAGGAGGTGTTTATGGCGGGTGCGACTTATCGAACCGCTGCTCCAAAGAATCAGATCGTCCGCACGGCCCATTGCTCAAGTCCCCGATAATCTCCGTTTGGAGCTGCTCTTTTTATTGGGCCAAGGCTTCGACAAACAGTGCAATCGGCTTTCACTATTAATTATAGCGATGATAGGTACGCAACCCACCAGGAACTGACGCTTGGCGCGGGGACCCACTTGCTGTAAGCTCAGTGCGACTTTCCTCCCGAGGGACGCTCTCAATGAGTCAACAAGCCCCGACCCAAACGGTTTTCGCGTGTTCGCAATGCGGACGCACCTTCGACCAATCGAATTTGCTGCTGATTGCCGGAAACTGGATTTGCGGCGAGTGCAAGCCGGCGTACCTGAGCCGGGTGATGGCGGGCGGCTCGGGCTCCGTCACCGCGTTGCGGTATGCTGGCGTCGGCATTCGCTTCGGCGCGCGCTTGGTCGACGGCTTGGTGTTTCTGGTGCCATTTCTTATTTTGGCCTTCGTATTTGTGCCCAGCTTCATGGCAACGGCGGCTGGCGGCAGGATGTTCAACCCGGCTTTCTTTCTGCCCGCAATCATTTTTGCGCTGTTTTACGAAGTCCTGATGCTGCGTTATTGGGGGGCAACGCTCGGAAAAATGGCGTCCGGGATTAAAGTGGTCCGCGCTGACGGCAGCGGCCTGGGGTGGGGCATTTCCTTCGCCCGCTATTTCATGTACAACATTGTAATTTCAGCAATTCCCCTCATTAACTGGATCCTCCTTGTAACTACAGCGATTATGGCCGGCACGGACGAGCAAAAGCGCGGCTTGCATGATCGCGTGTGCGACACGCGGGTCATTTACAAGCGGAGCGAGGCGTGAGCCTCAATCTATTTACGGTTACCGACAGCGGCTCTGGCATCGGCTCTGCCAACTTTCGGCCTGCGGGGACGGTAGTGTGCCCCGGCTGCAACGGCGACGTTGCGCCACTCGAGACGGCGGGGGGATGGCAGACCTGTCCATTCTGCGAGAAGCGGCTGCACATTCGGCTCTGGCCCGCGATCCGGCGTAATACGAATGCGGTGGTCGCGATGGCGGAGCAAGCTACCTGCTTTTTTCATCCGGACAAGGCCTTTCAAGCTTGCTGCCAGCGATGTGGCCGCTTCGTCTGTGCTCTGTGCGACCTGCAGTTAGGGGCGGAGCACGTGTGCCCGACATGCTTCGAGCGCGGGCGGGTCAATACTGGTCTGAATGACGGCAAGGCGGAATGGCGGCATCGCGATGTGCTCTATGATTCCATCTCGTTGACGCTCGGGTGGTCCTGGATTATTTTCTGGCCAGTCATTGTCGCTGCCCTTCCGGCTGCGATTATTTTGCACGTAAAGTATCGCAAAGCGCCGCGTTCCTATTTAATCCCGCGGCCCGGGTGGCGTTTCTGGGTGGCTTATTTGGGATTCATCTGGCTACCAATCCTGCTCACTGCCTTGATCTTGCTACCGCGCTTAGTCGGGGGGAGGCCCTGATTGCAAAGTGCGTTCCTAAAAATCTCGCGGGTTGGCAGCCTCGCTGGCGGAATCAAATGGTATTTGAGTGAAGATTGCTTGCTGGCGGCGAAGCGCGTCATGTACACCGTCGAGTATCGCCGGTTTTATTTGCGCGACTTGGAATCCATCGTTGTTTGGCCGAAGCGCGTTTGGCTCCTGCGCGCGATCATTCCCGGTTCGCTGCTCTTAGCGCTCGCCGCTTTGCTCTGGCAGTTCGCGAATTCTAGGACCGGCGCGGTTTTCGGCGTCCTGGGCCTTGTGTGGGCCGGGGTGGAACTGGCGCTCGGACCGACCGCCGAAGCGCGTATTAGCACAACGGGCGCGACGGTGGACCTGCCGCTCGTGAAGCGCATGCGCCACGCGCGGAAACTCCTCGCGAAGGTTGATGCAGCGGTTCGCGTCGCTCGCGGTGCCGCGATTGAGGAACCGGCAGTGGCCATGCCTGCAGCACAACCCGCCACGGCCTCCACGGAAATTGCTTCTGAAGCCGCTCCTGCAGCCGCTCCCATCCGGGATCTCACTTAGACGTATGGCTCCTCCGGGTTCAGCCGCCGCCTCTGGCCTGCTCGCTTCGGCACGTTTGCGTCACGCGCGCTGTTTGTTTCATCCCCTGCGCGAAGCCGCAGCGCGCTGTCCACACTGTGGCGGCACTTTCTGCCGGGAGTGCGTGACGGACGAGGACGCCAAGCTTGCCTGTCCACCATGTTTGCGCCGGATGGCACGTCCGCCGGCGCCGAAACCGTCATTGCTGCGCCGCTTCCGGCAGATTCTTGCCGGTCTTTTGGCCCTTGCGTGTCTGGGGGCGGTTTTTTTCGCGCTGCTCCGTTGGCGGGCTAATACGCCCGAGCTGCATCTGAATTTCGGCCCTGCGGCGGATGCCCCGCCGTCCGAGCAAAAGCCATGAGTGCATTCGCGCCGACTCCGGTCGCTGCCCAAAGCGGACGCGTAGCGCCCCCGCACCGCCGCGGCACACAGCTGAACGCTCTCGAGGCGCTCGAACGCGGATTCGCGCTGTTTCAGTCGACGTTTGCTCAGGAAGGACTGCTGTACTACATTGGTGCGACGCCGTTCGTACTTGGTTTCATTCTGATGTGGGTGATCAATGGGCAGATCCGTGTCTCTGACGGAACGCTGCTCCTCGAGACGCTGCTGCTGGCCGGTACGTATCTGCTGCGTGTGGCACTGATCGCCCGCTACGTGCGGGGCGTGCGCGAACGCGCCTTTGGAGTGCTGCGACCGAAACTCGCGGGTGCTCTGGCCCTACCCGCGGGCTTAGGGCGCCTGCTCTCTTGGAAAATCACGCTTGGTAGCGCAGCGCTGATTACCTTGCCGACCGTCGCCGCCGCGCCATGGTTCTACGGCGCCGCACAATTCGCGGATCTGGAAGCGCAAGAGGACGCCTCCGAGCGGCATTCCCTGCTCCGCTGTCTTGCGCTCGCCGGCCAATGGTACGGCGGCAGCGTTCTGCTTTTCCTGATGTGCTTCCCTCTGTGGGCCGCGGTGTGGCTGAACGCTTTTCTCCTGGCGGTGATTGTTCCCCAGCTCCTGCAGTCGATTTTCGGCGTGAACACGCTTCTCTCCACAGAAATGGGAATCTACGCGCTACTTCGCAGCTACGCCTTCTGGTTTTCGCTCTTCGCGGGTGCATGGCTGGCGCTGGACCCGATCGTCAAATGTACGTTCGTGGTGGTCTACCAAGATCTTAGGTCCCGTGTTGACGGTGACGACCTGCGCGGTACGTTGGCGAGCCTGCCCCGCGAGCGGCAAAAACATGCCGATGTCGTGGCATCCGCGGGAACCGGGCGACGCGCAATCATCGGCGCGTCGGCCACACTTGCCTTGCTTCTGCTCGTGGGTTCCCAAATCGCTGCTGCGCGCCCAGCGCAGGCGCCGCCAAACGCCAGTGGCGCGGAAACTACTGCGAACGATTCCGCGCGCCATGCACGCGTTCAAAAATTGCGGCAGTCCCTGGATGTGGAATCCCAGCGCACGGTATACCGCTGGCACGACGCCGAACACCCCAGTCCGCCTACGTGGTTTGACAGGCTGCTCGCCCGAATCGGGCATGCCACCAGCCGATCCTGGGCCGCATTCTGGAATATTATCCGTAGACTTTGGCCCCGTGCGCTGACTGTCTCGGGCGGAAAACCAACTAGCGGCGCACTGAAGGATCTTCGGTTCTGGCTGGTGCTCATCGCGATTCTGACGATTGGGGCGGGAGCCGTGCTCGTCTGGCTGCGGCGCCGCCGTGACGCGACCAGCGTTTCCGTTCCCGTGACCATCGAGCCACTACCTGATCTCAGTAACGTAGTGGTCGCCAGTGAGCATTCCGAGGACGAGTGGTTCGCTCTTGCGGAGCGGCTCGAGGGAGAAGGTGAATTGCGGCTAGCGCTTCGTGCAGCATACTTGGGCCTGCTCGCCGGACTAGCGCAGCGCGAATGGTTAACGATTCGCCGCGACCGCACCAACCGCGAATATCTCGATGAGTTCACGCGCCGCTGGCGGCGCCGCCCACAAGCGGCAGTCTCGGCGCAAACCGAGACTCTGGAGAAACTGCGCAGCAGTTTGCGGGTCTTCGATCGCGTTTGGTATGGATCTCACGCGCTGACGCCCGCCGCTGTCGTCGCATACCGCCAGGGTCAGCAGGAGCTGCTCAGCCATGTCTGACGCGCGCATGGGCAAACGAGCCGCGTGGAACTGGCGTGGGCCTCTGCTCGCCGCCGCCATTTTCGCTGGCGTTTTTGGCGCGCTGTTGTTGATGGCGCACATGAATCAGTCGAACACAAGCGATGAGGGATCAAGCTTTCGGCAGGATCCTTATGGAACCAGCCTGCTGTTCGACTCTTATGAGCGCGCCGGCTACAAAGTAAGGCGCACCTCGGATGAGACGACGCTTGCGGATCAGGATGCCACTCGCACGACGGCGTTCTTTATCGGTGGTTACGACTACGCGGACATCGAGACTCGAGACGGGAAATTTATTAGAGGCCGCAAATTCCACGCGCTGTTGGAAGATTTTCTCGAGCGTGGAGGCCGCGTCGTCCTCCTGAAGCACGACCTGACCGTCAGCGTTACCTCGATTGTTGCGGCTGAAGGCAAATCGTTGCCCGGCGTCCCAAAAACAGAAAAAGAGAACGCGTGGGGAGTCGAGATGACCTATGACCCTCCAGGGAAAGATGAATCCGATCCTCTTTGGGCTGCGCCTCAGCCCTCCGCGATGCCTGCAGGAAGCGAAGCAATCTATCTGGCTGCTGATGCTCCCTGGCTCAAAACTGATGCGCAGTGGACCACGCTTTACGGGCGACAAGCCAGCACAACAGACGGCGGAGTGGTCGCGCAAAAAGTTTCCGACGGTTCGTCTGGGCCGGTCTACATGGCCACGCGGCGTGTCGGCAATGGCGAACTCGTCGTCGCAAGCCAGCAATCGTTCTTGCTGAACGAGACAATCAAGACGCATCCCAACCCGGTGCTGCTGGATTTTCTCGCCGGCGGACGCTCCAACGTCTGGGTGGATGAGACCTTGCACGGATTGCATCAGAATCAGGGCGTGCTATGGCTCGTGCAGCGCTACCGGCTGCAGGCCGCACTGCTACTCTTCTGGGCCACTCTGCTGGCATTGCTTTGGAGCACGAGCGGCGATTTGGTGCGGCGCCCTTCGCGGAATCGCAGCGCCGAGGTGATCCGTCACGGCCAAGGAGCCGGAGTTGCCGCGCAGCGGCTCCTTCAGCGCAGCCTTCGCGCAGAGCAAGTGGTGTCGGAATGTTGGGAACAGTTCCGGCGCCGCTCACCCCAGGATGCACAAGCCATTTCCGACGACCCCCACTGGGGTGCACGGTTGCGCGCTGGGCTCCTCCAGACCCCGCTGGCGGGCTACAAAGAGCTGAAAGATTTGATTGCCCAGCGCCGCGCGTCCAAAAAGGGTTTGGCCCCCGCGGGTCGCGATGCCAAACGACCGCTCGCCACAGCAAAGGCGGCGCTTGAGGAGGGACGAATCAGATGAACGACAAACCGCTGCCAGGCGCGGACGGACAGGTGCAGTCCGCTGGCGCAGATACAGAAGAACACGCCTCGTCCTCGCCGATTACAAGCGACGCTCGGCGCGTGAGAGAGGCGTTGCGGTCCGTGATTGTCGGCCAAAACGAAGCGATTGATCTCGCGCTGGTTGCCTTGCTCGCGGGTGGGCATGCCCTTATAGAAGGCGTTCCCGGCGTAGGCAAAACGTTGCTCACCAAGGCGCTCGCACGCGCGGTGGCCGGAGAATTTCAGCGCATTCAATTCACGCCGGACCTCATGCCCGCCGATGTCACCGGGACGAGCGTCTTCGACCTGAAGACGCAGCAATTCCGCCTGGTACGCGGGCCGATTTTCACGAATTTCCTGCTGGCCGACGAAATCAATCGCGCACCCGCAAAAACGCAATCCGCTCTGCTGGAAGCCATGCAAGAGCGGCAGGTGACGATTGATCGCGAGACCTATGCGCTGCCGTCCGTCTTCATTGTTTTCGCTACGCAAAACCCGATTGAGCACCAGGGCACCTATCCGCTTCCAGAAGCTCAAAAGGACCGTTTTCTCTTGAAAATTCGCATGGGCTACCCGGAAGTGGAAGACGAGAATGAACTGGCAAGGCTGGTGGCCCGCGGCGCGGCGCCTGAACAGCGGCTGATTGAGGAGCTACGCACACCGGTTTTGCGACCGGGGGCGCTGGAGGAGTGGCGCGCGGCTACGGCGCGTGTGCGCGTCAGCGACGCCATCAGCAACTACATCGTCGCCTTGGTTCGACAGACACGCCAGCACGCGGCGGTCTGGGTTGGCGCCGGGCCGCGCGCCACTCTGGCGCTACTCTCAGCCTCTCGCGCTCTTGCAGCTCTCGAGGAGCGCGATTTCGTGCTGCCCGAGGACGTAAAAACTCTTGCCAGTTCCGTGCTTGAGCATCGCATGCTACTGAGGCCGGAGTTTGAGATGGAAGGCGTTGAAGTCCGGGAAGTGATCAACGCGGTCTTGGAGGCGGTCCAGGTTCCTCGGTAGCTGCCACGCGCAGTCCATGAGCCAGGCTACCGAGAGGCAGCGGGCTAGGAGAAGCAGGCGAAATCATAATGACCGGTGATAAGAGGTCGGCAAGTGCTCGTGGATCGAGTGAAGCGACGGCCGTCGCCCAGACCGAGGCGCCGGCGTCTGCGGCGCGCAATCTGTCATCGCGCGACGACTCTCCCCGGCGAGTAGCATTCCGTCTGTCCGGAACACTACTGGGTCCGCGGCAATCGTTCGCTTGGCTGCTAGGCCTCCTCGGCGTGGCGGCGTGCTTTGCACCATGGTTTGTTCGCGGGTGGCGTTGGCTCGAGCTTATCTCCGTAATCGTCGCGCTGTTGGTGTGTTACGACGCGTTCGCGCTGTGGCTCGCACGCAAGGAATTTGCACCATTCCTACTAGTGCCGGAAAGAGGCCTTCGTGGCGGCGAAGGGCAGACCATCCAGCTGCCGCTCGCGCTTGCCAGCTCAGCGCCACGCCGACTCCGCAGCGAAGTGCGCGTGGCGCTTATGCCGGCCACACCAGAAGGCGAGACCGCAACTCTTGTCAGTAGCGAAACGCAACGGCTAACTCTCGAGCGGACGAATGTCCCTAAGGAGTCGGAACAGGCTCGCCGCCGTCAGAACTTATTATGGTCCTGGACGCCCGAGGTTACCTTGCTTCGGCGCGGCGTGTGGCCCGGTCCGCGCGTTGGCATCGAGCGGTCTTCGCTTCTCGGATTCTGGCGCTTGCGGCAGTGGTTCGATTTTCCGGAGCGGCTGCGAATCGACGCAGACTTGCGGTCCGGACGTCGCGAGATGCTGAAGAGTGCGGTTTACCGCGCACTCGTGGCGTCGCGCCAGACACCCTGGACAGGGCACGGGCGCGATTTCGAACGACTTCGCGAATACCAGCCCGGCGATACCTACTCGGAGATCGCGTGGAAATCCACGGCGCGGCGCAGCGTTCCCATTACACGCCTTTTCCAATGGGAGCAGAAACAGGAAATCTATTTCGTTGTGGATCAGTCGCGCGCCTCAGCTCCCGCGCTTGACCCGGCCACGACCCTAGAAAGCGATGTGCCAGCGCCGCGCGCAACGCGACGTTTGCTCGATCTCGCCGTGGAAACGGCCCTGGTGGGAGCGAGGGTCGCGCTGGAGCTCGGTGATGAATTTGGACTGGTCACCTATGCCGACGAGCCGAAGTCCTGGTTGCGCGCCGGAAGCGGGCAAGCTCAGTTTCACCGGTTTCGCGATCGCCTGCTTTGCCTGGAGCCGCTGCCGACGACTGCGGACTACGAACTGTTGTTCGGCGAAATTCAGTTGCGGCTGCGGCGCCGCGCTTATCTTGTGTTGCTGGCAGACCTGACCGAGCGCTCGCTTTCGGAGTCGTTGTGCCGTGGACTTGGGCTGGTCCGCTCGTCGCATGCCGTCCTGATGACGAGCATCTTGCCTGCTCACGCGCGGCCTGCATTTTCACCCGACGAGGAGCCGGCCACTGACGAGGACGTGTATGGGGCGCTCGCGGGAGAGAAAGAAAACCAGCGCCTGGGTGCGTTGGCGCGCCAATTGCGCCGATTTGACGTGCAGCTGCGCTTTGTTCCCGCGGAGGTGTTCCTGCGAACGGCACTGGAAGGATATTTGGAAAGCAAGCGGAAGCAGCGACTGTGATTCTGGATCTGGAACGATTTCGAGCTCAAGCACGTCCGCGCTGGAGCAAACTCGAATCCCTGCTCTCCGCGCTGGAGAGCCGTCCCGACCGCCGCCTGCAACCTGCCGAAGCCGAGCAATTGCAGGAACTTTACGCCCAGACGGCTGCGGATTTGAATCGCGTCACGCACGGCGCTCTAGCGCCCGAACTACGGCAATACATCGAGCGGCTCGTGGCGCGGGCTTATGCGGAGCTGTACTACGCTCCGCTGACGCGCTCCAAAGTTTGGCAGCCCCGCCGCTGGCTGCGGATTTTCACGGCGTTTCCGGAAGCGTTTCGCAGGCAATACCGGTACTTCGCGCTGGCCCTGCTCATTACACTGCTGGGTTCGACACTGGGCGGATTGGCGGTGCTCTACGACCCCGCCGCCGTGGACGTTCTGCTCCCGGCCGACTACTTACGCAATCCGGGCCAACGCGTCGATCAAGAAGTGAAAGGACAGAATCGACATCTGGACTCGGCAGAGATCGAAGCTACCTTCTCGGCGCAACTCATCACGCACAATATCCAAGTGGCTCTGCTCGCGGCCGCGCTTGGCGTAACGTTTGGCATTGGCACCGCGCTGCTGCTTTTCGAGAACGGCGTACTCCTTGGGGCCGTCGCGGTTCGTTACACGCAGCAGGGGTTTGGCCTGTTCGTCACCGCATGGCTGCTGCCGCATGGCGCGTTTGAGATTCCGTCCATCTTGATCGCCGGGCAGGCAGGCTTCTTTTTGGCGCGGTTACTGTTGCGTCGGCGTGAAGATCGCGATATGCGCCGGGCGATGCGCGAATGGCTGGTGCTCATAGGAGGGTTGGCGCTGATGCTGGTTTGGGCCGGCCTGATGGAAGCATTTTTTTCGCAACACCACGCGCCGGTTCTGCCTTACGGATTCAAGGTGGCGGTTGGCGCGGCAGAGTTGGTGCTGTTGGCGATTTATTTGCTGCTCATCGGACAAAGAGCCCCTACTGCGGAAGAGCACGCGAACGTAACCTCGGAGAGGAAATGATGGATTCGCAGCCAGGCCGGTCGGCGACTACGGCTGAGCTCACCATTGCGACGCCAGAAGGCGTGCTCTTTCGCATTCCCCTGGCGGGTATCGCCCCGCGGCTCTACGCCATGCTCTTCGATACCGCCATTGTGCTGGGAGTGGTAAACGGATTTGGTTGGCTTGTTTATGCTGTTTTCGCAAAAGCCCCCGGCTTTGGCGCCATGTTTATCACGCTTGCGGAATTCGCGATCGGGTTTGCGTACAGCGCGTTACTGGAAGGTTTGTGGAACGGACAGACAATCGGAAAGCGCCTTTTTCACTTGCGTGTCATTGATCAGACAGGGCTTCCGTTACGCATGGAACAGGCCTGGGTGCGCAATCTGATGCGCGTGTTTGATGCGCTGCCCTTTGCATACCTGGTGGGAGGAATTGCCGTGCTGAGCAGCCCGTTGCGGCAGCGGTTTGGTGATCGCGTGGCGGGGACGCTCGTCGTCCGCGAAACACCGCTAGCCGTCCCGAGAGAAGAATCCTGGACGCGGCAGAAGTACAACTCATTTGCAAACTATCCGACAATTTCTATGCGGCTCCGCAGGGCGGCGACGCCGGAACTCGCGAGTCTCATTCAAGATGCGCTGCGCCGCCGCAGCGAATTGGCGCCATACGCGCGGCGCGAAATCTATCGCGAACTCGTGGCGTATCTGCAGAGTGAAATCGCCCCATTTCCCGACGAATTGGTTGAGATGCTCAGCGACGAACAATATTTGATTAATGCGGGTGGTGTACTATTCGGGGACCAGCGTGCGTCGAAACTGTAAACCGCGTAGCGAACTCCACTTTCGGCAGGGTTTTACATCGAACTGAGCTTTCCTGGTCCCAAGCTGATCTATCTAGCTGCTTCTGCGAACGGAAGAGCCGACTAAACAGGTGTTGGACTCAAATCGGACCGAACTTGATTTTTTGACTTGTTCGGCCACGCACGGGGGTAATCTGAAAGGTGGCTCATAGCACTAGCTAGCTGCCGGTTGCCTCGCACGAGCTATCAGAAATCAAGCTTTGCAAGTGCGCCTTTGCAGGTGAACCCGCCAAGTTGAGCGGTAGAGAAAGCCGACGGATTGGAAGGAACGCCTGGCATTACTATCTTTGTGACCGTGAACGGTAACAATCCACACATAGTTTGCTGATCCAAATAATCGGTCTCCACATCGAGCTGTGTTGTGGCGTTGACATAAGGACTTCGGGAGGCCGCGGTGGCTTTCTGAAAGAAATCCGTCCACGACTTGAACAGCCAAGGCTCATTCGGAAATGGCCGGGGAATGGTGATCGCGCTCGACCCGGCACCCGGGATATTCTCGTCCTCAATGCTTGCCACTATTGTTCCCGCTTTTGCGTCAAAACGAATGATCGTAATGAGATGATCTCCCGGATTCACGCCTATGACCTCACCAGTCTGTGCATACGGCGTGGATGTCTTTCCATTTTCCCAGAAATAATGTGCCTCGATCGCCCAGGCGCTCCGTTGGCTCCAAGATGGTTTGTAGCTGGCGTCGTTGGCATCCAGCGCGCTGCCGAGAATCAGCTGCGGAGTGACCTGGTTGAATCTGTAATCCGATAGCTTGTATTTCCCGCTGGTCCCATACTCATCGAAATCTACATCTCCCCACTGATAGACGGTCCCCACCTTGTAATTCCAAGTAGGCGAACTCGGCAGGGGAGGAACCGCGAATCGATACTCCAATGTCCAATCTTTTGTCGCGCCTAACTGCGGATGCCTTTCGTTCGCATAAACCTGCAACCGATAAGCCGGATTTGCAAGCCCCTGCGCGCCGCTACGATTCTCATGAAAATCATAGGTCTTTGCTAGCGCTGCGAAGAACAACACCGTGAGGGGCGCAGCCGCGCTCGCGAGAGCCCAGGTTTTCTTCAGGGAAGCCCTCATCGGAACAAGTTATCATGCTGCGGATGGTCTCTTCTTCCCAGTACTATACAAGTTTCGAGTTCACTGTTTCGCGAACCGACACTCCCGGGAAGTCGCGAAACCGGACAATTGCCGTCCTAGAATTCCACGCGGAGTCACGAATTGTTTAGGGAACACAGGATCGAAGGCCCAGGGGGGCTTGTCTCAAACTTGTCACACGAAAAAGGGGAAAATCTGGAACGTGTTGAAAAGAAGGCGGATTGAATTATGGCGGAGAGGGTGGGATTCTTCCTCCTGCATATTACGATAGTTTGCCATCGTCAGCCATCGCCAAAACCGCGTTTCTAAAGGGTTTATTTGATTAGAGTCGAAAAGCAGGCAGGATGCAGGGCGAATTTAGGTCGTAATCAGAAGGGCCTACGTAGCAGACGTAGCACGCTAAACCCCCAGAGTGACTACGCCGCCAATCATTCCATCGTGCTTCGAAACCGCTAGTTCTGCGGTCAGTTTTTCTCCGTTACTAAGTATGATTGTCCAAGTGACATGGAAAGGTTGATGGAAATTCTCTGACCCCACTGCAATCCTACCTTTCGTAAACACGACTTCGCTAACCCGCTTCAGCGAATTCGCTTTCTTGGCTTTGCATGATAGCGAGCCGTCTTCAATCACTCCGCCGTAATGTATGAGGAATTCGTTCCAGCGACCGTCTTCGTCACAGATGGCAGTCGGTAAGTGGAAGGCTTGCAAGAATTGCTTAAATTGCTGTCGGAAACTCTCTAGAAAAACAAATTCTCTAAGCATCGCTTGCTCTCGGCGCATGTCGCTGTGTCCCGTCAACAAGCCATCCACATAAGTGTCCACTTTTTCTAGAAATGGCAGTGTCGTACCTGGATTCGTAAGGTCAACGTGCAACGCCCAATTGCAATAGAGTCTGAGAGCAAAAAGGGGTGGGTTGGGCTGATAAGTATCAAGCAGCTTTCGGGTTTCCGCTAGGATGTAGACAACCTTGCACTCGCTGTCAACAGCGCCAGAAAAAACAGCCCGCAACTTCGCGACAATCGAGTTTTCCGTCATGGATTATGAATTTTAGCATGTTCAATTGCGAGTGATGTGGCACAGCGCACCGTGCGGGGGATTCTGGCAGGGTCGTAAACCAAAAAGGAATTACTTCAATTCGTCGTTGGCGGAAGGGTCCCAATGGCCTACTGCGCTCGGAAACCCACCCGGCATACTCGCGGGCTGTGAAACTGCGGTCATTCCATCAGCGGAGCTATTCACGGCATGAGCCAAAGCACGCTTTTCTGAAGCCTGAACAATCGCCGTTACTTCATGTGCCATCCCGTGAAGGCGCTCTATTTCTTTCTCGTCAAAATCGTGGACGCCCTTTACGAGATTTTGAAACGCGCTGAGGATGGGCCCGTCGATGTGTGCCATAAGACCTTCTCCTTTGTTCCCATTATACTCCCGGTCAATGCCAGATTTCTATCGACCGATTGGCGCGCCTTCTCTTGGGCCTGTTGATACGGCATGGTCACTGCCGTAGACTGTACCCCTCATGGCCGACAAACCCACCCCCGGCGTGCCTGGAATATCCGACGCTTTTGCTTCTCGAACTGACGTTTTGCGCGTGATTCGCTCTCCACTGAGTTTCTTTGTACTCGCTCTGTTAATTATCGAAATTTTTTTGATTCTAGCGGGCACGCTTTTTAATCTGCCCTTGAATATGCGAATTGGGGTCTTGATCGCTGGGGTGTTGTTATTCGTTCTTGTGATCGGTTGTGTCTATCGTTTGGTGGTGAAGTACCCAACGCATCTCGTCTTCAGTGAAACTTCACACGTTGCCAGCCTAGCTATGCGACTCTACGGAGACGATGCTCATCCGCTGAGCCAATTTATGCGCGGAGTTCTACCTCCCGAACCGCCCACCGGACAGTTGCCCCCATCAACCACGGAGGGCTCCTAACTATGGGACTCACTCGTTTGGGCGGGCTGCCCCTTCCACCTGGGGACTCAGAGATTGGAAACGCTTTGATGCCACGTCCTGAAACCTATGTTGTCTTGTACAAGCTGTCATGGTCTGAGGACCAGTATGAAGCTCTCATCAGCGAACTAAAGAATTCGCTTTACTGGTTTAATTATATGCCGGGGGCGTGGTTTGTGGTTCGGCGGGAGACCCTTGTTGATCTTGCCGCTATCCTCCGAAAGCGAATCGTCGCTGCTGATTGGCTTCTGGTGCTGCCCGCGAGAGGACCCGGAGATGGAATTCTGCCTGTAGGAGCGTGGGAATGGCTGAATGAAAAACTACCGAAGTTGTGGGGAGTCTGAGGGCCGCGCAACAAGTTCAGATAACCGCGATTGCGAAAGCCTCGAAATGAACGTAAGCTGATCCCCCGCTTTTCCTGCCTGTAACAAATTCCTTTAGGAGTCCATCGTGGAGCAAACACAAATTGATTTATTCGTCTGTCCAGAATGCAAGACGCAGTTTCAGGTTCGATGGCCAGAGCCGCGTCCTGCTTGTTTGTGCAATCAGTCCCAAATCGGGCTTACCTGTCCGACCTGTAAGGAGTCGTTCGAGTTGTTCGCTTTTTTGATCGACTTTTGCAAAATGTCAGTGCCTTCGAATCTGCCCTTTATCGAGGTCACGTCGATCACACCAAAGCAGCCCGTCCCAGAAAACGCTCGGATGCAATGGCTGCGGCTTCGATGGGCGAGGCAGCGTGAGAAGTACAAAAGCGTTGCTTGCTGAAAATTCGATTCAATAAAAAAGGCCGGGAGTAGGCCGTGACTTGTTTTCGTTACATGCCGAAAAGAGCCCCTCCTGCTTTCGCGGTCACAAAGTTTGTAAAGCCCTCTTCAAAAGCTGCAGTTGAGACGTTACGGGGCGCAAACTTAGAAGAGAGTTGGTCTGTCAAATCCCGAAGGATGGTATTGGCGTCGTTTTTAGAAACAACCCAGATGGCTCGCAAATTCCGAAGATGCTGAGTCAGCAGTGACATAAAGTGGGCCTCCTTCGCTCTCCAGCCAATCGCAAGGATTTTGTCCACGTGCGGCAAGTAGTTGATCAGATTATTGAGATGTTCACGGGGGCACTCAAAACTAGACTTTTTATATATGGGTACCATGATGGCAGGTATCGCCAACCAATCATCAATCGTTGTGACCCTCAGGTTTTGGTATATTCTAAATGCATCCTTTTGGTCCAAGCTATGGCTCGTCGCATCATCTATCAGTTGACTGAGCTGTATTGGTGAGGACGGTTTAAAAACTGGTTTAACAAGGCGTGCCCACCTAATAGACCCGTGGAGCTTATACAGCCCAAACTGACTGAGCCTGGTTACATAGTCTTCGAAATATTCGGTTCTAAAACCTAGGCTGAGAAGAGCGTTCTCGATTAGCTCGTCATAGTTGAAAGTTACAAAAAGGGTCCTCTCGCTAGGCCGTTCGAGAATTTGGTCCACCAAGGTCTTGTGATTTGTGACGCCGTCAATGTCTTTAAGCCATCCCTTCGAACACATGTCGATCACGTCCCGAATGTAAAACCGGAGGGCCATCATTTGCCTAGACCTTTGCGGATGGTTCTCCGTATTCTCGTACAGTTCTTGTAAGACCTCTTCAAGACTCTTGGTTCCCCGCTCTCGCAAATAGGGAACAATCGGTTGGATTTGCCAATAATTATTTAGAGCGCCTCTGAATTCCTCGCGTCCGTCAAATAGATTGTCAGCGAGCGGCGGCCTGTGACCCTGAATCGTTGGTGCAATCGGCTTCCTTGATGGAGCCGAATCGAACGATGCTCCCGCGCCAAAAACTACCATTAGCATAATTAATTTTCAGTCTTAGTAGGATTTTAAAATCTTAGTGATGGTCACGGCTTGAGCTTATCGAGGACGCCGGAAGAATACCATAAAAGAAAAAGGCCGAACCACGTCGGCAGCCCCTCAACGCGGATGGCACGGTTATAATTGTTAGAGTAGGAGACCGCGCATGACAATTGACAAAAATCGCAGGGCCGGACTGCTTAGAATACGTGAGCAGGTATTACAGATCGAACAAAGTGAACTGGCAACACTGGCAGACGTCAGCCTAGAGACGGTTGTTCGATACGAAAGATGCGAAGAAGTATCGCTGGAGACTGACACCCGCATTGGAAGCGCAATCGTTAGGCTGGTTATGAAAAGGAATCCTGAGCTCACGAAGAGGGCGGTACAGCCGTTCCTGGACGCGACAGAAGAATGGGAGAAAATCCTTTCAGTCCAGCCTGGAACTGAATCAGCCGCGCAACTTGAAAAGCTCAAGGGAGAAAGTTTGGCAGAGTTGAAAGCTTACGCAGAAAAAATTGCGATCTTTCGAAGAGCAGCGAATAATTTTCTTTCATTGACCAAGTGACCCGCGAGAAAGAAAAGAGCCCCACGTCGGTACCAGGCTCTCGTTGTCCCTTGATTTTCTGCCTTCACCTAGTTGTCTATTCTAGGCCGCTGCACCTGCAAGGGTTGAGAGCGACAATCTACTTCTTGCGTAGCTCTGAGTTTCTTCCGCTCTGAATCCACCCCTTCGGCAAATCCTACTCGTTGCTTCATGGTCGCATCCATGCCCAGAGGGCGAGTGCACCAACAAAGACTATGAAATATCCCGCCCAAGCTATAATCGTATGGCACAAGGAGGACAGATGGCAGACATCCAACGAATCAGCGTGCAACAAGCGCACGCAAAGACAAAAGCAAACCAAGCCTTGCTAGTTTGCGCCTACGAGGACGAGGCCAAATGCCAGAGGCTAAATCTGGACGGGTCGATATCCTTCACCAACTTGCAGTCCCGGGCGGCGGCGCTGCCGAAGACACAGGAAATCATTTTCTATTGAGCTTGACCCGGCGAAGCCAGCGCTGTCGGTCAGGCAGCGAAATATCAGGAGCAGGGCTTTACCAACGTCAAGGTGCTAGAGGGCGGTGTCGGAGCGTGGAAGGCTGCGGGATACGCGATGAATTGAATGACCGTCTATTGAGCATCAACGTAACAGTCAACCCGGTTGGTTCTTAGCGGGTTCGAGTCCCGCCGCTACCTCCAAACGTCAAAATGTTCCGTCGCTTCCACGCTGCATTGACCCGTGGATAGTTAGGTCGCTAGCTCGAACCTCGCCAGCCTCACCGGTTTCTGTCCGATAGAATCGCCGGGTACAACTGAAAGACGTTCCGACTTCCATTGTAGGCCACCAGCTAGTCTGAGGCGGACCAATACTCAGACTGGCTGATTGTCGGCAGAGTGCAATATCTGCCGGACGCGTGATGCTAGGTATGCTCCTACGCGTTCTTCGTAGCCGCTCACCGTGGCTCCTCGTGATGGATGCTGAAGGATTCCGGTAAGCAATGCTGTGTGAGTTGCGGGAAGCGTCAGCGAGCAGCTCTTCCAGCGATAACGTTTTCCATCTGCCTCCTCTTCATGAGGCTGTTCGTCCGAAACACTGATGCCTTGTGAGATCGCGCCGCTGCTGGCACCCTCCTTAATCGTCTCGTATGTTCTCTTTGTGAGGGCTACCACGAGACGAGGTTTCACCTTTTCAAGAACAATCCGGAGCCGAGTTAAGCCACTGCGGAGTTTCCCATCAATAATTCGCGCCTCAAGTCCTTCAGGCGATATGTCAAGGTTCATATGAAGGAAGATGCTCTCCGCAGCGAAGTCGGATAATCCAGTTGGTTGGAATGCTAGATGCACGATCTTGAAAAGACTCTTGCGGAAGGGACTGTCCCATTCCTTGAAAAAGCTGCAAGGCTCACCGAGGCCCGGCAGATGGACGGTAGTAGATTTTCGGCCCGGCTTCTTCAGGCGCTTGCCCAGACCCGGGCTTGGACCCACCGATAATAGCCAAGCGTTCCGTGACCCATTGACCTGAGGAAGCGACCGCCAATCGCTGAGAAGCTGCTGCTTGTCTGCCGCAGTGGCTTTTTGAGCTGCATCGAATCGTTGCACAGGGTCTGTTGAGAAAAGTCTCTTCAAGTCGACGTGGAATTGGCGTTCTGGCTTCTTGGACACTATTCATCGACTCCGCTGGCGGATTCTATCTCAAAACAAGGGTGACAAGCTCGCGGGAAGCGGCCATGGATGTCCAGCTACGGACGCGTATAAACAGCTTTATATTTCTCTCTTTGTCGGTCCCACTTCACCCTCATCCACTCCATCCTCGCGTTCTCCGGTACTGGCTGTTTCGTTCTGATCGAGGTGATCTCGATAAAGGGAAGGTTCAATGGCAACGACGTTTTGCAAAAATCAATCAGGAACGCGAACAACTCGAACGAGTCGTGGCACATGGGGCATGTCAGCCCGACTTTGCTCTGGTTGCACAAATAGTCTGGAATCGGGTCGGGCCATATGACTTGAAATTGTGTACAGCATTCTGGACAGACGAATAAATCTACTCTGGTTTGCTCCATGTTCGGCTCCTAAGTGAGATGGTTTACATTTGCGGGCGGGAATCGGGATTCGCCATCCGGGATTGGAACTAGGTCCATTGCGAGAACTGAAAACGAGATCGTGCAACCTGGACAATCCAGCCAGACGACGCGATGGAGCGGAATGTGGAGAACGTATTCCGGCCACATCAAGCACACTGTTTGGTTACACCGAGGGCACAGGGCGGTTTGAGCCTCAAGAGTTTCAGAACTGCCCACACGAATGCGGGAGCGTAAGACGGTGAAAGCTGGTTTCATGGAATCCTCTTGGTAGGAAACGGAGGATTCGTAGAGGTGCGGGAAAAAGATTATACCGTCCCGTACCAAGTTTTGGAAGAGGCTTGCCGTGGCGGGGCGCGGGAACAGTCCTGCACCTAGCGCGGGCAGCCCGGTGCTCTCATGGTGTCTTTCGGGCGTTCACCCGCGTTGAACATCGCCAGGTTCTTCTTTTGCTGCGCCAGCGCCGGAACGCAAAAGTCGAATCGCGCGGAATCCGGCAGGAACTGCTCGTTGTAAGGCGCTAGCGTTCTTCCTGTACGGAACGCCGCTTGGGAACCAACTGGGGGATGTGCCTCATGTGGCAGATTTGGGTCCAAGGGATATTGCGTCCCAAAGACCTGGGGCTGCCCAATCGATTGCAAGTATCTGTCCAGTGTCGCGGCCTCAATCCACTTTGCTTCGTCGTTTCCCTTCAGCACCGCCTCCATCGCAAGGACGTGCGCAAACAGGCAGTCGTCCGTGTTGTTCCCGTGCTGAAAAATGAAGGCCGCTTCGTGGAAGTCTTCGCCTGTTTTTAGTTCACTGGCCGCCAGCAAGGCCTTCGCCTTCTCTCGACGAGCTTTTCCGCGCTCGTCGAGCTGTTCCTCCGAGAACTTGGAAATCCCATGCGTAACATCTTCCCCGTCCTCTATGAACAATTGGTGAATGGCATCCGACACTTTCGGCGGGTTTTGTGTCTTAGCTACAGGCATTTGTGCAGCGAATCCTACAACGCCACATGCGATGACGAGGGAAAGGAATTTCATCCCGAATCTCCTTCTAGAAGAGTTATGCCTGGGCGACGATATGTTCGATAAAATTATGCCTTCAGGAACCCAAGGTCAACTCCTGATTACCCGGGTAAAGTGGAATCCGCCGGAACCGCGCCTACCGCTTGTCCCATAGGTCCGTGAAGAGCGTTACGGTCGCGGGGCCGCTGTCGGCACCTGTCGGGTCACCGCGTTCATCATGCACTAGGTCCGCTGTTCAGTGGATGTCACTAACCTGAACCTCCGGCAAAATCACGCACGGGGCATCGAGATGACTCTTACAAATGTCTTGAATTGACTTCTGGAGGAAATCGGGGTCGTAAAGGAACGGATTGGAATCAACTTTGAGAATCGCTGATGGGTCTTCCTCCATCAAAGTCGCTCTTCGTTGGAGTTCTGCAATGTAGTCTTTGTCCATGGAAATCTCGGCTGGCATTGCTTCACTCAGCTGGAAATCCCGGGGACCAAGATAGAGATATGCATCCACCATTGTTGAAAATCCCTTCAATACTATCGGGGCCAGCTGCGTCTGCTTGCCGTTTGGCCCCTCTTTGACCTTGAAGTAAAAGGCCCCGGCAGAGTGCGGCATGTCCAACAAGTCTGCCAGCCAAGTGCCTTTCATCTGTTGTACGAGGGATGGAACCGGCCAGGAAGCCAGCCGCGCTTCAAATTCGTCATTGTACTTCGTAACGGCGGTCCAATTGCCAAACCCCTCGTGGTCGGCAATGACCAAGGTCACGCCCGGGTAATCTTTCTCATATTGCTCCACTGCTGAAGAAAGCTTCCCTGCCGTATTTCCGGCGCGAAAAAGATGATATGTGCCAAAGAGCATAAGTGCCTTGCGGTGTTTCGAGAGCACTTCCTCTTTCATCACAGAGGCAATGTTGGCGTCTCGGTCCTTCACGCGAAAGTCCTTCTGGCTCTGCACTTTGCTCCAGTCAATGGGAGGGTCACACGCCAGCACACGCAATTTCTTTTCCCGGGGAAGCTTCTGATTTACCCTACGCACCAAAGGAAAAAGTTGCGCGTAAAAGCCCGACGTACCACACATTGTCTGAGTGGTATTGCGCCAAACCAGCCGCACGTCGGACAGTGGTACTTCGTCGCCCGCTATGTATCGGTCTAGGACGGGCTGGTATAACGAATTGCCGCATTCCACGGCCACGTCATTGACCTTGCTAGGGAAGGCGGGGTTGCGGATGAGGTCGAGAATGAAATCGTCGAGGTCCTTATTGCCGTGTGCCGCACTCATTCCCACGACTTCGTATTTCTCAAAGGCAGCGAGAATCGCCGAACTGGCGTCCTCTGGTTTCGGATTGCTTCCTGTGGGGTTTGGACGCGGAATCCCTGACGCCACATCTGAAGCTGCTGACTGGCTCTGCCCGCCCGCTAGCGTGGAACTGTCCAGGCCGAAAACCAGGGCTACGAACAGAAGCGTATGGAGAGGAGTTATTTTCATCAGTGTTTTCATATTCTCCGGCCTCCCATTTCTCTCTGCTTCAAATGCGGCAAGCGTTGCTTAACGTAGCTTCATTGTTGTATCCAGACAATTGGATGATCCACTTATAGATGTGAACTTTTCCGTCCACAACGACCGCGATATATCTTCCGGCTTCTAGAAATTGCATAACCTGTTTGCCTTCTCTCGCCAGCTTTGCCCATCGCGATTTCGTATTAGGATTCTGTTCCAACCCGCGTAACTCTCGGTCTTCAAAGTGGAAGTCGATTTGTTTTAGCTTACTCTTGAGAGTTTGGCGGACGGGATAGATGTCGCCGAGATCGACAGTTTTCTTCTTGTCGATCAGGGATTGTTGCCAGACGGAGACTAGGACGGCTTCGAGACTAGCGGACATAAGGGGAGGATACTCAAGCAAGCAGCCGTCCGCTAGTCATTGTGAGTGTTACCGTGGGACTGACATGCTTTTAGTCTTCATAGAGCCGATGGAGTGCTTGGCAGTATCCAAGCTGCCGAAAGGCTCTGAATGGCTTTACGAGATCAAGCTGGACGGATACCGCGCCGAAGCTATGAAGTCGGGCGGCAACCTGTTTTTGCTCTCCCGCCGACAGAAGTCGTTCAGCAAACAGTTCCCGTTGATTCATGAGGCTCTGGCCGATTTGCCGGACGACACGGTCGTGGACGGCGAGATCGTCGCGCTGGACGAATCCGGTCGGCCTGACTTCAACCTCCTGCAAAACTTCCGCAGCGAAGCACATCAACTATTTCGTGTTTGATCTGCTGGTGTTCCGAGGTCAAGACCTGACCGTCCTGCCGCTGATCGAACGCAGGAGCCGGATGCGGTCGCTGAAATTCAGTTCACCGCTAGTCCGTCTGTGTGAGCAATTCGAGTCGTCTGGGGAAGAGATGATTGCTGCCGTGCACCAGTTGGGGCTGGAAGGCGTAATCGGAAAGCGGAAGGACAGCAGATACGAGATCGGGAAGCGCACCGGGTCATGGATTAAGTACCGAATCAATCGTGGTCAGGAGTTGGTGATCGGGGGATACATTCCGGGTCCGCACGGATTCGATTCTCTGATCGTCGGCTACTATCAAGAAAAAGATTTGATGTACGTCGCTCGTGTCAGAAATGGTTTTGTCCCGGCATCGCGGCGTGCGGTCTTTGAGAGAATCCGTCACTTCGTTTCCTCCACTATGCCCTTCGCTAACCTGCCTGACACGCACAAATCCCGTTGGGGTGATGAACTCACTGCTGAGAAAATGAAGGAGTGTGTTTGGCTGCGCCCCGAGGCGGTTGCTCAAATCGAGTTCTTGGAGTGGACGGCGGGAGATCGGCTCAGGCATTCGAAGTTTGTGGGATTGCGAGAAGACAAAAATGCGCGAGACGTGGTGAAAGAACACCCTTTTGCATAAGATATGAATCAAATGAAACGTGCGATTTTGAATGAAGTCCTCTCCCGCAAGCCCGAGCAACCTCTCTATCACTATACGACGCAGAAAGGTCTTCTAGGGATTGTCAGGTCAAGGGAAATGTGGGTGACTCACACACAATATTTGAATGATCGCCGTGAGTTTGTCCACGCGGTTGATTTAGCACGTGTAGAGATCAAGCGACTGTTAGAGACTTCATCAACTGATTCAGCGCAGAAAGAGAGTCTTCAACGAATGGAGGAGGCGTTGAACTGGTCGCCACAAAGCATCAACGTCTGTGTGTGTTCATTTTCGGAAGACCGAGATTCACTCTCCCAATGGAGAGCGTATGGTGCGGGAACATCGGGATTTGCCATCGGATTTTCGGCTGATCTTCTTATAGCAGCTACTTCCAAGAAGAACTGGTACTTAGCACGCTGCATCTACGACGCAAAACGTCAACGCGAAATAATCCAAAATTTGGTTGAGGAAGTACTTGAGGAGAACCTCTCGGGCGATTACGGCTACAGGCCCGAAGATGATGATGAATTGGAGATCGTCCGCGCACGCGGAGGAAACCTCCTCGCTTATCTGAATAGATACGCTCCAATATTGAAAGACGAGTCTTTCAGTGAAGAACGAGAGTGGAGAATCATATCGCGCCCATTGATGAATAGTTCGAAAGATTTTTGCTTCCGCGAGGGGCGATCACTGCTGATTCCTTATTCTAAGTTTCCCCTTTCCTACGACGATTTGACATTTCGTTTGAAAGAAGTAGTGATTGGCCCCGCGCGCGACCAAGAGCGCTCGAAAAGTTCAGTCATTAGCTTTTTAATGCACGAACGTCTGCTAAAACGTATGGAAATTGACGTTGAAATTTCCAAGGTTCCTTTTCGAGATTGGTGACAAGCGGAAGAGGCCGAAACCGTGACTAAAACTAATCACAGCGGGGATGAAAGCGTCCAGATCGCCAATTCCGAGTGTTGAGCAAAACCTATCAAGCGCAGCCATCGAGTTTTTCATATCCAGTGGCGGCAGTTGTTGATGGTATGTGATATGTAATTTTTGCGGCCGAAGCGGAATGTGAATGCTTGCTGAGATCATTGGCATCGAACGTGGCTCGGCCCAATACGCAACCAAGAGCATGAGACTTCGAAATTGGAAAGCGATTTTGTATGTCCCATCAGGAGGAGCCGGGTCCTCTCGTGGCGGTCCTGCTGCGATGTGAGGCCACTGATTCCGCTGTATCTGATTGAAGTCCGATGTCCAGAGGACTTGTTGGCCGAATACTTCCACTCGTGGTGGAACGTCGCCCGCGTGATCTTTCATGTACCGCATGTGCGACGGAGGCGGTGTCTTCTTGAGCGGTGATGCGTGACTAATGACATAGCCCGTCTTCGTTGCCCACTTTGCGAGTGTGGCTCTTTCGTCGTCTGAGAGGCTCAGAAGATTTGTAGTACCTTGAATTAGCGGCTTGAGAAGTTCTTTCGTCTGCCTTTCTAAATCGTTCATCCAACCATTGTTGCAGCCTTCACAGACGCGGCCTTCGACAAAGTTTCCAGCGGTGTGCGTCCGATCTTTCAGAACGGAGTCGTCTTTTGATTGTGCAACGGCTAGGTATATTTTGCCGTCTGTCAGCCCGAGGAACTCCATTAACCAGCGAGGAATAGCGTGTTCCTCAGCGCGGTTTCCCGCGAGTGGACTGTCACAGAAAATACAGTTGCGAGCCATTTGCGTAAGGATACCGCAAGCGTCTACGACAAATCGCAAGGTCACGTGATTTTATTGTCCGAGTTCCGCGCCGATCTCGTCCAGCGTCTTCCTAACGTCTTCGCCCTCACCACACCGTTTAAGCGCTTCACTTGACCACCTGACGGCACGGGTGCGCGGCCTCTGCCGGAACCTTGGTGACCTTCACTATTTGTACGCTAGTGTTAACGATGATGTGCTCGCCGCTTTCGCAATCGTTGAAGACGATCTGGCCGTTGATCTTGCCTTGATAATCCGAAGTGGAAAAAGTTGAGACGTTTTGATCGTGCACGTTGCCGAGCGTAATGATGTACGCCTGCTTCTGTTCGCCTCCACGCCAAATTTTATCCGCGATCTTGTCCCATGTAGAGAACACGAGGAAGAGCAGGCCCAATCCAGAAAATATTCCGATGCCAAGCATCATCCCCAACCACATACCATCCGCGATCTTAACTTTTTGTTCGTTCACCGTACCTCCTCACTCGTGTTCACTGAATCTTGTTCGTCAAAGGCGGTTGCTTAACCTCACTTCGCTTGGGCCGACCGCACCGTATACCCGATGTCGTTAACCCAGAAAACGTTGTCGCCTTTGTGATTGAAAACGGCCTTATCGCCGACCTGAATTTTTGCGCACGGAAGTCCATACAGTCCGACGATTCTCTGTGTTCGGTTCTCCACCGTGACCAAGCAGCCTGACAGCCACGGCCAAGACTCTGCGCCTGCGACCGATCTGAACGACGTGACGTGAAGGTCGTTGGATACGTTGCATCCGGACACAACCAGCAGCCCAGCGAGAAGGACGGCTCTCATTTCAATCACCGAGGGCAGGATTCTATCCCAGAACATGGGTTACGGTCTGGGCGTACAATCATCGAAATTAAATTGGTTCCTCTCAAGTGCTATAATTTGTTCCCCGTTTCCCGCCCGAGGCACCAATGGACAAATCAAAAGACCCGGAGTTGCGGGACTGTGTCGTGAAGCTGCGTGACGATCACGAGGTGGAGCACAGCGTTAGGCTTCGCGCGACATCCGTGTATGAAGCCGCGCTCCGTGGTCTGGCGAGATTGCAAAAAGTCGGTTGGGAGAGCAACGGTTCCCAAGTGAGAACGGTCGTCGTGGAGATTTACGAAGAGCCGACCACGCACACCGTCAACGTGAGGAAAATGCTCGACTGGTTGAAGCAACCGGGGAAGTCTCCGTACGACGAGTTCAGGAAACAGAAATTGCGACCGCTCGCGAAATGATCGAACAGCGCGGCGCGTCGAGGGTTTAATGCTTGGCTGACGGTGGGGGCAACATCGTCGGGTCAATCGTCAGATCGGTAACTTTTGAGTCTTCGATATTGTCACCGCTGACCGACAACCGGACTTTGAAAGGCTTGTGGTTTGACATATACATGACCAAAAACTTTATTGGCACTCCTCTATGGACAGCCAGTGTGCCGAAGTCAAAATCGACACCGGGGAAAACGTATCCGGGTTCCATGTGCTGTTTACAAGATGTCTTCCCATCAGCGCAGGAAATCTTCACGTCTTGCTGGTCAGTAAAGGCGACGACGTTGCCATTCAAAAGTGCGGCTTTCCCCCCGTTGTAGATAAGTCCTTCTTCTGGAGTCACAAACTCCATCGGATGTTCATCAATGTCCTGCGGCACTATGTGTATCGAAGCACTGTTCTGCGAAAAGGTAATTGCGGGAGCGCGAGATAGAATCTCAGCGGTTTTGCGGGTGTTCGCTCCCATCTCTTCCAAAACTATCTGCTGTTTGTTTCCCTCGTGGATGGCATACCAAAGACCAATAGAGGCAATCACAATTTCTAAACCAATCAAGAAAATTACCCACTTCTCCATTTTTCCCGAACTCTTTGCCATCTTATAATCACGTTCGGCAATCACTTCACTCGTTTTACGAGCTTCCTCAGCCATTTTAAAGTCGCGTGCAGCGACTGCGGCATTCTCTCTGCGCTCCAATTCGCGCATGTAGAACTCTGCCTGAGCCACTACACCCGCTCTTTGCTCGTTGCCACAGAGGGCCAAATAAGCGAACCACTCGTTCACTCTTATGCGTAACTGCATCTCACTCAGATTTTCGATTTCTTCGATACTTATAGGGGGAGGTGGTGCGGACGCCATGCGGGAATACTAACACGATATATTTTCAGAGCCTCTTCTTGCTTGGGTTAAGTGGAAGGTTTGGCAGGCGGAGGCGGAGACAGCTGGGATTTTCCTATCCATCTGAGTGCATTCTACGATTAAAACTGATAGGGTTCCTTTTAAGGTACTTTCACGTAAACTACCCGTCGAGTACTAGCGGAGCACAATTATGGCGACACAGAATCCCTCAGGGACGGAAGAAAAGCCAAAGACGAAAACAATTCCGTGGACGTGGATGGTGATTGTGGCGGCGTCAATACTCACCATATACGTATCCTCGACATTCGACTGGTTCAAACAGAACGAACATGTAGCCATTTGGCTAGAAGGAGTCGCGCTGGTGTTGATTTTCGGGCTGGATTTAATCAATGGGAAAGAAGAACACAAAGAGACAATAGAGCAGTTGAAAGCCGCTACCCATCAGGCCGAGTTCACGGAAAAGGCTGCCGACGAAGCCAAGAAGTCTTCGGACATTTTGGCGTCGCTGCATCGCCCCCTCATGGGAATAGGTGAAACTCCTATCCGCGTCGACAATATTAATGTTCCGATGTGGAGGATAAGCACAGTTGCCAAGAATTTCGGAACGCTTCTTGCAACCGGAGTCAGCGTGACTGCCGAAATCTTCATTGATGGAGCTTTGCGAATGACGGAACCAGTCGGCGAGGTCGTTGAAGTTTTTCCCGGCCAAGCATTCAGCCATCTGACCGTGTTTGACACAGGTCAATCCGGGCGTGTGCAGATCAATTCAGGTGCTCAGGCACTTACCGCCAAAATCAAGATCACTTACCGTGACCAATCGCAGAGAAGTTTTGTGTATTTGGCTGATGCAAAGTTCATCGGCGGCTTCCTGCACTTAACAAGAACAGCGACGACCGAATTGTCAACGATATAAGTTTTTGCGAGGAGATTTTCAGGGCGCTCGTTGAACTTTTCGTTGCATAACTTTGCTGTATAACTTTCATGACGCGTTTGCACCATGCCAGTAATCCTACGCAAACTCGCTTCCTCGCCTGCACCCGCGACTGACCAGCGCTGTATGAACGTCAAAGCCGCCGCGAAGTACCTCGGCGTGTCCGTGTGGCAAATAAGAAAATTTTTTCGAGAGGGAGATTTGAAGCCATTCATGATCGGCAACAAATGGATGGTTGACCGCGTCAACTTGGATGCATTGATTGAGCGATTGAAGGCGGCGGCAATTTAGACGGGCGAATGTCCGTTGGGTAAAATGGCATGTTTTTGACGGGTGAGGAGAGGTTTTCTCGCTTCGCTCTCATCGCTTCCGATTAATTGGAATCTGCCTGATGCCCACACCGACGCCGCCCCGTTTCTTTACTGGATATTTATCTCTGGCCTTTTCGGCGTCAGCTTTTGTTTTGAATGGTTTCGAGACGACATCCGGTACGCCGTCTTTGTAGTGGAACAGAAACCATTCGTATCTGAGCTTGGCCATGAGAAATCCTAGCAGAGTTCTTGTTCAGCACTTCGTGGGTTCATCTCAAGCTCTCTTCTTCGCTTCTCAAGACATCAAAACCGTGTCGGATGATTTCAAGGACATTTTCCCGGGTCAAACCCGATGTCGACCCGAGGCACGTCTTGGTGGAGTGTAAAGGTCCCGGTCTGCCCGTTCGATGTCACTGTGTAGTGTCCTGTGATGACGTGACCTACCCGAGTTCCCTCGAATCTTATCCGTACGTCGGGTGAAGTGAGGTCGAGCAAAAGGTTTCTGTCATTCAGCGTTCCGCTCACAGGTCCGGTGCCCACGAGCGGCATTTCGACTTGCATACAGCCTTTAACACCATTGGTGGTTTTGACCAACTGAACTTCGAAGAGTGCGTCCAAGTTCACAGAATTGTTGTGAACGGTCCCGCTGTACTTTCCTGTGATTTCCGGAGAAGACTGGAAAAGGCAGCCTCTCGTCACAAGTGTGGAGCCAGTTCGAACGTCTCGGAAATGCACAGCGGGGAGCAAGAACGAAGAAACCTGATTGCACCAAATATCTGAAATTGCCGCAGAGAGTTCGTCCCGGTCAGGGTAAGGTACGGATTCGAAGGATGCTCGATTGACGAATATATCCATACTGCCATCGAATTTTGGCACCAAAATCGCATCTGCGGCGTTTCCATGACGACCCAACTCGTAGGTTATTTGATACATCGCATCACGGTGGTCCAGTGCCTCCTGATTGGTTGTTTTCACGTGGGGTAAACCGAGGACCGCCGCTATCCAGCCCAACACGGCCAGCAGCAAGACAAGTCCGATGACGCTGCCAGCATCGCTGCTTCCCTTTTCGCTCATGCTGGCTCCACCATTCTTGAATCAACTGATGAACTTCATCCACTTCTCTGGACCTGTCCGATTGTCGTTTTGGAAATTCTCTTTGTCGAGGTTACGGTTCCTGCTTCCCCACTCCTCAAGGACGAACTCTTCTGTACCAGCCAGATAATCATGTGAGTCTTCTCTGTCGTCCCACAATTCGTAGCTGTCTCCGTCACGGCGAACGATCAAGGTAACATGCTGTTCCGTATGAACTCGGTGGTGATAGATAGCCCGCGCTACGAAGTCGATTTTCGGCATAGTTCGCTCCCGCCCTAGTCAAAGAGTGTGGAACCGCCACCGCTATAGGGCTCCGGTGATAACGGCAGGTCGGCGACGCTCTTTACCTTGATTCCTACGAGTGCCGCAAGCTTCCTAATGTCGGGGTCTTCGGAGTAAATCGTCGAGACATTTTGTGCCTTAGCAATTGCGACGATCTGCCAATCGAACTTGACCTTCGCCCATGTGCCACCAGAATCGCCTTTCTTTTTCCCGGATTGCTTACGAACGGTTTCCGCCAAGAGTGCCAACTCAAGGGCGGCTTTAGCCTCGAAACCAGCGATCAAAAATTTCGGACTGTGGGTCAGTTCGTGGAGAATCTGGCTGCGGGAATGACCAACACCGATTAGTAGTTCAGCCAACGCCGGACTCGGGATGATGATTCGCGTCCCGGAGCCCTGCAAGGTCCCGATAAGATAATCGATACGCTCCTTAGCACGTTCGGTGTCGCACGGTGCGTTGGGGATGAAGAGGAATGTTAGAAACGTCGAATCGAAAGCAACCATCGGACCTCTAGCCGTGCCGGAGTTTGAGTATGTCTCCCAAGGGGTCCTTCGAGTTCATCAAATCATTGTGCGGTATCGCGCGCAGTCTGCCGACGACATCGAGCAGGCTGGCGTCGTCGAGTTCTTCAAAATCCCTGATGTCGAACCATCGCAGTTCCCACTTGCCGTCGCTATTTCGATACCACTTGCCCTTACCATGCACGCGAATCGTCTTTCCGAAGATATGCGGCGCAAGTTTCTTAGCGAGTTCTCTCGTCGTGTTGCAGTAGTGATGCACACCTTCATATAGCAGGTGAACGGGTACAGTCTCGTCCATGCCGCCAATTTTTATCAGCATTCCGTCCAAGGAGCCTTCCTCCCAGAACGGCCCAAATGTCTCTTCGCTACCTTGAGACTTTCGTGGAAATTCAATCAGTACTTCGCCCTTGTCCGATTCGAGGGAGGCCGACGTATCGTCCTCATCAAGGTAGTAGCGAATCGCCTTGAATGCCTTCACTGCCTCCTTCGGTCCCAGCCCCTTCTCGGCCTGCCGTGCCCGTTCGGTGATGACTGGTTCGACTTCCGTGTCGACCTCCATCGCGCAGTTTGCGCTGCCATCATCGACCCGCAGGAAGTGGACATTGTCTTCGTTGCCCAGGAGCGTCGCGAGTTCTCGCAGGTAGTCGGCAAGCCGAGCCATCGGGAACGTGTGCGGAGTTGTCCCCTCGATGTTGAAATGTAGCTCTTTCTTGGGCATGTCGGCTTTCCGGGTCGGGCTTGCGTCCCCGACTATATCCTACCTTCGGACAAAGGCGGGAGACGCCTGTTTGATGATGGGATATGCTTATTCGGGTACAGGCTAGCGCTCCAGCTTCTGGACGCGATTATCGCGTCACGGCATTCGCGCCACTGAGTCTGATAGAATCCGCCTGTGTTCGACCTGCTCAACAAATTACAAGGTATCGTATTCGGCATTTGGATAATCATTGCGTTCCCCGCGATTCTACGACTTGCATTTACGCTGGCCGCGCAGGGCTGGCAGGAATGGAAGCAACTGTTTCGCCGCATACACCCCGATTCCAAAAGTTAGCAAAAGCGTCGACCCGCGACGCGGTTCAGCTCTCTACCAAAGAAACTGTCGCGAGGTCTTGAATCCTTCCTTCGATTGAATATGCTTTGTACAAACTCGCTCGGTATCGCTTGTGCGCTTCCGCCATCCGTCGACCGGCTTCGATATCTAACGCGCTCCGCTGCCGGACGGGAACCACCGTGTCTACGATCTCATCATCGACGATTTTGAACTCAAGCTCTCCGAATATTTCTGCGCCCTGAGGGCAGGCGCTTTGCTCAACGGGAAACGTTCGCCCGAGATGCCGAACCCAGAGCCAAACCTCTCCGTCGTGGCGTCGGTTGTGAAAATGATACAAGGCCAGGCGTACCTTGACGTTGGTTAGGTCGAGTGTCACTGCAACACCACGGGCTTAAGCCATTCTTTACGGGACAGATGCCAAAATTCGCAGTAAGGGCAGAAGTGCGCGATGTCGCCACGGTAATGAACATTTGCCGGATTCCGAGCGAAGGCCTCTGCTTCCGCCTTTGTCACGAACCAGGCCCGCTCTGTCCCAGTCGTCCGAAGGCAATGTGCCGCTGTCTCGGGGTGCCCAATAATTCGTTTGGTGTCCAAATCAATTTCCTCCCCGAATTTTCCTACGGTCACGAGTGCGCTGCTGCGCCAATCGCAGATATTCACGGCGCTGATCGTCGGTCATCTCCAACTGTTTCACATCGGCGATTCGCGGCATTCGAATACGGCTCCGACGATAACGCGTCAGGTTCTCAGCAGTTGCGGCCAGCTTTTCCGGCGAGTCCGCTTGCGTGCAGACAACAATATATTCATCGGCCTTCAGGGCCTCGTCTGCGCTGGTCAGAATCAATTCGCGGACGCGCTGCATGGCGACCTTGGCGGGGTAAGCTGCCGTGCCTTCGACGACCACCCCGTTGGTTCTTCTGTCCACGCGTGCGCGCCTCGCACCCAGGGGCAATTCGCCCTCAGCACTCCACAGGCTGCCTGCGATGTTGGGCGTCAGGCTTCTTGAGAAGACAACTGTCTGCGCCATCTGTTCTAGCTGCTCATTCGCGATTTGGTCGGCTGCCTCGGTGAGGCCATGCAGCATCTTTTGAAAATCTGCGGGTCCGTACTCGCGATTCTTACTTTTCATCGTTGCCTCATTTTCCAAATTGATTTCTGCTGCACCACGGTTTGCTCAGCAGGCTTCTGCGCCGGTGCACGGAACCCCAAGGCCTCTTCGGCGGCTGCGTAAAGATCATCAAGGCGGCCCTGAAAGACATCGCCCACCTCGTGGCTCGACTTTCGCTGACGATAAAAACGCGGTGCGCGAATTGACGCAAGCAGTGGGGCAGCCTGCTGTTCTAACGACACCAGTCGTTTTGATTGTTCGCCGACGACCTCAACCTCGACGTCAGGCTGGTCCGCGAGCATTTGCTCGAAGCGAGCGACGGTAGGGTCCTCGACGCTTGCCTGTGACATGACTTCGGCCTGGACGACTAAAGGTCCCCGGGCCGCATCAAACGCTCGTCTAATACGGTTTTGGCGGGCCTCACGCTCGGCGACAGCGCGGTCTTCTTGGAGGCGGCGGATGACATCTTCGACGCTCATTCGGCCACCACCGAAAGGCCGTGCCCGTGAATCCCGACCAGCAGGTAGCGCACAAAACGATGTTCACAGCACAAAGAGGTTCCAAAATACTGAGCATCCTCTTGAATGTGCTCGCGGAGAAACTCCGACGCAGATTCCGACAGAGGCGTGAACAACCAAATCGTTCCTTCGTCCCTAACGATGAAATCGTGTTTTTGGATTTGAACTTCAGGTATGGGTGTGGTTTGCACGAGTCGGCTCCTAAGAGCCAACCCGTTTTCAGCGAGACTTGCTGACCGTGATTGGTGAGATTTGTTGCTGCCGCGATTATACCGCGATAGATTCTTCTGTGCCATCGCATCCTCCTATACAGGTTGTGGTGGAAGTCCTCGCCGGTGGCGATTGCCGTCGCTGCCGGTGGGGCGTTTCTACTCCGTTTTCTTCTTTTCCTCCTCCAGGTAACTATTAATGATGAGCCGAATCACCTCGGCAACTGAAACGCGTTGCTCGTATGCTAGACGGCGTAGCTCGTCGTCCTGCGCGCGGGTCAGTCTGATCTGCCTCTGAATGTTGTCGGCCATCGCATTACCAGGCTACCACCATATCGGTGCATGTGTCAAGCTTTGCGGTTGACGCCAGCGTGAGACTGTGGTAGCGTGGTAACAGATGGCAGCCAGATCAACTACCGACACCAAGGCCGACCGGCCAGGTTACCGCCGCTTGCTCCTGCAGCCCAGCCCCATCGCGCGCAAAGTCCGGGGTAAGCTGATCGTCTCCGACCCAGAGCCCCATTTCGTGTGGTTACCCGAGCCCTCTACGACAAAGGCCGCCTTGCTGGCAATGGACTGCGCGCCGACCGTCCACTAACCATTATGTCGATGGGAAAGCGGTTACCAGAACAGAGAATACCACTTGCTTTTTCGGGCGAAATGGTGTATAATGAGTATTGTTGAGTTGAAGGATGCCCGACCGAGTCCTTTGGCTTGGGGGTCGAAATGGCTCGAAAGAGCGAAAGTGAGGAACTAGCGGAAAAATTCAAATAGAGCACTACCGAAAAGGCACCCTGTGCCCCAGTAAGAGCGGCCCTCTCTCCGTGAAAAACCCTGGTGGTCCCTTGCAGCACAATCGATCTTAATAAGAGCGGCGGAGTATCTCCCCCAGCACACAAGCACATCCTCGCAGCAATTGCGTCATTCGGCGCAGTGTTTCCACAACAATTTCTAAATGTGATCGGACTGGCTAAACCAGGGACCGGAGGTGCGTCTTGACGCTGCCATCGCGTAAACCTCCAGCCAAGCGCGCCTTCACCGGCCTAGCGGGGAGTCCGCTTGCTGTGATCGAGGAGCCCGACAAGGCCGAAGACGTGGTCGATGAAGATGCTGATCTATTGTTGGTGGAAAACGAGAATGCTCTAGAGAAAGAATTCAAGGCAAGATTCGGTGAATTTGACGAGATAGATGGGGACGCAGAATACGAGCCTGGTGAGTTCCCTGACGGAAAAACCAAACTTAAAGGACCGCCGCCTGAAAAAGATTGGGGCCCGACAGAAGGACGACTAGAGCGATTGTATGCCGAGTATGTCGACTTCCCCACCCAAGAGAACGAACGCCGATTTCTGAAAGAGGTTGAGGTCTACGCCCGTTACATCACCCGGGGAGAAGGCGGGGCTTACAGCGCAATACTAACCGATACAGAAACTGAGCAATATCCACAAACCGACACCAGCATGCTGGCGATGATGAAGGTCTGGTTGACCACTACCGCGCCGCCCAGCGTGCGGTCGAAGAAGCCATACGACCCGACGAAAAGTTCAATCGAGACTTGGGTCCACCGCATCGCCATGAGCGTTCACAACAGCCGCGTGCGGCATATTGTCAAACACCCCGAGACAGACCAGCTCCTTGAGTGGAAAGACTACAACGCGGATAAGAGCACGAGGCGGAGCGGCGGCAACACAGGCGCTGGACCAGACAGTGCGATAGATGATGCTCATAACGATGAGGCTGACGGCGGTGGCCACGGGGCGGCACCAGTTCCTGGCCAAAGGGATTTTCGTAACGGCGGCCAAGACCCTTTCGATGTTCTGATACCGGGACGCCCTGGCCGAGAGAAAGCGCTCGACGAATGGCGAGCTAGGCTTGACTTGTTGGTGCTGTTCCTGCCTAGTCGGGACCAGAGGATTGTCCAAATGTTACGCGAAGGCAAAAAACCTTTGGAGATTGGTAAGGCCTTTAAAATGAACGCGAAGTGGGCTTCTAACCAGATAGACCGCATCAAGAAAGAGTTACGCGAACAAGCAAATCGCAAATCCTAGGCGTATAAGTAGTGAACAGGGGGAAGAGATTCCTCTCTGTATCACCCCCACTTTTCATTAGCGCAGGTACACCCCTTCCTGTTGGTGTGTCTGCGCTCTCTTTTTTGCCTATAAGATTTTTGGCAATTTATGTTGCCCGAGGATTTATGCCTGGTGCCCTTGACATCGTGAGCCGACTCCGCACAGAACTCCCTGCGGCCAAGGTCCCGATCTCCACGGTTGCCAGCCTTGCAAATCTCTCAGGGTCCAAGGTCACCGCTTACGTGAACGGCGTTCTAGCCTGCGGCGCCGAGCACAATATTCGCCTGAATGATGTGTGGCGCGACTTGCAGAATCTGATACGCGCGGTCGACCCGCTCATCTTGGACTACCGCCGCGTGGACGCGCTGCGTAAGGCAATCAAATTAATGCACGCAGGCCGACTACACGTTTCTTGCTTTGACCCAATGGCACCAACTGAATGGAAACAATCCACCGACGAGACCAATCCTCTACCAGCGGCTGGTATTTCACAGACGGGGTATGACGATGGAAAGCTGGGAACAACGAATGGTTGAAGGTCTCCGCGCGGAGAACTTCAGCTTGAAAGAGGAAGTTAAGTCTTTAAAGCAAAAGTTGAAAAAGATATCTGACGAGGCTGCTGCCAAAGAGCACGCTGCCCTCGTGGCTGCTGGAAAGAGTTTCTAAAATTTGATTCAGAGGAGAAGACGCTATGGAAAGAAAGAAAGGAGTTGTTGTTCACGGTCGACCAGACCAAGGCTGGTGGTTCGTCCGAGTAGGTGATACGTCCAGCTTAGAGACTTATTTTTTGCACATCTCCAACATCCGCAGCGGAACATCTTGCCTCACGGGATGCGCTGTGGAATTCGAGGTTGGTCCCATCACGTTTGGAAAAACCAGACCGCTTGCGCTCAAGGCCGATATCATCGGCGGTCTCACTGACTTGGTGGCTCAATGAGCGACTTCGTAAAGGTTGATTTGAACGCACTACGAAATTCCTTTGTGCTGAATATCCCGCAGCCAGATCAAGCAGTGGAAACAGAGCAACTCCCAGATGAGACCGAAGGACCTGTGGAAACTTTAATCGCACCATCGCTCGCTGCTCCATCTGCGCCAGTGGTTGCGCCTGCAGAACAACCCGTGGCTACATTCTTCGAATCCATCGCGCTACCGCTGCTCGCCCGTGGCTTCAAGGTCGCACCGTGCTATCCGCGAGAAAAGCGTATTCACACTAAGCTCGTCCCGAATCCGCTAAGCCAAATCTCCAACGACCCTGCACAGATTCACGCCTGGGGTGTGGCCGAGCCCAATGCTAACGTCTGCGTTTATGCCGAGCAGGTTCCTGGCGGGCTGTGCTTCCTCGACAAAGATGGCGCGATTAGCCTTGTTGAAAAATACAAGCAAGAGACTGGCCGCGACTTCCCACGCACGCTGCTAGTGTGCAGCTCCATCATAGATGATGGAAACGGCGGCACGATTACAAAAGGCCACTGGTATTTCGGGCAAACCTCTCGCACTGCTGCAATGAGCAACATCCCCGAGCACAAAACAGGCGGCTTGTTCTCGTTCCGTGTGAACAACGAGTACGTGACATCCATCGGCAGCATTCACCCGAAAACTGGATTGCCCTACCAGGTTTATGACGACGCTCCGATTATCTACATGCCTGATGACTTAGTGGACTGGCTGCTTGCTCAAGTTGTCGCTGACAAACCGAAGCTTGCTGCGACCGAAGGGGCTGTTGAAAAGCTTAAACATGGAACTCTACACCCGGCAATCGTTGCGGCTGCCGGTCGCATCATTAACTTACTGGGCTCGGGCGGAAGCTACGAGGAACTGGAAGAGCAGCTCTTGACCTGGACGCATCGTCACTGTGAAGCGCCCATTGATGAATCCCGCGTCGTCAAGGTTGCAAAGAGCGCATGGGAAAAGTTTGAGCGTGCCGCGCCTGGATTTGAGTTGACGATGGCTAAGCCCGTTGCGCAGCCAGCACAGTCAAATCAGAATCAGCAAGGACCGACAGGCGTGTCCAAGCCGCACGAACGCTACGCTATGACTCCAGAACAAGTGGATGCCGAGATGGAGAAAGAGCATCCTGTTCTCTTGCTCCCTGATGATGAAACTGGACCGCACTGGGACGACAGCATCATGTACGGCATAGCCGGTGAGATTGTCCGCGAGGCTTCTAAGTACTGCGAGAGCCACCCTGCGGGGATGTACGTTGACCTGCTCGTCTCCCTCGGCAACATCATCGGGCGTGGTCCATACTTCAACGTCAACAAGACGCGCCACTACACCAACGAGTTCATGGCGCGTGTCGGGGACACATCTCGCTCGCGCAAAGGGACCGGGAGGGATGTCGTGGACGAGCTTCTATCCCAGGTTGACCCTGTCTGGCACAAGACTCGAATCGCCTCTGGCTTCGGAAGTGCCGAGGCAATCGTCGATCAGATTCGCGACAACTACACCTCTAACATCCTTGACAAAAAATCTGGCGGGTTCAAATCGATTACCGTCCCCGGTGTTCCTGATAAAAGGCTGAACATCCGCGAGGGTGAACTGGCCTCTGTGTTCCAGTTAGCTAGCAAGAAGGAATCCCGCGCCGATGTCGTCCTCCGCGACGGCTGGGACGGGAAGACCCTCCGCAACCTAGTCAAGGGCAGGAACTCTCAGGGTCTCTCGAATTCCAATGTCTGCGAAGAGCCTATGATCTCAATCAGTGGAGACTCGACCCGCGAGGAGCTCGGCACCAAGCTACCGCCTGGCGCCGTCACCAACGGCTTCGGTAACCGGTTCCTCTATGTCTTTGTCCGCCGTCTCAAGGAGTGCCCTAACGGCAGCCCTGACGTGGACTGGACTCCGTTCCTAGACCGCCTACGCGCCGTTATCCAAGAAGCCAGACAGGTCCGCTATGTCCCTGTCACAAAGTACGCCCACAAGGTCTGGAACATCATGTACGGCCAGCTGGAAGACCCTGCCAACCGCCCGCCTGGGATTGGCGGGAGCATGACAGACCGAGGCTCTGCCCACGTCCGCAGGATTGCCCTCATCCTGGCTCTTCTTGATGGCCCTGATGTCGACGGCTCGGTAGAGGTCAACGCTGACCACTTACGTGCTGCCCGCGATCTCTGGGAGTACTGCCAAGACAGCGCCGCTTATATCTTCAATGGCGCCATCGGTGACCAGCAACGCATCGAGCATTTCATCTGGCGCTCGGGACCGGTGACCGTGAGTGACATCAGAGAGATGCTATTCAAACGGAACCGCCGAGTGGCTTGGATACAGACACAGCTCGATGCGCTGGTACAAGCGCGTGCTAACGTGGAGTACGGTGTTAAGCGCGACGGTGAGAAGTATGTCTGCCGGATTTATAGGGAATAGGGTAAAAGTTGTGACCGTGAGGCGTGTCCAAAATGGGGTAAGTTTTAAAAACGCGTACACGCGTTAGATACAGTAAAATAACTCATGATGTTGATTTAATATATATTTACAGGCTTAACTCTTAAGGACTTACCCCATTCTCAACGCAAGGCATCTTTAGGCCATGCGATACTATGCAGTATGTAACGCGTGACGCGTCCTGGTCTTTTACCCTGTTTTGAACGCAGGTGTCATCAAGGTCTGAGCCACGCTTTTCTCGCAACGTTTGCGCTTTAAACGCGCAAAAATAACCCTCTTGTAACTTAAAAAGGGTTAGTTAAAGCTGGAATTCATTGTAAATTATTGATTATGTTGGACATCCGCTTCGCTCCCAGCAAATAGGCTAGCGAGCGCTCGGAAACGGGGTAAGCTGAGACGCGGAGCGCGTGTCCAAGTAGCGGCAAGTCACCTAGAAACACGAAGGCCAGCCCTTGTAGCGAGCTGGCCGGTAACGCGGATTGTCGATCAGGCTAAGCGTCAGGCTGAAGTTTGGCGAAGCTGACAGCCATCGCTGCGCGCGCCTTGGCACGGGCTTCGTCCTGGGTTACGGCAGTGTACGCGGCAGTAGCCTTTAGGTCGCGGTGATGTCCGATTTGCTGGAGGGTGAAGACGTCGAGACCGGCTTCCCATCCATGGCGGATGGCACTGTGTTTCGCGCAATGAGGGTTGCGGCGACCGGCCTCAATACCAGCTCTGAAGGTGGCATCCTCGAAGATATCGTAGACCGCGCGCCGGGTCATGCCCTTGCCAAGCCTTGAGACAAACAGGCGATTGTCTGAAGACTGGGGACGGACTCGGAGCCAGGCTGCCAATGCGCGCTTGGCGTCGAGTAGCGCGATATCGTTGGCCTCGATCACGGCGTCGACCGGTAGGCTGTTCTTCTGAGTCTTGCAAACGACGCGCCCGGTCTGGACATCTTGGACAGTCAGGGACGCAACTTCGTTCGACCGCAAGGCAAACGTGTAAGCGAATAGGACCATGCAGTGGTTGCGAATCGATTCTTGGCGCGCGGCAGTGAGAACTGCCAGTAACTCGTTTTGATTCCAGTACTTAATGGTGCTCATAACGTGCCTCACTGTCTGATAACAGTGTGGACCGAGAAGCGATTCAAGTCAATAGTACCTCGGTACTGCCCAGATGTGATTCTGTGAAGTGTAAAAGCCTGTGTAATGTGCAACATAGCAACGCTAGTCGAATGAGCGTGTAAATCATCTGTGTTGACACGCCTGCCGGTCTCAGCGATAATCACGGCATCATGGCGAAAGACCTGACAGCGGTTCGCATCGATGGCAAGCTGATCGAAGGCCTGCAGGCAATCAGCGCGAAGCCTGACACGTTCTATTCCGAGCGCACGGTGTCCTGGCTGATATCGCAGGCTGTCAAAGAGTTCTTGGCGCACCACAAACCTGACCTGAAGACCTGAGCAAGCCATGGTGACCATGCAACCCTCCGACAAGGGAGGGCCATGCATGCATGTGGGCTCGCGCGTCAAGAGTCGGGGTCTCCCGCGAATCGTGATGGAGCTCGGTTTCGTGATGTAGAGAATTACCTCGGATTGAGGTGATTTTTTCCTGGGATTAGAAGAATGCTTATTCCTGGCGTCGAGGCCATCGCGGGCCGCCCCAGGCGAGGGTCGACCACGAGACCGACTCCGTCAAAGTTGGGCATACCCAAAATTCTTGATACGGTAACGGAAACTACCTAGCCAGTAAATAGGCGGGTGGGGATGTTGCACCCCCGGGGGTCTTCCTGTACAGGATTCGCCTACCCAGGGGCCAATTTCCTGGACACGCCCTCCGGGTCCTCCCAAGGCTTCCGCGTTGTTACCCAGCTCTTTGTGTCGGGCTCGCTGGCACGCGGGCTCACGGGCGGCTGGGTGTCACTAAGTAGGGACGCGGAGCGTTTGTCCAGTTTGAATTTGTGGTAGCACCGTGCTACCCTAAATAACATGGTCAAGAAGCCGACATGGACGCTGGCGCTCATAAAAGTTTTGGCTGCCGCCGATCTATATAGCGTGGACATCGCAGCCCAGGCTGGCGCAGCAGTTCACAAATGCACTATCAAAGACATCGTGGCGTGTATCCGATACGTGCTCAGCGAAGAGCATTTTTATAAGACCATGGTTTCCCGCCAGTGGTCCAACGTTCACTTCGACGTTTACAAGTGCCCGTACAAAGGTGTCCTGTGGTACATCAAGATTGCTGCTGCCGCCAATCATCTACACGTATTTTCGTTTAAGGAGCACAACTGTGGAGTGTCCGCATTGCGGAAAAAAGGTCGTGGCAGTCAGCGACCTATTAAAACTGATCTGTCTCGGGGTAAAGCTAGTGCTCCAAAATGTTGAGCGCTTCCGATGCGTTGCCTGTGGCTCGGAGTACTTCACCCCTGAACAAGCGACGGAGTCCGACCGTTTGATGCGTCAAGAATACCGCGTGCAAACATCTTTGAAGGGCGCGGATGTTATACGCATCCGTCGCAAACTGGGGTTGAGCCAAGCGGAGTTGGAAAAGAAACTAGGACTCGGTTCCAAGGTAGTTGTGCGCTGGGAGACGGGCAAAGTGCGTCTGCCCGGACCTGTGAATGTCTTGCTCAGGATTTTGGACAAGCATCCCAAAGTAATCAGTCTCGTTTAATACCCAACAAAATTTTCGCAGTCAGCGGGCCTCCGATGGGGGCCATTTTTATTGGAGAAGTATGTTCGAACACGAAGAAGACACGCCAGAGACGTTATTCGGAACTGCGGAAGAGGCCAGTGCCACCGCCCCGGCCTCCGAGGTCGCTGCGCAAGAGAGCGAGGTCCCAGTAAAGAAGAAGCCTGGACGCCCACCACTAGGCGACAAAGCACTGACTGGTCGCGAGCGCAAGGCACGCCATGATGCGAAGGCCAGAGATAAAAAGAATGCCAAGGCCTACGTCTACAACAGCCCACAAGAGCCCACGAAGAACGAAGCATTAGAGATTCTAAAAGGTCGCGGGTTGAAGCATCAGCATGTGCTCAAGACCGTCTACGATCTTCTGCTCGAAGCCTCGCAGGCAAATGATATCGCGCCTAACCGCTTCCTGTTCGCGAATGGCGTGCAGCAAGCACTGGCCTCGTATGACACCAGAGAATCGAAGCCACTCGAAACGATTCCTGCGGAGCCTGTTGTCGGTGAGCTGTTAGACCGCCCATCGCTTTACGCTCTGTGGGACGCATCCATATCGTGGCGCGAGAATCTACAGTTTGAAGAGTTCCTAGAGACACGTCACAAGTGCAAGACAGATGTCCACTATCTAGGCAAAGAAATACTCCAGAAAGATTTCGCCAGCCTTCATGAGCAGTGGGCGAACTTCTTCCCAGCGTTCAACCCCGACACGTTGCCGCCTGATTACAACCAGCGCGCAGCGATTAAGTGGTTGGCCTCGCAGACGGATACAACGAAGAACTTTCTTCTAATGGCGTCACGTTCCAGTTTCAAGAGTTCGTGGAGCCACGTTTGGATTCTGACGCTGATTCTCTGTCTGCCGGATATTCGTATTTTACTTTTGTCAGAAACACGTCCCCTAGCGAAGGATTTCATTGGCGTCATCCGCAGTTACTTTGAACGTGTGCCTGGACAAGACTCGCGTTTCCTAAATCTCTTCCCCGAGTTCGCGGTCAACGAAGACGATGGCACCAAGTTGACCCTGGAAGTGCCGATGCGCAGGCTGAAGCTGCCGCAGTCCATTGAATCTTCGTCTATGGAATCAAGCAGCACAGGCCGAAGAGCCGATTTAATTTTATTCGATGACCCGATATCGATTACGAGTTGCGGTAATGACGTTCAGATAGCCGCATCCGTTAAGAAGTTCGACGCCGTTTGCAAGCTTCGCGAAGCGGGGGCGGGTATCGTGGCGATGCTCGGAACACCATGGGCAGCTCGTGATCTTTATTTTCAAGTTATCGAGCGCAACCAGAAGGATGCAGACAGTCCGTGGGCAATCCGCATTGACCCAGCGTGGACCCGCAAGCCTCATGCGCTGAGAACGCCGCTCCGCGAGTTGACCGAGGAAGATGTTGTACTCGCGTTCCCAGAAAAATTGACATGGAAGTTTTTGCAAGCGGAGCTACGACAAAACGAAGCTTTCTTTATGTCGCAGAACCTCATCGAGTGGCCGCTCGAAGAAGATGCGGATACCAAGGTCACATTTACAGAAGACGATTTGCGCACCCACACTAAGCACCCCGACTTCTTCGCGCAAATGCCGCTCATTGAAAAGGTCATGTCCGTAGATCAAGCTTTCAGCAAAAGCAGATTTGCTGATTTCTCATGTATCGCGAACATAGAGTTGCGTAAGAACAAAGGCCGCACGATTGCAGTTGTCACAGATGTCCTCCTCGACCGGTTGAAGCAATCAGAGCTAGCTGATGCCATCGTAGAGGCTTGCATAAAGCACCGTCCCACCCGCGTGGTCGTGGAAAAAGATGGTCCTTGGGAAGCACTGATGCAGGCGATTAAGCGCGCTGCTCTGCTTCGCGGTTTCGTGTTGCCTTATTTCATCTGGAGAGAATCGAACCCGGGCAACAAACAAGATGCAAAGGCAAAACGTATTAAGGGTCTCGAACCGATGATTCCCGCAGGCGAGCTTTGGTTTTACAGCTCGTACGAGTGGAACGAAGCCGTCATCGCTCAGTTCGTGAAGTTCGACGGCGTCACAAAGAGCAACAGTAGCCGTAAGGACGACGCGCCTGATGCAGTGGCAATCGGCATCGAGCAGTTCTTTCCAAGGACAGTCGGCGACGAGTCCGAGGAAGATATCAAAACCCAAGAGGAGCGCGAGCGTCAGCAGAAAGCAGCACAAGATGCTGCCAACTTGCGTACGTATTACGACCACATGCACGGCCCGTCTCCTCTAGACACCTCTGTGCGTGCCAGCCAGTGGGGACCACAGCAACAGCCCCAAGCACCACCAACTCCAGAAGAGTCACAGCAACGCAAGCGCACGGTTGTCGGCGGGCGTTTCGCGAGTTTGCCGAGTAATTTTAGGCAGCAAGGAAGACGAACATGACCCAACGATATAGATGCACTTTATGCGACGAAGAATTTGGCAAGGTCCCCGAAGACGCCATCTTAGTTGGCCGCCAGAGGAACGGAAATATCACGTTCCTAAGACCCACTGATGTTCGCGTCCACAATCTAAAAATTATTCGAGAGCCAAAAGCAGTGCCCGCACCGGCACCAGAGGAGAAATAAGATGGCAACAGCGTTAGAACAATTCACGACTCGCGCAACGCGCATATTGAACGAGTACTTTACCCCGCATAAGTACTCGAATTTTGCTAATGCGAATCTTCTTGCAGGGTTATTCCCGCTCGATTCGTTCATGCCGAGTGATGGCATGTTTGTAGCCGAGGCAAAAATCCAGATAGCAAAGGGTGCCATCCGCGAGACGTCGGATTGGACCGAAGCCTTCCGCGAATTCCACGCCGTCACACAAGGTGCATATTCCTTGGATTGCAACCTTCCTATTCTCGAAAAGGCATTGCAAGGTCGCAAGCCATCTCCCGAATTGCTCGTGCAGTTAGCGTCCGAGAACGCCGCCCAGCTCGTGATGACTGCGGACGCTAGCGCACAAGCAGCACAGGACCAGCGTCATGAACAGTTGTGGGCGAAGTATGCGCCCAAGCTTCTCGAAGGCCCCATCGATGGCATGAACAAGTGGGCCGTCGACATGGAGAATAAACGTCGCCAGGCAATCGCAGATGATATGTGGTCATGGCCGATTGAGCGTCTTGAGGAACTCGACCGCAAGAAGAAATTGATGGAGATGCCGAAGGAAGAGCTTCGCAAGATAGTGAATGCTCAAGAACCCGAGCGCGTACAAAGAGCCATCGGCGACAGGCACCAAGGCGCGGAGCCCCAGGCCATCCTCGATATGCGGACGCGTGCAGCCAATGACGTGCGTATAGGGAAATATCGTCCGCTCCCTTCGGAATTTCGGATTCCCGGAAAGGATATCACGGTTCCGTGGTCGCACAGTTTGCTCGCGCAACTCCCACCGAATATTACTCGTCAGCTTATTCAGTTCTACGGGAGCGACGCGCTCACAGCAGCGTGCGAAACACAAAAACTTAGGATGCTGCAGAAGCAGCAAGGACAGTAGGAGACAAAATGCCGAGACAATCAGAAGCAGAACTACAGCAGCTACTTCGCGACTTGAACAAGAGCTTCGGTGCAAACCGCAAGCTCGTTCTCTTCGACGAAACTCAAGCCAATATGACGTTACTCCCGCAGTACAAGGCGAACGTACAGCAGTTAGGCACCTGGGTGACCTCACGATACGGCAATGAAGAGGCACCGTTCACACTCGAACGCCTTCGTCGTGCGGTAGTGGGTATTCATAAATCCGACCCCGGTATCTTGAAGTGGATGGATGGCAAGAGACCGCTTCCTCCTAACGTCACTGGTTCCGCGAAGTTCAAGGAAGATGCGCCGCAAGGCAATGTCGCGAATAGCCAGGGAGACCTGGTGGCTCGCCAAGAGGCTGACCGCAAAGCAAAGGTAGATGCGACCACGCTGGCGAACGCGCAAGGTCGTTGCGCAAACATAACAGGACGCTTCCACGGTGAGACAGCGACGTATCGCAGCAAGTGTCTCGCGGAATTCAAGCGCCTGTCTGCGCTCCCGGGTGCAACAGCAGATTCAATAAGTAAAGGCGTGGATATTTTTATTAGTGACTTAACAAAAGTCAAATCCGCTGGCCCAAGAATTCACGGAATCTAAGGAAGACAACATGCCAATCCCACACGAAGACGCAACGATCTATATTCAAGGCGCAATCGATTCCTTCGGTTATATCCCAAACCCGAAGGCTATCGAGGCCATCCGAGCAGATATCATCTCGAATTATTCGGGCCACTTTACGACCGTCGTTCTGAAAGAATCCATCGGACGGCATTCAGGATTGATGGTTCGCAAGGCTGTGGAGCCAGTGGCACCGCCACCGGTAGCGCCACCTGCGCGCGATACACATGTCGAGGACGCGCTCAAAGAAGTACAGGCGCAGTTCCCCGAGATAAATCTCCTCAATAGTAATTTCAATGTCGCTCTTTTGGCTGAGCACTTAGACGCTTTTGCTAACAGCGTCGTATCGCCGACGACTCTGCGCGCAGCCATTCGCGTTCTATACGAACGTCTTGAACAATATCCACCGAAGCCACCAGAGCCCGAGCCAGAGCCTCTCGAAGTTTTAAAGACGCTCCCCGACGGGTCAAAGCAGCTTTCAATACGAACCACAACCGAGGCCGATCTACGCGACCCGTCTGTGACGCCTCTTCAGCTTCGTGATTTCATGAAGCGCGCAACCGGCGACGCAAAGCCTAACACACGATTTTAGCGATCTTCTGGCGGCAGTTAGCACCGGACAAACCCGTGTGCAACAAGCAGGCCAGTGGCAAGGGGGTGGCGGGCCTCGTTCTCCCGCGCGCCCCCATAAAAGTTTTGTCCGCTCAAACGGACGAAAGAGCTGACGGTGTCTCCAAACGCCGTGGCTCATTGGAGAAAAGTAGTGGCTAAGAAAAAGGCAGCACCAGCAATACCAGACCGTGGTCGCAAGGTTCCAAGCGGCTCGGCGTTCGAAGCGCGTCTGTTTGTCGGTTACTCGAAAGAGCATAGCCCGATCAAGTCGAGCGCCGGAAACAGCGCGAAGGCTTCGGCAGGCACGACCAACCCGAAGAACAAGCACCCCGAAAATGTTCCATCCGAAGGAACACGCGCCAGTTCCAAAAAGTCCAAGGCTGGCATCACGCGTTCGAATCCGACGATGGGGGTGAGCGACTGTGAATAATCAATCAAAGCCAGAGCAAGGCTCGCGAGCAGTCGCGGGAAAATCAAACGAGCCCGATGGAAACTTGATTACACCTCCGCAGGCGGAGAAGGTCGTCGAGGCCAAGGCTGTTGTCGACGGACACGAGAAAGCGGTAAAGCCGCAACTCGGACCAGGCGACAACACGAGGCGGACCCGCACTAATAGTCCGGATGCGGCAGGGTCAATCTAACAACTAAGCCGCCTCTTAATCGGGGCGGCATCAAAATGGAGAATCCGATGGCAGAAACGGTTGCACCAGCAAGCATCAAAATCAGAGGACCTATAGGTCTATTTTTAAGGCTCAAAGAGGCTGCAGACCGAGTCGACGCATGGTTTCCGAAACCGTACAACGGAATCGTGGCCAGCCAGGTCACCAGCGAAGTTCCGCTCAATCTTGAGAAGTTCAACGCGTTAGTCGCGGGCATCGATGCAGTGATTGCCGACCACGAGAAAGCAGTAGAGCAACTGCGCGCCGACAAAGAAAACATCGTGCTCCAAGCAGCCAGATAAAACGTGGCCCACAAATAGGCCCCTTCTCTCCTCTTCGACACGATACGAAACTAGGATAAAATCCTTTCCATGTTTGAATCTGTAAGTACAGATGTACTGGACAGCAATTCAACTCGCAAAATAATTACCTTTTCTTTGGCGGCCCCCATAGTTGTCATTTTGTTAGCGGGGTATGTCCCGTCCGTAAGCGACTTTTACGAGCATCATCATTGGCTACAACACCTTCTTGACTTGGTCGCTGCTTTACTGACGTTAGTATTGGCTTTCGTTGAAGTTAGGCACTCGGGAGAAGCCAATAGATACCGGAAGGAAGCAAATGAGTACAGAGAAAAAGCCAACGAACTTAGAAAACAAAAGGTTCGGCTGGAAGCGAAACGCCTGAAACTTCAAGTCCGGGTAAACTTTCTGCAGGAAGAAATCGAAAGGAAACTAACAAAAGTCCGTCTTTACGCTCGAGTGCATAAGGAGTCGACCGACATCAAGCTATACGTTTCAAATCTCTCGAATTTCGATTTGTGGCTGAATCAGGTGCTGCTGATTATTACGCAAATTAATGCCGTTACGATTCAACAGCCTAAGGAACATACTCTCGGTGGTGCTCGCGGATTATTGAAAGGCGAGTCTGCAAAAGACTATCTCCTGTTGGGCACTCTAATGAAAGAGAACAACAATCAGTCCACTGGATTGGATATGACGTTTGAAGTTCGAGTCTCGGTTACAGGCGTGAAGGATAAAATGGAAACGATATTTTCGCCGAAATATCGCTACAGCCACGGAGAGTTAACCACCCTCTCATACAAATAGCCCACGGTGGCCTATTCAGGGGGGAAATTTCAGTATTGTTTTTGCACGTAAGTGCGTGGGAAAGATTTGGACTAGTTCCCGGGGCTATCGAGGGCGGACCGTTTTGATTTGCTAATGCACCGATTTCAGCGGAGGCGAAAATGCAGTCTTTACCCTAGTTCGCAAGAGTTTCAGAGCAAGTACAATCCTGCGGTGAGTACAGAATTCCTTGACCGTTTAGCCAGAAAACTCAAAATTGGGATGGACCCTGCCAGCCGTCCGGGCCGTCCGTAATGCTTGTTACCACAACATATCGTATCGGGACGTTATTGATTATCGCCAGCTCTACGTACTAAAAAGTACTTGACAAAGTACTAGAACTAGTGTAAGCTTTTTTTGGCATCACGGCCCACCGATTTACAGCGGGGGACGACTTTAATAGGAGGAAGAGCGGTTCAAATCAACTGAACAAGCGGCAAGCCAGTATCCGCCGCAACCCTACGTACCAACGTAGGTCGCCAAAACATAATGCCCATGGGAAGAAAGAAGCAATGCCTCGTAGTTGTCCCACCTGTTGTAAGCCCCAAGTCAAATCGCATCGATGCCGCTAAGACCAGTGGTCCGTCTCCTCAGAGCAAGACTGCCGCTGCATCTCCCGCTGTTGTGCGCCATTTTCAAGAGATTGTGCTCGCTCCTCGAATCGAAGGCGTGTATCTTCTCTCATTTTTACGCCATAGCGGTATTAAGAAGCCACGAACATATTTTGAGTACTATGTCGGTGAATCGGTTGATGTTTGGAGTCGCTTTCACACACACGAATACGAGAAAGGAAATTTTCGTGGACTGATTCTCGTCCACACGAAAGGCGAAGACCAGATATTTCGTCGCAGTCTTGAAAAGAAGTACATAGCTGCGGCTCATTATTTACCGTTGGTTTTATTGAATGGCTTCCGCTCCGTATATAACGCAACGCATCAGTGGGTCGCAGGGTCCTTGTTGGCGGAAATGGATGTTCTTGATGCGGCAACTGAACAACTGCGTGAGGCTCATGCAGCGTTGGCGGTGGCATCGTGAGCGGCAGAAAAACAGCAAAGTCGCCCACCACAGCGGTAATTCAATTCATGCCGAAGGCGATGCGCCCTGACGTCGCTGCACAGTATCTCGGTGTTACACCGTTTCGTATTGAAGAATGGTTGCGAGAAGGACTACTAGAATTCATTGTGCCACCCGGAAGTGATTCTCGGGTGATTCCAATAAAGGTTCTTGATAAATTTTTTGACAGTCTGCCTCTTCAAAAAGGCACTCTTGCAGGACGTGGGCGTAGTGCAGCATAATTGAGGTGATGGAAACGTTTCCCACATTGGGCGAAGTCTCGAAGGCGTCCCGTGAGCAACTGGCCCGCTGGTACCGGTTCCTTCTGCCCGCAGGACCCGAGCAGCAAAAGATTTTGGACGCCATCGCCGACCGCTTTAAGGGTTTGGGCGGGATGACTCCAGAACTCTCGAAGCGAATAGGTCACGGTGGCGTTTAAAACATCGGTTTATTAATCTTCTCCACCACAGCTTCCGGGTTCTCGATTCCCAAATACTTTTGAGTAGTTTCCAAGTTCTTGTGTCCGAGGTAATACTGAATCGTGCGCAGTGGAACTTGATGAGTGTGCCAGAATGTTGCGCGGGTCTTTCGCAGGCGGTGCAGGTAATGCAACTCGCATCCTTCGTTGTATGTGGAGCAGACTTTCTCCACCGTCACTTTCTCGTAGCGGCCCTCCTGCCGAGTCGTCTTGCACTTGCCGCAATTTAGTCCTGCCTCGAATGCGACCTTCTTGAACTTGCGTAAGAAGTGCCCTTCCGGGTCTCCGTTCTCATTCGGGAATATCCAATCGGACTTGGAAGTCTTCTTTCGCGCCGTCAACATATCCACCAGTTCGCGGGTGAGTGGAACTTCGCGGCGCTCATGGTTTTTCGGGCTGAACGCGCCTTGTTCGCCATTCGACTTCGTATACGTTTTTGCTTGAACCACGAAGTGGGGCACCGCGCCCTTTGTTACAATGTCTTTCCACTGAGCATGTGCTACTTCCTTCTCCCGGCATGCGGTCACCAGAAAGAACGAATACCGTTGGAACTCTTCCCGGTCCTTCGCTTTCTCCATCACTTCGAACAAGGTCTCAAGGTCCTTCTGCTCGTACGGCACCGCAGGGTCTTCCTCGACCACAGGCACTAAACCTTTCACCATCGCAGACGGCTTCTGAACTCCTGCCGCTTTCAACATGAAAACGATGACTTGCGTCTTATTCGCGATGGTCTTCGGCGCGGCGTCTCGCTCTTTCTCCAGCCACGTAATGTATTCGTCGATGACTTTTGGTGTGACCTCGTCGATGAACTTCACGGTGATATGGTCTAGGAATTCATTCAAGATTGTGGTGTAGTTCTGCTGTGTGGAGCGGCTCTTACGCTTTTTCGAATCGATAAAATTAGCGATGGCTGCACCAATGGACATCCGGTTGGCAGGCGCTTCCGAGGGTAAGGCCTCCCCTCGTTCTTTCCGGTCGCGCTCGCTCTTGGCTTGTTCGAAGGCAGAAGCATCCAGCCGCACCCACGGCTGAGAGCCATCGGGGTTGGTAGGCCGAATATAGAAAGGCCCCTGAAACGTGCCAGTCTTCACGCCCCGGCGTTCCTCGATGCGTTTATAAGGGCGGTATGAAGTGCCCGTCTTAGGTCTGATGTATATCGCCAATCCTGCCATGCCGGTCTCCTGTAATCGACGTGTCCACGTAGCCAGACGTAGCACGCACTTTGAATGTACAAAAATACAGGGGTTTTGTCAAGAAAAAAGACATGGCGGAGAGGGTGGGATTCGAACCCACGGTACGGTTTCCCGTACGCTCGCTTTCGAGGCGAGTACTTTCAACCGCTCAGTCACCTCTCCGCGGTCGTGGCAAGACTAATCGTAGCAAGGGTTCTGTCTTCCGGCAATCCAGCGTTGCTTGGTAAGGGTTTAGCGGCGGGCAGCGAAGAAGGATTGAAGGATAGAGGAGCACTCGGCGGCTAGAACGCCCGGAATGACTTCCACTTGGTGATTGAGAGTGGCGTTAGTGAGAATTTCGAAACAAGAACGGACAGCGCCGCCCTTCGGATCGTCCGCGCCGTAGACGAGCCGAGGGATGCGGGCTTGGATGATCGCTCCCGCGCACATGCTGCAGGGTTCTAGCGTGACGTAGAGACTTGTGCCAGCCATGCGGTAGTTCTTGAGCAGGCGAGCTGCTTCACGGATCACGATGATTTCGGCGTGGGCGGTAGGATCGCAGTCGCGTATCGTGCGGTTGGCAGAGCGCGCGAGAATTTTGCCGTCATGGACCACTAGGGCGCCTATAGGAACTTCGCCTGCGGCGGCCCCGGCGCGAGCTTCTTCAAGGGCGAGTTGTATGAATCGAGTATCGCTTTCCACAGGAACCCTGAGGATAACATGCGAACAGCCGTAACGAAGGATAGACCAAAGGAAGTAAGCGTAAGAAAAATCGGGAAGTAGTGGAGAGCGGCAGAGAATGAGGCCCGGGAGCAAATAATCGCGCGTGAAGCTGATTTGCTGCAGCGATTCCGCATCCGAGATTTCAGTGTAGGGTAAACCCAGCTTCCCATTAGAATTACCTCTTTCTGAGTCCGCAGTGGCAAATTCGCATTCCCGTTT
>Ga0210393_10000132_pt1 | contig 77272 bp, 66 predicted proteins | sample IncBWC27OmetaG_FD_160068 | JGI IMG/M metagenome (GOLD analysis project Ga0210393, IMG submission 160068) | Forest soil microbial communities from Barre Woods Harvard Forest LTER site, Petersham, Massachusetts, United States - Inc-BW-C-27-O ... | reverse complement strand
ACCGCCTGTCCCAATAAATTATCCAGCTCCAGGGTCTCGATGAGATCGCTGTTCCACACCAAGGAACGATCGGCAACCTGGACGTCGGCGAACGATGCGAAGACTTCGGCCAGTTTGCGCCTGCCCTCCTCCAAGCTCTCGGCGGTGCGGAACACGGCCGCATCGCTCTGCATCACGCGCTGCATGTTCAGGCGGATATCGGCGGTGCGCAGCGAACCCTTCGCATGGCGAAGCCGATCCAGGCGCTCGATCGCCGGCGCCGCCGCGTCCGCCTTGAGTGAGCGATGGGACATGCCGGGCTTCAATACCCGCTGACAATGCTGGGCCGCTTCGCGGCCAAAAACCACCAGATCGAGCAGCGAGTTGGACCCCAGGCGGTTTGCGCCATGCACCGAGACGCAGGCCGCCTCGCCGACCGCCATCAGGCCGCGCACCAGGCTCTCGCCGGCCGCCGTCCTCGTCACGACTTCTCCTTGCACATTGCAGGGGATGCCGCCCATGTTGTAGTGGACCGTCGGCAGCACGGGAATCGGCTCTTTGGTGACGTCCACGCCGGCGAATATGCGGGCGGTCTCCGCGATGCCCGGCAATCGCTCCTTGATCACCGCGGGACCCAGGTGCTCCAAATGCAAATCAATGTGGTCTTTGAGCTTGCCGACGCCGCGCCCTTCGCGGATCTCAATGGTCATCGATCGACTCACGACATCGCGGGATGCCAGGTCTTTGGCGTTCGGCGCATAGCGCTCCATGAATCGCTCGCCGAGCGAATTGGTCAGATAGCCGCCCTCGCCTCTCGATCCCTCGGTGATCAGGCAGCCGGCGCCGTAGATGCCCGTGGGATGAAACTGAACGAACTCCATGTCCTGCAGAGGCAGTCCGGCACGCAGCGCCATGCCGCCGCCATCCCCGGTGCAGGTGTGAGCGGAAGTACATGAAAACCAAGCCCGTCCATAGCCGCCCGTGGCCAGGATCACCTGGTGCGCTCTGAAGCGATGCAGCGTGCCGTCGGCCATGTCGAGCGCCACCACCCCGCGGCATTCGCCATTTTCCATAATCAGGTCGAGCGCGAAGTATTCGATGAAGAAACTCGCCTCATGTTTCAAGGATTGTTGATACAGCGTGTGCAGCATGGCGTGACCGGTACGATCCGCCGCAGCGCAGGTCCGCTGCGCGATTCCCTTGCCGTAGTGGGTGGTCATGCCGCCGAACGGGCGCTGATAAATGCGCCCATCCTCGGTGCGCGAAAAGGGCACACCGTAGTGTTCCAGTTCGATGACCGCGGCCGGCGCCTCCTTGCACATGAATTCGATGGCGTCCTGGTCACCCAGCCAGTCCGAACCCTTGACCGTGTCGTACATATGCCAGCGCCAATCGTCGGCACCCATATTGCCGAGTGCGGCCGAAATTCCCCCCTGCGCAGCGACCGTATGGCTGCGGGTGGGAAAAACCTTGGTCAGGCACGCCGTCGACAGACCGGCCTCTGCCAAACCGAAGGTGGCGCGCAATCCCGCGCCGCCGGCGCCGACGACGACCACATCGTAGGTGTGATCGATCAATTTATAGTCGCTCATAGCCTGGAGAACCCGAAGACGACGCGCAAAATCGCAAACAGGCCGGCGCCGCCGGCGAGCACGTACAGGAACCGCAGCACCATGAGACTCAAGATCTTCATGCCGCTCGAGGTGACGTAGTCCTCGACGATCACCATGGTGCCGAGGTAGGAATGGTAGGTGAGCACGGCGACCAACAGCATTCCTAAGAATCCGCTGATGGGCACCGACAGCCAGGTGCGCACGGTTTCATAGTCCAAGCCCGGCAGCGTCAGCAGCGAAATGAAAAACCACAGCGTCAACGGAATCAATGCCACTGCCGTGACCCGTTGAGCCCACCAATGCGTCGTGCCGTCTTTGGCAGACCCCAAACCCTGCACCCGGCTCAAAGGACTTCGCAGACTCATGATAGGCGGGGCCACACCCACGCGGCGACGCATAAGGTCAAAGCCGCTGCACCGAGCACGGCGGCCCAGCCGCTGGCATGCCGCTGCGTGCGCTCGAAACCTCGCCCCGTATCCCAGAACAAATGCCGCACGCCGTTCAGCAGATGGAATAAAAACGCAAAGGTCCAACCGAACAGCAGGGCAAGACCCAAGGGGCTTTTGAAAAATCGCAAGGCTGGGGAATAGGCATCCGGACCGTCGGCCAAACACACCAGCCAATAGCTCAAGGCGAGCAGGCCCAGCGCCAATGCCGCGCCCGTGATCCGATGCAAAATCGACAGCGTGTTCCCGATCTGCCAGCGGTAAATTTCAGCGTGGGGCGAGGTCGGACGGACTCGTGTGGGCATCATGGCTCCATATGATCAGAGATCGCGCGCATCGCCGTTAGAAATCGATGCAGCGGCCACGGAGTTCCCAATCACCAAAGCGCGTGGGCTCAGGGCCTTCGCGTCCGCCAATCTCAGGGGGCGCATTCGCGTACGCCGGGGGCAGAAGGTCCGCGGGCGGCGGAAGGTTCGCTGGCGGCATTGAAGTCACTGAATCTTCGAAAGTCGGTGTCACGAGCGAAAGTTTGCCAGAAAACAAGGATCAACGGTGCACTCGCGTGGACTTGACATCGCGGCTGGCGCACCCATCTTATAGGCGATGAGCATTGCATCGGCCTCGGCCAGTCGATTGACGCATCTGGGAGTTTTGCGATTTACCGGGCCGGACGCGCTCGGCTTCCTGCAGGGTCAGTTATCAAACGACACGCAGCGGCTGACCGGCAACGGTTCTCTCTTGGCGGCCTATTCCAGCGCCCAGGGCCGCGTGCTCGCGCTCATATATCTGTTGGCGCACTCCAGCGGCGTGCTCGCCGTCCTGCCGCGCGAAATCTTGCGGCCGACGATGGAGCGCATGCGCAAGTTTGTCATGCGCGCCAAGGTCCAAATCGAGGACGCCGGCGATTCTCTCGCGGTAGGCGGCCGCTTCGGTGCCCCGCCGCAGTCGAGCGGCTACACCGAAGCCGATGGTGTCGGCGTTGCCCCGGTCGCGGGCGATGCGAGCCGCCATTGGCTCATCGCCGCTGCGCAAGAATTTGCATCCGCCGATGCGGCCGAGGCCCGGCGTGCGGAGCACGAATGGCGGCTTGCGGACATTCGCGCGGGATTGCCGCAGATCTACGCGGCCACGAGCGAGGCCTTCGTCGCGCAAATGTTGAATCTCGACCTGCTGGACGGGATCAGCTTCACCAAGGGCTGCTATACCGGCCAGGAAATCATCGCGCGTACCCAGCATCTGGGACGCATCAAGCGCCGGTTGCATCGCCTGCTGCTGCCCTCGGGAACGTGGAGCATCGGGCAGGCGCTGCACCTGAGCGATGGCCGCCAAGGACGATTGACGGAAGTCATCGACAGCGGCGGGCGCATCGAGGCGCTGGCGGTGCTCACCGAAGAACCCAGCGCACCCTTGGGTCTTGACCCCGGCACCGCGGAGATCGCGGTGCACGCCACGGAACTGCCGCTCCCCTACCCGCTCGCTTGAAGCTCGATGATCCGGCTCAAAGATCGATGATCTGAACGTCGGCCGCGAGCCGCAGCGCCTTGAGCACCGTAAATCCGCCAACGCCGGAGTCAGATACGCCGATGGGACGGGAATGAGCGCTCAACGCAAGAATTCAAAACTCGGGCCGCATATGCGGAAACAGGAGCACGTCGCGGATCGAGGGCGAATTGGTATACAGCATGACCAGCCGATCGACGCCCAACCCCAGCCCCGCGGTGGGCGGCATGCCGTATTCCAGCGCGCGCACGTAGTCCGCGTCGTAGTACATGGCTTCTTCATCGCCCGCATCCTTGCGGGCCACCTGATCCTTGAAGCGCTGCGCCTGATCCTCGGCGTCGTTGAGCTCGGAAAATCCGTTCGCCAGCTCTCGTCCGCCGATGAAGAACTCCCAGCGGTCCGTGATGAAGGGATCCTGGTCATTGCGCCGCGACAGCGGTGAAACTTCCGCCGGATATCCGTAGGCGAAGGTGGGCTGTATCAGGGTATGTTCGCCGGTCTTTTCGAATATCTCGATTTGCAGCTTGCCCGGACCGTCGCCGTCCCTGACGGAAATCTTCATCTGATCGCAGACGCGGCGCAAATAGGCGGCATCGCGCAGCGACATCGGATCCAGGTCGGGATTGTTCGCCAGGATGATGTCTTCGATGCTCATGCGGGCGAAGCCCTTCGACAGATCGAACTCGGTGCCCTGATAGATCAGTTTGCGCGAGCCCAACAGCGCATCGGCCAGGCCCTGGAACAGCTTCTCGATCAGTTCCATCAGATCGGTGTAGTCGGCGTAAGCCTGATACAGCTCGAGCATGGTGAATTCCGGGTTGTGCTGCGTCGACACGCCCTCATTGCGGAAATTCCTGTTGATCTCATACACACGCTCGAAGCCGCCCACGGTCAGGCGCTTCAAATACAATTCGGGCGCGATGCGCAAATACATGCCCACGTCCAAAGCATTGTGGTGGGTCTTGAAAGGACGCGCCGCCGCACCTCCCGGAATCGGATGCAGCATGGGGGTTTCCACTTCCAGAAAGCCCCGCGAATCGAGGAACGCGCGCATATACCGCACGATCGCCGAACGTGTCTCGAACACGCGCCGGCTCTCCTCGTTCATGATCAGATCGACGTAACGGCGCCGGTAACGTGTTTCGGTATCGGTCATGCCGTGCCATTTGTCCGGCAGCGGCCGCAGCGACTTGGTAAGAAGCACGGCGCGATCAACCTTTACCGTCAATTCGCCGGTCTTGGTCAAGAACAGCACGCCCTCGACGCCGATCACATCGCCGATGTCCCAGGTTTTGAAGTCCTCGTAAGTCTCCTGCAGCGCATCGCGCTCCAGCCGCAGCTGAATTCCGCCGCTGCCGTCTTCGATCTTCGCGAAACTACCCTTTCCCATGACATTCTTGCGGCGCAGGCGGCCGGCGACGCTCACCCGGACCGCCTCGGCCGCGAGCGCCTCGGGTGATTTGCCGCCGTACGCGGTCGAAAGATCGGCGGCCAGCGCATTGCGGCGAAAATCGTTCGGGAAAGCGATGCCGCGCTCCCGCAATTTCGCCAGTTTCGCCCTGCGCTCGCCGATCAGATGGTTTTCGTCGTTGTCGTTCATAGTCGTGTCAATTTACAGGCCCTGTTTTACGGTCAATTAAAGGCCCTGTTTCAAGCTGGCTTGCATGAATTCGTCCAGCGCGCCGTCGAGCACCGCGGTGGTGTTGCCGATCTCCACCCCGGTACGCAGGTCCTTGATGCGCGACTGATCGAGCACATAGCTGCGGATCTGGTTGCCCCAGCTGACATCCGACTTCGAGTCCTCCAGCACCTTGGCGGCGGCATTGCGTTTGTTGAACTCCAGTTCGTACAGCTTGGCCTTGAGCATTTTCATCGCCGTGGAGCGGTTCTTGTGCTGGCTCCGCTCCCCCTGGCAGGCCACCACGATGCCGCTAGGCATATGCGTAATTCGCACGGCGGACTCGGTCTTGTTGACGTGCTGCCCACCCGCGCCGCTCGACCGGTACACATCGGTACGCAGGTCCGCCGGATTGATTTCGATATCGATGTCGTCGTCGACTTCCGGCGACACGAACACCGATGCAAACGAGGTATGCCGGCGGTTGCCGGAATCGAACGGAGACTTGCGCACCAGGCGATGCACGCCGGTTTCGGTCCGCAGCCAACCGTACGCGTAGTCGCCGATCATATTGACGGTCGCACCCTTGATGCCGGCCACTTCGCCGTCGCTCTGATCGATGATCTCGGTTTTGATGCCATGCGAGTCGGCCCATTTCAAGTACATGCGCAGCAGCATTTGCGCCCAGTCCTGGGCTTCGGTGCCGCCGGCCCCGGCCTGAATATCCAGAAAGGCGTTGTGCGAGTCCATCTTGCCCGGAAACATGCGCTGGAACTCGAGCCTTTCGACCTCGGCAGCCGACCGATTCATATCGGCTTCGATGCCGGCGGCCGCAGCGGTATCCGACTCCTCAGCGGCAAGATCGATCAGTTCCGAGGCATCGTTCAAGCTTCGCTTCAAGCGGTCCAGGCTGCCGACCACTTGTTCGAGCTTCGCGCGCTCCCTGCCCAGCTCTTGTGCGCGGTCCGGGTTGTCCCAGATACCGGGCTGCTCCAGCTCGCGCGCTACTTCCTGAAGACGCTCGTGCTTGTTCTCGTAATCAAAGATACCTCCTCAAGGAATCGGTGCGTTCCTCGAGATCTTTGATGGATCGTTTGATCTGGTTGATTTCCATGGCCGCGAATCCTAACACATCGGCTCGCCGGCCTTGAGGTGCTGGCAATTGAGCTGCACCCGTTCCGTGCCGCGGAATTCATTGACCTCGAGACGATAAGCCAGTTCAATCATGGCCCCGCTCTTCAAACTGACCTCCGCGCACGGACCGGACAGATGTCCGAAGGCGATCGCATCGATCGGTTCTCCGCCGCTCTGGGCGTCGAGCATCAGCTTCATGTGCTTGCCGCCGACGATTCTTGCGTCCACGACCCTGAACTGCCCGTCAAACACCGGCTCCGGGAAGCCTTGACCCCAGGGACCCGCCCCGCGCAGTGCCAGCGCCGTCTCGATGCACAGCTCTTCGGCACTCAGCGCGCCGTCCGAGTAGATCACGCCGGTGAGCGTTTCGCGCTCCGCACGCGCCGCAATCTCCGCCGCAAATGCCGCCTTGAACGCGGGCAGATTCGCTTCGCCCAGGGTAAGTCCCGCGGCCATGGCATGACCGCCGAACTTGTCGATGAGGCCGGGTTGCGCGGTGGCTATGCTGTCGAGCGCATCGCGAATGTTCACGCCGGACACCGAGCGCGCCGAGCCGCGCAGCGAGCCATCCTCGGCGCGGGCAAAGGCAATCACCGGCCGGTGCAGCCGGTCTTTCATCCGGCCGGCGACCAACCCCACCACCCCTTGATGCCAGCTGTCGTCGAACAAACACACACCGAGCGCTTCGGTCGCGTCGCCATAGGGCAGCGCGTCGGCCAGATCCTTGGCCTCGAGCTGCATGCGCTGTTCGATCTCGCGCCGCTCCTCGTTGAGCGCGCTCAGCTGCCCGGCCAAACGCGCCGCTTCATCGGGCTGATCGGCCAACAGGCAGGCAATGCCGACGCTCATATCGGTCAAGCGTCCCGCCGCATTCAATCGTGGCGCAACCGCGAAGCCCAGGTCGGCGGCCGTCAGCTGCTTAGGGACGCGCCCGGCCGCTTCCAGCAATGCGCGAATCCCCGCGACGCAGCGGCCGGCGCGAATTCGCTTGATGCCCTGCGAAACCAAGATTCGATTGTTGTGATCCAGAGGCACCACATCGGCAACCGTTCCCAGGGCCACCAAATCCAGCAACTGCGCGGCTTTGAAACTCTCGCCCAGCATCTTCGCCAGTGCCGCGACCAGGTAGAAGGCCACGCCGACGCCGGCCAATGCGCGGCTCCCGAACCGGCTATCCGTCAGGTTGGGATTCACGATCACGGCCGCTCGCGGCAGCTCGGCGCCGGGCAAGTGATGATCGGTCACGAGCACCGGAATCCCGATGGCGCGGGCAGCCTCCACGCCGGCCACGCTCGAAACCCCGTTATCCACGGTCACGATCAATGACGGCGCGCGCGTCGCGGCCAGCGCCACGATTTCCGGCGTCAGGCCGTAGCCGAAGCGAAATCGATTGGGCACCAGGAAATCGACATGCGCAAAATGCATGGCGCGCAGCGCCCTGACGACCAAGGCCGTGCTGGTGGCGCCATCGGCATCGAAATCCCCGATGATGAGCACCCGTCCGGCGGAGCGATGTTCGGCCAGCAGCTGTGCGGCCGCGTCCAATCCCGCCAACGATCCCACGGGCAGCAGCCGCTCCAAGGATAGGTCAAGGTCCGAATTCTGTTCGATGCCGCGCGCGGCATAGACACGCCTCAGGACCGGATGCAAATGAGCCGCGATATTGCCGCCATTGGGCGCGCGGCGCCTGATCTCCATGGAGGTCACGCGAGCGACTCCCACCAGGGTTTGCTCCTGCGCCAAAAGCGCAGCATCGCACGACCCTGCAAGCTGAAGCATCGATCGCCGGCGGACAAGTCCAGCCGCGATAAACGCCCCGCCCGCAACAGCGCTGCCGCCGGTTTCAGCCAGCGCGACTCGATTTCATTCCATTCATCGCTGCCGGGAGTCGCGGCGGCAACGATGACGCCGCTGTCCGATGTCTCGGCGCGGCGGGCGCCGAGCGCTTTGAAATACACATCATCGCCCGCCGCCCAACCTTGCACTTCGGGCAGCGACGCGAGCGGCGCTCCGCCGCCCCAAAGCCACAGTCCGCTGATGCGCGGCCACCCAACGTCTGCACGGACGTTGTTTTCATTCTGCTCGAACAACCACATCTCCATTTCGCTCATCAGCCGCCGCAGGCGCGGCGCATCGGCCCCCACCGGCAGATACTCTTCAATGTGCCGGTCCAGCACCTCTTGAGGGTCGCGTGTCGTGACTTGGAGTGTCCGGTCAAAAATGCAGAATAGATGCCCTGCTTCGCCCGCCGCCAAACGGATGCCCGAATCACTCCATACCCGATTGAAATCGGCCGCAAGCGCCGCCGCAGCCGCCGCATTCAACGACAGGATACCGTCTTGCGACAATCGGACGCTGGTCATTTCGGCGACATAGTGAACCGGGGTTGCAAGACACACCCACGCCCCGTCCACCGCGGCGCCCTGGGCGCACAGCGCCGCGGGTGCTACGGCGGGTGCGCGTGCGTCCGGCGGCGCAATGCTGCGGAATGCATCGGCGCGCCAGTCGCTCACCGGCCTCGGCGCGTCGGCGCGCGCCAGCAATTGCTCGAGCAGCGCGGCGCGGCGCGGCTCGAGCGGCACGCGTGCGAGGATGCGAAAATACTGGCTAGACACGAACGCTCCGGCGTTTTATTGAGTATCTTAAGTGCATGCGGTTCACCCAGGAGTCAAGTTCCGGCATCAATGTCATTCGCGCCTACGGCGGCGGGGAGCTGCGGGTGAACGAAAATGCTTATCGTGGCGCGGTCATTCTGAGCGCATCAACGGTGCTTGCGGAGCCGAAGATCCATAAACTCGAGGATCTCATCGCCATCGATGCGTCGCGCGTCCTCGCGCTCGAACCGGAGCTGGTGTTGTTGGGAACGGGGACGCGCCAGATCTTTCCCGCATCGTCCTTCGGCGCGCAGTTCTTGCGCGCAGGCGTTGGATTTGAGGTCATGGATACGGGCGCCGCCTGTCGAACCTTCAATGTGCTGGTCGGCGAGCAAAGACGCGTGGTGGCGTTGCTGCTGGCGTGAGAGACATCAAAAAAAATAGCAGGGCGATAAGCGGAATACACAACCAAACTATTATCGAGAAATATTCTTTTTCTAATTGATCTTGTTGTTGTTTTCGATTAACCGTGTAAGCCTAGCGCCCCGCAATGGATCTTCCCGACGGGTCGAAGTAAAACATACCGACCTAACTGTCGCAAGTCCCCGACAAAGTTAAACCAAATTCTACTATTGTTAAATTTCAATAACTTGCAAACATAAACTATAAATTACCTCTCACCGGGGAAGAATGCCCAATGGGTCTACCGGTCTGCCGTTGCGGCGGATCTCAAAGTACAACACCGGCCTCTGCGGCGCGCCCTCGCCCATATGCCCGATCACCTGTCCCAAGAGCACGTCCTGTCCCTCGTGCACCAACGACTCACGAGTATGCGCATAGGCGGAGAGCCAACTCTCGCCATGCTTGATGATGATCAAATTCCCGTAGGCGCGGATGCCGCTGCCGCTGTACACCACGCGGCCCGATGCCGACGCACGAATGTCCTGCCCCAACCGTCCGGACAAAAGAATTCCGCCGCCGGACACCGGCTGCGGCGTCGATGTTCGATCGGTCGGCCAGACCCAGGAGAATCCTGAGGAGGCCGGTGCAGGCGGGACCCGTGCAGGCGGCGGGCCCGGGCCCGGTGCGGGCGGGACCGGCACACCCGGGGAAGGTTTGGGTTTTCCGAGAGCCGCCGAAACCTCGGGCGCGAGGATGAGCGTCTGACCGACGGCGATACGAAAATCAGGACCGATGTGATTCCAACGTGCCAGGTCGCGAAAATCCAGCCCGTAGCGCCAGGCGATGCTGTACACGGTGTCATGCGGGCGCACCACATAGACATGTGGCTTTTCGCCGCGCGGCGTCTCATCGCCCGGCTTCTCGCCGCCGGTATTCGCGCAGCCGCCGAGCAGCAAGCAACAGAGGCTGAGCGCGCAGATCGACCGCTGACGGCGCACCTGTGCCTAGGAGCCTATCGCTGCAATCCCGAAACCAACGGCACGAAGCTGACTGCGCCGAGCGACTGGCGATCGATCCGCGATTCGCCCTTGGTGTAGCGGAATAATTCCTGGCGGCCTTCGGGCCCCACCGGGGCGATCAGACGCCCGCCCGGCTTCAGCTGATCGAACAGCGCCTGAGGCACGCTATGCGGCGCGGCCGTCAATAAAATCCCGTCGAACGGCGCGCGCGCCGCCCAGCCGATGTTGCCGTCGTCATGACGAAAATTGACGTTGCGAATCCGCAGTTCACGCAAGGTGCGCCGCGCCCGTCCGAGCAGCGGCGCGATGCGCTCGATGGTGTAGATTTCCTTCACCAGCGGCGACAATACCGCGGTCTGATAGCCGCACCCCGTTCCAATCTCCAGCACCCGCGGCGACGCGCCGGCCGCCAGCAGCGCCTCGGTCATCCTCGCCACCACGAAGGGCTGCGATATGGTTTGGCCGAATCCGATGGGCAATGCCGTGTCCTCATAGGCGCGGCTCGCCAATGCCTCGTCCATGAACAGATGCCGCGGCACATTGCGTATCCGGTCCAGCACCCGCTGATCGGCAATTCCCTGCTCCTGCAGCCGCTGTACCAGGCGCTCGCGGGTGCGCGCCGAGGTCATGCCGATGCCGCTGAGGCGTGGACCTTCCATAAAATTAGTCAAGCTCGAGCCATCTCTTGAGATCCGGCAGCGCCGGATGCCGCGTCAAATCGATCTGCAACGGAGTGATGGACGCGTAACCTTCCGCCACCGCATGAAAGTCCGTGCCCGGGCCGGCATCCTGGCCCGCACCGGCATTTCCCACCCAGTAAACGTCGCGGCCTCGGGGATCTTTCGCCTTGACGATCGGCTTGGCGCGATGCCGGCTTCCCAGCCGCGTGACCTTGATGCCGCGCAGTTCTCCTGCGGGCAGGTCTGGAACGTTGACATTGAGGATCACCGGGCCTTCCTCGAAACCTTGCAGCGGCCGATGCGCCATGCGGCGCACGAGCTGGGCGGCCACCTGCGCAGCGCTTGCAAAATTGCGCGGACTGTCCGGCGTGAGGCACAGCGACACCGCGACGGCCGGCAAGCCCAAAAATCGGCCCTCGATGGCGGCGGCCACCGTGCCCGAATACAGCGTGTCATCGCCAAGATTTGCTCCGTCATTCACGCCGGACACCACGATGTCATGCTCGAAATCGAACAAGCCTGAGATCGCCAAATGCACGCAGTCGGTCGGCGTGCCGTTCACATAGTAGGCATCCGCTTCGTAGCGTACGGCCCGCACCGGCACATCGAGAGTCAATGAATTGCTGGCCCCGCTGCGATTGCGATCCGGTGCCACGATGGTCACGGCGCCGAGCGGTTTGATCGCTTCCGCAAGCGCCGCCAAACCCTCGGCGCGGTAACCATCGTCATTCGAAAGAAGAATCTTCACTACTTAACAGCCTGCGCCGCGCTGGCGGGTGTCGCCGTGCGGACTATACTGTAACGCTGGAAACCACGATAGCCGACGACCTTACCATGGCCAAGAAACGACTGAGCGACCCAGGCAGGCCGCAGGATATGTCCGCCGACGCCGATGCGTTCCGCGCGGCGGTGCGCGACGTCAAACCGCTGGTTCAGCTGCCGACGGCCGCGGGGCTTGCTCAGCCCAAGCCCCGGGCGCGGACACGCAGGCCGCAGCGCGCCGTGGAAAATCTCGACGCCGTCATGCCCCTGATCGCGACCTCGGACGGCGGCGAGGCCGCGAACCCGGAAGAGGCGGCTGCCGGCAGCGCGGCGCTGTCGTTTCATCGTGGCGGCGTGCGCATCCAAGTGATGCGCCGATTGCGGCGGGGTTTGTATCCCATCGAGGATGAACTGGATCTTCATGGCTTGAACCAGGCCGAGGCGCGCGGCCGGCTGGCCGATTTTATGGCGCGCAGCCGCGATTCGGGCCGTCGTTGCGTGCGGATCATTCACGGCAAAGGCTCACGCTCCGGAGCCCGCGGTCCCGTGCTGAAGACCGCGGTGAATCTGTGGCTGCGCCGGCACATGGACGTCATGGCATTCACCTCTGCCCGGGCGATCGACGGCGGCACCGGCGCGGTTTACGTGCTGCTGCGCGCCTAGCGCCCGAGACGCGTCAACGCCCGCACTCGCCGCACGCGGCCTAAAGCGCTCAGCGCGTAAGGCGCTCAGCGCGCCAGCAGCACCGAGGCCATGGCGGCCAAGCCCTCTTTGCGCCCGATGAATCCCAGGCGCTCGGTGGTCGTCGCCTTGATGTTGATCAGGTGCGCCGACGTATTCAAGTCCTGCGCGAGGTTGGCCGCCATCGCGCTGCGATGCGCGGCGATGCGGGGAGCCTCGGCGAGCACCGTGATGTCGGCATTGACGAGGTGCAGTCCCGCCGCGCTCATGCGCTCGGCGACCACGCGCAGAAACACCCGGCTGTCCGCGCCGCGGTAGCGCGGGTCGGTATCGGGAAAATGCTGGCCGATGTCGCCGTCCCCCATCGCGCCGAGCAGCGCGTCGCACAAGGCATGAATGACCACGTCGCCGTCCGAGTGCGCGACGACGCCCTGGCTGTGTGCGATGCGCACGCCCCCCAGCACGACGTGGTCCCCGTCCCCAAAGGCATGAACGTCCGTCCCTTGCCCCACTCTCATGTCGCTGCCCTCCCCCATCTTGAGAATGTCCTCCGCCACCTTCAGATCCTGAAGAAGGGTGAGCTTGATATTGAAAGGTGAACCGCTCACCAGCTCGGCGCGAATGCCGATCCGCTCCATCGCCTGTGCCTCATCGGTCACCGCGACGCCGGCGCGAGCCGCATCCTCGAGCGCCCGGCGCAACTGCCCAAACGCAAAAACCTGCGGCGTCAAGGCACGCCATAGCCCGGCGCGATCCACGGTCTCGACGCTGCCCGGCAGCACGCGCCTGACCGTGTCTACGACAGGCGCGGCGAGCACGGCGCCCGCCACTGCCGATACGCCGCCATTCGCCGCGGCGTTTGCGGCCCCGGCGTTCGCGGCCCCGTCTTTCGATTGGCGGTCGAGCGCATCGGCGAGGGCCCGGATGTCCTGGCGGCTCAAACACGGCCGCGCGGCGTCGTGCACCAGAACCCAGTCGTCGGCAGCGGCTCGCGAGGCCAGATAGTCCAAACCGCTCATCACCGAATCTTGCCGCTGCGCGCCGCCCACGGCGGTGAACAGCTTGGGCGAGTTCAATCGCGCCGCGACCTGGGGCCAATGACCATCGCCGGCCGCGAGCACGACCACGATGGCGTGTATGCGGGGCTCGGCCAGCAGCGCCCGCAGCGCCCATTCGAGCACGGTGCTCCTCAAGAGCGGGGTGTACTGTTTGGGGAGCGAGTTCGGCTGACTGGAGGCAAAGCGTTCGCCGCGCCCCGCAGCAGGAACTATCGCCCACAGGCGGCGCTCCACCGGCACATTCATTCTGCGCGGGCGGTGACGGGAGTCGGCGGGGCGGCCGGGGCCGGCGTATTGACGCGCACGACCTGGTAGAAGGTTTCGCTGGTAGCCACCATCCCCAGTTCGCTGCGCGCGCGCTCCTCGAGTGCCGTCAGACCGCCTTTGAGATTGGCCACTTCGGCGCCCAGCTGTCGATTGCGCTCGCTTTGCTCATGATTGGCCGCACTTTGCGCATTGACCGCCGCCTCGAGCCCCGACACTTCGCGCAATCCTCGATCGGAGAACAATAGACGGCCTTGGAGCAAGATCAGCGTGACGGCCAGCAACGCGGCGAAAATCCTCATGGGGACAGGAGCTTAGCACGATCTCTTAAGAAATTGGAACCGACAACGCACGAGCTCCTGCGTAGGAGGCCTTCGCGCCCAGCTCGCCCTCGATGCGCAGCAGCTGATTGTATTTCGCCATGCGGTCGGAGCGCGACATCGAACCGGTTTTGATTTGCGTCGCGGTGGTCGCTGCGGCGATGTCCGCGATGGTGGCATCCTCGGTTTCACCGGAGCGATGCGAGACGACCGCGGCATACCTGGCCTTGAATGCCATGTCGATGGCGGCCAGCGTTTCGGTCAACGTACCGATTTGATTCGGCTTGATGAGAATCGCGTTGGCGATTTTCTTGGCGATCCCTTCGGCGAATATCTTGGTGTTGGTCACGAACAAATCGTCGCCCACCAACTGCACCTTGGCTCCCAATTTGCGCGTGAGAATCGCCCAGCCGTCCCAATCGCCTTCGCTCATGCCGTCTTCGATGGTGACGATCGGATACTTCGCGACCAAGCCGGCCAGATAGTCGGTGAATTCCGACGAGTTGAACTTTCGTCCTTCGGACGCCAGATCGTAGACGCCGTCCTTGAAGAATTCCGTGCTCGCGACGTCCAGCCCCAGGTAAATGTCCCGGCCCGCGCGATAGCCGGCCTTGTCGATGGCTTCCAAAATCACGGTGATCGCCGCTTCGTTCGACGGCAGGTCAGGGGCGAAGCCGCCCTCATCGCCCACGGCGGTATTGAGCCCCTTGGCATGCAGTACCTTCTTGAGCGTATGAAAAACCTCGGCGCCATAGCGCACGGCCTCGGAGAACGACGGCGCGCCGATCGGCAAAATCATGAATTCCTGGATGTCGACGCTGTTGTCGGCATGCGCTCCGCCATTGATGATGTTCATCATCGGCACCGGCAAAGTAAGATCCCCGCCGTGCGCCAAATGCCGATAGAGGGGCAAGCCTTGATCAGCCGCGGCAGCTTTCGCCGCCGCCAGCGATACCGCCAAAATTGAATTCGCGCCCAAGTTGGATTTGCTCTCGGTGCCGTCCAATTTGATCATCTTGGCATCCAGCGCGGCTTGATCTTGGACATCCGCGCCCATCATGGAATCGCGCAGCACCCCGTTGACGGCGCCGACCGCCTTGAGCACTCCCTTGCCGCCGAATCGCTTCATATCGCCGTCGCGCAGTTCAACGGCCTCGCGCGATCCGGTCGAGGCGCCGGAAGGCACCGCGGCGCGCCCGATGGTCCCGGACTCGAGAACGACGTCGGCTTCGACCGTGGGGTTTCCGCGTGAATCCATGATCTGGCGGCCGCGCACATCGACGATTCGACTCATAGAATTTCCCCGGATGTCAAAGCAATGATTCCTCAAAGGGTGTTCTCTTTACTGCAGTGTCCAATTCGGCCAGCGTCGTCAGCAGCGACTTCATGCGATCCAACGGCCACGCGTTCGGACCGTCCGAGAGTGCTTTGGCCGGATCCGGGTGCGTCTCCATGAAAATGCCGGCCACGCCGGCCGCCACCGCGGCGCGCGCCAGCACCGGCACGAATTCCCGCTGCCCGCCCGAGGAATCGCCCTTGCCGCCGGGCAACTGCACCGAGTGTGTGGCGTCGAACACCACCGGGCAACCGGTGGCGCGCATGATGGCCAGCGAGCGCATGTCGGACACCAGATTGTTGTAGCCGAAGGAGAAGCCGCGCTCGCACACCAGAATCTGTGAATTGCCGGTGGAGCGCGCCTTGTCGACGACGTTCTGCATTTCCCAGGGCGACAGGAACTGCCCCTTCTTGATGTTCACCGGCTTACCCAAAGAGCAGGCGGCGACGATGAAATTGGTCTGGCGGCACAGGAACGCCGGCGTCTGCAGGACATCGACCACCGCCGCCACTTCGGCCAGCGGCGTATCTTCGTGCACGTCGGTCAATACCGGCACACCGATCTGCTCGCGCACTTTGGCCAGCGCCTTCAAGCCTTGCGCCAGACCCGGGCCGCGAAAACTCGATCGCGAGGAGCGATTGGCCTTGTCGAAGGATGCCTTGAAGATGAAGGGGATTTTCAGCGCCGTGGTCATTTCCTTCAGGCGGCCGGCCACGTCGATCACCAGGCTCTCGCTTTCGATGACGCAGGGTCCTGCAATCAAAAAGAACGGGCGATCCGCCCCGACCTCGAAGGAAGTCAGTTTCATGGGCTAAGGATTCATGCAGTCGCGCGGCCCGGCTGCAGAGAAGCGCGGTACTCGCGCGCCGCCCTGACGAAGCCCGAGAACAGCGGGTGACCGTCGCGCGGCGTCGAGGTGAATTCCGGATGGAATTGGCTGGCCACGAACCAGGGATGGCTGGGCAGTTCGATGAACTCAACCAGTCCATCGGCCGAGAAGCCCGAGAAGCTCAAGCCCGCGGCAGACAACTCGTCGAGATAGTGGTTGTTGAATTCGTAGCGATGGCGATGGCGCTCGAAAATCGACTCCTTGCCGTACAGCTTGCGCGCCAGAGAACCGGGCCGGAGCTTGGCTTCCTGGGCGCCGAGCCGCATGCTGCCGCCCAACTCCGATTTTTCATCGCGGACCTGTTGACCGCGCCCCAGATCCTGCCATTCGGTAATCAAGGCGATCACGGGGTGATTCGTGGCGCGGTCAAACTCTGTGCTGTTGGCGCCTTTGAGGGCCAGCACGTTGCGCGCATATTCGATGATGGCGAGCTGCATCCCGAGGCAGATGCCGAGGTACGGGATGCCGTTTTCGCGCGCAAAGCGGATTGCCTGAATCTTGCCTTCGATGCCGCGGTCGCCGAATCCGCCCGGCACCAGAATCGCGTCCATCTTCTGCAGGGCGGCGGCGCCGGCGCGTTCGATGTCCTGCGATTCAAAATAATGAATATTCACCCTGGTACGCGTCTTGATGCCGCCGTGCATCAGGGCTTCGTTCAAGGAAATATACGAGTCGCGAATCTGCACGTACTTGCCGACCATGCCGATATCGACCACGGCCTCGGGATTCTGCTTGGCCGCCACCACCGCGCGCCATTCGGAAAGATCGGTCGGCGGTGCGTTCAAGCGCAGCTTGTCGACGACGATGTCGTCCAGATCCTGCTCGTGCAGCAGCATCGGGATTTTGTAAATGTCGTCGGAATCCACCGCCGAAATCACCGCCCGCTCTTCGACATTGGTGAACAGCGCGATTTTGCGGCGCTGTTCATCGGGCAGGCTCTGCGAGCAGCGGCACAACAGGATGTCGGGCTGGATTCCGATGCCGCGCAGCTCCTTCACCGAGTGCTGCGTGGGCTTGGTTTTGATCTCGCCGGCGCCGCCCAAGATAGGGACCAGCGTCAAGTGCATATACAGCACCTTGTCGCGTCCGAGTTCAACGCCCATCTGGCGAATGGCTTCGAGAAACGGCAGCGATTCGATGTCGCCGACCGTACCGCCGATCTCCACCATGCAGACGTCCGAATCGCCGGCACCCATGCGAATTCGGTGCTTGATCTCGTCCGTGATATGCGGAATGACCTGGACCGTTGCACCGAGGTAGTCGCCGCGCCGTTCCTTCGCGATGACGCGTTCGTAAATTCTCCCGGTCGTGAAATTGCTGTTGCGGCCGGTGGTCGTGCGCACGAAACGCTCGTAATGACCCAGGTCCAAGTCGGTCTCTGTGCCGTCGGCGGTGACGAAAACCTCGCCGTGCTGGAAGGGGCTCATGGTGCCGGGGTCCACGTTGATATAGGGATCCAGCTTGACCATGCTGATTTTGAGGCCGCGGGCCTCCAATATAGCGCCGAGGGACGCCGAGGCAATGCCTTTGCCCAGCGAGGAAACAACGCCGCCGGTGACGAAAACGAATCGATTCATGATGAGCCACCGCCGATTTAAAACGTTTGTGTCCGCTGCAACTTCAAGCGGAGAGCCAAACGGAGCCAAAGGAAACAATGGGAATTCGACGGGAGTTCAGATTACCAGAACGCACCGGCTTCGACAATCTAAGATCGCGGCCGGCAAGCGCCGGCGGGCCTTTATGTCACCCGGGCTTTTATGTCCGGGCCTTTATGTCCGGGCCTTTATGTCCGGGCTTTTATGTCACCCCGGGCGCGTCGTTCCACGCAATGCAAAGCCCGGGTGCATCCGGCTCTGCGCACCAGCGTGCGTCCATCCACAAATCGGCGACCGCGATCAACTCGTCGCCGGCAAACACCAGGGGCAGCGCATCCCGCATCCACGGCAACACACCGTGCGACTGACAGAGATGCTGAAGAGTTTGGGTTCTGGCGGCGCGCGCGGGCTTGAGCGCTTCCCCACCCTCGCGCCGTCGCACGCTGAGCACGGGGGGCAACACCTCGGCCGCGAGGCCGCCGCTCTGCGCGCACCACGTGAGATTGCCGAGACCCGGTCCCAGCACCACGGAGGATCCGCGTGCGATGGCCCAAGGATGCGACCGTTCGATGCGCGGACAATCAGCCTCGGTGAGAAACAGGCGCTGCCGGTAGCGGCGCAGGGCTCGATTGCCCCACACGATCGCCGGCTGCTGATCCGAATCGGCCTCGAACGCCTGCCGCAAGGCCTCGACGAGCCGCGCCGTGGGCGGCGCCTCCACGCCCGCCTCGCTGAGCCAAAAGCGAACGGCATTCACACGCTGCGGCTGCGCCAGCGCTCTCAAGCCCGGCACCGACAGCGCGTCTCCGTCGCGCAGGCGCGCCACGTCCTGCGCGGCCGCCGCGTCCAGCAGTTCTTGCGCTTCCGCCATGTGGTGTGCGGTTCGTGATAGCGCGGTTTCGACGCCGGGCCAGCGGGCCTCGAGCGGGGGCCAGATCGTCTTTCGCAGGTACGTGCGATCGAAGCGCAAGTCCTCGTTCATCGGATCGGCCAGATGGCAGCTCTCGAGGTGTGCGCCGAACTCGAGCAGTTGACCGGGCGGCACCTCGAGCACGGGCCGCACATGCCATCCTGATCCAAACACGCGGCAGACCGGCATGGCCGAGAGCCCCCTGACGCCGGCTCCCCGCAAGGCCTGCAGCAGGAACGTCTCGGCCTGGTCTTTGCGATGGTGGGCTGTGAGCAGACATTCGCGCGGCTGAAGCTGCGCGGCGAGCGCCGTGTAACGCGCCTCGCGTGCAGCGGCCTCGATCGACAGCCCGGCTTCGCTTCGGACTTCGACGCGGATCACTTTCAAGGGAACACCCAACTGCCGGCAATGATTCGCGCACGCCTCGCGAAAGCTCTTGGCCGCGGCTTGCAGGCCATGATCGATGTGGACGGCACGCAGCGGCAGACCGCGAAATCCCCCGCCGATGCCCGCCACGGCGCGGAGCAATGCCGCCGAATCCGCGCCGCCGCTCAATGCCACCACCAGACCGCCGGCATCGGCGGGGACACTGGACTCGAGGACCGCGTACAGGGATGCCGCGGAAAAACTCATGGTTTTTTAACTGTCGCGGAACGCACCGAAGCCGCGCACGCGGGCCTGCCGGGCGTCGAGCAACTGGGTGATGGGCTGATTGCGAAGTTCGCTCAAGTGCTTGAGCATGCTCTGTTTGATGCCTTCCGCCATCAGCTGTGGATCGCGATGTGCACCGCCGTGCGGTTCTCTGAGCACCTCATCGACCAACCCCAATTTGTAGAGCCGGTCCGCGGTACCGCCCATGGCATCGGCCGCGATCTCCTTCTTGTCGGTGCTCTTCCACAGAATGGTTGCGCAGCTTTCGGGCGAAATGACGGAATACGTGCTGAATTGCAGCATGATCAGGCGGTCGCAAACGCCGATCGCCAACGCGCCGCCGGAGCCGCCCTCGCCGATGACGATGCTCAGGATGGGAGCGGCAAGGTTGGACATTTCGAACAAATTGCGCGCAATCGCTTCACTCTGGCCGCGTTCCTCCGAGCCGATCCCCGGATAGGCTCCCGGCGTGTCGATCAACGTCACCACGGGGATGCGGAAACGCTCCGCCATTTTCATCAAACGTAGCGCCTTGCGATAGCCTTCGGGCTTGGGCATGCCGTAGTTGCGACGCACGCGCTCCTTGGTATCGCGGCCTTTTTGATGGCCGATCAGCATCACCGGCGTGCCTTCGATGCGCGCCAGTCCGCCGACGATCGCCAGGTCATCGCTGTACATGCGATCGCCATGCAGCTCCTGCCAATCGGTGAAAATCATCGACACGTAGTCCAGCGTATAAGGCCGCTGCGGATGACGCGCCAGCTGCGTGATTTGCCAGGGGGAAAGATTGGCAAAAATACTGGTGGTAAGCGCCCGGCTCTTCGACTGCAGGCGCTTGATCTCTTCCGAAATGTTGACGCTGGCATCCGTGCCGATGAACTTCAGTTCCTCGATCTTTGCCTCGAGCTCCGCAATGGGCTGCTCAAATTCCAGAAAATTCATCGCCATGAGCTCGTTTCCTCGCCGCGGACATCATTTCGCGGACCATACACTAAATACCATCCCCCGCGCCCCACCAACGCGGAAAGCCGATCCAAAAGCTCGCGGGTCGGACGCACCGACCAGGCATCCGAAAGATTGACCTTGCCGGTGTACCCCTCCCGCGCAACCGCCACACTGACGCCGCAGGGGCCGCGCAGATAGGGCTTCAGCATCTGCTCGAAGCGATTCATACCCTGCGGGCCGTCGAATTCGGCGGGCCAGCGCAGCCACAGGCGGCGGGCAAAGCGCTCGCGCGCCCGGTCGATATCCATCAGAGACTTGGCCTGCAGCCGCCAAGCCTCGATGAAGTCATCGAAGCGCAGCGTACCATCGATGATCAAGATGGCATCCTTGATGATGATATCGCGATGCTGCTGAAACACCTCTTCATACAGGCTCACCTCGAGGCGCGCGCTGCGGTCATCCAGAATCAGGGTCACGCGGTTCGGGCGGCGCCGGATTTCCAGCACCAGGCCGGCCACGGTGGCGGGCTTGCCGGCCGACCAGCTGCGCGCACCTTCCAAGGGCGCCGGCGGCTTCGGACCGCCGACATCGGCGAGGCGCGCGCTCACCAAAAACTTCAAGTCCGGCTCATAGGGCGTGATGGGATGGCCGCTCAAGAACAGCCCCAAGGTTTCGCGCTCGCCGGCCAGGCGCTCAGCCTCCGACCAATCCGCCACCGCCGTATTCTCGGTGGCGCTCAATCCGAACAGGTCGACTTGGCCCACGCTGATGGCACGGGAATTTTGTTCTCCCAGATGCATCGCGCGCTCGAGCTCCGCGGTCAGTGAGGCGCGGTTGGGTCCAATCAGATCCAGGCTGCCGGAGCGGATCAACGCTTCGAACACGCGCCGATTCACCCGCTGCAAGTCGATGCGGCGGCAAAGATCCGCGAGCGTCTGGAACGGTCCGTTCTTTTCGCGCTCTTCGATGATGGCTTCGACCGCTGAGGCGCCCACGCCCTTGATGGCGCCCATCCCGTAGCGGATGCTCGCAGCTCCTGCCACGCGAAATGCATAGACCGATGCGTTGACGTCCGGCGGAAGTACCTTGAGGTCCATGCCGGTGCACTCATCGATGAGCGTCACCACCTTGTCGGTTTTATCCATGTCCGAGGACAGCACGGCCGCCATGTATGCCGCCGGATAGTGCGCCTTCAGCCACGCCGTCTGATAGGACAGCAAGGCATAGGCCGCCGAATGCGATTTGTTGAATCCATACCCGGCGAACTTTTCCATCAGGTCGAAGATATGCGTGGCCTGTGCTTCGCGCACGCCGCGCGCCACCGCGCCGCTGACGAACACCGAGCGCTGCTTGGCCATCTCCTCAGGCTTTTTCTTCCCCATGGCACGGCGCAAGAGGTCGGCGCCGCCCAAGGTGTAGCCGGCCAGTATCTGGGCAATCTGCATCACCTGTTCCTGGTACAGGATCACCCCGTAGGTGGCCTCCAGCACGGGCTTCAGATCCGGATGCAGGTAGTCGATCGTTGCGCCGCTGGTATCGTGCTTGCGGGCGATGAAGTCCTCGACCATGCCCGATTGCAGCGGGCCGGGCCGGAACAGCGCCACGAGCGCGACGATATCGCCGAAACGGTCGGGCTGCAGGCGCCGGATCAAATCCTTCATGCCGCGCGATTCGAGCTGGAACACCGCCGTGGTCTTGGTGCTCTTGAGCAGCGCATAGGTCAGCGCATCGTCCATCGGCAGGGCGCTCATGATGAGCGGTGCTTCACCGCCGGCGGCGCGCTGCTCATTGATGTCGCGCACCACCCAATCGATGATGGTGAGCGTTCGCAGCCCCAGAAAATCGAACTTGACCAAGCCCGCGGCTTCGACGTCGTCCTTGTCGAACTGGGTAACCGGCGTGGTGCTGCCCTCTTCGCAGTACAGCGGCGTGAAATCGGTCAGCACGGAAGGTGCGATAACCACGCCTCCGGCATGCGTGCCGGCGTTGCGCGCGAGACCCTCGAGCGATCGCGCCAGGTCGATGAGATCGTGGACCTCAGGCTCGTTGTCGTAGAGGCGCCTCAGCTCCTCTTCCTGCTCCAACGCCTTGTCGAGCGTCATGCCGATTTCCAGCGGGATCAGCTTGGCGATCTTGTCCACATAGCCATACGGATGCCCGAGAACCCGGCCCACGTCGCGCACCACGGCTTTGGCGGCCAATGTGCCGTAGGTGATGATCTGCGATACGCGGTCCCGCCCGTACTTGTTGGCCACATACTCGATGACCCGATCGCGGCCGTCCATGCAGAAATCGACGTCGAAGTCCGGCATCGACACGCGCTCGGGATTCAAGAATCGCTCGAACAGCAGATCGTGCTCGATGGGATCGAGGTCAGTGATGCCCAACGAATAGGCCACCAACGAGCCGGCGCCGGAACCGCGGCCGGGACCGACCGGCACGCCGTTCTCGCGTGCCCACCGGATGAAGTCGGCGACGATCAAGAAATATCCCGCGAACCCCATGGCGCAAATGACGCCGAGTTCCAGATCCAGCCGCGCCTCGTAGGCGGCGCCCGCGGCGGCGGCGCCTGCGGCGGCGGTGCCTGTGGCGGCGGTGCCTGCGGCGGCGGCGGACAGTGCGGGTGATGCATCGATGCGCGCCTGCAGGCCGCGCTTGGACTCCGCGCGCAGGAACTCCTCGGTGTTCGACCCGCTCGGCACCGGATAGGCCGGCAGCATGGAGGCGCCCAAGCGAATCTCCAGGGAACATCGCTTGGCAATCTCGAGCGTATTGATCAGCAGTTCGGGCGCGTCCTTGAAAAGCTCCGTCATTTCTGCCGGCGACTTCAGGTACTGCTCCTCGGAATAGCGGCGCACCCGGCTCGCATCTCCGAGCTGCGCGCCGTCATGAATGCAGACACGCGCCTCGTGCGCCTCGAACTCGGCGCGCGTCAAGAAACGCACGTCATTGGTGGCGACGGCGGCGACGCCGCGCGACTGCGCGAGTTCCATGGTGCCCTCGGCGCAAACTTGCTCGCCCGCCCGGCCGGTGCGTTGAACCTCCAGATAAAACCGATCGCCGCAGAACGCCTGCCAGCGCTCGAGGCAACGCTGCGCCTCGTCGTCGCGGCCGCGCGCCAGGCACCGGCCGATGTCGCCCTCCGTCCCGCCCGAAAGCACGATGAGGCCTTGCAGCACGTCGCGGGTAATCCAGCCGCGCTCCAGCATGGGAGCGCCGCGCTGCTGGCCCTCGAGATAAGACCGGGTGACCAGCTGCGTCAGATGCCGATAGCCCTTGAGGTTTTGGCACAGGAAGACGATGCGCGACGGCGCTGCACGCTCCCCGGGTTCGCGAATCCAGGCATCGACGCCGATCAGCGGCTTGACCCCCGCGGCCTGCGCTTCCTTGTAGAACTTCACCATGGCAAACAGATTGCTTTGGTCGGTCAGCGCAACGGCGGGCATGCCGGCCGCCGCGACGGCGGCCATCAATTCCGGTACGCGCACGATGCCATCGACCAACGAGTATTCGGTATGCAGCCTCAGGTGAACGAAGCTCGTCAAGGTTCGCACCGCAAGGCAAGGCGCACCGGCTCGAAGGAACGGCGATGCAAAGGACAGGGCCCGTGCAGGGTCAGGAGGCGCTGATGATCGGGCGTCGCGTACCCTTTATGAGTTGCGAAAGAATATGCAGGATATACTGTATCCATTTGATTCATATAATTATCTCTGGCCGTTTTCGCCAGAATCGAGGCGGCGCTGATCGCGGGCTGCGTAACATCGCCGTCAATGATGGCACGAGCCGTCAGCACCTTGCCCAATCCATGCAAATGGGGCAGCCGATTGCCGTCCACGAGCACATGGTCGGGCGTGAGGGCCATGGCCAGCAAGGCGCGGCGCATCGCGAGGAAAGTGGCCTGCAGAATGTTCAACGCATCGATTTCAAAATGATCGGCCCAGCCGATGCCGAAGCACAGCGCGTCGCGCCTGATGATGATGCTGAGGCGCGAGCGCTCCTCGGGGCTCAGCGATTTGGAATCGGCGACGCCTTCGATGGGCCGGCGCGGCCGCAAGATCACGGCGGCTGCCACCACCGGACCGGCCAGTGGACCACGTCCCGCTTCATCGACACCGGCGACCCGCCTCACTGCGACGGTCCTGCCGGCGCACGAGTCCTCAAGAGCTCCAAGCTCGCCTGCGCCGCCCGCATCCCTGCCCCGCGACGCAGGTCGGCGTGGATACGCGAGAACTCCCGCTCCAAAGCGACGCGCCTGTCGGTATCGTCAAGCCACATCAAGAGCTCCGCTCCGATCGACTCTGGGACAATTTGGCCCTGAAAATATTCGCCGACGACGCGCCGATCCGCAAGTAGATTCGGTTGCGCAAAAAACCTGGATTTGACCAGATTCAGTTTCATGATGATCCAGCCGCTCAGGGCGCCCAAGCGGTACACGACGACCATGGGGCGCTTGCACAGGGCGGCCTCCAGGCTGGCGGTGCCCGACGCCACCAGCACCACGTCGGCGGCGCTCAAGGCAGTGGTCGCATGACCATCGATCAATTGCACGGTGACCGCCGGCGCATCGCGCTTCAGCACCTCGGAGAAAATCTGCCGCGTGGCGGCGCTCGCCATGGGCGCGATGAATTTAAGATCCGGCCGCTGTGCAGCCAGCCAGCGCGCCGTGGCGGCGAAATCGGCGGCCAACCGGGCAACCTCGCCGCGCCGGCTTCCCGGCAGCAAGGCGACCACGGCGCCGCCCACACTCAAGCCGAGGGCGCGGCGCGCGGCGGCGCGGTCGATATTTTCGGGAATGGCGTCCGCCAACGGATGCCCGACGAACTCGGCGCGGATGCCGTGCTCGTCGTAGAAACGCTTTTCGAACGGCAACAGGCACAGCACCAGATCCACCGATTCTCGGATGCTGCGCGCGCGTCCCTGCCGCCACGCCCACACCTGCGGACTGACGTATTGCACGGTCGGAATACCCGCGGCATGCAGGCCGCGGGCCAACCGCAAGTTGGTGTCCGGTGCATCGATGCCGATAAAAACGTCCGGCCGTGCCGTCAGGAACATGCGCTTGATGCGAGCCAGCAGCCTGACCAGCCGCGGTAAATCGCGCAGAACGTCAAACAGTCCCATCACGGCCAGCGACTCGGCCGGCTCCCAACTCTCGCACCCGGCTGACTGCATTTTCGGCCCGGCGACACCGAAGAACTGCGTATCCGGCGCGTGCCGGCGCAGCGCGTGGATGAGATCGGCGCCCAGGGTATCGCCTGAAGCTTCGCCTGCCACCAAACCCACCCGCAGTGGCACGGACTTGCTGGCTGCGGGCACCGCCATCGCCTAGCGAACGATGCTGCGTGAGCTACGCTTGATGAAGTCGACGAAAGGACCGATTTCCGGCTGCGATGCCGCCGCCTTGTCGAGTTCTTCCAAGGCAGCTTTCAATTTCAGGCCGGAGCGGTACAGCAGCCGGTAGGCACGGCGGATGTTCAGGATTTGCGCGGAGGTGAATCCGCGGCGCTGCAGCCCGACGGAGTTGACGCTGTGGGGCACCGCGGGCCGTCCCACGGCCATCACGTAGGGCGGCACATCGCGGGTCACCGCGGCATTGTGCGCGATGAAACAATGGGCGCCCACCTTGGTGTGCTGATGCACGGCCGAGAGCCCGCCCATGGTGACCCAATCGCCGATTTCCACATGGCCGCCCAGGGTGGCGCAGTTCGCCATCACGATCTGGTCGCCCAACTGGCAGTCATGCGCGACATGTGAATACGCCATCAGGAGATTGTCATTGCCGATGCGCGTCACACCCTTGTCGTGGGTCGTGCCGCGGTTCACCGTGACGGATTCGCGAAAGACGTTGCGGTCGCCGATCTCCAAGTACGTCGGCTCGCCGTTGTATTTCTTGTCCTGCGGCGCATCGCCCAGTGAGGCGAACTGAAAAATCTTGTTGTTGGAACCGATACGCGTGGGGCCGTTGATGACGGCGTGCGGACCTATCCAGGTCCCGGGTCCGATGACGACATCGGCGCCGATCACAGTGAAGGGTCCGATCGTAACGTCCGCAGCGATGTGTGCTTGCGGCGAAATCACCGCCCGCGAATCGATCATCCCGCCACTCCTGCTGGTTTGGGCGGCTTCGTCTCGGGAGCGACCATGATTTCCGCGGACGCCACTTCCTTGCCTTCGACTTCGGCCAGGCAGTGGAATTTCCATATGCCCTTGAACGCGCGCTTCAACACGACCCTCAACATCAACTGATCACCCGGCTCCACGGGCTTTCGAAAACGCGCGTTATCGATGGCGACGAAGTAAAAGCGGGTATTGATGTCCGGCACCACTTTTGCCGTCTTGAACGCCAGGATACCCGCGGCCTGAGCCAGGGCCTCGATGATCAGAACGCCCGGCATCACCGGGCGGTGCGGAAAATGTCCCGGGAAGAACGGTTCATTGAACGTGACGTTCTTCAACGCCACGCAGTGCTGTCCCGCGACGCACTCCAACACCCGATCGACCAACAAGAAGGGATACCGATGCGGCAATTGCCGCATGATCGCTTCGATATCCAACCTATCGGACTCCGACATCACTTCTCCTATGTATCCAATCGCCTCAAGTGCGCGACCATCCGCCGCCACAATCTCGTTTCCACGGTCGGCATGCCGCTCGAATAGCTGCCGGCCTTCTTGATCGATGCACTCCCCAGGCTGCATCCCGTCACCATCACATCATCGGCAATCGTCAAATGGCCCGCAAATCCCACCATGCCGCCGATCATGCAGCGCTGGCCGATGACCGTGCTGCCGGAAATGCCCGTGCAGGCGGCGATCGCGGTGTGGGCGCCGATGATCACGTTGTGGCCTACTTGGATCTGATTGTCCAGTTTGACCCCATTCTCGACCACCGTGTCGTCGATGGCACCCCGGTCAATGGTGGTGTTCGCGCCGATTTCCACATCGTCGCCGATTCGCACGCTGCCCACCTGCGGCACTTTCACCCAGGTCCCGGCGTTGGGCGCGAAACCGAAACCGTCCGCTCCGACCACGGCGCCGGCATGCAGGATGCAGCGCTTTCCCAAGGTTACGCCCGGGTATAAATTGACCCGCGACAGCAGAGCCGAGTCGGCCCCGACGCGGGCACCCCGCTGCACGATGCAGCCGGGACCGATCAGGACCCGTTCCGCGATCTGAGCGTCCTCCTCGATGACGGCGAGCGGTCCTATGCTCGCGGAAGCGGCTATCCGGGCCCCGGCGGCCACCACGGCGCTCGGGTGGATCCCGGGGGCTGCAGTCACCGGGGGATGGATGAGAGCCGCAATGCGCGCATAGGCCAGATAGGGGTTGGGATCGATCAGAGCGGCGACCGGGCAATGGGATTCATCCTCGGCACTCAAGAGCACGGCGGTCGCCCGAGTGGAATCGAGCTGCCGGCGGTAGCGCGAGTTCGCCAGAAAGCTCAAGGCACCGGCACTCGCATGCGACAAGGTCGCGACGCTGCGCACCGTCAGGCTGGGCTCACCTCGCAGGGTGAGTCCGAACCGGACCGCCAGCTCGCCTAAACTGAATTCTCCCTGCACCTAGCCTCCCAGGCACTCCTGAAGTGCGGTAGGTTTCCGGCGGTGAGCGCTTATTTAGCGCCTGGAGGCTTTGCGGGCGCCGCCGCCGCGGGCTTGGCCGGCGTCGCCGGCAGGGCCGCGGGCTTGGCTTTCAACACTTCCAGGACTTGCGCGGTGATATCCAGCTGCGGCTTGTTGTAGAAGACACCCTCGCCCAACACCAGATCGAAACCTTGTGCGCTCGAGTAGGTCCGGATCTCTTCGAGCAAGTAGCGCTGAACCTTGCCGATTTCCTCATTTTTACGGGTCGACAGGTCGTCCTGGAATTCCCCGCCCTTGCGCGAAAATTCGCGCTGCTGATCGCGCAAGGCTTTCTCCGCCTTGGCGCGATCGGCTTCCGCCATGATCGCCCCTTCCTTTGCCAATTTCTCGTCGCGGGACTTAAGATCATTCTGCATGGCCAGCAACTCGCGCTGCCGAGGCCCAAACTCATTCTGCAGCGCTTGCATGGCGCTTTTCACCTGCGGCGCCTCGGTCATGAGCTTCTGAAAATCCACGTAGCCGACCTTCATTTCGGCACTGGCCTGCTGCGACACCATGAGTCCGCACAGGCTCAATGCCAGGAACGGAACGCTGCGAAGATAAGTCGACATGTTGATCTCTAGGACCTCAAATAGCGGTCAAAACGCTTGACCGATGGAAAATTGAAAACGCTCCGTCTCGTCGTTGAACCTCACCGTGTTCCCTTCGAAGGCATTCAAAGGAATGCCGTAGGAGAAACGGAATAGGCCCAGGGGCGCGAGCCACTGCACTGCAATGCCGGTTGATTGTTTTAGATTAGCATAATTGAAGTGGTAGTCGACCGGCGTTATGTCATCGACCCCCAGGAATTTCACCTTGCTGCCGGTCTGGAACACGTTGCCGATGTCGTAGAACATGCTGACGCGGGCCGCGCTCTTCCACTTGTCAGGCACCGGCATGATCAGCTCATAACGGTTCACCACCCGGAAATTTCCGCCATACGGGTTGCCGATGCCGATATTGTCCCTCGGCCCCAACGTGCTTTCCCGAAAGCCTCTGACGCTGTCAGGACCACCGGCGAAGTAGTTCAGATAGGGCGGCAGGGAGGTGGTGCGGCCCAGCGCCGAGGCATAGTCGATCGACGCCTGCGCCGAGATCAGCCACTTGCCCCAGAGCGGAACATAGAAGATGGAATCGAAATTCGTCTGGTAGTACCGCACATCGCTCAAGGGCAATGCGTAGCGGGCAGAGATCGAGACCTTTACGCCGCGGTCCGGGAACAGGGCACGGTTGCGGCCCTCGTAGGACCAGCCGCCGGTCAGCTCGTAGGTATAGAAATTCGTGCCGTACACGGTGTAGGGACTGTCCAGCGAATTGACCACGCCATCCCCGTTGGTATCGGTCAGATCACGCTGGAAGGTACTGCCATTCTCCTTGACCCAGTCGACCGACTGCTGCGAGCTATAGCCCTGCGACACGACCAGGCTGTTCTTGTTCGCGGAGGTGCCGACGCTCAGGAACTGGTACTCGCTGATCGGATAGGACCACTGAACCGCAGCCGTGATCTGCTTGGTGGAGAATGCGGAGGACGCCGCCACGAACTGCGTGACGTCGCGCAGCGTAAACGATGTGGTGCGCGAAATGCCGTCGACGGTCGTGTAGGGGTCCGTGTGCGCCAGGGTGTAGCTCTTGCTGTACTTGCCGGCGTTGATTTCCAGCGCGATGCGTTCGCCCGAACCTAAGAAGTTGCTGTGAACGAAATTGCCGTTCAGGCTGAATTTCTGCGCTTCGGAGTAGCCGATGCCGCCGCCGAATTGACCCGGCAGCCCCTCCTTGATGTTGAAGTCGACGTCCACCAGATCCGCGCTGCCGGCCACCGGCTTGTTCTCGAACTCCACCTTCTCGACGTACGGCAGCCGCTGCAGACGCTCCTTGGATCGTTCGACGGCCGAGTTCGACAACCATCCGCCTTCCAGCTGGCGCATTTCGCGGCGCAGCGTTTCATCGTTGATGGCCGTCACGTTGTTGAAATTGATATGCCGAACGTAGACGCGGTTGCCGGGCTCGACGAAAAAGGTCAGCGCCACCGTCTTCTTGTCGTTGTCCGGCGTCGGCACCGGATCGATTTTGGCGAAGGCGTAGCCGTCGGCGCCCAGGCGGTAACTCATCAATTGCTGGGTCGAGGTGACGAGCTTGCGCGAATAGGTGTCGCCCGGCTTGACCAGAATCAGGCGGCGCAGCTGCTCCTCGGGCACGACCATGGTGCCCGCAATCTTGATCTCGCTCACCTTGAAGACCTCGCCCTCGGTGACGTTCACGGTGATGTACATGTCGTCTTTTTCCGGCGCAATGGCGACTTGCGTCGAATCGATCTGGAAATTCGCGTATCCCCGGTCCATGTAGAACGAGCGCAATTTTTCCAAGTCGCCGGTCAATGACTCGCGCGAGTAGCGGTCATCCTGCTTGTACCAGGACAGCCAGTTCGGCGTCTTCAGCTCGAAACTGTCGAGAATGTCCTTTTCCTTGAATTTCGTGTTGCCGACGATGTTGATCTCTTCGATCTTGGCGCGCTTGCCCTCTTTGATGTCGACGATGACATCCACCTTGTTGCCGGGCAGATCGGTGATCTTGGTATCGACGCGCACGGCATACTTGCCGCGGCTGAAATACTGGTCCGTGAGGTATTGCTTCACCTCATCGAGCACCGAGCGATCGAACGTCTTGCCGGTCGCGAGGCCCACGTTGCGCAGGCTCTTTTGCAGGTCCTCGGTCTTGATGTCCTTGTTGCCTTTGATCTCGAACTTGGCGATCGACGGCCGCTCCACCACGACGACCAGCAGGATGTTGCCGTCGCGGCGCAATTCGACATCGCGAAAGAACCCGGTCGCATACAGCGCGCGCATCGCTTCGCCGATGCGCGCACCATCCAGATGATCGCCGATGTTGACGGGCAGGTAGTTGAATACGGTGCCTTCGGAGATTCGCTGCAGACCTTCGATGCGAATATCGCCGACCGTAAAGGTGTCTTGAGCCGCCTGCGCCTGCACAGCCGTACAGACCGGTTGGCTGGCAAGAGCCGCCAACAGGGCTAGGCGAAATTCAAGCCGCACGCGGCAAAGACCGGGTGCAATTTCGGTGGGCGAGGCTGCGCGCGCAGCGCCGCTCGTACGGCTGGAATTTGGGTTTGATCATGATTTCCCGTTTAATTCAAATGTCTTGATATATCGTTATAGAAGGCCAGACTCATCAAAACCACCAACAATGCAATGCCGACCTGCTGGCCGAACAGCTGCATACGCTCGGAAATCGGGCTGCCCTTGATGGCCTCCACCGCCTGATAGACCACTTGGCCGCCATCGAGCAATGGCACCGGCATCAAATTCAACACCCCGAGGCTCACGCTGATGATGGCCAAAAACGCCATGTACGCCGTGACGCCGAGATATGCGCTGATGCCGGCGAACTCGGCGATGCTGACGACCCCGCTGATATTCTTCGGCGACACCTGCCCCGTGAGCATGCGCCACAGCATCTGCACGGTCAGCGCGGACATCTCCCAGGTCTTCTTCACACCGTTCGCCAACGCATCGATCGGTCCTGAGCGATGCACTTCCACCAAGCCCGGCGGCCAGACCGGAGGCCCCTCTTTGAGCGATATGCCCAGCCTCCCCACTGCCCTGCCCTGATCCATCACGCGCGGAACCGCCGCCACAATACGCAATCGCTCGCCGTGCCGCTCGACTTCAATCGAAATCTCGCGATTTGCCGCTGCACTCACCAGGGATATGAATTCGCTGGCGTTGGCGACCGGTTGACCGTCCACGGCCAGCATTCGATCGCCGGCCATCAAACCGGCGCGCGCACCCGCACTGTCGGCGGGGGCCGAATTGACGACGGTGGGGGCATTCCACGTGGCCAGATCAAAGCCGAGTCCCGGCAACAACTTACCGGGCTCCGTCATCGCGCGCCGCTCCCCGGTAACCCGCAGGGTCAAGGACCGCTCGGAGCCGTCGCGCCGAACGCGCAGCGGAATCAGCCCGTCGTCCGAAAATTGACGGATCAAGGCAATCTGCAGCTCTTCGGTGTCCCCGACATTGCGCGCGCCCACACGCACGATCTGATCTCCGCGCTGCAGTCCTGCCGCCGCCGCCGGACTGTCGAGGCGTACCTGGCCGACCACCGGCTTGACGATTTCAGTCCCGACCATGGCCAGGACCGCGTACAGCAGCGCCGCAAAGAGCAGATTCATGGCCGGGCCCGCCAATAGCACGGCAATACGATGCGAGATGGGACGGCGCGTGAACGATCGGTGCAGTTCCGCCGCAGACACGTCGCCTTCGCGCTCGTCCAGCAGCTTGACGTAACCGCCCAAGGGGATGGCAGCCAGACAGTATTCGGTTCGGTCAGGATCCCCACCCACGCGCGTGAACAGCGGTTTGCCGAAGCCGATGCTGAAGCGCAAGACCTTGAAGCCGAGTTTCTTCGCGACCCAATAGTGCCCGAATTCATGCACCGCCACCAAGATGCTGATGGCAACCAGGAACGCAGCCAAAAAAACCACAATCTTCATGCAGAGGCTCCAGCGCTAAGCTTGATCAGGGTCATCGCCAGGCGTCTTGCCGCAGCGTCGGCCTCCAAGACATCGCCCAGCGTCTTGACGGGAGATGAATTGAGCCGCTGCAGTACTTTGTCAATGACCGTTGAAATGCCTACAAAGTTCAAGCGCAGATCAAGAAACGCCTGAACTGCGACCTCATTGGCCGCATTGAGCACCGTCGGGGCGGTGCCGCCGGCACGCGCGGCAGCTCTGGCCAGCGTCAAACTCGGGAATCGAACGTGGTCCGGCGGCTCGAATCCCAGCTGTCCGATGGCGAGCAGGTCCAAGGATTGTACACCGGAAGCAAACCTCGCAGGCCAGGCCAGAGCCTGCGCGATGGGCGTGCGCATGTCAGGGGCGCCGAGCTGGGCCAACATCGAGCCGTCCGCGTATTCGACCAGAGAGTGCACGACGCTTTGCGGGTGCACCACGACATCGACCCGCGATTCAGGCAGACCGAACAGCAGGGTGGCCTCGATGACCTCGAGCCCCTTGTTCATCAGCGTCGCCGAATCGACCGAAATCTTGCGGCCCATCTTCCACTTCGGATGCGCGCACGCTTCATCGGGCGTGACGTTGGCCATTTTCTCGGCGCTGGTGGTGCGAAACGGGCCGCCTGAAGCAGTCAGTATGACGCGCGTGACGCCGTCCGCCGCGTCGCCCGGCAGGTAACCGCCCGGCATGCATTGAAAAATCGCGTTATGTTCGCTATCGATCGGAATGAGCTCGGCCCCGCCGCGGCGCACCTCGTCCATCAAGAGCCGGCCGGTCATGACCAGCGCTTCCTTGTTGGCGAGGAATACGCGCTTGCCGGCGCGCACTGCCGCCAGGGTCGGTTGCAGCCCTGCGGCGCCCACGATGGCGGCCATCACCATGTGCACGTTGGCGGCGCTGACGGCATCCTTGAGCGCCTGCTCACCGCTTTCCACCTGGGTGGCAGACCCTGCTTCGCGCAGCGCGGCGCGCGCCTGAGCGGCAGCGTCAGCGTCGACCAGCACCACGGTTTCGGGATGAAAAATCTTCGCCTGCTCGACGATCGCCTGCCAGCTGTTGAAGGCACCCAAGACGGCGACCTTGAACTTCTCCGGATGCAGCGCGATGACGGCGAGCGTGCTGCGGCCGATGCTGCCCGTCGACCCTAAGATGGCGATACCGCGTTGACTACTCATGCGCGCACCCATGGATTCATGCCAGCACCCCGGAGCCGAAGAGCCCGAGCGCGTACCAGGGCGCGGCCGCCGCCACACTGTCGATGCGATCTAAGAGACCCCCGTGTCCCGGCAGCAGCGTGCCGCTATCCTTGAGCGCGGCAGCTCGTTTGAACATGCTTTCAGTCAGATCGCCGACAATGGAAAAGATTCCCACCGCCAGTCCGAATGCGATGACGTTGAGCGCCGGCAGGCCATAATAGGCGGCACCGCCGCCGGCCACCAAGGCGACCAAGGCGAGCCCCCCGAGTGCGCCTTCCACGGTCTTGCCGGGACTGACGCGCGGGGCCAATTTGTGCCGGCCGAACGCCCGGCCCGCAAAGTACGCGCCGATGTCGGCGGCGCACACCATCAAGATCAACCACAACACGATCACCGGTCCGCGCGCGAATCCATGCGTGGAAGTCTGCAGCCTCGCCACAGCCACGAAGGCCGGCGCCAATACGGCCAGACCGCATATCAAGGTCACGGCACGCCGGTGCCGCGAGGGGATGAGCAGGAGCCAAAAAAATGCGATGACCCACCAGAGGCAGGCCGCGCTCAAAAGAATGATCAAGTGCGCCGAGTCGCCGCTCCACAGCCAACTGAGCAGCAGCACCATCGCGACGCCGGCGGCATACCCCGAGCGCGCCGCAGTGCCCCGCAGCAGGCCGAATCCCGCCCACTCCCAGGCACCGATGGTAAAGACCACGCCGAAGGCCAGCACCGCCCACAGCGCGGGCAGGAGGAACAATCCCAGCAGCAGCAAGGCGCCCAAGACGCAGCCGGTCAGCACTCGAACCTTAAGCATCGGCCTTCGTCCCGACCTGCGCCGAAGTCCTGCCGAAACGCCGCTCGCGCAGCGCGTAGTGCTCGAGCGCCGCCTGCAGATGGGAGGGTGAAAATTCGGGCCATAGCGCTTCGGAAAAATACAGCTCCGTGTAGGCAAGATTCCACAGCAGGAAGTTGCTGATGCGCTGTTCGCCGCCGGTGCGGATCAGCAGATCCGGATCCGGGATGCCCGCCAGCGCGAGGTGCGCCCCGATGAGTTCGTCAGTGATGCCGGCGGCGGCGAGCCTGCCCGACGCCGCTTCGGCGGCGAGAGCTCGACACGCTTGGGCGATGTCCCAACGTCCGCCATAAGCCACCGCCACCATCAGGCCCAATCCACCGTTCGCGGCCGTCAACGCTTCCGCGTCTTGCATCCGTTGCCTGAGCTCCTGTCCCAAGGATTCCCGATCGCCGATGAAGCGCAGGCGCACTTGATTGCGGTGCAAGTCGGCCACTTCGCGCACCAGGGCATCGAGAAACAGGCCCATGAGCATACCCACCTCATCGGCGGGCCGGCGCCAGTTCTCGCTGCTGAAGGCGAACAGCGTCAAATAGCGCACTCCGTGCTCGGCGCATGCTTCGACGATCTTGCGCACGACTTTGACGCTGGCACGGTGCCCGGCAACGCGCGGCATGCCACGCGACCGGGCCCATCGGCCATTGCCGTCCATGATGATTGCTACATGCTGCGGCAACTCGGCCATGCGTAAGAGGGAATGCGGGTCCTGCGCGGTCAGACCTGCATCAGCTCCTTTTCCTTGTCCGCCATCGCGTGATCGATATCGGCGACATGCTTGTCCGTCAATTTCTGTATGTCTTCCTGCGCACGCCGATCATCGTCCTGAGCGATGAGCTTTTCCTTGAGCATTTCCTTCAATTCGTTGTTGATTTCCCGGCGCACACCGCGCACCGCGACGCGTGCGTTCTCCGCCTCGGACTTGACGACCTTGATGATGTCGCGGCGCCGCTCTTCGGTCAGCGCCGGCATGTGGATGCGGATGATCTGTCCGGCGGTGTTCGGCGTCAGCCCCAAATCGGACTTGTAAATCGCCTTTTCGATGATCGGCACCATCGCCTTTTCCCAGGGGCTCACCGTCAGGGTGCGGGCATCCTCGGTGGCGATGTTGGCCACCTGATTGAGCGGCATCTCCGAGCCGTAGTAGTCCACTTTGATGTGCTCGATCAGACTGGTATGCGCACGGCCGGTCCGCAGCTTCTTCAGCTGCTCCTTGAATGCCGCAACGCATTTCTGCATGCGCACGGTGGCGTCCTTCTTTACATCCTCCAGCATGTATCCCCCCAAATATTAAGGATCTGCCGATACCACGGTACCGACGTCTTCACCCTGAACGATACGCATCAAATCGCCGGCGTGGAACAGATTGAAGACCTGCAGCGGCAAATTGTTTTCCCTGCACATGACGATGGCGGTTGCATCCATGACATTCAGGCGGTCGTTGAGCACCTTGTCGAAGGTCAGGCGCGCATAGCGTTTGGCATTCGGATTGGTCTGCGGATCCGAGTCATAAATGCCGTTGACCTTGGTCGCCTTCAATAAAATATCGGCGTTGATCTCGATGGCGCGCAGGCTCGCGGCGGTATCGGTGGTGAAAAAGGGATTGCCGGTGCCGGCGCCGAAGATCACCACGCGGCCTTTCTCGAGGTGGCGCACCGCCCTGCGCCGGATGTAGTCCTCGCAAACCTCGTTGATGCGCAGGGCCGACATGACTCGCGCATAAGTGCCCAAGCTCTCCAGCGCGTCCTGCAACGCGAGCGCGTTGATCACGGTGGCGAGCATACCCATGTGATCGGCCGTCACCCGGTCCATGCCGGCTCGCGCCAATCCGGCGCCGCGAAAAATATTCCCGCCCCCCAATACGATCGCGACCTGAACCCCCATCTGGGTCAGGTCGCGAATTTCGCCGGCGATTCGCTTGAGGATGACCGGGTCTATGCCGTAATCCTCATTCCCCAGCAGGGCCTCGCCGGATAATTTGACCAAAATTCTTCGATAACGAGCCGTGCCGGGTTTGGTGGTCATATGTATGTGATCTAGTGCTTTTCTTGCGCCTTCACCTGAGCCATCACCTCGCCGACGAAATCATCCTGCTTCTTCTCGATGCCCGCACCCACCTCATAGCGCGCGAACATCGACACCTTGGCGCCGGCCTTCTTCAGCAGCTTCTCCACGGTCATATCCTCGTCCTTGACGAAAGGCTGACCCATCAGGGTGATTTCCCCCAGGTATTTGCGCAACCGGCCCTCTACCATTTTGGCGATGATATCAGGGGGCTTCTTTTCGCCCTTGGTCTGCTCGGTGAGGATCTCGCGCTCCTTGGCGAGCAACTCGGCGGGCACGTCGCCCGCATCGATGTAGGCGGGATTCGCGGCGGCCACGTGCATCGCGATGTCGCGGGCCAGCGAATCATCGCCGCCCTGAAGCGCCACCACGCTGCCGATGCGCGCGCCATGAATGTAGGTGCCCAAAGCGCCGGGCGAGCTTACGCGCACGAAACGGCGCACCGCGATGTTCTCGCCGATCTTCGCAATCAGTGCGCGGCGCCGCTCATCGAGGCTCGATGCCACGTGCGGCAGCTCGAGCAGGGCCTCCAGGCTCGAGGGCGCGCCTTTCAGAGCCGCCGCCGCGACATCGCGGGCGAAAGCCTGGAAATCATCGCTGCGCGCCACGAAATCGGTCTCGCAATTGACCTCGACCAGGGCGGCGTCGTTGCCGGACCGCTCGATCTGCACCGTACCTTCCGCGGCGACTCGCGCCGCCTTCTTGTCGGCTTTCGCAAGACCGCTCTTGCGCATGAGCTCAGCCGCTGCATCCAAGTCGCCCTTGGTTTCGACGAGCGCCTTTTTACACTCCATCATCCCGGCGCCGGTGCGTTCGCGAAGCTGTTTGACTGTATCTGCCGTAATGTTCATCGGATCCTACAACCGCCGGGTACGGCGATTCCTCAATTGAGCAGGTTCAAAGGGCCACGTTCAAAGGGCCGGCGCAGGTCGCCGCGCCGGCCCTCACGTGATGTTATGCGCCCCGCGCCGGCGCGCGGCGTCCCACGGGCCGACGCCGCGGAGCACTGGCCGGCCGTGTTTCCGCCGGCGGGGTATCCGGGGCGTCCACATCGTCGGTTTCGACCTCCACCTCGTCGAGCGATGCCGCGGCGGCGGCGCCCGGGGCCACGGTCACGGGGGCTTTGCGGCGCGGCGGCGGCTTGCGTTGCCCACCGCGCGATGCGGGCGGCGGACGGCGGCCGGCCGCGCTGCGCTTCTTGGGGTTGCCTTCTTCGTCCAGCTCCACGAATTCATCCTCGCCCACGGGAACTTCGGGGAGCGAGGCCTTCCCTTCCAACACGGAATCGGCGATGCCGCCCGCATACAGCAGGATGGCGCGCATGGCGTCGTCATTGCCCGGAATGACGTAGTCGATGCCGTCGGGCGAGCAGTTCGTGTCGACCACGGCCACCACCGGAATGCCGAGCTTCTGTGCCTCATGAATCGCGATCTGTTCATGACCCACGTCGATGACGAAAAGCGCATCCGGCAGCGCCGTCATGTCGCGGATACCGCCCAGGCTGCGCAGCAATTTCTCCATTTCACGGCGCAGCATCTGCGCCTCCTTCTTGCCGCGACGATCCAGAGCGCCGCTCTGAGCCATGTCGTCCAGCTCATTCAAGCGCTTGATGGACTGGCGTATGGTCTTGAAATTGGTGAGCATGCCGCCCAGCCAACGCTGGTTGACATAGGGCATGGCGCAGCGAGCCGCTTCCTTCTGAACCGCGTCTCGCGCCGAGCGCTTGGTGCCGACGAACAGCACTTTGCCGCCCTCGGAAGCCACGCCCTTGATGAAGGCGGCCGCCGTCGCGTACAGAGGCTGGGTCTTCTCGAGATTGATGATATGGATTTTGTTGCGTTCGCCGAAGATGAACGGAGCCATTTTCGGGTTCCAGAAGCGGGTTTGGTGTCCAAAATGGACGCCCGCTTCCAGCATTTGTCGCATGGACACGCTGGTCATAAAACACTCCTGTCGGGTTGAGCCTCCGCGTGTCCCAATCGGCAACCCGGTTTCAGCCTTGAAATCGAAGGCAAAGCCTTCACTTTCACTGTTGCGCCGGGCACCCAGTCGATTGTGACGACACGCGTGCGGGGTTGTTAAAAATAGCCGCGCTTTATACCATGAACCCCGGGTGGAAACAAAGTCCGCCGTTGCCCCAAGGGAAGCCCGGCTCAATCTATGAATGTGACCATCAAAACCCCCGTCGAGCAGGACAAGATGCGCGAAGCCGGCCGCCTGGCCGCCAGTGTGTTGGACATGATCGAGCCCTTCGTCCAGCCCGGCGTCAGCACCGAGGAGTTGGACAAGCGTTGCCACGACTTCATCGTCGAGGAGCTGAAGTCCATTCCGGCCAATCTGAACTATCGAGGCTTCCCGAAGACCATTTGTACCTCGGTCAACCATGTGGTTTGCCACGGCATCCCGGGCGACAAGCGCCTCAAGAGCGGAGACATCATCAATATCGATGTCACGGTGATTCGGGACGGTTTCCATGGGGACACCAGCCGCATGTACCTGGTCGGCAGCCCCGCGATTCTCGCGCGGCGCCTGACGAGCGCCTGCTACGAGGCGATGTGGCGCGGCATTCGGCAGGTGAAGCCCGGTGCCCGCCTGGGCGATATCGGGCACGCCATACAGACCTACGCGGAAACCAACAGCTTCTCGGTCGTGCGCGAGTACTGCGGCCACGGCATCGGGCGGATCTATCATGAAGACCCGCAAGTGCTGCATTACGGCAAACCGGGCACCGGCCTCGAGTTGGCCGCGGGCATGACCTTTACCATCGAACCCATGATCAATGCGGGAAGGCGCGATGTGCGGTTGTTGCCGGACGGCTGGACGGTGGTCACCAAGGATCAGTCGCTGTCCGCGCAATGGGAGCATACGATTTTGGTCACCGACGAGGGCTACGAGGTGCTCACTTTGGGCGCGAGTGCAGGGGTTCCTGCTGCCGCGGCGGCTTCTTGAACGCCCACGGCAAGTTTCTCGACCCAATTGCCGACTGGCCTTACCTGACGGCCGTCCCCGCCGCCCTCGAGGCGGGAGAGTTCTCCCCCATTGTGTTTCGCCAGGTGCTGGATCAGGGCACCGACCTCTTGAAAGAACGTTTCGTCGCCGATGAGCCCATCGAAGATCTGGTGCGTGACCGGGCGCGGCTGGTCGACATCGTGCTGCGCGCGGCGTGGGCCAATCACGCCGGCAAATTTGCCGGGGACTTGGGGTTGATCGCCGTGGGCGGCTACGGCCGCGGCGAGCTGCACCCGAGTTCCGACATCGACATCATGGTGCTCCTGCCGAAGAGCGATTCCGCGGACTGGCAGCCCGACATCGAGCGCTTCTTGACCTTCCTCTGGGACATCGGCCTCGAGGTCGGACACAGCGTCCGGTCGATCGATGATTGCCAGCGCGAAAGCCTGGCCGATATCAGCGTGGCGACCACGCTGTTCGAGGCGCGGCTGCTGTCCGGGCCGGAACCGCTGTTCGCCGGCATGCGGCGCGCCCTGGCGCCCGACCGGCTCTGGGTCTCGCAGGATTTCTTCGAAGCGAAGTGCAGGGAGCAAACCGAGCGCCATCATCGCTATTTCGATACCGCCTACAACCTCGAACCCAACGTCAAATCCAGCCCCGGTGGATTGCGCGACATTCAGACCATCGGCTGGGTGGCCAAACGCCATTTCGGCACCGACACGCTCGATGAACTCGTGGCGCATGGATTTCTGACGCGCGAGGAGCTGCGCAAGCTCAAGGCGGGGCAATCCTTCCTGTGGAAGGTCCGCTTCGGGCTGCACGTACTGACCGGCCGGCGCGAAGATCGGCTGCTGTTCGACTATCAGATCAAGCTCGCGAAACTGTTCGGCTACGAAGATGCGAGCTTCACTCTCGCGGTCGAGCAGCTGATGCAGAAGTACTACCGCACGGTCATGGACGTCAGCCTGCTCAACGAGATGCTGCTGCAGCTGTTTCGCGAGGCCATCTTGACGCAGAGCGCGGCGCCGTCAGCCGTGAACGCCCGCTTCCAGATTCGCAATGATTACTTGGAAGTGACGCACCCGGAAGTGTTTGCCCGCTATCCGTCGGCCTTGCTCGAGCTGTTCGTGCTGCTCCAACAACATCCCGAGGTGCGCGGGGTGCGCGCCGAGACCATCCGCCTGATCGGCACGCACGTCTGGCTGATCGATGAAGAGTTTCGGCAGAATCCGCGCCACCACCGGCTGTTCATCGAAATTCTTTGCGCGCCGGTCGGCGTCACGCATGAGCTGCGCCGCATGAACTTGTACGGCGTGCTGGGCCGCTACATTCCCTCATTCGGCCGCGTCGTCGGCCGCATGCAGTACGATTTGTTTCACGCCTACACCGTGGATGCGCACACCCTGTTCGTGGTCAGCAATCTGCGCCGCCTGGCCATGCCGAAGTTCAACGACGAATTTCCTGCTTTGAGCCAGATCATGCAGTCCCTGCCGCGCCAGGAAATCGCCTATCTGGCGGCGCTGTTCCACGACATCGCCAAAGGGCGCGGCGGTGATCATTCGGAGCTCGGCGCGGTCGATGCCGAGGCCTTTTGCCTGGAGCAGGGGCTCGGACGCTATGAGGCGCGCCTGGTTGCGTGGCTGGTGAGGAATCATTTGATCCTGTCCATCACCTCACAGAAGAAGGACATCAGCGACCCGGCGATCATCCAGGAGTTCGCGCACCGTGTCGGCGATCAAGTTCACCTGGATTATCTGTACGTGCTGACCGTGGCCGACGTACGCGGCACCAATCCAAAACTTTGGAATTCCTGGAAGGCACGTCTGTTCGAGGAGTTCTACGAGCGCACCAAGCGGGCGCTGCGCCGCGGCCTCGAGACGCCGATCGACCAGGAGGAACTGATCCGCGAAACGCAGGAGCAGGCGCTGTCCATCATGTCCGAGAGCGTCACGCCGGCACAGGCGGCGGCGGTCTGGACACAGTGGACCGAGGCGTATTTCTTGCGCTACACGGCCGAGGAGATCGCCTGGCATACCGCCCTGCTCGCGCTGAGACGGGCGGATGACGACTCGCCGCTGGTCGCCATCCGCCAGTTGACGGACCGGGGCGGCACTGCCGTGCTCACGTACACGCCGCGCCGGCTGCGCAGCTTCGCGCGCACCACCGGCGTACTCGATCAAATGGGCCTGAACGTGGTCGATGCGCGCCTGATCACCAGTGCCAATGGATTCAGCTTGGAAACCTACGAGGTGCTCGAGGACAACGGCGCGGTCATCGCGGACGCGGCCCGCGTTCAAGAGATCGAGCGTGGCCTGTGGCGCGCCCTGAAGCAGGTCGAAGATGCACCTCCCGCCGTCACCCGGCGTGCGGCGCGCCAGGTGCGCATGTTTTGGACGCCGACGCAGGTCCACTTCAGCGTCGATCACCGCAACGAGAGGACGATTTTGGAACTGATCGCGGCGGACCGCCCGGGCCTGTTGTCGGAGGTGGGAAAGGTATTCCGAGCCGAGCGGGTCGCCATCAACGGCGCGAAGATCATGACGGTGGGCGAACGCGCAGAGGACGTGTTCTACATCACCGGAGCGGACGGCGGCCTGCTGCCGGAAGATGTCTGCCGGCGCGTGCAGGATGCCCTCACGAAGGCGTTGGACCACCGCGAAGCGGGGCGACATTGAGTTCTCACGACGCGCTCAAATCGGTCATCGACGGCGCCTACGAAGCGCGGGCGCAGCTCACGCCGCGCACGGCATCCGGCGATGTGCGCGCCGCCGTCGACAGCGTGATGGATTTGTTGAACGGCGGGGTGCTGCGCGTCGCGCAGCCCGAAGGGGGCGGATGGCGGGTCAACGAGTGGCTGAAGAAGGCGGTGCTGCTGTCGTTTCGCATCAACGACAACGAGCCGATGGCGGCCGGCGCGATGAATTTCTATGACAAGGTTGCGCTCAAGTACAGCGGCTGGAGCGCGGAGCGTTTTGCCGCCGCCGGCGTGCGCGTGGTGCCGCCCGCGACGGTGCGCCGCGGCGCCTTCGTCGCCTCGAACGTGGTGCTGATGCCCAGCTATGTCAATGTGGGCGCCTATGTGGACACCGGCACCATGGTGGATACGTGGGCCACGGTCGGTTCCTGCGCGCAGATCGGCAAGAACGTGCATCTGTCCGGCGGCGTCGGCATCGGCGGGGTGCTGGAACCGCTGCAGGCGAGCCCCACCATCATCGAGGACAACTGCTTCATCGGCGCGCGCTCGGAAATCGTCGAAGGGGTGGTGGTCGAAGCCGGCGCCGTGATTTCCATGGGGGTGTTCATCGGTCAAAGCACACGCATTTATGATCGTGAACGGGATGAGATTCTATACGGCCGCGTGCCCTCGGGCGCCGTGGTCGTACCGGGCACCCTGCCGGCGGCAAACGGCAAGTACGCGCTCGCCTGCGCCGTGATCGTCAAGCGGGTGGATGCGCAGACTCGCGCCAAGACTTCGCTCAACGATCTGTTGCGCAATACCGATTAGCGATGAGATTTTGGGAAGCCTAGCGAGCGAAGAGAGCCGCGATGAACGATGACGAAGCGCCTTCGACCTCTCGGCGCCAACTCTTCAAGAGCCTGGCCCTCGTCCCGATCGCCGCCCTGGGCGTCGCCGGTTGCGCCAAGGAGGCCGGCGAGCGCGCCGCCGCGAACAGCGCCGCGCCCGGCGGAGGCGGATACCAACCCACGTTTTTCAACGCCGCCGAGTGGGCATTCGTGCTGGCGGCCTGCGATCGATTGATTCCCGCGGACGATATTGGACCCAGCGCTCTGCAAGCGGGCGTCCCGGAGTTCATCGACCGCCACATGCAAACGCCCTACGCCGGCGGCGAGATTTGGTACATGCAGGGTCCGTTCATCGAAGCGGCACCGCAATTCGGTTATCAGGGCCGGCTGCCGGTGCGCGATATTTTGCGCGTGGGCATCAAAGGTATCGACGCGCACTGTCAAAAACATTTCCGCGGCAACACCTTCGCGCAGCTCCAGCCTGCCGACCAGGATGCGCTGTTGAAGGCGGCCGAGACCGGCCGGCTTGCGCTGGAGAATATTTCCGCTGCGGAGTTCTTCAATCAACTCCTGAGCGAAACGCGCATGGGGTATTTCTGCGACCCCCGGCACGGCGGCAACAAAAACATGGCCGCCTGGAAAATGATCGGCTACCCCGGCATGCGGGCCGATTACACCGACTGGGTCGAGGTTCGCAGCCGGCCCTACCCGCTGCCGCCGGTCGATCTGGCCGGAAAGCGGGGCTGAAGCGATGGCCATCGTCAAACCGAAGGTGGATGCCGTCATCGTCGGCATGGGATGGACCGGCGCCATCATGGCGAAGGAGCTCACCGATTCTGGCCTCCGCGTCGTGGCGCTGGAACGGGGCCCGGACCGCGATACGCAGCCGGATTTCGCCTACCCCCGTGTCGTCGACGAACTGGAAGGGTCGATTCACCGCAAATACCTGCAAAGCCTGTCGAAGGAGACCGTCACCGCGCGCCACGGCAGCAAGGACACCGCGGTTCCCTATCGACAGATGGGTTCCTTCAAGCCGGGCACGGGGGTGGGCGGCGCCGGCACGCACTGGTCGGGCTGTCACTTTCGGGCGCTGCGCGAGGACTTCAATTTGCGCAGCAATGTGCGGCAGCGCTACGGCGCGAAATTCATCCCCGAGGGCATGAGCATCGCGGATTTCCCGGTTTCCTACGAGGAGCTGGAACCGCACTTCGATCACTTCGAGCATGTCTGCGGCACCTCGGGCAAGGCCGGCGTCCTGAACGGCGCCAAGATTCCCGGCGGCAATCCATTCGAAGGCTCGCGTTCGCGCGAATTCCCCCTGCCGCCGAATCGCAATTATCTCGGCGCGGAACTGTTCTACCAGGCTGCGCGCGAAATGGGCTACAGCCCGTATCCGATCCCGGCCTCGAATGCCTCGGCGGCGTACGTCAATCCTTACGGCTGCCAGATGGGGCCCTGCAACTTTTGCGGCTTCTGCAGCGACTATGGATGCCTCAACTATTCGAAGGCCTCGCCCAATGTGAGCATTCTGCCGGTCTTGAGGCTGCGCAAGGAGTTCGAGCTGCGCGCCCATGCGCAGGTGTTGCGGGTCGATCTCGACAGCTCGCGCACCCGGGCGACCGGCGTGACCTATCTGGACGCGACCGGCCGCGAGACCGAACAGCCGGCGGATCTGGTGCTGCTGTGTGCGTTTTCTTTGTTCAACGTGCACCTCATGCTGCTCTCGGGCATCGGCAAGCCTTACGATCCGGTGGCGGACTCCGGCACCGTGGGCCGCAACTATTCGTACCAGAACTTGAACCGCGTCACCTTGTTCTTCGACGACAGCGTGCAAGCCAACGGCTTCATCGGCATCGGCGGCGGCGGCGCCACGTTCGACGATCTCAACGGCAATCAGCTGGACAGCGCGAAAGCCGGCTTTGTCGGCGGCGGAGTGATCTGGGCGCGCCAGCCGGGCGCCGGCCCCATCCGCGGCATCACCACCGCGCCCGGCGTGCCGAACTGGGGCAGCGCCTGGAAGCAAGGCGTGAAGGATGCGTTTCGTCATTCGTTCTATTACGAGGTGCAGGGCGCCTGCATGTCGTATCGCCAAAACTTCCTGGATCTGGATCCGACCTACCGCGACGCCTTCGGCCGGCCGCTGCTGCGCATGACCTTCGACTGGAACGACAACGAGATTCGCGCCTCGCAATTCTTGGTGGGCAAAGCGCTTCAGATGTGCAAAGTCCTCAATCCCAAGGCGCTGGCCGGCGATGCAAAAAAACCCGGCGAGCATTACAACATCACCCGCTATCAGAGCACGCACACCTGCGGCGGCGCCATCATGGGTGCGGACCCGAAGACCTCCGCGTTGAATCGATATCTGCAATCCTGGGACGTGCCCAATGTGTTCGCACCGGGCGCCAACGCGTTTCCGCAGAACAATGGCTACAACCCGACAGGCATGGTGGGGGCCCTGACGTACTGGGCGGCGAAAGCCATTCGCGAACAGTACCTCAGGAGTCCCGGCGCGCTGGTACACACTTGAGCCGGGGCCGCTGGAAGCCGCTATGAAGAGCGCCGCACGGCTTCTACTGACTCTTTTGGCGATTGCCCTGATCGCCTTCTTCGGCGCCTTGGGGTTTGCGCTGCTGCCGACCCACACCCGTTCGATTGCGGCACACGCTTCCGCCGCGGGCGAAAGCTCCATCGAGCATGGCCGCTATCTTGCCGTGGCCGCGGATTGCATTGCCTGCCACACCGCACCCGGCGGCCGGCCGTTTGCGGGCGGGCTGGCCATCGATTCGCCCGTGGGCGCGATCTACAGTACGAATATCACGCCGGATCGCGCTTCGGGGATCGGCCAGTTTACGCTCGATGATTTCGACCGCGCCGTGCGCCATGGGATCGATGATGAGGGCGTGACGCTGTATCCGGCGATGCCCTACCCCTCTTACGCGCGGATGAGCGATGAAGATATCGCGGCCCTGTATGACTATTTCATGCATGGCGTCGCGCCGGTCGCCCGCCGCGCGCACACCGGCGGTATTCCGTGGCCACTCTCCATCCGCTGGCCGGTGGCGATCTGGCGCAAGCTCTTCGCGCCCTCGCCCAATGCGCCGCCGTTCAACGCCTCGCGCTACGCCGACCCCGAAGTGGCGCGTGGCGCCTACCTGGTGCAAGGCCCCGGACACTGCGGCAGCTGTCACACGCCGCGCACACTCGCGCTGCGGGAGAAGGCGCTCGATGATTCGTCCAATGCCTATCTCGCCGGAGGCCAGAAAATCGGCGGATGGATTGCCGTGAATCTGCGGGGCAATGCCGCCGACGGTCTCGGCAGCTGGTCGAAGGACGATATCGTGGAAACCCTGCGCACGGCGCGCAATTCCGGGCAGGCGGTCATCGGCGCACCGATGAACGATGTCATCGTCCACAGCACGCAATACCTGAATGATACCGACCTTCGAGCCATCGCGGCGTACTTGAAGACATTGACGCCCGCTCCGGGCGATCGTGCCCGGTTTGCCGCAAATCCGGCGACGGCAGCGGCGCTGGCCGCGGGCCACGAAGCCGACCGCGGCGCCGAGCTGTATGTCGATAACTGCGCCGCCTGTCACCGCACGGACGGGCAGGGAAGCCCGAAGGCATTTCCGAAGATGGCCGGCAATTCTTCGGTGTTGGCCGAGGACCCCGGATCCTTGATCAGTTTGGTACTGGCCGGCAGCTCGCTGCCCGGCACCCAAGATGCTCCGTCGGCTCTCGGCATGCCCGGCTTCGGCTGGCGCCTCAGCAACGACGAGGTTGCGCAGCTGTTGACCTTCATTCGTACCGGTTGGGGAAATCAAGCCGCGAGCGTATCTGCCGCTGAGGTCGCGCGGATTCGCGCGTCGCTCGATGCGCGGGCTGCGGGAAAATTATCGTCTAACGATTAGATTGATTGGACGTCGTGTGCGCTTCCGCATAACGATCAAGGAGCGCCCGGATCATCCGCTGATACTGAGTCCCATGCAGGCGTGCTTCTCGCTTGAAGAAATCGACGCTTCGCTTCGAGAGCGCGATGGTCACCTTCTCCGTATCCTCGCGAAATACGAGATCGCTGGGAGGCGGGAGAAAATCCTCAACCATCCTCAGACGACCCAGCGGTTCATTCGTGTATTTGATTGGCTTTTTCATAGAAACGTAGTCCTCGTGTCCAGTAGCCCGCGCCAAAAATCCGAATAACTTCGTGGCGATATGTGAAACGCACGGTCAGAACGCCACCACCACATCTGCCAAAGCAGAAATACCGTCGCTCGTGCTCAGTGCTATGAACGAGATCCTCAGCAATGATACGTCGCGGATCCTGGAACGCATATTGAGCTTCAGAGAAGCTAATGCCGTGCTTCGCCTGATTCGTCAGGTCCTTCGCTGGATCCCACTCGAACCTGGCCTCGCTCATACGAGAAGTCTACTCCTTATATGGGTCTTTCGCCATATAATAATATGTACTAGGGCCCAGGGCGAGTCTCGACATTTTTTTGCGCCGAATCGGAACTCGGCTTTAGAAGCTGCGTCTATACTGGCGCCGCTGCCGGGCGGATACGCCATCACTACAACCACTCACTCACAAAAGCGGCCGCCGTTGAGCCGTAAACTTTGGGACACAGCATGCAACGAACGGGCACCGCGATTTTTCTGAGCGCCTTATGCTTCGCGACGATCGGCCAACGGGCGGTTGGCCAACAGGCGGCCGGTCAACCGGCATCCGGCGCTGATCATGCCGAAAAGGCGTGGATCCAGCAGAGCAACGACTTCACCAACATGCTGCTCAAGGTGCAGCTCGAGCACTCCCCCGAGCGGGGTTCGGCGCAGGGCCTGGCGGCATTCGATGAGCGCATTTCCGACCCTTCGCGTGCAGACGAGGCGGCCGAACGGCGGGAATTGGAAGCCGCGCTGAGCAAGATCAAGGCCGCGCGCTCAACCGTCACGGACAAGAACGTCCAGGAGGACATCGACATCCTGCAGAAGAGTTTCAATCTGCAGTTCCGTCTGGAGGATTTCGAGCTGGCGCGTGAGGTGCCCTTTTACAATGCCAGCGCCCAGATATTTCAGGGTTTACGCGGACTGCTCGATGACCAGGTGCCGGCGCAGCGGCGCTCGGCGGCGCTGATGCGCCTGAGCAAGTACGCCGGCATCGAAGCGGGCTACAAGCCCTATACCGACCGGTTGAAAGAGCGCGAGATCGAACAGATCGCCAAGCCCGGGGTGATTTTCCCCTCCAGGCAGGAAGTCGAGACCGATCTTGGCCGCAACTCGAACTACGTCGAAGGCATCGCGAATCTCTTCAAAAAGTACAACCTGACCGGTTGGGAGCCTGCGTACGATAAATTGAAGGCGCAGTTGGCCGATTACGACGCCTGGGTTCGGGCGAACATTCTGCCCAAGGCGCGTACCGACTTTCGTCTGCCGCCGGAGAAATATGTGCTGGCGTTCGAGGGATACGGCATCGATATCCCGCCGGCGCAGATCGCCAAGATGGCGCACGCGGCCTTCGTGCAATACCAGACCGAGATGGCGCCGCTCGCCGCGCAAGTGGCGAAAGCCAATGGCTATGCGTCGAGCGACTATCGCGCCGTCATTGCGGAGTTGAAGAAAAAGCAGATCACCGGCGAGGCGATCCTGCCCTTCTATGAAAATCGCCTGCATGAGATCGAGAAGATCATCGTCGCGAAGAACCTCGTGACGCTGCCCGGCCGCCCGGCGATCATTCGCCTGGCGACCCCGGCCGAAACTGCGCAACAGCCGGCGCCGCACATGTCGCCGCCGCCGTTTCTGCACAACACCGGACAGCGCGGCGAATTCGTGCTGCCGCTGAATATTCCCTCCGCAACGGGCGGCGCGGAAGATAAATACGACGACTTTACCTTCGATGCGGTGGCCTGGACGCTGACCGCGCATGAAGCGCGCCCCGGCCATGAATTGCAATTCGACTCCATGGTCGAGCATGGCGTCAGCCTGGCGCGCGCCCTCTTCGCCTTCAACTCGACCAACGCGGAAGGCTGGGGGTTGTATGCCGAATACATCATGCAGCCGTACGAACCGGTGGAAGGCCAGCTCCTGACGCTGCAGTTGCGCTTGCTGCGCGCCGCCCGGGCTTTCTTGGATCCCGAGCTGCAGCGCGGTGCGGTCACCGAGGCTCAGGCCTACAAGGTACTGGAGAAGGACGTCATGCTGAGCCACGCCTTCGCCAAGGAAGAGGTCGAGCGTTTCACCTTCCGCAGTCCCGGGCAGGCGAACAGCTACTTCTACGGCTATACGCGGCTGTTGTCATTGCGCAAGGAAACCGAAGCTGCGCTCGGCAAGAAGTTCGACCAGAAGAAGTTTCACGACTTCATTTTGAGCCAGGGCCTGCTGCCGCCGGACCTGATGCGCGCCGCGGTGCTCGAGGAATTCATACCGTCGCAACGCTGACCAAGGTCGCCTGTGAAGCGGCTGCAGCGGGGCTGGCTGTCGGGGGCCAGCCCGGTAGCAGGCCGCCTTAGCGGGCCGGCTCCGACACCTCAGCCGAATCGACCGGTAATGTAGTCTTCGGTGAGTTTCTGCTGCGGATTGGTGAAGACCCGATCCGTCGGGCCGATTTCGACCAGGTCGCCCATGTGAAAATAGGCGGTGCGCTGCGACACGCGCGCCGCCTGTTGCATGTTGTGCGTGACGATGGCTATCGCGTAGTTCTCGCGCAGCTCATCGATCAGGTCTTCAATCTTGGCGCTGGCGATCGGATCCAGCGCCGAAGTCGGTTCGTCCATGAGGATGACCTCCGGATTGACGGCGATGGTGCGGGCAACGCACAGACGCTGCTGCTGGCCGCCGGACAAGCTGGTACCCGGCGTGGATAAGCGGTCCTTGACCTCCTCCCACAAACCGGCGCGGGCCAAACTGACCTGGACCAGCTCATCCATGTCGGCGCGATGCTTCGCCAAGCCGTGAATTCGCGGCCCGTACGCGACATTGGCGTAGATCGAGTGCGGAAACGGCGTGGGCTTCTGGAAGACGATGCCCACCCGCGCCCGCAGTTGCGCCACGTCCTGCTTCTTTCTGTAGATATCCTGTCCGTCCAGGGTGATCGTGCCCTCGACGCGCGCACTGGGAATCGTGTCGTTCATGCGGTTGAGGCAGCGCAAGAACGTCGATTTCCCGCAGCCGGACGGTCCGATCAAGGCGAGCACCTGATTGCGCCCGATATCGAGACTGACGTTTCTCACCGCACATTTGTCGCCGTAGGTCACACTGACCTTGCGCGCCGTCATCACGGGGTTCGCCACGTTGTCGCGCGCCTCGGCGGAAATCATCGCCGGGTCCGCAATGTCTTTCGGGACAGTGGTGTCATTCATGCGGGCTAGCCGAAACGCCCGGTGATGTAGTCGTCCGTTTTGCGATCCTTCGGCGACGTGAAAATTTCGCTCGATGGGCCGATTTCGACCAGTTCTCCCAGGAACATGAATCCGGTGACATTCGATACCCGCGCCGCCTGCTGCAGATTGTGCGTGACCACGACGATGCAATATTTCTCGCGCAGCGCCTGCAGGGTCTCCTCGACGCGCAGCGTCGAGATGGGATCGAGAGCCGCCGTGGGTTCATCGAGCAGCAGCACCTCCGGCTGCACCGCGATCGCGCGCGCAATGCAGAGCCGCTGCTGCTGGCCGCCGGAAAGACTGCGGCCATCGGCGTTGAGCTTGTCCTTGACCTCATCCCAGATGGCAGCATCGCGCAAAGCGGATTCGACTCGCACCTTGAGGTCGGCGCTGCGAATGCCCCCGGCGAGGCGCAGGCCAAAGGCCACGTTCTCGAACACCGACATGGGGAATGGGGTGGGCTTCTGAAATACCATGCCGACGCGATAGCGCAGCTCGGCGACATCCACCAACGGGCTCAAGATGTCGCGCCCGCCGATCAGCACTTCGCCATCGGCCCGCTGCCCGGGGTATAGCGCATACATCCTGTTCATCACCCTCAGCAGCGTCGACTTGCCGCAGCCTGAAGGTCCGATGAAAGCCGAGATCGAGCGGTCGGCCAGTTTCATGTTGATGTTGTGCAGGGATTGCACGCCGCCGTAATAGAAATTCAGCGAACGAACCTCGATTTTCGGCGGCCCCAGATCCTGCACCGGCTCCGCGGCCAGGGGATACGGCACGCGCATTTTCAAATGTTTCGGCGGTTTGGTCGAGGGGATCACGCTCAAGAACCTCGTTGCGCCTGCAGCAATGCCAATAATACGCGCGCGGAAATGCTCAGCACCAGGATGGTCACGGTGATGATGAGCGCCCCGGCCCAGGCAAGGTCCTGCCAGTCCTTGTACGGGCTCAATGCGAATTGAAAAATCACCACCGGTAGATTCGCCATGGGAGCATTCAAGTTGGTGCTCCAGAATTGATTGTTGAGGGCGGTGAACAGCAGCGGCGCGGTTTCCCCGCTGATGCGCGCGATCGCCAGCAGCAGGCCGGTGACGATGCCGCTGCGCGCCGCCGGATACAGAACGCTCAATGTGGTGCGCCAGGGATAGGCGCCCAGAGCCGCGGAAGAATCCTTCATGCCGACCGGCACCAGATTCAGCATGTCCTCGGTGGTTCGCAGGGTGACGGGGATGGCCAGCACTGCCAGCGCCAGTGCGCCGGCGATGGCCGAGAAATGACCCATGCGAACCACCACGATCTCATAGATGAACAAGCCGATGATGATCGAAGGTGCGCTCAAGAGGACATCGTTGATGAAACGGATTGCCATGCTCAGGCGCGAATTTCTGCCGTATTCGGCCAGGTACGTTCCTGCCAGTACGCCGATCGGAGAACCGATCAGGATGCCCAGCAGAGTCATCACGCCGCTGCCATAGATGGCATTGAGCAGTCCGCCTTGGCTGCCGGGCGGCGGCGTCATCTGGGTAAAGATGCGTCCCGACATACCCGACACACCGTGCGATATCAGCGTCCAGAGGATCGCGGCCAGACAGGCGAGCCCCGTGAGGGTGGCGACCAGGGACAGCGACAAAAATGCGGCATTTTTGAACTTGCGCAGGAACCGCCGATTCAAGCGATGGCTCCCGAACGCCGTTGGAGCCTGCGCAGCATCGCCTGCGCCGCTGCGATCACGGTGAAGGTGATCAAGAACAGCAGCAGCCCCAACGCGATGAGCGAAGAGGTGTACATGTCGCCGACCGCTTCGGTGAACTCGTTGGCGATCGCCGAAGAAATGGTGGTGCCGGGCGCCAATAAAGATGAACTGATGCGGTGCGCGTTGCCGATCACGAACGTCACGGCCATGGTTTCACCGAGCGCGCGCCCCAACCCAAGCATGATTCCGCCGACGATGCCCACCCGCGAATGCGGCACCACCACGTTCCAGATGACTTCCCAGGTCGTGGCACCGAGTCCGTAACCGGATTCCTTGAGCATCGGCGGTACGGTGTCGAAGACATCGCGCATGGTTGCCGCGATGAAGGGCAGGACCATGATGGCCAGCACCACGCCGGCCGTCAGAATGCCGATGCCGTAAGGCGGTCCCTTGAATAGATGACCGATGGCGGGCAAATCGCCCAGACTGCGTATCAGCCAAGGCTGTACATGCCGCTGCAGCACCGGCGCCAGAACAAACAAGCCCCAGATCCCGAAGATGATGCTGGGCACCGCCGCCAACAGTTCCACCGCAACACCGATCGGCCTTTTCAACAGCGGCGGACACAGCTCGGTCAGAAACAACGCGATCCCGAACCCCGTCGGTACCGCTATCGCCATGGCGATCAATGAGGTCATCACCGTGCCGTAAATCGGCGCCAGCGCGCCGAACTGATCGGTCACGGGGTTCCAAATCTCGCGGGTGACGAATGAAAATCCGAAGTGGGTCAACGCCGGCCAGGCGCCGCGCAGCAGCGACACCGCGACCCCGCCCAAGATCAACAGCACCAAGACTGCCGCGATCAACGTGGCGGAACGGAATATTCTCTCGTAAATCAGCTGCTTTGCGGCGTGTCCCGGATCTATGATCGCCACGATGTCAGTTCCGCTCCCGCCAAAAGCCTTGAGGTCGAGCCCGCCGGAATGGCCGGCGGGCTCGCACCGTATCTTAACGGCATCAATCTTGGCTAGCTAATCCGCAAAGAGGCGTCTATTGGCCGCTCCACACCGGGTGTCCGCCCGACGTGACTTGCGCGGTCCAGGTCTTCTTCACCTGGGCAATCAACGCGGGGGGCAGCGGTACATAGTCGAGCTCGGACGCCATACCAGCGCCGTCCTTGTAGGCCCACGCAAAGAACTTCAGCGCTTCGTTGACGGCCGCGGCATCATCCGGCTGTTTGTACACCAGGATGAAGCTGGCGCCCGTGATCGGCCAGCTCTTCGCGCCGGCTTGATCGGTCAAAATGAGGTAGTAGCTGTCGGCACCCACCCAATCGGCCGTCGCCGCCGCCGCCTGGAACGATTCCGTATTCGGAGCCACGGAATTGCCGGCCTTGTTGGTGAGCAGGGTGAATGACATCTTGTTCTGCTTGGCATAGGCATATTCGACGTACCCGATCGCCCCGTCGGTCTGGGTGGTCATGTTCGCCACGCCCTCATTGCCCTTGGCACCGATGCCCACCGGCCACTGCACCGAGGTGTTGGCGCCGATGTTGGATTGAAATTTGGCGCTCGACTTGGACAAATAGTCGGAGAACAGGAAATTCGTTCCTGATCCGTCCGAGCGGTACACCGGCGCAATGGCGGTGCTCGGCAGCGTCAGTTTGGGATTGAGTTTCTTGATCGCCGGATCATTCCACTGGGTGATATCACCCAGATAGATGCTGGCCACGGTTGCACCGTCGAGATGCAATTGACCCGGCGCCACGCCCTTGATGTTCACGACCGGCACCACGCCCCCGATGATCATGGGGAACTGAATCAGGCCGGAGGCCTTCAGATCCTCGGGCTTCAGAGGCATGTCGGAGGCGCCGAAGGTAACGGTCTTGGCCTTGATCTGTTTGATGCCGCCGCCCGATCCGATGGACTGATAGTTGAGGCCCACGCCCGTCGACTTCTTGTAGGCATCCGCCCATTTGGCATAAATCGGATAGGGAAATGTGGCGCCTGCGCCGGAGATATCCGCGGCCGAGGCCGCCATGCTCAAAGAGATTGCCACGCCGAGTATCCACAGGCGTTTATATATTTTCATTGATGGTCGCTCCAGTTGAAATACTCGCCCGCTTTGTACTCGGCCGCCTTGGGCTGTCCCGGGCGTAGGGGTTCGGTGGGCGATTATCGGGACGAATTGTGACGTTTTTGTGACAGTCTAATGGAAACAATGGCTTAGCTGCCACCGGCGAGAATTACGGGGCCACAAAGGTGAACCGGTCAGCCGGCACGATCCGGGGATCTAAAAGAGCGGGATTCGATAATCGAGGGTCGGCGCCCTAGCTTTCCTCGAGAGGCATCCCCTAGCAGCTCGTGTTTTCTACCGCTACGCGGTCTGGGCGGAGCGCCGTAGGCGTTTCGCGAGATTCGCGCGCGACAGCAAACCACGTGCCACCGCTGAATCGGTGCCCTGCGTTTCCACGACCAGCAGGTGCGTCAATCCAGTACCCTGAAACATCCGATGGACATCGAGCGCGGTGAGTGTCTGCAGCGACTCGTAATTGACCACGGATAGCTCACTCCGGGGAGTCATGACCTCCCCCACCGTAGCATGCTTGTGTACCCTCATCCGCGAGGAACTATGCGGGCGCTCTCGCGCAATGTCGTAAGCCGTGATGAGGCCGGCCACCTGCGGGTCCACCCCTTCGAACGTAGCTCGAGTTACCAGCAATGCGTGCACGCATAGCCGGTTCATGTCGGCCAGTGCTTCGTCGATGCCGGTATTGGCATCCACAGTGATGGGATATTCGTGTTGAAAGTCGGTCAATGCATGCAGTGCCGAATCGTCGGCCTCGAGCTCGGAGCCGTCATTCGCAAGGGATCGTTCAATCAGCGAGCCGGACCAACGAACTCGTGCCGACACGACCAACGCCATTTCCATGATTAAGCCCTCGTAAAGCGAAATATCTAGAGCGGTATCGTTGCTAGTTAGACTCGCATGAGCGCTGCTTTATTCCACCGGGGTTCATTACTTTCGGCCCGCAGGACGAGGCGAAAGCCGTCAGACGGATTTCCAATCCAAGCCTTCCCGTCTCTCAAATGTTGATCGGCCACGGTTCGATCGCACGTTGGGTGCATAACGAAAACATTGAGGGACTGGTTGCGTACGAAAATCACTTTTGAACGCCCATTCCCTGTGCATTCTTATCCGAGTCCGCGGAATTCGGCTTGACGGATCGCACCAACGCCGCGATCACCGCCGGCAGTGGCCGGCGAATGTTCGGGAGCTTCTGATAGTCCTCCCAGCCGCCGCCAAGGGCATTGAACAGCGCGATCAATTGGTCCGCAGCTGTCTGCTGTGCGACGACATACTCCTGCTCCAATAGAAATTCTTGCCGTTGCGCGTCAATGACGTTCAAGGAATCGATCAATCCCCTGTCGAAGCGCTGCGAGGCCAGGCTCACGGACTGCTGGCTGGCGTCGAGCGCCATGCGCAGGTTGTCCAGGCGGTCTTGCTGCGCAGCATAGGTACTCGCCGCGGAATCGACCTCTTCCACCGCGCTCAATATCGTTTGCTTGTAGTTCATCAGAAGGGCGTGGGTATTGTAATCGGCAATATTCACCAGCGCGTCCAGCGTGCCGAAATCGAGAATCGGCAACATGGCCGACGGTCCCGCCGACCAAATAAAATTCTTTTCTACCGGCGTGAGCCCGAGGCCCTGGCCCTGATATCCGGCGCCGCCGGTTATCGCCAAATGCGGAAAGAGATTCGCGGTGGCGACTCCCACTCTCGCGGTCGCTCCCGCCAATTGGCGTTCAGCTTGGTCGATGTCCGGGCGACGTCGCAGCAAGTCCAGCGGCTGCCCTATGGCGAGTTTTTCCGGTACACGCGGAATCTCTCCGGGTGCCGAGAGTTCGCGTGTCATCGATTCCGGGAACTCACCGCAGTAAATCGCGATGACATATTGCGCGACCGCCACTTGCGAGTTGAGCGGAGCGACGTCCGCCTGCAGAGTCGCCAGCTGCCGCTGCGCCAGCGTGACATCGAGGCCGTTGGTGATTCCCAGATTGTATCGGCTGGTCACGAAATCAACATACTGCTTGGCGAGATCGACATTCTTTTGCAACACGGCCAGCTGCATTTGCAATCCCCGCATGTCGACATAGGCCCGCGCAACATTGGCTGCGATTGCGATGAGCACGTTGTTGCGTGCGGCCCTGGCCGCCTGCTCATCGTAACGAGCGGCCTCCCGCTCACGGCGATATTGCCCGAACAGGTCGATCTGCCAGCCGGCGACAAAACCGTATATCTGCGTCACCTGATGGAAGCCGGTATTTTCCGCGGAAACCAGGGTCTGATCGGCTCTCCCACGGGCAAGATCGCTGCCCGTTCCGCGGGCGGCGCCGCCGCTCGCCACGAGGTCCGGCAAAGCCTGCCCCAGCAGCACCGCCTCCTGTTCGCGTGCTTCCTGGACGCGCGCCAACGCGATTTCAAGTTGCGGATTTGCCTTGATGGCCCGCTCGATCAGACGGCTGAGTTCATCGTCGCCGAGTGTCTTCCACCATTTCGACTCTGCCATCGGCAGATCATTGGACGCGGCCGGCACATTCGGGGCCGCGGTAAACTTGGGCGGCATCTTCATGTCCGGCTTATGGTAATCAGGTCCGACCGCGCAGGCGGTGAGCGCATAGCATGCCAGAGCACCCAGCGCCCACCGCTTCGCGGGTCTAATTCTTGGGTGCGGTCGCATTTGCAGCGCCCTCTTTGGATTGACTGATCTCGACCTTGTCACCCTCCGAAATCTGGCTGGTGATATTCAGCGCCAGGACATCTCCGGCCTTGATCCCGGACCCGATCTCCACCGTGTTGCCGTTGTCGCGCGCAATGGCGACGCTGTGGAATCTCACCCGCTTATCCTGGTCCACCACCGCCACTTGCGGGCCGCTGGAACGAAAAACCAGCGCTGCCGCGGGAACCTGCGGCAGCCCGCGTGTCGGTATCTCAAAGCCCACATCAACATACATCCCGGGGACGAGAATCTGCTTGTCATTCGGAATATCGACTTCCACGCGCAGCGTGCGCGCCCGCTGATCGATGGCATCCGCGGTCCGTGCGATCTTGCCGACGAATACGCGATCCGCGATATTGCTGGCGGTGATCCTGGCTTCCACACCCGGCTTCATGTCGGCCGCCGCGCTTTGCGGAACGTCGACAAAGATCCTCATCGGATCATTTTGCGAAATCTTGTACAACGAAGTGGTGTTGGAATTGCTTCCCGCCGTTACCAGATTGCCGATGTCGATCTGGCGCTCGGTGACTTTGCCGGCGTACGGCGCGGTCACTTGTTTGAATTTTGAGAGCGCCCGATAGCGGTCCGCATCCGCCTGGTCGACCTTCAGCTGCCCCTTCGCAACGTTCAGGCGGGCGATCGCGCCCTGGTACCCCGCCTTCGTGCTGTCGCGCTCCTGCTCCGAGACCACGCCCTTGGGCGAGTCCCGCCAGCGCTCAAAAGTCACCTTGGCGAGCTGTTGCGCCGCCTCTGCCGCTTCTACCTGTGCTTGATCCGAGGCCAGCTTGGCGACTGCCGAGGCGAGTTGTGCGTCCAAATCCGGCGTCTCGATGGTCGCAAGTACCTGCCCTTTGGTCACGGAGTCGCCGATATCGGCCGTCCAAGTGCCCACATAACCGTCGACGCGCGCGTAAATCGTGCTCTGATACCAAGCAGCGGTTGCCCCGGGCAATTTGAGCGCCAGCGTGGCGGGGGCCGGCTCCACGGTGATCACATTGACCACCGGGGCGGCGGAGGAAGTTTCCCGGGTGCCTCGGGCCACCTCTCTGCCCTCGTACAACTTCAAGAAAAAAACGACGAGAAAGCTCACCATCAGAACCACGGCTACGCCGATGCCGAAGCGGCGAATCTTCTGTCCGGTCGCCGCGGATCGCTCGTTCTGGGGTGGAATCGTTACGGGTTCATACGCTTGCACGGAGGTTTCCTTCGGGAAATGTGTGGGGAATCGCTCGGGCCTTGTGCGGCAGAAGACGGAACATGATGGGCACGAACACCAGGGTCGCGAAGGTGGCGAAAATGAGGCCGCCGATGACCGCGCGAGCCAGCGGCGCGTTCTGTTCGCCTCCTTCGCCCATGGCGAGCGCCATGGGAATCATGCCCAGTATCATCGCACCGGCCGTCATGAGCACCGGACGCAGTCTGGTGTAGCCTGCCGCCTGGGCCGCCGTCCCGACATCGTCCCCTGCTTCCAGCCGCTGATTGGCGAAGGTTACGACCAGGATGCTGTTGGCCGTGGTCAGACCTATGCACATCAGAGTGCCCATGAGCGCCGGAACGCTCAAGTGCGTTTGCGTCAAATACAGCATCCACATGACCCCGCTCAGGGCAAAGGGAACCGCCAGCAGGACGATGAGCGGATCGATCCAACTCTGAAAATTGATCACCATGAACAGGTACACGAGCACCACCGCGAACGCCATGCCGGAAAATATCCCCGCATAGCTGGTGCGCATGGTTTCCACTTGTCCGCTCAGCACAATCGAGATGGCTTTCGACGGATCCGGCCGGTCCTTTGCAATCACTTTGTCGATGTCCGACGCGACGGAATTCAAATCGCGGCCCTGCACGTCCGCATCGACGTCGAACACCGGACGAATGTTGTATTGCGACAGCACCAGCGGCACGGTACCCCGGCCGAAGCGGGCGACGTTCATCAGTATCTGCTCCTTCGACTTTCCGTCCGCCGTCATCAACGGCATCGCATACAGGTCCTGCATCGAGTTGATGCTGTAGGTCGGCGTCTGCACCACCAGCGGGTAGCTGACGTTGTTGCGCGGATCGACCCAGAAATTGGGCATCGTCTGCGCGCTTGAATTGGTCGAGACCAGCACGTTGCCGGCCGCGGACAATTGACTGAGGCCGAACTGCGACGCCATGGTCCTATCGATGTCGACGTTCAAGGCCGGTGCGTCCGGCACTTGAAAGATGTGCGAATCGACGATACCCGGAACCGCCTTCAGGTCGCGTTCGAGCTTGGTTGCCAATGCGTAGGCTTCGTCATTCTTCGGCCCCGACACGCGAATATCGATGGGCGCGGGTTTGCCGAAGTTCAGCACCTGGTTGACGATGTCGGCCGGCTGGAAGAAGAACTGCAGTCCGGCAAAGCGCCGCGGCAGCTCCTCGCGCAGCTTCGCCATCAATTTCGCCGTCGGCGAGTGCTTCTCGTTCAACGATATGAGGATCTCGCCGTCCATCGGACCGACGGTCGCCGAATCGCTCAAAGCGATGTTGATGCCGCTGTAGGGAAGACCGATATTGTCCAGGATCACCTCGACTTGGGCGTCGCCGACGATCCGGCGGATGGCCGCCTCCACCGCGGCGAAATATTCCTGCGTCTGCTCCAGCCGCGTGCCGGGCGGCGTGCGCACATGAAGACGCATTTGTCCTGCATCGATCTGAGGAAAGAAATCTCTGCCCAAGGCGGGAAACAACGCGAGCGAAACGATCATCAGCCCGATGAAGAAGGCGACCGTCACCCGCGAATTCGCCAACGCCCATTCGAGATTTCGACCGTAGCCTTCACGGAACGCTGCGAACGCATTCTCGAATCGCTGATTAAAAGCACTGAAAATGCTCTGCTTTTTGCGCCCCTCCGCGGCATGTACCTCCGCGGCATGTCCCCCTGCGGCATGCCCCCCTGCGGCATGTCCCTCCGCAGCATGCCCGCCCGCAGCATGCCCGCCGAGGTTGTAATGTGCGGCCACGCTCGAACGCATCAGGTATTTGAACAGGATGGGCACCAGGGTGAACGACAGGAAGAAACTCGCCATCAATGAGAGGCATACCGAGAGCGACAGCGGCGAGAACAAATATTTGGCGGTGCCTTCGAGGAGGAAGATCGGTACGAATACGATGCAGATGCAAAGGGAAGACAGCATCGTGGCAAAGCCGACCTCCTCCCGCCCATCGATGATCGCGGGTTCCAGATGCTGGCCTAGGCGTAGATGACGCTCGATGTTCTCGATCACGACCGTGCCGTCATCCACCAACACACCCACGGCCAGCGCGAATCCGCCCAGCGTCATCGTATTGAGCGTTTGGCCCATGAAATACATCACCAGCACGGCGGTGATGATCGATAGCGGAATGGACGTCAGGGTGATCAGGGTCAGGCGCCAGTTGCCGAGGAAGAGCAAGATCATCATGGCGGTAAGGCCTGCGGCAATCACACCTTCGCGGATGACCCCGTTCAATGCCGCCTTCACGAATACGGACTGATCGAAAATCGCTTTGATGTCGACGCTGCTGGGAAGCACCTTCTTGATTTCCGGCAGCACCTCGCGCACGCCGTCGATGACCGCGAGAGTGGAGACACCGCCCGTCTTGCGGATGCTCATGAGCGCTCCGGGCGTGCCGTCGACCGAGACTGAATTGGTTTGCACCTGAAAGCCGTCATGCACGTACGCGACATCCCGCATGAACACGGTGTTGTCGCCCACCGTCTTGACGGGGAAGGCGTTGATGGACTGAATGACGTCCGGGCTGTTATTCATCGATAAGGTGTAGTCCTTCGCCCCGATTTTCACGTCGCCCGCGGGGAGAATGACGTTCTGATGCAGCAGCGCTTTGCTCACATCGGACAGGGAGATGCCGCGCGACTGCAGCGCCTGCGGATCCAGGTCCGCCATGATGATGCGTGGCTTGCCGCCATACGGATACGGCACTTCGGCCCCGTGCACGACGGCAAGATCCGGCCGGATGATATTTTGACCGAGATCGTTGAGTTTCGTGTCCGGCAGGCTTTTGCTGGAAAGGCTCAACTGGATGATGGGGACATCGGTGGCCCCGTAACGCAACACCAGCGGCGGCGTGATGTTGGGCGGCATGTACTTGAGAACGACGAGCGCGCTGCTGGCCAGTTGCGAGACGGCACGTGTGACATCGGCCCCTTCATGCAGAAAGACCTTCTCGACGCCCACGCCGTCATAACTGTTCGCCTCGATGCGCGAAATGTCATCAACGAGCGAGGCCATCTGCCGTTCGTGCAAGGTCAGGATGCGGTTTTGGATGTCGCGCGCATTCATGCCGTTGTAGGTCCAAACGACGCTCACCACCGGAATGTCAATCTCGGGGAAAATGTCGACCGGCATCCGCAATCCTGCGCCGATACCCAAAATGCACACCAGCGCAAGGGAAGCGGCAACCGTATAGGGATGTTTCAGTACGTAGCCGACGATTGACATGGCTATATTCCGGCCGTCCCATCGGCGGACGGCGAAGCCACCAGCACGGGCCGGCTCTTATGCGGCAGCAGCCGGAACATGATGGGGACGAGGACCAGGGTTGCGAAGGTCGCAAAAAGCAGGCCGCCGATCACCGCGCGCGCCAACGGTGCGTTCTGCTCCCCGCCCTCGCCTACGCCCAGCGCCATGGGAATCATGCCCAGGATCATCGCACCGGCCGTCATCAGCACCGGACGCAGACGCGTGTAGCCCGCCACCTCCGCCGCCAAAAAAGCATCGTCTCCGGCTTCCATGCGTTGGTTTGCGAAGGTGACGACCAAGATGCTATTCGCGGTCGTCAGGCCGATGCACATCAAAGTCCCCATGAGGGCCGGTACGCTGAGGTGAGTGTGGGTCAGATAGAGCATCCACATCACGCCGCCCAACGCGAAAGGAACGGCAAACAATACGATGAGCGGGTCGATCCAACTTTGGAAATTGATGACCAAGAACAAGTAGACCAATATCACGGCAAATGCCATGCCGGAGAAGATTCCCGAATAACTCGTGCGCATCGTCTCGACCTGACCGCTCAACACGATCGAGATGGCTTTTGAAGCATCCGGACGATCAGCGGCGATGACCTTGTCGATGTCATGTGCCACGGAATTCAGGTCTCGTCCCTGCACGTCCGCATCGACGTCGAAGACCGGCCGAATGTTGTATTGCGACAAGACCATCGGAATGGTGCCCCGATCGAATCGGGCCACGTTCATGAGAAACTGGGTATTGTTGGAATGTTCGCTGCCCGAGGAAAGCGGCATGGACCACAAATCGTGCGACGACTCGATATCGTAGGTCGGCATCTGCACCACCAGCGGATAGCTCACGTCATTTCGAGGATCGACCCAGAAGTTGGGCTTCGTCTGGGCGCTGGAATTTGTCGTCACCAGCACGTCGTTGGCGACGCCCAACTGATCCAGCCCCAGTTGACTGGCGAGACTGCGGTCGACATTCACCGTCAGCGCCGGCGCGTTCGGGACCTGAAATATGTGCGAGTCGACGATGCCCGGCAATGGCTTCAAGTCGTTGGCCAATTTGACCGCAACGGCATAGGCTTGGTCATTGTCGGGACCGGAAACCCGTATATCGATCGGGGCCGGCTGACCGAAGTTCAGCACCTGATCCACGATGTCCGCCGGTTGAAAGAAGAACTCCATGGCTGCAAAACGCCTCGGCAATTCCCGCCGCAGCGTCGCCGTCAGGTCCGCGGTAGGCGTGTGTTTCTTCTTCAGGGAAATGAGAATCTCGCCGTCCATCGGGCCGATGGTGGCTGAGTCGCTCAGTGCGATATTGATGCCGCTGTAGGGCAATCCGATATTGTCCAGTATCACGTCAATTTGGCGGTCCCCGACGATCCGGCGGATGGCCTGTTCGACCTGCGCAAAGTATTGCTGCGTCTCTTCGAGCCGGGTTCCCGGCGGCGTGCGCACATGCAAACGCATTTGTCCCGCGTCCACCTGCGGAAAGAAGTCCCTGCCGAGGGCCGGGAACAACAGCAGAGAAGCACCCATCAACACGGCAAAGAAAATCACCACCGGCCGGGTGTTCGACAGCATCCACGTCAGATAGTGCCGATAGCTCTCACGGAACGAGTTGAAGCCACGGTCGAAGCGCTCATGAATGATGCCGAATATGTTGGCCGTCGAAGCGCTCGGATCCCGCGGCGCTTCCATCTTCGTGTGCTGCGCTTCATTCGTGTGCGCTTCGGCGAACGAGCGCATCAAGTATTTGAACAGGACCGGAACCAGCGTGAACGAGAGCGCCAAACTCGCCAGGAGCGACACGCACACCGACAGCGACAAAGGAGAAAAGAGATACTTTGCAGTACCTTGCAGCAGAAAGATTGGTACGAAAACGATGCAGATGCAGAGAGTCGACAGCATCGTCGGCACACCGACTTCGCCGGCACCCGCGACGATTGCGACCTCCAAGGCATCTCCGCCGCGCAATCGCCGCTCGATGTTCTCGATGACCACGGTGCCGTTGTCGACCAGGATGCCTACTGCGAGTGCGAACCCGCCCAGAGTCATGGTGTTGAGTGTCTGGCCCCCGATGTACATCACGAGAACGGCTGTGATGATCGACAGCGGAATCGATGCCAGGATGATCAGCGTGAGGCGCCAGTTGCCGAGAAACAGCAGGATCATCAGAGCCGTGAGCCCCGCAGCCATCGCGCCTCCCATGACGACGCTGTTCAAGGCGGCTTTGACGAATATCGACTGATCGAAAATCGCCTTGATGTCCACGCTGCTCGGTATCACGCGCTTGATGTCGGGTAGCGCTTCGCGGACACCGTTGATCACCGCCAGGGTGGACACTCCGCCCGTCTTGCGAATCGACATCAAGGCTCCAGGCGTGCCGTTCACGGCGACGGAATTCGTCTGGACCTGGAATCCGTCATGCACGTGAGCGACATCCCGCATGAATACGGTCTTGTCCCCTATCGTCTTGATCGGAAAATCATTGATGGCTTCGATGACATTGGGACTGTTGTTCATCGTCAGCGTGTAGTCTTTCGAGCCGATCTTCACGTCTCCGGCCGGCAGGATGACGTTTTGATTCAGCAATGCCTCGCTGACGTCCGAGGGCGACAGGCCTCGTGCCTGCAGCGCCTGCTGATCGAGATCCGCCATGATGACCCGTGGCTTGCCGCCGTAGGGATACGGCACCTCGGCCCCATGGACTACGGCGAGGTCCGGCCGGATGATGTTCTGGCCCAAATCATTGAGCTTCGTGTCCGGAAGCGCGTTGCTCGAGAGGCTCAACTGGATGATGGGGACGTCGGTGGCACCATAGCGCAGCACCAACGGGGGTGTGATGCCGGGCGGCATGTACTTGAGCACGACCAATGCGCTGCTCGCCAGTTGCGAAATGGCCCGGGTGACATCCGCCCCCTCATGCAAGTACACCTTCTCCACCCCCACGCCGTCATAGCTGTTGGCCTCGATGCGGGAAATGTCATCGACCAGCGAGGCCATCTGCCTCTCATGCAACGTGAGAATGCGATTTTGAATGTCGTTGGCATTCATCCCGTTGTAGGTCCAAACGACGCTCACGACGGGGATGTTTATCTCGGGAAATATATCGACCGGCATCCGCAATCCTGCACCGACCCCCAGGATGCACAAAAGCGCCAGCATGGCGGCAACTGTGTAAGGATGCTTCAGTACATAGTGAGGGAGGGACATGGATGTACTTTTTCGCGTGGGTTACTTGCGTGCGTGGAGTGTCAGTTCGATCCGGGTATTGGCATGGAGTTTCTGCATGATGCGGCTGACATAGTTCTTTATCGTCCCCTCGGCCAGCGCCATCGCGTGTGCAATTTCTCGATTGGTGGCCCCGTCGGTTATGTACTTCAACACTCGTTCCTCTTTGTCAGTGAGATTTCCGGTCAAGGGTGCGTCGTCCGCCTGTGTATCGACGCTCTCTTGGTAATCCGCGGGCGGTCGATTCAGCGGTGGTCGAGAGGTTTCCCCCGATTGCGCGAGATGCCTGAATTGATCCATCACCTTACGGGCGATCTGCGGCGTGAGCCGCGATTCCCCGCGACGAAGTGCCCGGATGGTTTCCAACAACTCGTCCTCGCTGGCATCCTTGAGCAAATAGGCTTTGGCGCCCGCCCTGACCGCTTCGAACACCGTTTCATCATCATCCAGGGTGGTGAGCACCAGCACCTGGGTCGCCGGATGGGCCAGCGTAATTTCGCGCGTGGCGGCGACGCCGCCTTTTACCGGCATGTGCAGATCCATCAATACGACGTCGGGGCGCAAGATCTGAGCGAGCCGCACCGCCTCATCACCATTGCAGGCCTGACCCACGCATTCCATGTCGGGGGCCATGGACAGCAAGAGAGCCATCCCTCTGCGCACCAGTGCATGATCTTCCGCAATCACCACCCGGATCCTCGGCGAATTTGATTCAGCGTCCGGTGTCATTCGCCCATCCTCATGAGGCAAATGGTGCGGCCGGGAATGCTGCTTTAGGAAGTGGCTTTGGTCACTTTTTGACAGTGACTTTCGTCACTTTTGACAGTGACTTTCGTCACATCGCCTTCGTTACCGGCACGAGAAGGAACTGCCAATTCACGTGTTTGGGGCGCGCCCAGAGACGCGCGCGCCAAGGAGGGCCGCGGAAAGCACACGCGGAAGCAACTGCCGCCGTTGATCACGCTCTGTACTTCGACTTCGGCTCCATGCGCCGTGCAGATCGATCTGACGATGGAAAGCCCAAGCCCGGCACCGCCGTCTTCCCGCGATCGCGCCTCGTCGACCCGAAAGAAGCGGTCGAAAACATGGGCGATTGAGGCGGCTGGAATGCCGATGCCGGTGTCTGCAACCTCCAGGACGGCGCCGTCGTCGTCCGCCGCGGTTCGCAACGCCACGCTGCCCCCCGGGGGCGTGAAGCGGATCGCGTTATCGAGAAGGTTGACCACGATCTGCTTGAGCCGCGCGCGGTCACCCCGGATGACGGCCCTTTGCAGCATCGACAGGTCGATTTCGATGCCTCGATCCTCCGCCATGAGCCGCATATGTTCGGCGGTACTCAACGCAAGATCCGCCAGGTCCACCTCCACCCACTCGCTTTGTGTTTCCCCCGCATCGAGCCGTGACAGGACCAGCAATCCGGAAACCAGATGCTCCAAACGAGCGACCTCCTCGAGGACGCTGCCCACCCTTTCACGTATTTCCCGCTTGTCCAAATGCGCTTCATGCGTGAGTTCTTGCAACTCTCCTTTGATCACCGTGAGAGGGGTGCGCAGTTCATGGGATGCGTCCGCGAGAAATCGGCGGGAGGTTTGCACCGAGGCCCGCAATCTCCCGAGCATGTTATTGAGTGAAATCGAGAGCCGTTCCAGCGCATCTCCGCTCGGTGCAACCGGCAGTCGCAAGGTCAGGTTCTGCAGGCTCATCTGCTCCGCGGTCTGGGACAGCTGATCGACGGGCCGCAGAGCCCGGCTCACGAGCCAATACCCGCCTCCCGCGGCGCAGACGATCAACAGCGGCAGGAGCAACGCCAGCAAGTCGAGCAAGTGGTTCAATCCCTCATCCATCGACGCCAATGAGACTCCCAACTCCACGAGATAGTCGCCTGAAGGAGCCTTGAGCGGTGTTGCGCGGATCATCAGGTGCTGATTGTTCGCGATTTCGGTCAGGGCCGCGGCGCTCCCTGTGGACTTCGGCGGAGCGGATAGGCTCACCGCCGTGGGATCGAAACTCCGATTGGCGGGCGGCCCCGAACGAAAGACCATGGTCGCCGGAAGTCGCGTGACTCGGACAAAGCGATTGTTGAACTCAGGGGCAACCCGCGTATTGATTTCACGGGCAATGGCGTCGTTGGAGACGTCGCGCGGCGCCTGGAGCAGTATCTGCTCGACCTGCGCGGACCGGCGGCGCAACGAATCGGCCAAATTCGATCGCAAATACTGCTGCAAGCCGTAGAAGGTGCCCGCTCCGACCAGAACGAATGTCGCACCCAGCAGGAGCGTGTACCAGGCCCCCAATCGGAACGCGAGAGAGCGATGGTTCATCCTATTTCCCAGCGAGAGACGCCGGCCTTCAATCCCCTGTTTCACCCGGATCGTTCATGGCTTTCGGCCAGCGGGACGCCGTCAGATAATACTTTATCTTGGCACGCCTGAGGCCACCGTCATAGACCCGCTGAATTTTGGCGTCTATCGCTTCGCGTGCCCGAAATACACGGGACCGCACGGTTCCCACGGGACAGGACATGGCAAGGGCCACCTCCGAGTAGCTCTTGCCGTGGAGTTCGTGGAGCACGAGGGTCGCGCGCTGTTCCTCGCAAAGTGACGCTATCGCCTCCCGTACGACTTCGAAAGTCTCATCCGCGAGCGCCAGCGCCTCCGGCGTATCCAGTGCCTTGGGCATCAGGGCTTCCGATAGTTCCCCGTGGTCCGGCACGAAGAAGTTCTCGCGCCGCATTTCAAGCGACGCGAGCGTCATAGCGGAGGTGATCGCGATCCGATGCAGCCAGGAATAGAATGCCGCGTCCCCGCGGAACTGCTTTAAACCTCGATAGGCTTTCATCAAGGTAATCTGGACGGCGTCCTCGGCGTCCTCGGAATTTTGCATATAGCGCCGGCAAACCTGCATCACTCGATGTCGATACTTTCGCACCAATGCATCGAACGCACCTCGATCGCCGGACTGCGCTCGTAATACGAGAGCCTGGTCGGGGGAGAAGACCCCGGGCTGCATCGTCGCGGAAGCTATGTATGTCATCCTGCCCCCTACCTTGGGGTAACAAGATTAAAAACTCCCTAGCGGCTCATTAGAATGCACGGGCGGCGGTCACGCTTTCAATCGCTTGCGACGCGCCGTTGCGGTTCGCGTACACAGTAACCCACGCCCCGAACGGTATGAATGAGTTTCATCGGGAATGGATCGTCCACCTTTCTGCGCAGATACCTTACATAGACGTCCACAATGTTCGTGACGCCTTCGAAGCTCTGGTCCCACACGTGATTGAGGATCATGGTTCTCGAAAACACACGGCCGGGTGAGCACAGCATATATTCGAGCAGGGCGTATTCCTTGACGGTCAGATCAATGCGTAGCCCGTCGCGCTTGACGAGTTGGGTGATCCGGTTCAGCTCAAGGTCGGCGATGCGCAGTACGTCGGCGCGTTCGACGGGAGAGCGCCGCAACAGCGCCTTCACGCGGACCAGCAGCTCCGCGAAGTCAAACGGCTTGGTCAGATAATCGTCCGCTCCCGCTTCGAAATGAGCCACTTTGTCCTCAATCGCGTCGCGGGCGGTCAGCACCAGGACCGGAAGTGTGACATGCGATTGTCGAACGCGGCGCAAGAGCTCCGTGCCGCTCATTTTAGGCAGCAGCAGATCCAGAATGAGCAGATCGTATGCATATGCGTGGAGGAAGCCTTCGCCTTCCTGGCCGCTCGCGGCCAGGTCGACCGCAAAGCGTTCCGCGCGCAGACCCCGGGCAACGAATTCCGCAAGCTTGCGGTCATCTTCAACGATCAGGATGCGCATTGGAGTACCTCCGATGAACATTTCAAGGCCCTCTGATTGGAACCTTGTTAGCGCACCATTAGAAAGCTCTCATAATTCAGGCCGCGTCTGTCCGGCCAGGAGGGCCAGTTCGGTGCGCGTGTTGGCGTGCAACTTCTCCATGATTCGACTGACATAATTCTTGACCGTGCCTTCGGCGAGACACATCACATTCGCAATCTGCCGGTTGATCATGCCCTCGGAGATGAGTTGCAAGATCCTCTCCTCCTTGTCGGTCAATGGCTCTGCGTCCTCGCGAAACGGCCGCGCGGAAGATGTCGGCGCAAGACGCCGAAATTGGTCCATCACCTTGCGCGCGATTTGAGGCGACAATCGAGACTCGCCCCGCCGGAGCGCACGGATGGTTTCCAGCAATTCATCTTCATCCGCATCCTTCAAGAGGTACGCGTGCGCGCCCGCGCGAACCGCTTCGAATACCGTTTCATCGTCATGGATTGTCGTCAAAACCAAGATCTGCGTTTTCGGAAGATCGCGGGTGATCTCACGGGTCGCGGCCACGCCTCCCTTGTGGGGCATGTGCAAATCCATCAATACCACGTCGGGATGCAGCAATTGCGCCAGCTCGACGGCCTCCATGCCGTTGCGGGCCTGCCCCACCACGTCCATGTCGGCCTGCATGGACAGCAACATGGCAAGGCCCCGGCGGACGAGCGATTGATCTTCCGCAATGACGATTCGGATCGCCGGCTGATCGCTTCGCTCTTCGGGTGTCACAGCAGAACCTGCGCCGAAGTCCGGTGGTGGGGTCTCATGGCCGCGAATCGGCCATGAGACCCCTGAACTCGATCGGATCGATCGATTAGAAGGAGAACCGCAGACCGATGGCCGGATCGATCATGGACGTGTTGATGTAGCCATTGGCGAGCCCGTGCGACACGTTCGACCACATGATGCCTGCATAGGAGTCGAAGCGCTTGGTGAAGTGATAGTCGACCGACGTGGATGCCACGTGTAAGTTTCCGCTGCACGAACCGCTGACGACGCTCGAGCAATTCACATTGGGGCCGGTCGCGACGAACGCGTTTTGCTTTTCTCCGTAATAGGCGACCGCGATGGTGAGTTGCGATGTCGGCGAATATCGGGCGCCCGCCCAGTACACTTGCAGTATCTTGTCGGCCGCATTATAGGTCGTGTTGCTCACGGCTCCGAGCGTATAGCCGCCGATGTCGTCGAATCCCGCCGCCAGGGGGATCGAGGGTTTCATGTAGGTGATGTGCTGGTAGCCGCCAAATGCGGTCACCGGCACCACGGGGATGGCGTACAAAACCATGGCTCCATAAGAGGCATTGTCCGAGATCGTGCCGGAGACCGAGGTGCTCGGAGAGAGGCCCAATGCCGGCAAGGCCGCCACCTGCGCGGCGCTCAAGGTATTGATCGAAACCGCATCACGCATCTTGGTGTAGAACGCATCGAGGGACGCGCCCGCGTAATCCGCACCTACCGAGAATTCGAGCCCGGAGAAGGCCTCGCCGCTGCCGCCGGAGGCATAGCTCGCCCCCGAAGAGCTTTGAGTCTTGTACTGTGCGCCCAGGTGAATCATGTTCATGAAGTTGCCGACGTACTTGATCGAACCGTCGAGCCGCCGATCCTGCGTGTCGCCGCCTCCGGCCGGAGTGCCGGACAATCCGAGCAGCGAGAAGGCATACGAGGTCTGCTGTGGATCGTACTTGGCAATGAGGTCCGCGAGCGTCGAGTTCTGACGGCCGAACGTGAAGGTTCCCCAGGTGGGAGAACTGATACCGACGAAGGCCTGCTCGAAGGGCTGCCCGGCGATGCTCGAATCGATGTTCGTGCTCTGCGCGTTGAGCGCGCGGCCGTTGTTCTGAGCAACCGATTTGAGTGCGTCGGTGATCTGGCCCGATGCAGGATTGAAGTAGGTCTCGAGCTTGAACACGCCCGACCAATCCAAGAAGTTCAACGGCTCCTTGCCCTGCAGTCCGATTCGCGACTGGCTCAATCCGTTCGAGGTGATGCCGTTGACGGCATTGTTGCTGTTCTTCTGGACGATGTCCGAGCCGCCCGAGATGAAGTAGTTGCTGAACGGCGCGCCGTGGTTTTCATACTGAAAGTCCACGTCGATGATGCCGTAGAGCGTAATGCCGTGCCAGGTCAGACTCTCGTCCGCCGGAGCGGTCGTGGACTGCGCCTGCGCAGCGCTTCCCGCCGCCAGCAGCGCACCGGCCAGGAGGCTTCCTCCCAGACGCGAAAGTCCGCGACGGCCGCCGGCTTGAGTGGACTTCATCGCAGCGGCAATGATTGGGTTGAAATTCCTCACATTGAACTCCATTGATTTTGAGATACGGTTGATTGGTTGCATTCGAGCCACAAGTCAAGACTCGCTCGCCCTGGATTCGTTCTGGGCTCGTTCTGGGCTGATAAAAATCTTGCTTTTCGCGCCTCGCGTCACGCCTCGCTGTGCATGGCGCACCCTTCACTTAGCGCATACCCCCTATGATTCGCCTCATATATTACAGCCATATGACACAAGATACCATTCTCGCTACATTGCGGCGTCGCAGCAGGAGTTGATCGCGGTTTGCCCCATGAACTGGCAGCGTATGGCGTGTTTGCAACACCTGCGGACTCGGCGCGAGTCACACGGGTGATTGTCGTGAAAGGCTACTTGGAGTTATCGATGTACATCAGATTCCGCACCTCGATCACGCCCGTCACCTGCTCCGCGATGCTCTGGGCCTCGCCGATCAGGGCGGGCGTGGATACCAGACCCCTCAGGTAAACCACGCCGTGGATGGTCTGCACGGTGATCAGGTTCGGAGCTCCGAGCGCGGGGCTCTGCGCGAAGAGAGCGCGCACCTCGTCGCTGATCTGGGCGTCCGCAGTGCACTGGGCCGTCCCGCACTTGCCGAAAGCGGCACATCCCGTCAAGGCGGCCGTCAGGCAGAGGATGAGCGCCGTGGCGCGCATCGATGCGCGTATCCGAAATGCCGTTCGTTGCGATTGGTTCATGTGATGTCAGCCGGACTCCTGTCTACTGCATCTAGCATAGCGCACCCGAGGTGTGCAGCTCCAAGGTGCACGGCCGCCAAGCGAACGCGGCGTGATTTCAGGCGAGGTAATCGGCCGCCACGGTCTGATCGGCGCGCGCCTTGCCGGCAGCAAAGGCATTGAACACCGGCGTCAGCACGATGGCCACCAGCAGATTGAGGATCACGCTGTACACCGCGCTGTAGCCCGGGAAGGTGTGGTCTCCGATGTGCAAGGGATAGGTGTTCGTCAGTTTCACCGCATAGGCCATCCAGGTTCCGGCAATCGTCCCCACCGCCCAGCCGGCGAGCAGCGCCCAGGAATTGAACCAGCGGGTGTAGGCGCCGAGCATCACCGGCGGCAATGTTTGTATGATCCAGATGCCGCCCAACAGCTGCAGCTGAACGGCATATTGCGTGGGCACGAACAAGATGAAGATCAGAGCACCGCCCTTGACGATCAGCGAGGTCAATTTGGCGACGTGCGATTCCTGCTTGTCGGTGGGATTCTTGTTGATGAACTCGCGATGGATGTTGCGCGTGTACAAGTTCGCCGCGGCGATCGACATGATGGCGGCCGGTACCAGGGCACCGATGCCGATCGCGGCGAACGCCACGCCGGCAAACCAAGCCGGAAAGCTGTGCAGCAGCAGCGCGGGGACGGCAAAGTTGTTGCCGAACTGTTTGAAGCCTGCGGCATATTCCGGCAGCTTATCGACGCCGCTGGCAATGACGAAGAAGCCGAACAGCGCCAGCAGTCCCAGCATGAAGGTGTAGCCGGGCAGCATGGCGGCGTTGCGGCGGATGACCTTGCCGCTGCTCGCGCTCAAGATGCCGGTGAGAGAATGCGGATAGAGGAAAAGGGCCAGCGCGGATCCCAGCGCCAGCGTTGCATAGCCGCTGTACGATCCGGTGGTATTGGGTCCCGGCACTGCCAACAGCAGCTTCTGTGCGGGCACGGCTGAAAATATTTTTCCGAAACCGCCGAGTTCGTAGGGAATGATGATGACCGCTGCGATGGCGGTGATGTAAATCAGAATGTCCTTGACGATGGCGATGGAAGCCGGCGCGCGCAGTCCGCTGGAATACGTGAACGCCGCCAGGATCACGAAAGCGAGGAACAGCGGCAGATCAGCCATCAGTCCCGTCCCGGAAATGCCGAGTGCGCCGATGACCACCTGCAGGCCCACGAGCTGCAGGGCGATGTAGGGCATGGTCGCGACGATGCCCGTGATCGTGACCGCGAGGGCCAGCCAGCGATTGCCGAAACGGCCCTTCACGAAGTCGCCCGCCGTGATGTAGCCGTGCTTGCTGCAGACATTCCACAGGCGCCGAAAGATGAGAAACATCAGCGGATAAATGATGATGGTATAAGGCACGGCGAAGAACGCGACCGCACCCGCACCGAAGGCGAGCGCCGGAATCGCGATGAAAGTGTAGGCGGTATACACATCGCCGCCCACCAAGAACCAGGTGATCAAGGTGCCGAAGCGCCTGCCGCCCAAGCCCCACTCGTGCAGCATGTCGAGGTCGCCCTTGCGCCAATGCGCTGCCGCGAATCCGAGCCAGGTGATGAAGCCGAACAACAAGACAAAAATGATCAGCGCAATCCAGTTCACTTCCTGCACGGGTGTCCCCTGTTACCGCTTATTATTATTGGCGTTTGTTATTCAGTCTTTGACGGAGAAATAGACGATCGCCGTAAACACGGCACTGACGATCACCCACAGCAGCTGGAACCAATAGAAGAAGGGAATGCCCAACAGGTAGGGCTCGGCCCGGTTGTACAAGGGCGGCCAAAGGGCGACGGCGAACTGGATGACGAAGAGCAGGTACCACCAGCTCCAGCCGCCGCGTTTTTTCTCAGTGTTCATCGCGAGGTCCCCCCTTAACCTTATGAGCTGATCCTACGCGCGTCCGTGGGCGGATGTCGAGAATGAAACCCCATGAGCTCCGGTCCTCGCCCCGCAGGGTTTCTTGCTATTCTCATTGAAAAGTGCGACGAGCCACTCCATGACCAGACCGCCACGGTTGCGTTTCGTGAAACAGCTGCTGCGCGAATCGGATCCGCGGCACAGCCTGGTCGCCGGCGTCATCTGGCTGGTGGTGGCACTGGCGGCGAGCTTTGCCATTGCAGCATCTCTTTGGGCCGGTCGAGTCGCGCGCGAGATCGTCGTGCAGCAGCACGTCCGTCGGCTGGTGCTCGAAACCGATCAACTGGCTTCGGATTTGGGTGAGGCGGCGAGTACGCGGCTCGAAGCCATCCGCGCCGCGAGGGATTGGGGATCTCCGGCCGAAGTCTTCAAGCGTCTGCTCACCGCCTACCCTGACTTGAGTTGGATCGCCGTGGCGGATCGAGAAGGAACGGTGCTCGCCACGGCAGAGAATCCGAGTTCGACCGGACTGAATCTCGCGGCCAATGTGACCGCCTCGGCCTGGTTCTCCGGCGCGCTCGACGGACCGTGGGTTGGCGTGCTGAATCAATCATCGCCCATGGGCGAGGTCTCCCTGCTCGGCGATCTTGCCGCGCCATTGAAGGACGATTCGGGACGCGTCGTCGCGGTGATAGCAGCGCACTTGACCTGGCCCTGGACATCGGACGACGTACAGCGCCTGAGCAAGAATTCGGACCCGCTGGGCAGCACTCAATCATGGGTGTTGAATGGCGCCGGCGTGGTGGTGGTCGGGCCGCGGCCCTTGCGCAACCTGCCGTGGAGGGGCGAGAAACTACTCAATGAAACGCCGTTGATCGACCCCCCGGTCGAGCGCTCGGACGCGCCGCATTTCGAACGGCTGGCGGACGGCCAGACCGTTCTGGTGACGCGCGCGTCGGTCAGCTTCGCGCGGCAAGCCGCGCGTGACGCGTGGCAGGTGCAGCTCACCGAACCGAAGGAAGTGGTTTATCGGCGCGCCGACGCGCTGGCCGTGCGCATCGTGTGGATCTCGATCTGTCTTGGGCTGGCCACCGCGGTGCTCGGCGCGTTGGGGGCGCGCCGCCTCACCCGCCGGCTGAAAGACCTCACGCTTTCGGCCGCCGCCGTGGGCCGCAACGAGGTCGCCCGCATCGAGGTGCCGAGCGGGCGGGATGAAGTTGCGCAACTGGCGGCGGCGTTCGCCAAGATTCTCGACGACCTTCGCCAGGAGCGCAGCGAACTGCTGAAGCTCAGCAGCGAACTGGAACGCCGGGTCGCGGTCAGGACACGCGAGGTGGAGCGGCTCGCCGAGGAATCGCGCTACGCGGCCATCGTGCGCGAGCGCCTGCAGATCGCCCGCGATTTGCACGACACGCTGGCCCATTCGATGATGGCCATGCTGAGCGAGGTGCGGCTGCTGCGCAGACTACAGCAGCATGATCCCGACTCCCTGCCGGATGAACTGGTGCGCGCCGAGCAGGTGGCGCATGCCGGTTTGAGCGAGGCGCGCACCGCCATCACGCAAATGCGCGCAAATTCGGTGCGCGACATCGGCCTCGGGCCCGCGCTCGCCAAGGCCGTCGAGCGCTTCAAGGATCATACCGGTCTTGATGTCGAGTTCGCCGCGGATGGCGCCGCCGCCCGCTTCGGCGATGAACGCGCGGAAGTCATCTTTCGCATGACCGAGGAGGCGCTGCGCAACATCGAGCGGCACGCGGCAGCGTCCCAGGTCCGCGTCACGTTGAGCAGCAGCGATGCGGCTCAACTGGAGCTGCAAATCGAGGACGACGGCGTGGGTTTTGACGCCGCCTCGCCCAAGCCCGGCCACTTTGGATTGATCGGACTTCAAGAGCAGGCACACCTCATCGGCGCCGTACTCAGAATCACCAGTGCGCCCAACCGCGGCACGCTGGTGCGGCTGACGTTGCGCATCGCTCCCGAGGCGCTGTTTTAGGCGCTGCGCGCCAATTTTCAACGGGTCGATGCGACCCGTCTGATAGGCGCGCTGCGCGCGTAGAAAGGCAGGGATAAATTGGGCGCTGCGCGCCAACTTTCAACGGGTCGATGCGACCCGTCTGATGGGCGCGCTGCGCGCGTGGAGAAGAGGCGCGAGGGGGCTATCGGCCGGCGTTGCGTACATCCGGAGGGTTCAGGCGCACGCACATGGTCAAGCCAGCAGGAGCTCCAACGTGCGGCGGTAAATCGAGTGCAGCCGATCGATGTCCGCCACTCGCACGCATTCGTTCACCTTGTGAATGGATTCATTGATCACGCCCAGTTCGATGACCTGCGCTCCCATGGGGGCAATGAATCGCCCGTCGGAGGTTCCCCCGCCCGTGGTGAGTTTCGGACTGATGTGCAATTGTTCCTGCACGGCGCGGCTTGCTGCCTGCGACAAAGTCCCGGGAACCGTGAGAAAGGGATGTCCGGAGATAAACCACTCCAGCGTGTACTTGACCTTGTGCCGCGCCAGGATCTCTTCGACGATCTGCTTCAGGCCCTCGATGGTCTGCTGCGTCGAGAAACGAAGATTGAAACGCGCCCGCAACTCGCCGGGGATGACATTCGGAGCGCCGGTTCCTGCGGAGATGTTCGACACCTGGAAAGTCGTGGGTTGAAAATGCTCGTTGCCCTGATCCCATACGCGCGCGGTCAGCTCCGCCAGCGCCGGCGCCAGTGCATGCACAGGATTGTCCGCGAATTGCGGATAGGCGATGTGCCCCTGAATGCCATGCACCGTGAGACGGCCGCTCAAGCTGCCGCGGCGGCCGATCTTGATGGTATCGCCCAATGTGCTCTCGCTCGAAGGCTCGCCCACCAGGCACCAATCGATGCTCTCGTGGCGCTCGCGCAGCACCTCGACGACCCGGCGGGTGCCGTCCACCGACGGGCCTTCCTCATCGCTGGTGATCAGGAAGGCGATGGTCCCGCGGTGCGTCGGATACTGCCCGATGAACTCTTCACTGGCCGTCAGCATGGCGGCCAGGCCGCTTTTCATGTCCGCCGCACCGCGTCCGTATAAGAGCCCGTCCTTGATGACCGGTTCAAACGGGTCGGTGCGCCACTCATCCAGAGGCCCCGAGGGCACGACATCGGTATGACCGGCAAAGCAGAACACCGGACCGCCGCTGCCGCGCTTGGCCCAGAAGTTATCGACAGCCCCGAAACGCAGCGTTTCGACCGTGAAGCCCAGCGCCGTGAGCCGCTCGATCATCACACTCTGGCAACCGCCGTCGATGGGGCTGACCGATTGGCGCGAAATCAACTCCTGGGTCAATCGAAGGGTGCTGGACATCAGAAACGCAAGACGGGCGGTTGGCGCCGCAGGTTGACCCACAACCCGAATCCGCCCAAGGCCGCCGCGCTGATCAACACCCACGCCGGCATGGCCAGCCCGAGGAACTGCCAGGTCACCTTGGCGCACTCCCCGGATCCGGTCAGGACCTTCACCAGCACTTCACTCAAGGAAAAAACCTTGAGCATGAAATCCAAGGAGGCGCCGCAGGCCGGAACGGCGTCGGGGGGCAGACTCTGGATGTAAAGATGGCGCAACGCGATGCCGATGGTGGCCGACGCGGCGAGGGCCAATAGCACCGCGTACACCCGTCTGCCCACGGGCGCCGGGTCATGCAGCGCGGCGATCAAGAACACCACACCCAGCGCGAACACCCCGACCCTCTGGAAAATGCACAACGGGCAGGGCTCCAGATGCATGACGAACTGGGCGTAATAGGCATACGCCAGCAAGGCCGTGCAGGCCGCAAATCCCAGGAGATTCCCGCGTCGTGCCGTCATCAGCGGCGCATGAGCGCGTGCGCCGCGTCGATCTGCTTGGCCACATCCTCGAGCGAGG